>Ga0105248_10000523_pt1 | contig 43662 bp, 33 predicted proteins | sample KBSS34metaG_FD_81524 | JGI IMG/M metagenome (GOLD analysis project Ga0105248, IMG submission 81524) | Switchgrass rhizosphere microbial communities from Kellogg Biological Station, Michigan, USA - KBS S3-4 metaG | ecosystem: Host-associated > Plants > Roots > Rhizosphere > Soil | place...
TACCTCGGCGCCGACACCACCCCGGCGCCGGCCTGACACCACCCGCCGCGCCACACCCCCTGTCCCCCTACGCCCGGGGCGGTCGATCGGCCGCGTCCGAACAGGGTAACCACCGGCCTGCCCCTTCTCTTTGCTGGCCACACGAATCCCAATTATTCAAATAATCCCGTGAATCAAGGAGCTGACAATGTATTTATTGAATCCGTCACGGGCCCGCCGCCGACTTCGCGTGACACTGGTCGCGGGCCTCGCCGCCGTTGCACTGACCGCTGCCGCGTGCGGCGACGACGGCGGATCCGGGGGCCAAGCCAACGGGAGCGCTGGCGCCGATACCGCGATCCTTGGCACCCCCAAGGCGGCGAGCGGCACCCCCGTCAAGATCGGATTTTTAAGCAGTGGGCAGACTCAGACCGTTGACACCAGCGACGAGATCAAGGCGGCCAAGGCGACGGCCGCCTATGCCAACGCCTATCTCGGCGGCCTGCGCGGGCACCCGATCGAGCTGGTGATCTGCGAGGACAAGAACGTGCCGGCCACCTCGCAGGCCTGCGGCAACACCTTCCTCCAGGAACACGTGGCCGCTGTGGCCGCCGGAGGCCCCGGCCTGACCGATCCCTGGATCCAGATCGTCCAACCCGCGGGCATCCCTGTCGGAATGAACTCCGCGGCCAGCTCGGTGGTGCTGAGCACCCCGGGCGTCTTCGTCTGGAGTAACCCGCTCGCCGTGTTCGGCACCTCGGCCGCCTACGCCCGGGAGCACAAGCTGACCAAGGCCGCCATCCTGGTGATCGACTTTCCCACCGCCACCGGCCCGGCCAAGGAGCTCGAGCCAGCCTTCTTCCGCAATGCCGGCGCCACGGCCGATGTGGTGGCCATCCCACCCGGCACGGCCGACATGACCCCCCAGATCCAGGCCGCCAAGCATCCGGACCTGTTCCACGTCATCGGCAACGCGACCTTCTGCGCCAGCGCGATCCGCGCGATCCGGACCATCGACCCGAACGCGTCGATCACCGCGATCGACCGCTGCATCGGCGCTGTCAAGGGCGCATCCATCCCCGGCGGCTTCAAGGGCGTGACCATCGTGGCGGAGGCCGACGTCAACCCGAACGACAAGGAGTTCCAGCTGTTCAAGGCCGTGATCGGGAAGTACGGGAACGGTCTCGGCACGGGCGTCAACCCGCAAAGCGGCTACCAGGGCATGCTCAGCCTCGTCCGGGCGGTGAACGCCGCGAGCGGCACCGACGTGACGCCGGCCGGGATCACCAAGGCGCTCCAGACCATGCCGGCCACGCCGTACCCGCTCGGCGGCGGAACGACGTTCAAGTGCGACGGGACAGCGACGGCCGCCATCTCGAAGAACATCTGCTCGGCGGCGAGTTTCGTCGCCGACGCGGCGACCGACGGCACCCTGTCGAACTTCACCACCATCGACGCGACCGGGATCTACAAGCTCGGCTAGCGCCGAACCAACAAGCCGGGGGCGGCCACGGTGGAGCCACTGTTGCAGTGTGCGACACCGCGGCCGCTCGCGGCACCCCGACGGCTCGGCCCGGCTGGTCGATCGACGTCGGCCGGCTTGCCCGCTGGCTGGACGTGCAGGGTGCCGCAAGGACGGAGTGCCGCGGCTGACGCTGAACCGCCCTGACGTGCTCAATGCGGTCAGCTCCCGGTCGTACCAGCTGCTCGACGAGGCGTTGGGCCGGGCTGCGGACGATCCGGACGTCGCCTGTGTGCTGTTGACGGGAACGGCGCGGGCGTTCACCGCAGGGGTCGACCTGACCGACACCGAACTCTCCGTCGAGGAGCGCTGGGCCATCTACGACGGGTTCATGCAGCGCCTGGAGGGGCTGCGCAAACCTGTCGTGGTGGCGGTCAACGCACTCCAGTTCCGGGACGAGCCGGATGATGCGGGTCGAGCCCCGGCGCCTCCGATGAGGTATTCAATGGCAGCCGTGGGGCTGGTTCGAGCCCCGCCTGGACGACCATGTCGCGGCCATACGAACCACTTCCGCCTCGCCGGACGTACTGGGCGGCGGCATCGGGGGACAGGACACCCGCGATCGCCATCGGCCGCCCGCTGGATCAGCACCAAGAAGGTGCACGGCAACCTGTTCGCCGATGGCCTGGACAGGGATGAAGGGGACGGTCACGTCGGGATGCCGTCCACCATCGTCGTGGCCCCTGCCGGCCACCGCATGAGGGCCACGGCCGGTCGGGCCCCAGGCTGTCAACGCTTCTCGAAACTCCCCCGGGCGACCCGACCAATCTTCGAGAAGCGTTGACAGCGTGAGGTCGGCTGGGACGAGGCGTTCGAAGCCGTGGCGGCCGGCGTGCGCCGGGTCGTCGACGCGCATGGCCGGGACGCTGTCGGCGTGTACCTCGGCAACCCGAACGCGCACACGATGTCGGGAGCCAGCATCTCGGCGTTCCTCGGCGCGTTGGGCAGCCGCTCGCCGTTCAGCGCCTCGACGGTCGACCAGATGCCGATGCATGTGGCCTGCGGCCACGTCTTCATGCGGATCGGGTGGGCTGGCCGTAGGCATGCTGGTAACGGTCGTAGAGCCGGTCGACGAGGTCGGGGGGAATGGGTTTGGGGATGCCGAGCTGGTAGGCGAAGTGGACGCTGCGGGCGACGTCTTCGCACATGACAGCCGCTTTGACGGCAAAGCGGGCGTTACGGCCGATGGTGAACACGCCGTGGTTGGCCATGAGCACGGCGGGGGAGCGGTGACCTTCGAGGGTGGCGACGATGCCGCGGCCGATGGACTCGTCGCCGATTGCGCTGAGCGGCCCGACGGGAATCGGGCCACCGAACTCGTCAGCCATCGCTGAGAGCACACAGGGGATGGCTTCGTGGCGGGCGGCCCAGGCACAGGCGTAAGGAGAGTGAGTATGGACGACGCCGCCGATGTCGGGGCGGTGGCGGTAGACGTAGGCGTGCGTGGCGGTGTCACTTGAGGGGCTGAGGGTGCCGTCCCGCACCGAGCCGTCCAGATCGCAGACCACCATCGTGGCGGGTGTCAGTGCCGCGTAGTCGACCCCGGATGGCTTGATGACGAGGACCTCGTCGCCGCGGGCGTCGAGGGCGCGGGCCGACACGTTGCCGGATGTCCAGGCGACGAGCCCGTTCTCGACGAGGGACAGGTGCATGTCGACGAGCTGCCCGCGCGCCTCGTCGACGCTGGGCCAGCGCGGCTCGGAAATCATTGCGGGCCTCCCGTCTGAGTGATCCGCCCGGGGACGGCGACCCTGGCAGGTGTTCCCACCGTGGACAGCGCCAGCGACGGTGCGGCGAGGGACGGGTTCGGTGCGCCGCTGGTCGCGGCGTGCCCGGTCTCGTTCCGCAGGGCGCGCAACCGGTGCAGCACGCCGCCGGAGCCGTCGGTGACACCGAAGTAGTCGTGCAGCTTGCGGTACTCGGTGTAAAGCCGGGTGTAGGTGGCGTGCCGAGCCTCGTCAGGGCGGTATGCATCGCGGTGTACGCGGCCCATCGCGGTGGCGGCGGCCGGGACATCGGGGTAGGCGCCGGCCGCGACGGCGGCGTGGATCGCCGAGCCGAGTGCCGGTGCCTGGCTGGTGGCGGCGACATGGATCGGGCAGCCGAGCACGTCGGCGTAGATCTGCATGAGCGTGGCGTTGTGGATCAGACCGCCGGCAGCGTAGAACTCCTGGACTGGCACGGCTGCGTCGGCGAAGGCATCGAGAATGCGGCGGGTGCCGAAGGCCGTGGCCTCCAGGAGAGCTCGGTAGACATGCTCGGGTCGGGTCGCCAGGGTGAGACCGACGATGACTCCGGACAGGGTGTGGTCGACGAGGATAGACCGGTTGCCGTTCATCCAGTCGAGGGCGAGCAGCCCGTGGCCGCCCACCGGGTCGTGGGCGGTCAGGTCGGTGAGGTACTGATGCACCGATGTACCGGCGGCCTGCGACGCGAGGCGATAGGAGTCGGGGATGTTGTGCTCGGCCCACCAGGCGAGGATGTCGCCGACGCCGGACTGGCCGGCTTCGTAGCCATAGCGGCCCGCGATGATGCCGCCGTCGACGACGCCGCACATCCCAGGTACTTCGGCGAGTCGGTCGGAGGACATGACGTGGCAGGTCGACGTGCCCATCACCGCGAGCAGCTGGCCCGGCTCGGTGACGCCGACGGCGGGCGCGCTGGCATGGGCGTCGACGTTTCCGGCTGCGACGACGGTGCTGGCGCGCAGGCCGGTCCACGCGGCCGCCCGTGTGGTCAGGGCGCCGGCGGGGGCGCCGAGCGGGAGCAGGTCGCTGGACAGGCGGGTGGCCGGGTAGTCGGCGAAGGCCGGGTGCAGGGCGGCGAAGAAGTCGGCACCTGGGTAGGCGCCGTCCTGGAAGATGCCCTTGTAGCCGGCGGTGCAGGTGTTGCGGGTCTCGACGCCGGTGAGCTGCCAGACGATCCAGTCCGCGGCCTCAATCCAGCGGTCGGTCGCGGCATAGACCTCGGGGTCCTCCTCGAGGAGTTGCAGCGCCTTGGCGACCTGCCACTCGCTGGAGATCTTCCCGCCGTACCGTGCGATCCACGGTTCGGCGCGTTCGTGGGCGAGGGCGTCGATCCGGTCGGCCTGCGGCTGCGCGGCGTGGTGCTTCCACAGCTTCGGCCAGGCGTGTGGCCGGTCGGCGAACCGCGGCAGCGCGCACAGCGGCGTGCCGTCGGTGGTCGTCGGCAGCACAGTACATGCGGTGAAATCGGTGCCGACACCGACGACGTGGGCCGGGTCGACGCCTGCGGCACGCACCGCGGCGGGGACGGCGGTGGCGAGAACGGCGACCCAGTCGCGGGGGTTCTGCAGCGCCCAGTCCGGGGGCAGCAGCGGTCCGCCGGGGAGTCTGGTCTCGATGACCCCGTCGGCGTATGTATGGACCGCCGTAGACAGCTCGTGGCCGTCGCGCACCCGGATCACGCTGGCCCGGCCCGACAGGGTGCCGAAGTCGACGCCGACGACGAACACGTCCGTACGGGAGGAGCCGTTGCCGGTCACGGCGGTCATCGTGGCGCTCCGAGACTGAAGTAGAGGTCGCCCAACCGCAGGTCGGCGACGAAGGAACGGACGGTGGTATTGGCGTCGATGAGCGCGAGCTCGATGCCGGTCATGCCGGCGAACATGTCGAGCATCTCGGCGTCGACCGCGGTGGACAGGACGGTGTGATGCGGCCCTCCGGCCGTCAGCCAGCATTCGGCGGAGGTCGGCAGACTCGGGTGCGGGGTCCACACCGCGCAGGCGACGGGCAGCCGCGGCAGCTCGTGGTCGGGCTGGACGACGTCGACGGTGTTGGCGACGAGCCGGAAACGGCCACCGAGGTCGCACAGCCCGACCACGATGCCCGGCCGGGGAGCGGCGGTGAACCGCAGGCGGACGGGGTCCTCGCGCCCGCCGATGCTCAGTGGGTGAATCTCGATGGTGGGACGGGTGGTCGCTATCGTCGGGCAGACTTCGAGCATGTGCGCGCCGAGGATGCGCTGCGGACCGGGGCCCAGGTGGTAGGTGTAGTCCTCCATGAACGAGGTGCCGCCGGGCAGTCCGGCGCCCATGACCTTGACTGCGCGTAGCAACAGGGCGGTCTTCCAGTCGCCCTCGCCGCCGAAGCCGTAGCCGTCCGCCATGAGGCGCTGAACGGCAAGGCCTGGGAGCTGGCGCAACCCGCCGAGGTCTTCGAAGTTTGTCGTGAACGCGCGGTAACCGCGGTCGGTGAGGAACCGGCGCAGTCCCGCCTCCACGCGGGCGGCGTAGCGCAGCGACGCATGTTGATCGCCGCCGGCCCGCAGGTCGCGGGCGACGTCGTACTGCTCGTCGTAGATGTCGACCAACTCGTCGATCTCGTCGTCGTCGACCCTGTTCACCACATCGACCAGGTCGTTGACCGAATAGGTGTTGACGGCGACACCGAAACGGATCTCCGCCGCCACCTTGTCGCCCTCGGTGACTGCTACGCCCCGCATGTTGTCTCCGAACCGCACCAGGCGCATCCCGCGGAGGTCGGCCCGGGCGATCGCTACCCGGGCCCAGCGGCCGACCCTGTGGCGGGTGCCCGGATCGTCGACGTGGCCTACGACGGTCACCCTCGGCAGGCGCAGCCTGGTCTGGATGTAGCCGAACTCCCGGTCGCCGTGGGCGGCCTGGTTGAGGTTCATGAAGTCCATGTCGATGCTGTCCCAGGGCAACGCCTGGTTGGCCTGCGTATGTAGGTGCAGCAACGGCTTGTCGAGCGCCTCCAGCCCGCGGATCCACATCTTCGCCGGCGAGAACGTGTGCATCCACGCGATCACGCCGACACAGGACGGATCGGAGTTGGCCCGCTGACAGATGTCGGCGATGGCGTCGGCATCGGTCAGCACCGGCTGCCAAACGACGCGCGCCACGATCGCCTCGTCGCCGTCCAGCACGACAGCGATGCGTCGTGACTGCGCGGCGACCTGGTCCAGGATCTCGGGCCCATACAGATGCTGGCTGCCGGTAAGAAACCAGACGGTCGCGTGGGACGGCACAGAGCCTGCCAGTCTGGGAGTGGGTAACGACATACGACCTCAGTTCAGGGGGAGCACATCTGACGGCTGGCTGGCCAGGGCACCTCGCAGACCGGCGTCAGGCGGAGCCATGGCCGGTCCGCAGCCTCGGGGCCCAAACGCTGACGGAATCCGCACGTCCTGGAAACCTCACCGCGGTGGGCATCGCTGTTAACGTTCACATCATGAGGTCCAAGCACTCCGGCTGGCAAGGGATCGGTTGGGGGCGCCGCTGCGCCGCGCAAGACCAGAGGTCCGGGCCGTCCTGCACGGTGGCAGGGACGGTTCTAGTGACGGCCTGAACGTCGGGGGACCGCCGCACGGCGGCGCGACGCGGCGTCGGGCGGCGGGGCAACACTCTCCCGCTCGATCAGCCGTGGCGGAATCGGCGCGAGACGCGGCGGATCGCCGGACAGTGAGTCGTCCATCTGGGCCAGCAGCAGGCGCACCGTCTGCTCGGCCACGGCGGCGAAGTCGGGACGCACGGTCGTCAGCGCAGGGGAGATGTAGTCCGCCTCCGGAATGTCGTCGAACCCGACGACACTCATGTCACCGGGCACCGACAACCCCGCCTCGCGCAATGCCTTGATGATGCCCAGCGCCAGATGGTCGTTCGCGGCGAAGACCGCGTGCGCCTCCGGCATCCGCGCCAGCGACTGCCCGGCCTCGTAACCGGCGCGCAGAGACCAGTCTGCCGCGATGACCGGGGGCGCCTCGGCGCTGGCGTCGACCAGGGCCTGCCGCCAGCCGGCCAGACGCTCGGCGCTGTCGAACCAGCCCGTTGGCCCCGATACGTGCCAGACGGTCTCATGGCCCGCCGCCAGCAGGCGGCGGGTCGCGAGGCGCGCGCCCAGCCGCTGATCGACCGTCACCAGCCTCGATGTGCGATTCGGGTCGCCGTCGATCACCACCATCGGCAGGCTGTCCGGGAGGTCGTCGATCGCCTCATTGGCCGACGCCACCGGCGCGATGACCACGATGCCGGCGACGCGCTGGTCCAGCAGTCGGGCGACCGCGTCAGCGATCGAGGATCGATCGAGCGCCGGGACGCTGGCCACACCGACGGCGAACCCCTCGGCGCTCACCGCCCGCTCGACCGCCGTCAGCGTCGAGGTCGGCCCATACAGCGCCGTGTTCTGCGCGACGATCCCCACGACAAAGGATCGGCCGGTGACCAGCGCCTTGGCTGTCCGGTTCGGCCGGTACCCAAGCTGTTCCATCGCGGCCCGCACTCGCAGCCGCGTCTGTTCCCTGACGTTGGGGTGGTTGTTCAGTACCCGCGACACGGTCATGTGGGACACGCCGGCCAACTTGGCGACGTCGATCATCCCCGGGGCGCGGCGAGCAGCGACCCGATCGGCAGCCTGGACGTGGGCTCCCGGCGGCGTCGGTGCGTTGCCCTGCCCGGCGTTGCCCGACTCCGCGGATCCGACCGACACGCTCACTCAGTCATGTTAACGATCGGGGCTGTAGCAGCAGGGACAGGTGCGACAACCCGTTCCGTTGGCCCATCGGCGGCCGGCGAAGCCGTGCGCGCCCGATTACGCCTAAAAACCCGACATCTCGGATTCACCTAACAAAATCCTATTGGGCCGGGGGCGGGGCGGTGCTCTGGCGCACGACGAGGCTCGGCGGGATCACGACCCGGGTGCGACTCGAGGCACCGGACTCGATCTGGGCGATGAGGGAACGCAGGCTCTGCCGGCCGACCTCGGTGAAGTCCTGCCTGATGGTGGTGAGCGGTGGGGAGAAGTAGCCTGCCTCCGGTATGTCGTCGAAGCCGACCACGCTGACCTCCTCCGGCACCCGGCGCCCGTGTTCCCGTAGCGCGCGCAGCGCGCCGAGCGCCATCTGGTCATTGGCGACGAAGATGGCGGTGACGTCGAGCCTCCGGGCCAGCACCTTGCCGTATTCGTAACCGGTGCGCGCGGTCCAGTCGCCGGTCAGTACCGGCGGGACCGCCGCCCCGGCGTCGAGCAGCGCGTCCCGCCATCCGTTGACCCGGCTGACGCCCTCGAAATAGCGGTCCGGTCCGGCCAGGTGCCAGACCGTCGGATGCCCGGCGGCGAGCAGGTGTTCCGTGGCCATGCGGGCGCCACATTCCTGGTCGACAGACACGACGGCCAGGTCTCCCTGCGGGTAGCCCTCGACCGCGACGAACGGGATGCTGCGGGCGACCAGGCCGAGCGCCTCACCGCTGTCGAGAAGTGGCGCGATGGCGATGACGCCGTCGATACTCAACCGCATCAGCCGGGACACGGCCTGCTGCACGGATGCCTGGTCCACGGAACGCAGGCTGACCACGCTCAGCTGGTAGCCCGCCGCCCAGGCGGCCTCCTCGATGCCGCTGAGGGTGGACAGCGGTCCGAACAGCGTGCCAGGCGGCGTCAGGACGCCGAGCGCTCTGGCCCTGCCGGTGGCGAGCGCCCGGGCCGCCGTGTTCGGCCGGTAGCCCAGTTCCGTCATGGCCGCGAGCACCCGCGCCCGGGTTTGCGGGCGGACGTTGGGATGGTTGTTGATCACTCGGGAGACGGTCTGGTGCGAGACCCCGACGAACCGTGCGACGTCGGTCATGGCCGGCGGCCGGCCACTGCCGCCCGCGCCAGGGCCTGCCGTCGAGGTCGGCGAGGTGTCATCGGTGGACGTCATCCGCGCCTCCAGGGTCGGACCATTCCCCCCGCCAGGATCTCGATCCCTACTCCTGACGAGGCTACCGGCCTGATCGCGGTCGCGGGCGCGCGGTGTCGACGGCCTGCCGTACCGTCCGGAAGGGCCCTTTGGGGGCGCGCCGTGCGACCCAGATCGCGCCCAGGTCAGGAGCCCACCCTCTTCTTGTTGTAGACGTCGAAGCCGACCGCGGCGAGCAGGACAAGCCCCTTGATCACCTGCTGGTAGTCGGTGCCGATGCCGACCAGCGACATACCGTTGTTCAGCACACCGAGCACCAGGCCGCCGATGATCGCTCCGAAGACCGTGCCGACACCGCCGCTGGCGGACGCCCCGCCGATGAAGGCGGCCGCGATCGCCTCCAGCTCGAAGTTGATCCCGGCGTTCGGCGTGCCGGCGTTGAGGCGGGCGGCGTAGACCAGGCCGGCCAGGGCCGACAGCACGCCCATGTTGACGAAGACTCCGAACGTCACGCGCTTGTGCTTTACCCCGGACAGCCGAGCGGCCGCCAGGTTGCCGCCGATCGCGTACACGTGCCGGCCGGCCACCGTCGTGCGCATCACGAACCCGAATATCAGCAGCAACCCGCCGAGCAGCAACAGCACGACCGGAACGCCGTGGTAGCTGGCGAGCAGGAGAGTGAAGACGACAACCGCCGCGACGACGCCCGCGCACTTGAGCAGGAACCAGCCGAGTGGCAGGACCTCGAACTCGTACCGTTGCTGCACGCGGCGTTCCCGGAACTGCGCCAGCAGGGTGCTCGCGATGACGGCGAGCCCGAGCAGCAGCGTGAGATTGTGGTAGTTCGTGTTCGGGCCGACCTCGGGCAGGAAGCCACTGCTGATCTTCTGGAAGCCCGGCGGGAACGGCGCGATGGACTGCCCGTGCAGCAGGATCTGCGTGACCCCGCGGAAGACCAGCATGCCACCGAGCGTGACGATGAAGGACGGGACGCCGATGTAGGCGATCCAGAAACCCTGCCAGGCCCCGGCTGCCGCGCCCATCAGCAGGCACAGCGCCACCGCCGCCGGCCACGGCATGTGATGCTGCACCATCATCACGGCGGCGGCCGCGCCTATGAACGCGGCCAGGGATCCCACCGACAGGTCGATGTGACCGGCGATGATCACAATGGCCATGCCGATCGCCAGCATCAGGATGTAGCTGTTCTGCTGGATCAGGTTGGTGACGTTGAGCGGCTTGAGCAGGATGCCGTGCGTCCAGATCTGGAACAGCACCAGAATGAGCCCGAGCGCCACCAGCATGCCGTACTGCCGGATGTTGCGGCGGGCGGCTTCCCGCAGCGCGTTGACGGCGCTGGAGGGTCTTTCCGCCGGCGCCGGTCCGGTATCCGGGACCGCCGCCGGCGACGGCGGCTCCGACGGGTCCTTGACGAGCTGTACTTCGGTCATCCTTCAGCCCTCAACCATCGTCATGTACCGCATGAGCTTCTCCTGACTGGCGTCCTCGCGCGACACCTCGCCGGTGAGCCGGCCGGCGCTCAGGGCATAGATGCGATCGCACAGGCCGAGCAGTTCCGGTAGTTCGGAGGAGATGACGAGAACTGCCTTGCCCTCGGCGGCCAGCGAGTTGATGATCGTGTAGATCTCGTATTTCGCGCCCACATCGATGCCGCGGGTTGGCTCGTCCAGGATCAGGATTTCCGGGTCCGTGAAGATCCATTTGGACAGCACGATCTTCTGTTGGTTGCCACCGCTGAGTCGGCCCGCGAGCTCGTGCACCGACGGCGCCTTGATGTTCATGGAAAGCCGGAACGACTCGGCCGCCAGCACCTGCCTGGGGGTGCTGATGACCGGGCCCTTGCTGACCTTGCCCAGCGCCGCCAGGGTGACGTTCCGGCTGATGTCGTCGAGCAGGTGCAGCCCGTACTGCTTACGGTCCTCGGTCACATAGGCGATGCCGTGCCGGACCGCCTCGGCGACCGTGCGGGTGTGTATCTCCACGCCGTCCTTGAACACCCGGCCGCTGACGTTCCGGCCGTAGGTGCGGCCGAACAGGCTCATGGCCAGCTCCGTTCGGCCAGCACCCATGAGCCCGGCGAGCCCGACGATCTCCCCACGCCGTACCTGGAGCGACACGTTGTCCACGACCTTGCGGTGGGCGTCGACGGGATGGTGAACTGTCCAGTTCTCGATCGCCAGTGCCACCTCTCCGAGCCGCGGTGTCCGGGCGGGGAACCGGTGGTCGAGGTCCCGGCCGACCATTCCGCGGATGATCCGCCGTTCGGAGACGTCGTCCGCCCCGCCGACCCGCAGCGTCTCGATCGTCCGGCCGTCCCGCAGGATCGTGATCGCGTCGGCGATCCTGGTCACCTCGGCCAGCTTGTGCGAGATGACGATGCAGGTGATGCCGTGGGACCTGAGCTCACCGATCAAATCCAGCAGCTTGCGGCTGTCGGCGTCGTTCAGTGCGGCCGTCGGCTCATCAAGAATGAGCAGCTGCACCTTCTTGGACAGCGCCTTCGCGATCTCCACCAGCTGCTGCTTTCCGACGCCGAGGTCGGCCACTCGGGTCCGCGGGTCCTCGCGCAGGCCGACCCGCCGCAGCAGCTCAGCGGCGTGCCGCAGCGTCTCCTTCCAGTTGATGACGCCCGCCCGCGCGTGCTCGTTGCCGAGGAAGATGTTCTCCGCGATGGACAGGAACGGCACCAGCGCGAGCTCCTGGTGGATGATGACGATGCCGTGTTCCTCGCTCGCGTTGATGTCCTTGAACTCGACCGGCTCGCCGTCCAGGAGAATGTCCCCGCTGTAGCTGCCGTGCGGGTAGACACCGCTGAGCACTTTCATCAGCGTCGACTTGCCGGCGCCGTTCTCGCCGCACACCGCATGCACCTGGCCGCGGCGGACGTCGAGGGTGACGTCAGCGAGCGCCTGCACCCCCGGGAAAGACTTGCTGATCGACCGCATCTGCAGGATTAGGTCCGTCATACGCGTGCCGTCCTTCACAACCTCGATACCGATTTGGGCACGGCCAGAGCGGGGGTTGCGGGGAGGCGGACTGGGCCCCCGCTCTGGCCCGGCCATCGCGCGGGGAGCGGGGAGAGGTCAGCCCAGCTGGGCGGCTGTGTAGTACCCGCCGCCGATGAGGACCTCCTTGTAGTTGCTCTTGTCGACGCTCACCGGCTGCAGCAGGTACGCGGGAACGACCTTGACGCCGTTGTTGTACTGCTTGGTGTCGTTGACCACGGGTGTCCCGCCGGTCAGCAGGGCGTTGCCCAGCTGCACGGCGACGGAGGCCAGCTTGCGGGTGTCCTTGTAGACGGTCTGGGTCTGCTCGCCGGTGATGATCGACTTCACTGAGGCCAGCTCAGCGTCCTGACCGGTGACGATCGGCAGCGGCTTGCCGGCGGTGCCGTAGCCGACGCCCTTGAGCGCCGAGATGATGCCGATGGAGATCCCGTCGTACGGCGACAGCACCGCGTCGACCCGCTCGGTCGTGTACGACTTGCTGAGCAGGTTGTCCATCCGGGCCTGCGCCGTGCCGCCGTCCCAGCGCAGGGTGGCGACCTGGTCGAGGCTGGTCTGGCCGCTGCGGACCACAAGCTTCTTGCTGTCGACGTAGGGCTGCAGCACGCTCATCGCGCCGCGGAAGAAGTAATTGGTGTTGTTGTCATCCGGCGATCCGGCGAACAGTTCGATGTTGAACGGGCCCTTGCCCTGCTTGAGCCCGAGATTGTCGACGATGTACGAGCCCTGCAGCACGCCGACCTTGAAGTTGTCGAAGGTGGCGTAGTCGTCAACGTTGGCGGTGCCCCGGATCAGCCGGTCATACGCGATCACTCGTACACCGGCGTCCTTCGCCTTCTGGAGGACGTTGGTGAGCGACGAGCCGTCGATGGCCGCGATCACCAGCAGCTTGTCGCCCTTCGTAATCATGTTCTCAAGCTGGGATACCTGATTCTCGACGATGTTGTCGCCGTACTGCAGGTCGGTCTTGTAACCCGCGGCCTGGAACTGCTTCACCATGTTCTCGCCATCGGCGATCCATCGCTCCGACGATTTCGTCGGCATGGAGATGCCGACGGTCGCGCCCTTTCCGCCGCCGCTCGCGGCGGACGCGCCGCTGGTGCCGCCGCCACCGCTGCTCTGGCCGCAGGCGGCGGCGACGGTTAAGCACAGCCCTGCCACCGCGATATGGAAGAGTTTCCTGCCCACCTTCTGCTCCTTCTCTCGCCCTTTTCACATGAGCCGCCGGCCGACCGGCTCATTACTGCCGACTCCCGCCAGCCGCCGGTACCGGACGCCGACGGCGCCCCGATGATGACGGCATCCGGACGCCGACGGTGCCCGGACAGCGACGAGGCGTAGGAACGACCAGCCGACTGCCGCCCAACTACCGCATGTAGCGATGAGATTACTCCGTAGAGTCACCTCCTCTTGTCGCTCCGTACCTTTCGGTAGTGGGATCGCTCCGCTCTCCCGGTCGATGTACTTTCAACTGGCTCTGCGGCAGTGTTAGCGTTCACATGTGCCTCGTCAAGTAGTTCGAGAGACCTAGCGCACATTGACTTGTCCCCGCCTCCGCCGGACCGATCCGGCGGGACTGCGCCACTGTGCGTGGTCGCGGCTGGCCGCCGACCGACGGTGGGCCGCGGGCGGCCGTGGGTCGGTGCGGCCGGGGCCGGGAGAGCGGCGACGACCGGGGCTTTGGGCTTCCACCGTCCTCGATGTGACGAGGGGATGTGGTGGCCCGCCCCTTCGCTCGCCGGGGCAGTCAGGACGACGATGTGGGGGTTTCGCGATGAACCATCCGGCACGAGCGCGCGAGGAGGACGCGGGGCCGTTCGCCGCGGCTGCCGGCGGTGCGATCGAGGACAGGTCCGCCGCGGGCGGGGCGGTCGAGGAGGTCGCCGGTACCGGCACCGGCCTGGTCCGGAAGGTCGGCCTGATGGCCGACGGGCGGCGGATTACTTACTACTGGTTGCCGGATCGGGGCGTACGGTCATGACCGAGCGCCGCTACGACCCGACGGCTGACGAGTGGGTCACGTTCGCCACCCACCGCCAGGACCGGACCTACCTCCCGTCGGCGGACGGCTGTCCGTTGTGCCCGGCACGGCCGGGCAGGGCTCCCACCGAGGTGGCAAGTCCGGCCTTCCAGGTGGTGGTGTTCGACAACCGCTTCCCCGCCTTCGCACCGGCCCCTCCGCCCCCCGACGTCGAGCCGTCGCCGCTGTTCGCGGTGCGGCCCGCGTTCGGGCGCTGCGAGGTAGTCGTCTACTCGGACGATCACGCCACCGCGTTCGCGGACCTGCCCACGGCCCGGATCCGCATGATCGTCGACGTCTGGGCCGACCGGGTCCGCACCCTCGGAGCGACCCCGGGGATCTCCTACGTCATGCCGTTCGAGAACCGCGGCGAGGCCATTGGCGTCACGCTGACGCACCCGCACGGGCAGATCTACGGCTATCCGGAAGTGCCCCCGCGACCCGCGCGCGAGCTGCGCGCGGCGCAGGCCCACCTGGCCAGGACTGGGCGGTGCGTGCACTGTGACGTGGTGGCGGCCGAGCGGGCCGGGCGCGCTGACGGGCCGGCCGGCGGGCCTCGGATCGTGCTCGAGACCGAAACGGTGATCGCCTTTGTCCCGTTCTGGGCCCGGTTCCCGTACGAGGTGCACGTGGTGCCGGTCGCGCACCGACCGTCCCTGCCCGACCTGGACGACGCGGAGCGGGACGATCTGGCCGAGGTGCTGCGCCGGGTGACCCACGGCTACGACCGACTGTTCGGCTTCCGGCTGCCATACGTGATGGCGGCGCACGCCCGGCCAACTGACGAAACCCAGGACTGGGACCCGGTGAGCCACCTGCACGTCGAGTTCGCGCCGCCGCACCGCACCGCGGAGAAGCTGAAGTACCTGGCGGGCTCGGAGCTGGCCGGCGGGGCGTTCGTCACCGACGTGGCCCCGGAACGCGCCGCGGCCCGGCTACGCGGGCTGATGCGTTGACGACCATCCGGCAGGTGCCGGCCGCCAGCCCCGCCCGCGCGGCGGCCGTGGCGGCGGCGTTCGCCGAGCGGCACGGGCGCCGTCCCGACGGTGTGTGGGCCGCGCCGGGCCGGGTGAACCTCGTGGGCGAGCACACCGACTACAACGGCGGCTTGGTGCTGCCCTGCGCCATCGACCGGACGGCGTGCGCCGCGGTCGGCCGGCGCGCCGACGACCGGGTGACCTGTGTGTCGCTCGACCGGGACGGGGAGGCGAGCGTTCGGCTGGCCGACCTGGCGCCGGGTGTGGTGACCGGCTGGCCGGCGTACGTGGTCGGGGTCGTCTGGGCGTTGCGGGAGTCTGGGGTCACGGTGCCCGGCCTGGACGTCGTCGTCGCCTCCGACGTGCCGGTGGGGGCTGGCCTGGCGTCGTCGGCAGCGCTGGAGGCCGCGGTCGCAGTGGCGGTCAGTGAGCTCAGCGACAGGGCACCGACACCGGGATCGTTCCGGACCCAGCTCGCCATCGCCGCGCGCCGGGCCGAGACCGACATGGTCGGCGCACCGGTCGGGATCATGGACCAGATGGCGGCCCTGCACGGCCGCGCCGGCCGCGCCCTGCTGCTTGACTGCCGGTCGCTGGACTTCGAACTCGTCCCGCTCCGCCTGGACGACCTGGGCCTGCGCCTCGCGGTCATCGACACCCGGGTAGCGCACGCGAACGTCGACGGGAGCTACGCCGCCCGCCGCCAGGCCTGCGAGCGGGCGGCCGCGGCGCTGGGTGTGCCGGCGCTGCGGGACGCCACCCGCGAGGCGGCGGAGGATTTGCCCGACGGCGATGCGCGCCGGTGCGCCCGCCACGTGGTGACCGAGATCGAGCGGGTCCGCGCCACCGCGACGGCGCTGGCGAGCGGGGACGTTCCCGCGCTCGGCCGGCTGTTCGCCGCCTCCCACACGTCGCTGCGGGTCGATTTCCGGATCTCCTGCGCCGAGCTGGATGTCGCGGTCGGCGCGGCGGTCGCAGGCGGGGCGGTCGCGGCGCGGATGACTGGCGGGGGCTTCGGCGGCTGCGCGGTTGCCCTCGTCCCGGCGGACCGGTACGAGCCGATGGCGGCGGCGGTCGGGCGGGCGTTTCGGGACCGGGGGTTCCGGGCGCCGCACACGTTCGCCGTCCGGCCGTCGGATGGGGCTGGCCGGATCTCCTGACCGCCGTGAAACCGGCCGCGCGTCGCCACGGCCCGTCCGATGGGGGCACAGCCACAGGGGTAGCCCTTGACGAAGGAGGTGTTAGCGCTAACGCTCGCCACGTCCGGCAGCCTGTACTACAGGCTGCCGGCTCAGCCCCGGCCGGATGTGACAAGGCCAGTGCGACTGCTACTTGGGCACCAGAGTTTCGACTGCGTCCTCATCGGCATCGGCGACATGGACGACGTCGACGGGCAGGCTGGGGACCCCGGCGGCCGGATGCTTCGTGGTGGGCTGTTCGCGAATGAGTCGGCTGCCCTCGATGTCCACGTCCGGGAGCGCTCGATGCAGAAAGCGCGGCAGCCACCAGGCCCGGTGGCCGAGGACAGCCATCGCAGCTGGCACCAGGGTCATGCGGACTACGAAGGCGTCCAGCAGGACCCCGACGGCGAGCGCAAAACCCATGCTCTTGATGACCTGCAGGTCCGCGAACATGAAGGATCCGAAGACGGCGATCATGATAAGCGCTGCGGCCGCGACCACCGACGCGCTCTGACCGAAACCGAACACCACGGCCTCCCGAGGCGGCCGGCCGCGGGTGTGCTCCTCGCGCATGCGGGAGACAAGGAAGACCTCGTAGTCCATGGCAAGTCCGAACAGGATGCCGACCAGCAGGATCGGCAGGAAGCTGAGAACCGGGCCGGTCTGCTCGATACCGAGAAGGCCGGAGAGCCAGCCCCATTGGAGCACCGCTACCAGGGATCCCAGCGAGGCACCGAGGGAGAGCAGGAAGCCGAGCGCCGCCTTCAGCGGGACCGCCACAGCGCGGAAGACCACCATCAGCAGCACCAGAGCGAGGCTTATCACGAGCACGCAGTAGACGGGCAGGGCGGCGGAAAGCTTGTCCGCGACGTCGATGTTCACAGCGGTGCTGCCAGTCACGTCCAGGTCCGCGCCGGTGTGCTTCTCGATCGGCGCGCGGACCTGGCGGATCTCGGCCAGCAGATTCTTGGTGGCTTCTGCCTCCGGACCGGAGGATGGGATGATGTTGACCAAGACGGCGTCGCCAGACGTCGACAACGCCGGAGCGGAGACAGAGGAGACCGCGGGCAGTGCTCTGACGCGGGATGCCAGATCCGTCGCCGCCGACATCACGGCACCGTCATCGCCCTGCGCGACGACGACCAGGGCGCCGCTGTAGCCGGGTCCGAAGGCATCGTCGACCAGCTGCTGTGCGCGGGCGGCGGAGTCGTGCGAGTCCTGCGTACCGCCAAGCCCGAGGTGCAGGTCGGCGACTGGCACGGCCAGGAGCCCAAGGCCGAGAAGGCAGACGATCAGCACGGGCCACCGGTGACGGGTCACCGCAGCCGCCCAGCGTCGCGCCAGCGAGCGCCCGTGCGGCCGGCCGGACCGGCGCCCACCGCGCCGGCTCAGGCGGCCGACCAGTCGCGACGTCGCGGTGACATGCCCGCCGACGAGTCCTAGGACCGCGGGGAGAAGGGTGATGGCTACGAGCACGGAGACCGCGACCGTGGCGGCCGCACCAAGGCCCATCACCGTGAGGAAGGGAATCCTCACCACTGACAGCGCCGACAACGCGATCACGACGGTGGAACCGGCAAAGACCACGGCACCGCCGGCCGTTCCCGTTGCCAGCCCGGCCGACTCCTGTGGATCCATGCCCTCGCGAACTTGTGACTGGTGGCGGGAGACGATGAAGAGGGCGTAGTCGATGCCGACGGCCAGGCCGAGCATCACCGCGAGGATGATTGACGTGCTATCCATCCTGACCACGTTCGTCAGGGCCAACAGGCCCAGCACTCCGATGGCCACGCCGACGAGCGCCGTGGCCACTGGAATGATCGCGACTCGCAGCGCGCGGAAGACGAAGATCAGGACGCACAGCGCGATCAGCACGCCCACTGCTTCTCCCGGCCCGATCACGTCGACCTTGGTGCTCGCGAAGGCGTCGCCGCCGAGTTCCACGGTCAGGCCCTGGCGACGAGCGTTGTCGGTGGCCGCCATGATGCTCTCGTCCGCGCCTGCGGGGATCTTGTCAGACGTCGCCGCATCGAAGGTGACCTGTGCGATACCTGTACGACCATCGGCCGACACCGTGCCGTCGAGCACCGATGGCCCGGTCACCGACCGAATCCCGGGCGCCGCCTCGATCTGCCGCACCGTCTCGGCGACCGCCCCTGCGGAACCGCCCGCGGTGACCTTCTGCCCGTTCGAGGCACGAAAAACGATCTTACCTGTCACGTGTCCATCGGCGTCCGACGGGAACTTCTCGCGCAGGACGTCGAGTGTGCGTTGCGCCTCGGTTCCCGGGATGGTGGTAGACGAGGTGAACGGCTTCATCAGGCCCAGCGCGGCCGCGGCCGCGGCGAGAAGCAGGACAAGCCAGACGCCGATGACAACCCACTTGCGTCGGTACGCGAAGCACCCGAGGCGATGCAAGAGCGTGGACAACCAGGGACTCCAAGGGTCGCGGACTAATGAAGACGACCATCGCGCTCCCGCACGGGTGAATCGGCCTTGGCGCGCTGCCTCGTCGGGACATCGCCCACACTAGGTCGGCGTTTGGCACGGGCCGGCATATCGGCCGGCCGATGCGTACATTCACATCGAACTCCCATGGAACGAAGGCCGATGAACGGACATGATCGGGTCAGAGACAGCCGGGATCGACGAGGGACCACCACGACCGTGACCGGTAGGATCCCCGCGGCTCGGGGGGCAGCGCAGAGACAGCTGGGGAGGCTCATGGTCGTCGACGACGAGCCGGCGATCCTCAGCACGGTCAGCCGCTTCCTGCATTTCCTCGGCTACGACGTCCGTACCGCTGCCACGGCGCTCCAGGCGCTCGCGACGGCACGTGAGTTCCTACCCGAGCTCATTCTCCTGGACGTTATGCTGCCTGATGGCGACGGATTTGAGGTGATGCGTCGCCTACGCGAGGACGGCGTGCCGCATGCGATCATATTCCTCACAGCGCGGGACACTCGAGAAGACCTCGTCAAGGGCCTGACCGCGGGCGGCGACGACTACGTCACCAAGCCCTTCGGCCTAGATGAGGTGGCTGCCCGCGTCAACGCGGTGTTGCGACGCACCAGGCCCAGGGAGCACCTCGACCCCATCCTGCGCGTAGCCGATCTGGAGCTGGATCCCACGAACTACTCGGTGCGCCGGGCCGAGACACCGGTCGATCTCTCACCGACCGAGTTCCGGCTGCTGCGTTACCTCATGCTGCACAGCGGGAGGGTCATCCCCCGCGCGCAATTGCTGGAGCATGTCTGGTCGTACGACTTCAACGGCGACGACACCGTGGTCGCCACCTACATCAGCTATCTCCGCCGGAAGATCGACACGCTCGGCGCGCCGCTGATCCACACCCGGCGCGGCGTGGGCTACAGCATCAGGGAACCTCATTGCTGACCCATCCGCGGAAATGGCCGGTCCGCACCCGGCTCAGCGCGCTCGTCACCATCCTGTGCGCGCTCGCCATGGCCGCCACAGCCGGTGCCTGGCTGGCCGCCAGAGGGGCGGCCGTCATCGTCTCCACGGAGCTGGCCGGACTCGCCCTGGTCGCCCTGATCAGCACAGCCGTCGTCCGTCACGAACTGCGGCCCCTGGACGCGGCCGCCGATACCGCGGATGCGATCGCGGCCGGAGAACTCGGCCTTCGTGTGACGGCGGCCGCCGCGTCCCCGACGACCGAGGTCGGCCGGCTGGCCGTGGCACTCAACCGCATGCTCGATCAGATCCAGACCGCCCTCAGAGCGCGAGAGGCATCCGAAACTCGCATGAGGCAGTTCATCGCCGACGCATCCCACGAGCTGCGTACCCCGTTGCAGTCACTGCGCGGCTACGGGGAGCTCTACGTGCACGGAGCCCTACCCGACACGACCGCGGTCGACGAGACCATCGACCGCATGCTGGCGGAGATCCAGCGCATGACGCGACTGGTCGAATCGCTGCTCATGCTTGCCCGCTTTGACAAGGAGGACAACGCGGAACTCGAACCCGTCGATCTCAGCCGGATCGTGGCCGACTCCTGCCGGGACGCGGCCGCCGTCGAACCAGCTCGACCGCACCAGGAGTGCATCGAGCCAGGTGTCATTGTGCTTGGCGACGACCCACAGCTGCGGAGCCTGCTCGCAAACCTATTGGGCAATATCCGCATGCACACCCCCGTCGGCGCCGGCTATGCCGTCGACCTGTACAGCGCGTCCGGCGATGCGACGCTGTGTGTACGAGACGAGGGGCCGGGCATCCCCGAGCACGCGATCAGCCACGTTTTCGACCGCTTCTACCGCGCGGACGAGGGCCGAAGCCGAGCCAGCGGCGGCAGTGGGCTCGGTCTGTCCATCGTCGCCGCGATCACGGAACTCCATCGTGCCCGCATCGGCCTCGACAGCAGACCAGGCCACGGTACGCAGATCGAAATCGTCTTTCCGCTGGCGTGCGCGCCGCACGACCACGGCCCGAACCGAGCGACCGAGCTGGCTTCGCGGCCCAGCCAGGGGGCACGCCGGGGTTTGCACGCCCGCGAACGCAGCTGACAGCATCCAGAACGTGAGCACCCTGACGGTGAGGCAGCGGCGAATCACGCGAAGGGGCCTTCACCCACATCGACGAGGTGGATCGACGAGGTGGATGACGAGGTGGATGGCGCGCGGCGCCTTCGACCAGCGCCCCGGCTGAACGCCGGACCCGACCGGCCAGCGACGGGTATGCCCGGCTCGGCGTCCCGGCGTTGGGACCATGCCGCGCCTTGTTGGTCGTGATTGGGGCCCGGCGCTGGCTGCTGTGGCGTTAGCTCCACGTCCCCAGGCCGAATCCCGTTGACTGGGATCGAGGCCTGTAGAACCGCACCCGACCCTCTAGCTTCGCGGTCGAGCGATCGATGTCCCAGTTCGGCGGGGGAACTACGGGACCCACATGCACTGCTGGGTACGGCGCCCGCTCGGCTCGGGCCGTGGTCGTTCGGCCCACGGTGCGCGGTCCGCGACGCGGAGCGGCCGCCAACCGGGTTGACCGTGCCGGCAGTTCGGTGGCCGTACGTGTGAACCGGAGTCGTTGCACCCAGGTGTCTTCTCGGCGTGCGCGGGAGAGCGGGAGGCGGCTTTGACGGCAGCAGCCCACCGCGACGTCCGGCACCTGCTGTCTGTCTTCGAATGTGATTCTCGCCTGCTGGCGGACGGGCGTCCGGTATCCGACGATGATCACAACGGTACCGTTCTGGTACATGAGTCAAGAGATGGTGTTCGAGACATTGACTTCTGTGCGGACGGCTAGTATTTTCATATCCTTTGTCCTTGACTGCATCCCAAAAATCGACGGTCTCAGAAGGCTCTCAGTTAGCTCTCGGGAAAAGATGGCGAGATCGTGAGGATGGGCGCTCGCGGGTGACGCACGCTGTCTTGCTGAGGTCCTGACCCGAGATCTCTGCGCCGTACCGCCGCTCCGGATGCGAGGGCACCTGTGTCAGAGGAGCGAGCATTGTTATCTAAACCCCACAGATACGCCGTCGGCATCGCGCCGCTGCTCCTGGCGGCGTGGTGCTGCGTGGCCTGTTCTGGGGTCTCACAATCCGCGGGCGCGGGCGACTGTAACACTCCCGGAGTGACTCCGACAGAGATCAAGCTGGGCGCCGTGTACCCGGACAGCGGACCGCTGGCCGAAACCTTCGCTCCGGTCCGTGCGGGCATCGACGCAAGGATCGGTGAAGCGAACGCCGCCGGCGGGGTCCACGGCCGTCGGATCGTCTATGAATGGCGCGATGACGCTGGTGATCCGGAGAAGGATCTTACTGCGACCCGGCAGCTGGTTGAAAATGAGAACGTGTTCGGAATAGTCGCCCTGACCGCCGCGTTCTCCGCATCTGCGCCCTACCTCTCCGAGAATAACGTGCCAGTCACGGGCATGGCGGCCGAGCCCGTATGGTCAAAGTACACCAACATGTTTACATATTCCTACACCGGGGGAGCGGCGGTCGACACGTACGGCCGGTATGTGCGGGCGAACGGTGGCACCAAGGCTGTCGTTGTCGAGACATCGTCGGCGGGCGTCGTGAGTGAACTAGGCCGACAGATGCTGTCAAGCATGTCTGCCGCAGGTGTCGCCACGGTCGGCAGCGTCGAATTCAACCTGGTTGCCGGCGACCCGGAGCAGGCGGCGCGGGAGATCGTGGACAAAGGCGCTGACACCATCATCGGGCTGACGGAGCCAGTTCAGTTCGCGCGGATCGTCTCCGCCGCCAGACGGCTTAGCGGGGATGTGAAGGTGGCTCTTTCGTACAGTGGCTATGATCCGGACCTGCTGCGCACCGTCGGGCCGTCCATGGCCGGTATCAGCATGGTTGTCTTCTATCGGCCTTTCGAGGCCGGCGGTGAGGCGATCGATCGCTACCGTAGGTCGATGATCACGTATTCGTCAAGGACCGACGCCGCTAGCCTCCAGTTCGCCATGATAGCTTACATCAATACTGACATGTTCATAAGAGGCCTGCAGGAGGCTGGCACGTGCCCGACCCGCGATGGGTTCATCGCCGGGCTGCACAATCTGACAGATTATGACGCGGGTGGGCTAATTCATCCTTATAACGTTCGTAAGGACTTCGCGGCGCCGTCGACTTGCATGTCCTTCGTCCGGGCCAATCCGGACGCGACGACCTTCGTGGTGTCGGCGTTGGACATCTGTGGGGCAATCGTGCCGGGTTAGGCGCGCGGGAGCGTGAGCCTGGCATCTCGGTATCGCGTCATGGTGGCCGAGCCCACCATGAACATGGCGGCCGCCGCGGCCCCGGTCGGTGACCTCGACCGGGGCCGCGGCTGTCATGCGCGCTGCCTACCCCCCGGTGGCCGCGTCCTCGAACGCGGCCGCGGCTCCAGCGCGCTCGAGACCGACGACCACCATGTCGGCCTCGTGGCCGAACCGCTCGATGTCGATGCCAGGACCGGCTCGATCGCCGCTCGCTGCCTGCTCCAACGTTTCCTCGTCGGGGCGCTTCGGCGGGCAGGGACGGTGGCGTGAGACCTGCCAGGAAGATCGAAAGTCCCTGCCAGCGGGCGATGCGGCGGGGAGCCAGATCACCGAGCGGTCGACGCGCTCACAGGGTCCATCCGGCCCTCAACCTCGCGACAGATGCCAGGCGTCTACGCAAGCGGTTCGGGTGCAGGCTCATCTCATGAGATGGATGACGGCTGGGGGCCACCGCATCGACTTCGTCCCGACGCACCCGGACGATGTCGACCGCGGATTTCTTCTGGCGGTCACCGGCCCCGATGGCGCCCATGTCGGCTACTTCGACTCTGTCCTTGACCTGCGGCGCGCGATAGACCTTTCCAACCTGCAGGTAGTCGACGACGCCGACCCGTAGGCGGACGGACGGATCGGATGCCGAATCGTATACATGTCAGATGCGGAGTAGGAGGACGGCTCTCGAGCCAGCGGACTCGGCCATCGACCACGGTCGGCGGCTACCATGCGCGCCCGATCTCGGCGGCCAACTGTTCCCGGGCTCGTGGATCGGCGACCTCGCGGACCAGGCGTTCGGCCTGCTGACGGTGGCTGGCGCCCCAGAGGCTGGCGGTGCCGTGCTCGCTGACGACGTGGCTGTGCTGGAAGCTCGTCGTCGGGTCGGTCAGCGCGGGCACGACGGTCGAGGTGTTCGACTTGGCATGCCAGCCGGAGAGCGCGATCACCGCGTGGCCGTCGGGTGCGTGCAGCGCGCCGGCGACGAAGTCCGGCTGGCCGCCGAACCCGGACCACACACGCCCGTGGACGTAGGATGCGTTGGCCTGGGCGTGCAGGTCGATCTGCAGGGCCGTGTTGATGGATGTCATCCGCGGCTGTCGGGCGATCATGGCGGGGTCGTTGACGGTCTCGGTACGCAGCATCCGGACCCGTGGATTGCGGTCCAGCCAGCCGTAGAGTTCCGGCGAGCCCAGCACGAAGCTGCTGACCATGGGGGCGTCGCACGTCAACACTCCCTTGCGTTCCAAGGCGAGGACGCCGTCGGAGAAAGTCTCGGTCCAGATCCTCAGATCGCGACGGGTGATCAGCTGTGCGGCCGTCGCGTCGGGAACCGCGCCGATACCGAGCTGGACGGTCGCTCCGTCCGGGACGAGCTGGGCGACGCGTTCGCCGATCGCGTTCCTCGTGTCGTCCGGCGCGGCGGCGGGGGGGCTGGCCAGGGGAAGATCGACCTCTAGGGCGAGGTCGACGGCGTCCACGGGTATTTCGCCGTCGCCGAAGGTATACGGCATCTGGCGGTTGATCTGCGCGATGACGAGGCTGCCGGCGGCTCGCGCGGCGTCGAGCGCGGCGGGCAGGATGTTGACCTCGGTCCCCAGCGACAGACGCCCGTCGACCGGGCGGCTCGTGTGCACCACGACGACGTCGGGCCGGTGCGGCCCGGCCAGCAGCCTCGGGACCAGGCTGAGCCGAGCCGGGATGTACTCCAGGTTCGGGTGGGTGCGCATACCCGGGCCCACGAACGGCGTGACCGGGATGACGCCGTCTCGGACGGGCAGCCCGGATTGGCCGTTCAGCACGAACAGCCGGTAGGACGGCACGGCGTCGTCGATCGCGCGCAGCGCGGCCGTCGGCGTGGCCCAGTTACCGGAGGCCACGATGACAGGCGGACGTCCTGGGTTGGCGGTCGCGGCGCGTCCGAGCGTGGCGAAGACAGCTGCGCCCAGACCAGATTCGGCGACTATCCGCATGTTTCTCATCCTCTTGGACATAGGAGGGTCCCGCCGGTCGAGACGGCTCGACCGGCAGGGGCATGGGCGACCGGAGTCGTTACCGGTCGACAAGGCGCGGGCCCGGCGGATGTCAACGCTATTTTCGCTCCGCCTGCGCTGGCCCGGCGGATGAACCGAGGCGGAACCTGCCGGATAAACCTAGCTGTACCCGTTCGCCGATAGTTCTTCTCGGCTGCCCGACACACGGCGGCTGCCGTCACTCAGGTGCCACCACCACCATCGATGACCCCGGCGAAGCACCGAAGGGCCGGTTCGTCACGGCGCGCCGTGACGAACTGCCCGGCCACGGAGGACCAGGGGACGTTCGTCGCCGGCAGGCCGGCTCGCGCCGTGGTGACGAGTAGGAGCCAGGGCGCCGACTGGATGACCTGGTGGAGATCCCGTCGAGGCCCGTCCAGCCTGGCCGAAACCCGGCTCACCCCGACGGCAGGACGTCCGCCTGGCCGGTCGCGTGCGGTGCGCTGTCGGCCTTCGCGAGGGCGGCCGCGCCGTTCGCGGGCGCGTGCAGGGCCCGGAGCACCGCCGAGCCGTCGACCGTCTCCTTCTCCAGCAGCACGGCGGCAAGCGCTTCCAGGGCATCGCGGTGGGAGCGCAGCAGCCCGATGGCGCGTTCCTCGGCCTCACGCAGAATCCGGGCGACCTCGCTGTCGATCAGCTGTTGGGTGCCCTCGGAGTAGACCCGGCCGATGATCTGCTCGCCGCCGAAGAACTGGGCGTCCTGTGACCCATAGCCGACCGGCCCGAGCGCTTCTGATAGGCCGAACTCGCGGACCATGCGCGTCGCGAGCTCCGTCGCTCCGGCGAGGTCGCTCGCCGCGCCGGTCGAGCCGTAGCCGAAGACGACCAGCTCCGCGGCCCGCCCGCCCAGGCGCACGGCCAGGCTGTCCGCGAGATAGCCCAGCGTGTAGAGGTGGCGTTCCGCCTCGGGCAGCTGCTCGGTGACGCCGAGCGCCATCCCCGCGGGCAGGATCGTCACCTTCGCCACGGGGTCGGCGTGCTCGCACAGCGCCGCGACCAGCGCGTGCCCGGACTCGTGGTAGGCGACGGAGCGCTTCTCGTCCGGTAGCAGCGCGTTCGACGCCTCGCGGCGGCCCAGCAGGAGACGGTCGCGGGCCGCGTCCAGGTCGTCGGCGGTGACAGTCTCGCGCCCGTCCCGGACCGCGTGGATGGCGGCCTCGTTCACCAGGTTCGCCAGGTCGGCGCCGGAGAAGCCGGGCGTCGCGCGGGCCACGACAGAGAGGTCGACATCGGGGCCCAGGCGCTTGCCCTTGGCATGGACGGCGAGGATCTCGACGCGCTCCGCCTGGGTCGGCAACGGCACGGTGACCTGGCGGTCGAACCGGCCGGGCCGCAGCAGCGCGGCGTCCAGGGTCTCGGGCCGGTTGGTCGCGGCGAGGACGACGACGCCGGTCGACGCGTCGAAGCCGTCCATCTCCGCGAGCAGCTGGTTGAGGGTCTGCTCCCGCTCGTCGTTCGCACCGCCGATCACGCTGGTGCCCCTGCGGGCTCCGATCGAGTCGATCTCGTCGATGAAGACGATCGAGGGCGCCCGCTTGCGGGCCTCGGCGAACAGGTCGCGCACCCGGGACGCGCCGACACCGACGAACATCTCGACGAATCCCGAGCCGGTGATCGACAGGAACGGAACCTCCGCCTCGCCGGCAACCGCGCGGGCCAGCAGCGTTTTGCCGGTACCTGGCGGTCCCACCATGAGCACGCCCTTCGGCCCGACGGCGCCCGCCCGCTGGTAGCGCTCCGGGTTGCGCAGGAAGTCGACGACCTCGCTGATCTCCTGTTTTGCGCCCTGGTAGCCAGCCACGTCGGTGAAGCGAGTCCCCGGCCGCTCCGAGTCGGTGATCCGTGCGCGAGATCGGCCAATACCGCCCAGCGGGCCGCCGGAGGTCAGCTGCCGCTGCGTCTGCCGGCCCATCCAGAGAAAGAACCCGACGAACAGCAGCACCGGCAGGAAGCTCAGCAGGACCGTCAGCCACGAGCTCCCGGACCGGGTTCCCTCGACCGTGACCTTCTTCGCCTCCAGCCGGCTGGCGAGCGTCGAGGTGTCCAGCGCCGTCGGGATCTGGCTTGCGAACGCCGTACCGTCCTTGAGCTTGCCGTTGACGGCACCCTTGTCGTTGATCGAAACGGATGCGACCGTGCCCGCGTTGACCCGGTTCAGCAGGTCCGAGTAGTCCAGCGACAGCGTCTTGCTGCTTGAGAGGCTCGGCGCGAACAACAGCGCCGCGGTGATCAGGAGGCCGAGCGGTAACAGCCAGCCCCGCCAGACAGGCGGCTTGGGAGGCGCCGGCTTCGGCGCCGGGTCCCGGGGCGGCCCCGACTTCGCCGGCGCCGAGTGGTGCACGCTTGGCAGCCACATGAATGAGATCACAGCAAACTCCAGTCGAAGGTCGCCCGCGTTCCCATCGAACCAACCACGCGCGGGGCGCCGGCAACCGCCTCCGCGACGCCCCTCAGAGCGGGCCGGGAGACCTCGCTTTCACGCCCATTGGGCTCTGGCAGGGACCCGGGACGGGACGGACCCAGACGGGCGCCCGGTTCGTCAACGCCCCGCCGCCGAGGACCGCGCCCCGATGGTGGGTGGTCTGCATCGAGCTCACGCGGCGCCGTCCCTTCGTGGCGTCGGCCCGGTCAGGTGAGCGGGACGAACCGCAAACCACGGGTGAGGAGCGCGGGAATAGCGTCGGCGAGCGCCGCGACGGTCTGGGAGCGGTCGCCGCCGCCGTCGTGGCAGAGCAGGATGTCCCCGGGCCTGGTCGCTAGCAGCCTCGCCTCGATCGTCGCGGTGCCGGGCCGCGACCAGTCCTTCGGGTCGACGTCCCAGTTGACCGGGATCAACCCGTGTTCGGCGATCTTCGCGAGGATGGTCGTGTCGTATGCGCCGCCGGGGGTGCGCGCGAGCCTCGGGCTGTACCCGGTCTCCTCGAGGATCGCCGTCTGCCCGTTGCCGATTTCGGCGTCGATCTGGGCGGCGCTCAGCCCGGTGAACGGTATGCGGTGGTTGTAGGTGTGGTTGCCGACGGAATGCCCGGCGGCAACGATGCGGCGCGCCAGGCCGGGGTGCGTACGCACCCGGTAACCGACCAGGAAGAAGGTGGCTTTGAGGCCGTGCCGGTCGAGCAGCGCCAGGACCTGCGGCGTCCACCGTGGGTCCGGCCCGTCGTCGATCGTCAGCGCGATCGCGTTGCTCGGGGCATTCGGCATGAGCTCGTGGACCGTGTACACCGGATGAGACCGGGCCGCCACCGGTGGGCTGCCGGGGGCCGGCGTCGGCGTCGGCGTCGGCACGGCGTCGCTCGTCGGTGGGGCCTCAGCAGGCGTCGTCGAGGCGGGCGACGGCGGTGGCGCGGATGGCGCGATGGTTGGACTCGCCGTTGGTGACCACGACCCGGCGCTGGTCGGCGTGAGCTCGGTGGTGGACGGACGACGCGCCGACGAGCAGCCCGCCAGCACCGCCGCCGCCAGCCCGGCCAGCAGAGCGCCGCGACGGGTCGGGCCGGCGTCCTTACCCTGGCTGACGCACTCACGTGACATGTGCCGGCCCGCGGATGACAGCGACGGGGCAGGCCGCGGACGTGCGTGTCGCGGTGCCGGGCCTCCCCGACCGCCCAGCGCAGGGCCTGCTCCGCGTCCCTCGATCGGTCGATTCCACGATGATTTCCGCCGTTGGCGCGGACTCTCGCTGTGGCGTGTTCGTCGTCACGGATGCACCTCCTGCGCTGCCGCCTCGCGCTGTGATGCGCCGTCGAGAACGCGTGGACAGGTCAGTAGACGAGGACCGTTGTGCCGATCTCCGCGACGCCCGACGACCACATCCAGTCCATCGCGGCGTTGGTCAGGCGGACGCAGCCGTGCGACGCCGGGTACGCCGGAACCTGCGGGTAGCCGTGGATCGCGATCCCGTCGGTGTGGAAGTACTTCGGCCGGTAGAGGTCCCCGAGCGTGCCGTGGTCGACTCCGTCGACCTGGCGGAAGATCGTCCAGGTGCCCTTCGGGGTGTCGGCGAGGTGCCGGACGCCGTGCACGGTGTACCAGGCGTTCGTCCCCGTCGAAGTGTTGAGGACCTGCTCCACCGCGCCGTCCTTGACGACGAGAACAAGCTGCCGGGCAAGGTCCACCTCCAGGACGCGTCCGGCGCGGCTGTGGGCCGTCGGTCGTGTGCCGGCCGCCAATGCCCGGCGCGTAGCCGTCCCGGCCAGCCCGTCACGCGGGAGCCCCGCCGCCTTCTGCAGCGCGAGGACGGCCTGCTGGGTGACGAGGCCGTAGGTGCCGTCCGGCACGCCGACCCAGTAACCGGCGGCTGCCAACTGCTGCTGCAGTGCGCGCACCGCGGTCCCGCTGTCCCCCGGTCGGAGGACCGGGGGCGTGGCCGGCTCGGACCCCGGTCTGGTGGGAGGCTGGCCCGGGGGTGCCTGGGTCGCCGGGCCGGAGCTGGCTGTGGCCGCTGCCGTGGGCGAGGTCGTTGGCATGGGCGAGGTCATGGGTGAGGTCGCCAGCGGGCTCACGGTCATGGTGACGGCCGGGGCCTGGCTGTCCGTCACGCCGGGCTCGCCGCCGTCGGCGCGCCCGCATCCCGCGAGCGCGCCGGCCGCCACCGCCACCGCCACCGCGGCAACGATCACCTGGCGGCCGAGGTGGCGGCCTGGCCGGCCCGGACGGGCCAGCCGATCGTCCATACGGAGCCTCGCGACATTCCGTGCCATGTGCCCAGATTGCGCGTCAGACGGTCGCCCAGACCCCTGCTCTATGACTGCCGGCCTCCGGCTCATGGCCCGCCGCCGACGGGCCTGTCGGCCCTGATGCCCTGGCAAGCCTTCCCGCCCATCCCGCCAGACCGCAATGAAGCGGCGGCCGGCGCGTCAACGAAGACGCGCCCCGGTCGCCATTTACTTTGCCGACGGACGCTTCGCATGCTTTCGAATCCCGACATCGGCCGCGCCGCCTGGGGCTTAGCGAACGGTGTCCGGGAGCCCCGTGGCGTTCTTGGATCGCGCGCGTTGTGCCAAGTGGCCCTAACCAGGTGGCCGAAGTTCGCGGTCGTGGTCGCCCGACGGGCCGCTGCCTGGAGCCTGCGCGCGGCGGACGCTGAGAATGCCTGCCACCGGCCGTGGTGACCGCAGGTGCGCCCGGCGGCCCCGCCGGAGGAGGTCATCATGTCTGCTGACGTCTACCCGGCCAAGGTCGAGGCTGAACTCGACCCGAGGCTGTCGCGCTGGCTGTGGCTGGTCAAATGGCTGTTGGCGATTCCGCACTACGTCGTGCTCGCATTCCTCTGGCTGGCATTCGTGGTTCTCACCGTGGTCGCGTTCGTCGCCATCCTCGCTAGTGGAAGGTATCCGCGCCGAATCTTCGACTTCAACGTGGGAGTGCTGCGCTGGACCTGGCGCGTGCAGTGCTACGCGTACGGGGTGCTCGGAACGGACATCTATCCACCTTTTACCCTGAGTGAGACGTCTGAGTATCCGGCTCACTTCGAGGTCTCCTACCCGGATCGGCTTTCCAGGCGCCTCGTCCTGGTGAAGTCGTGGCTGCTGGTACTGCCGCACTACATCGTCGTGGGGCTGTTGGTCGGCGCGGGGCTCCGCTGGCCGACCGGCGGTCTGATCGGGATTCTGGTGCTCGTATCGGGGGTGCTGCTGGCCGTGCGTGGGCGCTATCCACGAGACTTGTTCGATCTGATCGTCGGCTGCAACCGGTGGGTACTTCGGGTCGCGGCCTACGCAGCTCTGATGACCGACGAGTACCCGCCATTTCGTCTCGACCTCGGCGGACACGACTCCCGTGCGGCCATCAGTTCAATCCGAGATGAAATCTCATGACGACGTCAATGCGAATGCACCTCTCGGGAACGGGTGTACAGCGATGAGTCAGATCGATGATGTCGATGTCGCTGATCGGGAGCCGGCGGGACCGCCGGGTGGGGAGAGGGAAGGGGGCGTGTCCCGGCGCGCCGTCCTGCGTGGGGCTGGCCTCGGCGGGTTGACCGTGGCGGTGGCCGGCGCCGGTGCATTGTCGTACCGGGCGTCTGACCAGCAGCTGCTCGATTCCGACCGCGGCGCGCCGTTCGACGCGTGGCGTCACTGGCGTGACGGATCGGGGCCGGCCGGCCTGGTCGCCGCCGCGGTGGTGGCGGCGAGTCCGCATAACACGCAGCCATGGTTGTTCCGGGCTTCGGACGCACGGGTCGACGTGTATGCCGACCCGACCCGGCGGCTCGGTTCGCCAGATCCGTACGGGCGCGAAATGTACGTCGGCCTGGGGTGCGCGCTGGAGAATCTTGTGCTGGCCGCCCGGGCGCACGGGTACGACCCACGTGTGACGCTGCTGCCCGACCAGGCCGAGGAAACCCTGGCCGCCCGCGTCGAGGTCGCCGCGGGCCGTCCACAGCGCTCTGCCTTGTTCGACGCGATCGGCGACCGCCACACCAATCGCGGCCCCTACCGAAACGAGCCCGTGCCCGCCGACCTGCTCGCCGCCCTCACCGGCCTGGCCGACCGTGACGGGCCAGCCTCGCTGGCCTGGTTCGTCCCGGCAGAGGAACGGCAGGAACTGGGCGCGATGATGGTCGCCGCCGCCCGGGCCGTGGTCGCCGACGAGCAGCAGTCCCGCGACAACTTCGCCTGGTTGCGCACCGACGCCGACGCGATCACCCGGCACCGTGACGGCCTCACCCTGGACGCGCAGGGGATGTCGAACCTCGTGACCTCGGTCGCCAAGCTGCTGCCGGCCACCTCGCGCGCGGCCGGTGACCGGTTCTGGGTCAAACAGACCGACTCGGTCCACACCCGCACCGCCGCGGCGTACGGCATGATTCTCGTTCCCGACCCCCTGGAGCCATCAGCACAACTTGCCGGCGGACGGCTGTTGCAACGCATACACCTCGCCGCCACCACCCGCGGGCTGGCGCTGCAGCACATGAATCAGATAACCGAACGTATCGATCGAGACGTCAGTCTGGGCCGGTCACCGGAGTTCGGCGCGCGGCTGGGTGGACTCATCGGTAGCCAGGACCAGCAGGCGCTGGCCACCTTCCGCGTCGGCTTCCCCGTACGGGCCGGCCGGCGTTCGCCCCGGCGCACAGCGGCCGAGGTGACGCGGTGAATCCGCAGTGGATTACCCAACGGTGGGCGATGGTACTGACCACCGCTCTGGGTGGCTGCTATCTGCTGGTCGCCGCCGACGCTGGCGGCATCGTCCGATGGGGTGGAATCGCCAGCGCGGCCGGGATCATCGCGGCGCCATGGATCGCGACCCGGACCCGGGCGGCGGCGACGGCCCTTCTGGTGCTGGGAGCCGTGCCCTTCGCGGCGGCCACCTGGTGGTCGGCCGTCACACCGATGGTGGGCGTACTAGCGCTCGTCACGGGATTTATCGCCATCCAGGAAATGCGCAGCACGACGGGAAGCCGGCGGCGCGCCGAGCTCGCTGCGACTCCGTCGCCAGATGGTCGGCCCGGCGAGCACCGGCCGATCAAAGAATGACCGACGCCACCGTCGCCGGGTCGGACCGTCGAGTCGCGGTCCGGAGGTCCCGGCCTGAAAGTCCGGTCGTCATGCGAGGTGGCCACCTGCGGCCCTGTCACCGACAGAGCGGTGGCGGGAGGCTCGTTCCGTAGACGGAAAGGCGGGTGAGCCACCATGATTCTGGAAAAGACCTGGAAGGTGAGCATCTTCCTCACCGAGGGCGACGGGGTGACGCGGGCCGAGGCGGTGCTGCATTCTGGCGCGGACCGTGAGCTGCGCGGGGTCGGGCACGCCCGTTGCGACCCGGACGACTACGAGATCCCCGAGATCGGCGACGAGGTCGCCGCGTCCCGGGCGCTGGCGGACCTCGCCCGCGGGCTACGGCGTACGGCGGCGACGGACATCCAGGATGTGACCGGTGTCCACGCCCATGCGCATCCGTGAGGCCGGCGGGGCACCGAGAGCCTGGGCAGGCTTGCTGGGATCGGCCGCGAGAATCGGAGGCTGAGATGACACTCGCTTATCACGCACCGGTCACCGTTCCGCCCGACATGCGGTTGGCGGACGCCGCCGGGCTGATGGACCAGGCCGGGGTCGGGTCGCTGCTGGTGGTCGACGGCGAGGTGCTCGTCGGCATCGTGACCGACCGAGATCTCGCGCTGCGCGCGGTCGCCCGACGGGTGCCTCCCGACGGCCGCATCGACAGCGTGATGACGACCGGAGTCGTGACGCTGCCCTCGAATGCCGACCGGGAGGCGGCGGTTCGCACCTTCGAGACGCATTCCGTCCGCCGGCTGCCGCTGGTGGACGGCACCCGCGTCGTCGGGCTCGTCGCCATGGACGACCTGTTCGTCGACGCCGGCCCGGCGGACCTGTCGCGTCTTGCCGCCCTCGTCCGTGCCGAGATCCGGCATCCGCATCACGAGGCTGGCCTGCCGGTGCGAGTCCACGCGCCGGTGCGGCCGGTGCCTGGTCCTGGCCGCAGGCAGGCCCGCGTCGGCGACCAGATCGTCATCCACCGGCACGCCCTCGGCGAGCCGGACCGGGACGGAGAGATCCTGGAGGTGCATACGCCCGCCGGCGACGCGCCGTTCCGGGTGCGCTGGTCGGACACGGGCAGGGTGACGTTCTTCTACCCGGGTCCGGACGCCGAGATCCGACATCTCGCTCACCGTTGACCGACCTTCCCTGGACGCCGGCCGGGTAGCCCCTCGGGCCTACCCGGCCGGCGTTTCGCGAGCGCTGCCGTACGTTCGACCAAGGACCTGTGGCCCTCTGCGCCCGAATTCAGGGTCCTCGCCACTGGAGTGACGTCGCGATCTTCCGGCCGCCCCACGCCGACGCTCCCGGACTCGACTCGTGTCGACCGGGTGGTCCCCGGACGACCTTCGAAGTGCCGGGTCAGGCCGTTCGGACCGGTCACCGCCGACGTCGCCGCAGGCAGTGTGTTCCGCAGATGTCACGACCCGGAGGTGGGGATGAGCGGCGAGACGATCGCGCGCTGGCAGTTCGGTATCACGACCGTCTACCACTTCCTGTTTGTCCCGCTGACGATCGGCCTGTCGCTGACGGTCGCCTCGATGCAGACGCTGTGGGTGCGGACCCGGAATCCTGACTGGCTGCGCCTTACCCGGTTCTGGGGAAAGCTGATGCTCATCAACTTCGCGATGGGCGTGGTCACCGGCATCGTGCAGGAGTTCCAGTTCGGCATGAACTGGTCGGACTACTCACGTTTCGTCGGCGACGTCTTCGGGGCGCCGCTGGCGATGGAGGCGCTCGTCGCGTTCTTCCTGGAGTCGACGTTCCTTGGCCTGTGGATCTTCGGCTGGGACCGGCTGCCGCGGCGCCTGCACCTCGCGACGATCTGGCTGGCGTCCGTCGGCACGGTGATCAGTGCCTACTTCATCCTCGCGGCGAACTCGTGGATGCAGCACCCGGTCGGGTACCGGATCAACTCCACGACGCGGCGCGCGGAGCTGACCTCGATCTGGAAGGTGCTGACGAACACCACCCAGCTGGTCACGTTCCCCCACGTCGTGGCGGGCTCGCTCGTCACGGCAGGCGCGGTGCTGATGGCCGTGTCCGCCTGGCACCTGCGCCGCGGCCATCAGGTGGAGCTCCATCGCCGGGTGGCGAAGCTCGCCGTCGGGCTGACCATCGTCGCGTCGCTGGCGACGATGGGGTTCGGTCATCTGCAGGCGCAGGTGATGACCAGGCAGCAGCCGATGAAGATGGCCTCCGCCGAGGCGCTGTGGAACACGGAGGAGAGCGCGCCGTTCTCGCTGTTCGCCTACGGGGACGTGAACGAGGGTCGCAACAAGGTCGACATCAAGGTGCCCGGCCTGCTCTCCTTCCTCGCGACCAACTCGCCGAACGGCGAGGTGCGCGGCGTTCAGGACGTCGCCGCCGCGGAGCAGGCGCGGTACGGTCCCGGCGACTACACGCCGGTCATGGGCATCACCTACTGGACCTTCCGGTTGATGATGGGCTTCGGCGGCCTGTCCCTGCTGCTCGCCATCGCGTTCGGCGCCTGGTTGCTCCGCGCGGGTCGGCAGCCCGCCGACGAGGACACCGCGGTCGCGCCGGCGTCCCGCTGGTCACGGCTGCTGCTCCTGACCGTCGTCTGGGGAGCGTCGTTGCCCTACCTCGCGAACTCGGCAGGCTGGATCTTCACCGAGATGGGCCGTCAGCCCTGGCTTGTCTTCGGAGTGCTGCGCACCGCCGACGGGGTCTCGCCCGGCGTGTCCACGGCCGCCGCGCTGACGACCCTCATCGGGTTCACGCTCCTGTACGGGGCGCTGGCGGTCGTCGCGCTCCGGCTGTTCCTGCGGCACGGCCGGGAGGACATCCCCGAGCTGCCGGGCGGGCGTCCGCCGGCTGGCGCGGAGGGTGCCGACGGTTCCGACGACGACCTCGACCGCCTGCCTGCCCTCGCTTACTGATCCCGGCTACGACTGGTGGAGGAGACGTCCAGTGCTTGCCGACTTCTGGTTCGTGCTCGTCGCGGTGCTGTGGACGGGCTTCTTCGTCCTGGAGGGGTTCGACTTCGGCGTGGCTGCGTTGCTCGGCGTTCTCGCCCGCGACCCGGCCGCCCCGGATCCGGGGCGGCCGCCCGCGACACCGACCGGCGCACGTTCCGAGCTCGACCGGCGCGCCGTGCTCGGCACCATCGGCCCCGTCTGGGACGGGAACGAGGTCTGGCTACTCACCGCGGGCGGTGCGATGTTCGCCGCCTTCCCCGAGTGGTACGCGAGCCTGTTCAGCGGCTTCTACCTGGCGCTGTTCCTGGTGCTGGCCGCGTTGATCGTGCGGGGTGTCGCGCTGGAGTACCGCGGCAAGGCGACGACGGCCGCCGGGCGGGTGTGGTGCGACCGCGGCATCGTCGTCGGCGGGGCGCTGCCCCCGCTGCTGTTCGGCGTGGCGTTTGCCAACATCGTGCGCGGAGTCAAGATCACTCCCGACGGCGAGGTGACGTCCAGCCTGCTCGACCTGCTCAACCCGTTCGGGCTGCTCGGCGGAGTCACCGTGCTGCTGCTGTGCCTGCTGCACGGCGCCGTGTTCGTGACCCTGAAGACGGCGGGCCGGGTGCGGGAACGGGCAAACGCGGTGGCCGACACCCTCATCGCCCCGGCCGCCGCCGTCCTGCTCGGGTTCCTCGTCTGGACTGTGGTGCTGCGCGGCGACCTCGCGGTCGACGTCGTCGCCGCGGTGTGCTTCGTCGCGCTGCTCGCTGCCGGGGGCGCGCACCGGGCCCGGCGGGACGGCTGGGCGTTCGCCGCGACTGCCGCCACGCTCGCGGGCCTGGTCGCGACCTGGTTCGTGGCGGTCACCCCGGAGGTGCTGCCACGGCTGGGCGGCGGACCGGGCCTGACGATCCATGAGGCGGCCTCGTCGCCGTACACGCTGAAACTGATGACGATCGTCGCGCTGGTCGCGACGCCGGTCGTGCTCGCCTACCAGGCCTGGTCGTACTGGGTCTTTCGCCGTCGGCTGTTCGGCGCGGACGGGCAGGCGAGCACACCGGATGGCACCGGGCCCCTGGCCGGGGGCGAGGCGGAAACGAGCCGGTCCGCCGGCGGCGAGCGGCCGGCCGGCTCGGCGCAGCTCCCAGCGGCGGGGCCGGGCGTCGCGGTGCCGGAGCGCGCCGCACCCGATCGGCTGGCCAGCCCGGCGACGCCGATCCAGCCGGAGCCCGGGACCGCATCGTGAGACCAGTCGACCCGCGCCTCCTGCGCGCCGTGCCGAGACTTCGGGGCTATCTGGGCCGGCTGGCTGCGCTCACCGCCCTGTCGACCTGCCTTCTGATCGCGCAGGCGGCGCTCCTCGTCCACGCCGTCGTGCGGGGCAGCACCGGCGATGTCGCCCCCGGCGCGCTCGCGGGGACGCTCGGCGCCTTCGTCGGCGTCGTCGCGGCCCGGTCAGGCGTTGGCTGGCTCATCGCCCGTGACGGCGAGCGGACCGCGCCCCGAGTGATCGCCGACCTGCGGGCACGCGCCCTCGATGCGGCGGCCGACATGGCTGGCCGCGGCGAGCAGCCGCCGAGCGCCGGACGCCTTGCGGTGGTCACCGGCGCTGGTCTGGACGGCGCCCAGACCTATCTGACCCGTTTCCTGCCCGCGCTGGCAGCGGTCGCCATCGTCCCGCCGGCCGTGCTCGCCATCCTGGCGTGGACGGACCTGACGAGCGCCGTGATCCTCGGGATAACGCTGCCGCTCGTCCCGGTGTTCATGGTCCTGGTGGGGCTCGCGACCCGCGCGCGCACCGAGCGGCAGCTCGCGGTCCTCACGCGCCTGTCGCAGCACTTCCTCGACGTCGTCAGCGGCCTGACCACGCTGCGGGTCTTCGGCCGGGCCCGCGCGCAGGTCGCGACGATCCGCCGCGTCAGCGAGGCGTACCGGGCCGAGACCATGGCGTCGCTGCGGATGGCGTTTGCCTCGTCGCTGGTCATGGAGCTGTTGGCGACACTGTCGGTGGCGTTGGTCGCCGTGTCGGTGGGGTTGCGGCTCGTCGACGGCTCCGTGGGCTTCGCGGCCGCCCTGCTGGTGCTGCTCCTCGCGCCCGAGGTGCACGCGCCGCTGCGCCAGGTCGGCGCGCAGTTCCACGCGACCATGGCCGGTCTGACCGCCGCCGGGGAGGCGCTCGACCTCATCGCGGGCGCACCGGCGGCGCCCGGTCCTGTCGTGCCGCCCGGCGCGCCGCAAGCGCCTGCCGCGGAATTCGTCGAGGTCCGGCTGGTCGGCGTCGAGCTACGCCGCCCGGGACTGTCGGAGCCGGCCCTGCGCGACGTGTCGTTGACGCTACGGCCAGGGGAGATCACCGTCCTGGTCGGGCCGAGCGGAGCGGGCAAGAGCAGCCTCGTTGATGTGCTGCGCGGCGCCGTGCGCCCGTCGGCGGGACGTGTGGAGATCGACGGTGTCGATCTCCGGTCGATGGATCCGTCCGGGTGGCGCGCCCGGACTGCCTGGCTCCCGCAGCGCCCGCACGCGCTCGCCGCGGGCGCACCCGACCTGCTCAGGTCAGGTCGGATCGCGACGGTGGCCGACGAGGTTGCGCTTGGTCTGCCACCCCGCGCGGCAGGCAGCACGGCGGGCGGCGACGAGGCCGGCATCGCGGCGGCGCTCGCGGCGGCCGGAGCGCCGGACGCGGGCAAGGCCCTTGGCGAAGACGGCGGCGCGCTGTCCGCCGGTGAGCTGCGGCGGACGGCGCTCGCCCGCGCCCTCGCCAGGCGGGCGCCCCTGGTCCTGCTGGACGAGCCGAGCGAGAGCGTCGACCCGCTGGCCGAGTCGCAGGTCGCCGCTGCGATCGCCGGCCTGCGCGGCCGGGCGACAGTCCTCGTCGTCGCCCACTCGGCCGCGCTCGCCGAGGTGGCTGATCGTGTCATCACCCTGGAAGCCGGCCAGGTCGTCGCCGACGAGGCTCGCCGCGCTCGGCACGGCGCCGACAGCGGCCCGGTCGCCACCGGTTGCCTGCGGACGTCCGGGCACGCAACGCCCTCGGGAGCCGACAGTTGCCGGCCGGACCGCGGCCCGCGTGAGCCCGCGCCTGCCGCCGCCGGCGAGGAGACCCCCAGGTCCGCGGCCGCCGGACATTCCAGCCCGAGCGTCCGGGGTCGCGCGGCGGCTGTTCGCGCCCAGATGACGGGAACCCTCTCGCGCCAGGGGTGGCTGCGTCTCGGGCTCGGCGTCGCGGCCGGCGCCGGCGCCGCGCTGGCGGGACTGGGGCTGACCGCGACCGCCGCCTGGCTGATCAGCCGGGCATCCGCGCACCCGCCCGTACTGACGCTCATGGTCGCGACCGTCGCCGTCCGCGCCTTCGGTCTCGCGCGGCCGGTTCTGCGCTACGCCGAGCGTCTTCTCACCCATGACGCCGCGCTGCGCGGACTGGCCGGTCTGCGGGCCGAGGTCTTCCGCCGTCTGGCCGACCTGTCGCCGGCGGCGCTCGCCGGCCGGCACCGCGGCGACCTGCTGCGCCGGTTCACCGCCGACGTCGACGGACTCGCCGAGGCGGTGGCCCGCGCCGTCGCGCCTCTCGCCGTCGCGGCCCTCGCGGCGGCCGGGGCGATCGGCGTGCTCGCCGGGTTCGCACCTGCCGCGGCCGCTCTGGTGACGGCGGGCCTGGCCGTCGCGTGGATCCTGGCGGGGGCGGGCGCGGCGACGGCACGCGCGGCGCGGCGGGCGGCGAACCGGCAACGGGCCCTTCGGGACACCGCCGTCGTCGCGATCACCGAGCGCCTCGACGAGGCGACGGCCTTCGACGTGGTCGCCGGCCGCCTTGCGGTGCTGCGGCGGCATGACGCGGACCTGGTTCGGGTGACGACGGCGCTGCGCCGCTCCTGCGCCTGGACCGGTCCGGCACAGACGCTCGCGGCCGGCCTGTGCACCGCGGCGGTCACCGCCGTCGGCATCGGCGCCGTCCACGCCGGAACGCTGAGCTGGGAGCTGCTGGCGGTCCTGGCGCTGCTGACCCCGGCCGCGTTCGAGCTCGCCAGCGGGCTCGGTGACGCCTTCGCCGCTGTCGGCGACGCCCATGATGCCGCGGGCCGGGTGCTCGACACCCTCGCCACCAACTCCGAGGGGGACGCCGGCCCGGCGGCCGGCACACGGTCGCCGGGGGAGCGGACGCCGGGCGCCGACGCGATTTCTCCCCCGTGCCCGGCCGGCGTCGCGCTTCCCGACGGGCCGCTCGGCGTCCGGCTGACGGGCGTCGACGCCGGATATGCGGGGACGCGGTCCGCGGGTGTCCTGCGTGACCTCGACCTCTGGATTCCTGGCGGGGGACGGGTGGCGGTAACGGGGGCGAGCGGCGCCGGAAAGAGCACGCTCGTGTCGCTGCTCCTTCGCCTGGCCGTGCCTGCGGCGGGGAGCGTCGAGCTCGGGAACGACAGCGGATGGGTCGACGTCCAGGATGTCGTCGAGCGGCACCTGCGCGGTGCCGTCACTGGACTGACGCAGGACGCGCATCTTTTCGACACCACCGTCCGGGACAACCTGCGGCTGGGCCGGCCCGATGCCCGCGACGCCGACCTGACCGCGGTGCTCGGCCAGGTCGGCCTCGCCGGCTGGCTCGCGGCCCTGCCCCGGGGGCTCGACAGCCGGGTCGGCCCCGATGGCGACCGCATGTCCGGCGGCCAGCGCCAGCGCCTTCTGCTCGCTCGCCTGCTGCTCACGGACGCGCGCATCCTGGTGATCGACGAACCGGCCGCCCATCTCGACGCGGCGACCGAACGGCAGATCCTCGATGTCATCCTCGGCCTTCCCACCGACCGCACGGTCGTGATCATTACCCATCGCGCGACCGGGCTGGACCGTATGGACGGGGTCTACGACCTCACGGATGGCCGGCTCACCCGCGTGCCATGTCGCCGCGAGTCGACAGCAAGGCCCTTGGTGCTCCTCGCGCGATCTTGAACCGTCCGACGTCACCGCCGGCGGCCACGCCGGCGCCGGGTCGATCGACCGATGCGCGGTGATGGTCGACGTGTCGGCTCAATCGCCGCTCATGACCTGCTCCCAGGTTTCTTCGTCGGGCCGCCGGCCGACTGGTTCCAGACGTGTCAGGTCGCACGGATCGGGTTCCGCGTCGTTGCGGGCCCGATCCGGGAGTGGCTGGATCCAGCGGCCGGCGGGGCTTTTTGGGTGGAAAGGTGACCTCGGGGGGTGGGCCTAGCCCGTAGCCGTAGCCTCGATCCGCGTGAGTTCTGCCTGGACAGCGCGCTCGTGCTCCTCGGCCCGGCGACGGGCCGCCGCTGGGCTCCAGAAGCCGCCCATGACGGTAAGGAGCGGGAGGAAGACGACCATGCTGCCGAACACGCCCCACCACCATCGCCGCCACTCGTGCGGGTTGCGGGTGACTGCTGCCTGCAGCTCTGGGCCATGTGCCTGGAGGTAGGCCAGGTCCGCCTTCGGTACGGCCGCGAGCTTTTGCATCCTCGCGATTGCCTGAGCAGGTGTGATGTGGAACTTCTGCGAGACCTCGTTGACGGCCTCGATGCCGGCGGTCGTGTTGTTGGGGTTCGCGGTCAGCGTGGCTAGGGTGTCCGGCTTGATCGCGGACGCGGTCGCCAGCTCGGGGGCGTACTTCGTGCTGATCGCCTGAACCTTCGCTCCGTAGTTGGTGAGCGGCGTCGTAGCGGTGATCACGACCGGCAGGAGGAAGGTCGCCACGCAGGCCACGAGTCGGAACGTCAGGCCCCAGACAGCCATCCCGGTGGCCATCAGCGCCGGGTTGCGGTCTTCGACGTCCTCGGTGTAGGCGGCCATCCATGGGGCGAGCACGAAGCCCTGGAAGATCGCGTTCAACGCGATGATGAGGACGAAGGTGTTGTAGCTGGTGTCTGGGTGTGTGGTGCGGGTGGCGAACAGTGCTGTCATCACGAGTGCGCCCAGGGCCCCGACGAGCATGAACGGCTTGCGCACCCGCAGCCGGTCCGACGCGATGCCGACCAGGACGAGCGAGAGCGCGTTGAAGCCCCAGTACCAGTTGCCGAGGCTGTTCGCCTTGTGCTCGCTGAAGCCGAACGTCGACGTGAAATATATGACGAAGAAGCCGACGGCGGTGACGTAGTAGAGCATGAAGAGGCTGATCGCGAGCGATGAGAGCGCGAGCCGCGGAGTGAGCATCTGTTTCCACGGGCGCCGGAGGCCGGCCTCGACGTCGATGCCCTTCGCGCGAGCCTCGACGAGTGCGCGGTCGTGAGCGCTCACCATCAGCTGGTCGCGCAGCCCTGGGTTGAGCTCACGCAAGCTGACCACCGCGACGACGAACACGACCAGACCAGCGACGCCAGCGATGACGAACTGGTCCTGCCAGGCATGCAAATGATCTAGAGTGCTCGAGGAGACTGCCGAGACGGCCAGGCTGCCGAGCACGGGACCGAGCGTCCAGAACCCCATGGCGGTCGCCCGCCCGAGCTGTGGCGAGAAGTCACGCACCAGCGCGGGCGTCGCGACGAGGATCAAACCCTCGACGGCGCTGATGGTGGCCAGGACCACGGCGAACGCCCACTTGTTGGGCATGTGCGGGAGCACGAACCCGACCAGCACGCTGGTCAGCCCAAGGCCCCAGGCGATGATGTTGGCGCGGCCCACGCGGTCCGCGATGCCCGCGACCACCGAGGCGAGGGCGCCGAACACGTTCCCGACAACCGTGATGTAGACGTAATACTTGAAGGACATCCCGTAGTGCTGCAGGATTGAGGGGCCCACCGCGCCCTGGATGTACAGCTGGTAGTACAGCAGCACCGTCGCCGCGATGACGACGAAGAGGTACCAGAGCCGCTTGCTGGTCGGCGGGTAGTGCGGGAGCTCCCGACTGAAGAGCGTCCTGCGTAACCGGTTGCTCTGGCCCGCCGGCGGGGCCTCGTGGGGGGTTGCCTCCGCGTGCGCGGTCGGGCTCGCCATGTGACCTCCTCAGGGGACCCGTTGGCCCTGGCAACCTTGTCCAGGCGAGTCCCGAAGAGGGTAGAACATCGCTTGACCATCGTCACATATCAGTCTCGCTCTGCGGGCGATTGTGCCGGCGGAGACGGTACGGGGTGGCCCTGGTGTCGCAGCGAAGATGCGGTTCGCGCAGCTGGTGGGTGTAGCGGCTCGGATCTTTTGATGTCCCGGTCATCGGGACTCTGTCCTGACGGACGGCGCCAGGTGTCGTACACGAGCGATGTGCTCTTTCGTGCGGTAGCCAGGCCCTCGGCGGAGGTGAGCTATCCGGAGGGCTCAGACGTGGCGACGGGCGCGCTGAGGGCGGCCGGTTGAGGACGCCTCGTCCAGGGGCATTGATCATCTATCGGTCCTGGCCGTGCGAGGCGCCGAGTCGGGGCCCCGGCTGCGGCCAGACTCTTGTATATCGGAACGTAAATTCTTCGGGGCGAGCCCCGGTGGGCGCCGAAGCGAGGCGGCAGAGGTGGGCGCCGCCCGGCGGCATGTGGAGATGTGCCGTGGCTCCAGTGCTGTGGCTCCAGTGCTACCCGACGTTGGCCGATCTTGTCGCTAGGATGAGGTTGTCGATCCAGATACTTGATAAATGGCATGTACTCGATTACGTTGCCGGAGATGGTCGAGGTCTCCGACGTATTCGGTCACTGGGGAGACCCTCAACGTGACTGGCGGTTTCGTGAGCCGGACGGCGATCGTGAACACGGCCGGCGCCCATGATCCCGAGTTGACGGTCAAGACGGTGACGGCGTGTTCCGGCGAGGTCATGGCCGTGACGCCCGACGCGCAGCCCCAACTCATCGCCGTGCCGGTGGCGCGGGCGTCCTGAGTAGACAGGAGAAGATGATGTCCGATGTCGGCGAGGTCTCCGACGCTCCGGTGGTCGCGGACGCCAGCTACCCGTTCGGTCCTCGGTCGGCGAAGGAGGCGGTCGAGCAGTATGGGCGGATCATTGCTGATCGGCCGATGACCAGGGTCGCGATGCCCTACGGCGGGGACTGCTGGGTCGTCCACCGTCACGAGGCCGCCCGGGCGGTGTTGGCTGATCATCGTTTTGTGCGGGAGCCGTTCCGGACGGGTGAGCGGGTGGTGCCGTTCTTTGTGCAGTTCCCGGACTTCCTGCGTACGACGTTGCAGTTCGAGGACCCGCCGCAGCATA
>Ga0105248_10000524_pt1 | contig 43648 bp, 42 predicted proteins | sample KBSS34metaG_FD_81524 | JGI IMG/M metagenome (GOLD analysis project Ga0105248, IMG submission 81524) | Switchgrass rhizosphere microbial communities from Kellogg Biological Station, Michigan, USA - KBS S3-4 metaG | ecosystem: Host-associated > Plants > Roots > Rhizosphere > Soil | place...
CTGGAAGGGCGTGACTTCGCAGCTTTCCTACACGTGGAGCCACAATCTGGATGAGGTGACGGCTTATCGCGGTGCGCTTCCGCAGGACAGCTACAACTTCAAAGGCGACTACGGCAATTCAGACTTCGATACGCGGAATAGCGTGGTGGGTTATCTGAACTACGAGATTCCAGCGTTCAAGGGGCCGAAAACACTGACGGGAGGCTGGGCGTTGAACTCGGCGTACAGCTTCAAGGGCGGGCAGCCGATTACGGTGTTCGCGTCGAACGACACAAGCGGCACCGGGCAGTATGAGCAGCGACCGAATGTGGCGGGGAATCCGTTTGGAGGTATCTCGCACAAGATTGTGAAGCCGGCGGATGGAAGCACTCCGTATGTGCAGTGGCTGAGTGCGGACGCGTACTCGCAGCCTGCTCCAGGGACATGGGGTGATGTTGCGAGGAACAATGTGTACGGGCCGGGGTTTGCGAATTTCGACTTCTCGGTGTTCAAGAACACGAGAGTCATGATTCATGATTTCCCGGTGAATGCGCAGTTCCGCGCGGAGATGTACAACCTGTTCAACCGCGTGAACCTGGCTAGCCCGTCGTGCAATCAGCTTTGCCTCGACTACTGGGATGGATCGAGCGGATTTGCTGGCGCGTTCGGAACGACGAGTTCGACGATTGGTTCAGGAAACTACTCGCCGGGGATTGGGCCGGGTGAGCCGTTCAATGTGCAGCTGGCGTTGAAGCTGATTTTCTAAAAGCAGAAAGCGCAGAACAGTGCCGGCCGCCTTTGGGCGGCCGGTTCCGTTTTGTTGCTTAGAGGAGAAGCAGTCGAGTTAAACAGAAAATCTCATGAGGATCTCATCTGGGTCTCATCCTTTGAGGCGCTGTTGCTCCTAGAGTGGTCTTTATCGGGCAACTGATAGAGAGAACGCATTGGAGAAATGAGATGTCAGAGAAGACTTCCCCTGGGTACACGGTTTTACATCTGCGATTCAAGTTGCGAGTGTCACCGGATGTGGTGCTGGCGCATAGCCGCGATGCCGCGGAGAGGATCGCTTCTGTCGATGGCCTGATCTGGAAGATCTGGCTGGTTGAGCGGGAGAGACGCGAGGTGGGCGGCGTGTACTTGTTCGCAAACCGCGAGGCTGCGGTGGCTTACCTTAATCATCCAATCATCGAGGCTCTATGCAGCAATCCTGCGGTGTTATCGACGGAAAGTCACATCTGGGAGGTTGAGAGCGCTCCGACGGCGATTACACGGGGACCTCTCGAGCATGCGCGAACTATTGAACCAGAGCTTGATTTGGCAGGAGGCCGGTGATGCAGGGAGCGACTACAGAAATGACGAACGCGGCAGAGATGCAGCAAAGAGTTGAGCAATTTGCGGGACAGGTGGTTACGGATCTTGCTGCGGCGATGGCTGGAGTGATGACAAACCTCGGGCACAAGCTAGGACTTTATCGAGCGATGGCGGAGAGCGGTCCGGTAACGGCGGAGCAACTGGCGCGGCGCACGTCGACGAATGAGCGATCGGTGCGGGAGTGGCTTCATGGGCAGGTTGCCGGCGATTATGTGCGGTTCGATGCCCACAGCGGGCAGTACACGTTGCCGCCGGAACACGCATTTGTGCTGGCTAATCCGGAGAGCCCGGCATTTCTTCCGCCGGCGTTTGATGTCGCGGCCTCGCTATGGCACGACGAGGACGAGATTTTCGAGGCTTTCCGTTCGGGCAAGGGGATGGGATGGCACGAACACAATTGCCGATTGTTCAGCGCGACGGAGGCTTTCTTTCGCAATGGGTATCGCGCGCATCTGACGCAGAGCTGGATTCCGGCGCTTGATGGTGTGCAGGAGCGACTGGCGGAGGGCGGTCGCGTAGCGGATGTGGGGTGCGGCCATGGTGCTTCAGCAATTCTGATGGCTCAGGCATTTCCGAAGGCGACGATAGTGGGTATCGATTACCACGAGTCTTCGATTGCGGTGGCGAAAGAGCGGGCAAAAGAAGCTGGAGTGGGAGATCGGGTTCGATTTGAAGTGGGCACTGCGCGGGTGCTGGCGAGCAGAGATGAGAAGTTTGACCTGATCTGCTTTATGGATTCACTGCATGATATGGGTGATCCGCTAGAGGCTGTGTGGGCGGCACGACAAGCCCTGGCTCAGGACCGCGCGTTGATGCTGGTGGAGCCGTTTGCAAAAGACACGCCGGAGGAGAATGGTCGGTCCTATAGCGAGGATGTACTACTCGGCTTCAGCCGGGCTCTGCACGCAGAACGCGTTGTCGCAGGGAGGACTGTACGCGCTTGGCGCGCAGGCCGGAGCAAAGCAGTTGCTGGGAATCGTGAAGGAGGCGGGATTCCGAAGCGCTCGGGTTGCGATGGAGACACCGTTCAATCTGATTCTGGAGGGAAGGGCGTAGAACAGGGATCAGGGTCACTGGATGTTTCGCGAGTGGGTGCAATTCCGCTCTGACAGGTCAGGACGGGGCACCCTCACGTTGGCGGTAGCGGTAGCCGGTGCCGCGGACAGTTTCCAATGCGTCGCGGTGGGGTCCGAGTTTCTGGCGGATGGAGCGGACAACGGTTTCAACCACGTTGCTGGTTGAGGCTTCCTTGCCGTATCCCCAGATGGATTCGACGAGCTCGTAGCGTGCGACGGCCTTGTTGGGGCGCGCGATGAGATAGGCGAGGACTCCGAATTCGAGCGGGGTAAGAGCGATCCGGCTTTCATCGACGATCAACTCTCGAGCCTGCTCATCGAGTAGTGAATTGCGGGGTGGAGTTGGTGCGTTTGCAGTGCCGACTTCAGCGGCAAGCAGATTGGCAAGCCATCCATCGACGGAGTCTGGCCCCATGTCGAGGCGGAAAGTGTGTTGCACCGCGCCGTCGATGAGGGGCCGGCCTTCATCGGAAAGGCGAAGTCCAAGCTGCTCGAAGGGACGGCGGTATAGGTCGACATCGCAATAGCAGGTGTAAACCCAGCGCAGACGCGGGCGCAGCTCGAGATAGGTGCGCTTGATGTCAAGCCAGCAGGCGGCCTGAGCTGGAGAGGGATGTTCCTCTGTGTTGCGATCGAGAGTGCGCCGCAGCCAGAGGGCGGCGGCTCTGTCTTCGGCACGAGGCAGATCCCTGGCCCAGCTTGAGGCGAGCGGATCGCCGGCGAGGACACTCTTGTGGACCTTCGACGCCTGAATGGCCTGATAAAAGCCCTGGAGCTCGTCGCGTTCATCGCGCACAACGAAGAAAGAATCAGGATGATGGAGCCACCATTGCTCCAGCGCCCGGCGCGACTGCGGTCCATCGAACTTGCGGATGATAGCGAAGATCGCATCACGGTCTTCTGTGCGCGCCGGCTCGACGGAGACAGAGGTCTCAGTTGTGGGGAAGAAGCCTTCGCGCAGGTTCTGGTTTTCGAGGAGATAGATGACGTCGGCTGTGCAACGCCAGTGGTCGGCACGGGGCGCGTTCTTGTATTGATCGCGCACCACCTGCGAGGCCGCGCGCCGATAGTGCTGGTATCGCGCAGGATCGAGCGATTTGAGGGCCGCGGTCACGGGGCCGCGAACGGCGTCGTGCACGAGAAGCCCATCGGGAGACGAAGTGACAAAGGGCAGATCACGAAGACGATTGAGTGAGTCTTCAGCGGAGACGTGGGGCAGCATGGCTGCAAGCAGGGGAGACGTGGCGGTGCGGACGAGGCAAGAGGCCTGCACGACTTCTCTGGTTTGGGAATCGGCACCCTCGAGAAAAAGTGACGCCATGTGTTCGAGAACCTGGTGATGCGTGGATGCGGTCCGGCGGATCCGGCCTCCGGAGGAGTAGAGTGCCAGGCCCAACGAGAGTGCCATCGGATGCCCGTGGGCGATTCGATTTAGATCTCTGGCGCTGCTCTCGGTGAGTCCATTCGCGGTCAGATATTCGTGCGCTGTTGGGGATGGAAAGGTTTCGAGGAGCAGGGAATCGAAATGGGTTCTCCACGCGGGATCGATGCGCCAGGCCGGGCGCGGAGTTTCGCCGCTTGCCAGGATCGTACGCTCCGGTCGACCGAGTGAGGGAAGAAAGACCTGCCTGAGCCATGAGTCAATGAGCCTGAAGGACTCATAGCTGTCGATCGCAAGCAGAGTTCGTTTGGACTTGCGTGAAAGTCTGGCTGCTACTGTCTCGGGGTCTTCGGATTCTGGCACTCCGATTTGCCGTGCGATTGCGCGGCAAAGGGCGGCTGGCGAGGGCTCACACAGTCGGGCGTCGATGCGGACGACGAAAAAGTCGCTGGTGCTGACGACCGCTCCAAGAGCATTCAGGAGGTGAGTTTTTCCGATGCCGGGGATGCCATGGAGATGCAGGACGAGACATTCGTCGCCTGAGATGAAGGCCTGAAGCCGGGCGAACTCGTCGCGTCGGCCAGCGGGTGCTTCCATCTTGCGTCGTACATGCCTGTCGGACAATGGCATGGCGTCAGTGTACGCGGGAGGGCGGCGCGAACTGTCATGGAAAGGTAATGCTCTCTGAAAGACAAAGTTCATGCCAGGCTGGCAATCATGCCTTACAAGTTAGCGTTTATGACGGTGGGAATCCTACGCGAGCCTATCGGACACGAGCAGGTGCAGGGATGTCTGGATCAAACTACTGGAGGGTATCGAGCGGTGGATGCGAGTGACGGCTTCCATGAGCGGTCAGTGCGCGATGTGGGGTCCTGGCTGCACTCGTGGGGTGAGGTCAAGGTGCCGAAGCTGTGACAAGAGTGGGGGACTCGCGTTTTTCGTAGAGATTGCGGAGGTTGGGATCTTGGTATCCCATGTCTCCAACGGCGGGAGACATGGGGCACCCACTTCGTGGCAGGAAATCCAGACATCGACATTGTTGTTTCCCATTCATCGAGAAGAGAACGTTCGATGAAATGGGGCACCGCCGTGTCAGGTGGTCATGATTGGTGGGGAGTCGGCTAGTTCTTTTTCGGCGAGGATGGCGAGGTCTTTGAGTAGCTGGTGGTCTTCGGCGGAGAAGGGCCTCGGTTTCTTATCGAAGATGCAGAAGGTTCCGGCTTTGAAGCCGTTCACGTTGAGCGAGCAGCCGGCGTAGAAGCGGATCTTGGGATCTCCGACGACGACTGGATTGTCGGAGAAGCGCTTGTCCTTGAGGGCGTTTTCGACATAGAGGATGTCGTCGAAGAGTATGGCATGCGCGCAGAAAGAAATATCCCGCGACGTCTGGCAGATGGTCAGTCCCTGCACCGACTTGAACCACTGTCGTTGAGTGTCGATCATGCTGATGGTGACGTACGGGACATTGAAGACACGGCGGGCCAGGCGTGTGAGGCGATCGAAGCGCTCTTCGCGGGGAGTGTCGAGGATGTTGAGCGCGTGGAGAGCGGCGATCCGGTCGGTTTCGTTTGAGGGAACAGGCGGTGTCTGCATGGCAGAACTCCGATGGAGCGGGGATGGACTGCTTCAGGTAGTGGGAGGATAGCGCAGTTCACGGGTTCGGGGCCATCGAAACTGAATTCGATACGACAAGAAGCCAGGCTTGATCATGCTGGGCTACAGGGAATCTCATGCGCATCCTCCTGCTGGCGTCATCTACTCTTATTCTGACTTGCGCAGCTTCCGGTCAAGACTCCGCCAACCGAACCGCGAAACCTCCGAAAGATCCGCGCGAACTGCTTGCTGCAGCCGCGCCATCCTACGATTTTCATCAAGCTTCGTTAAGGCCCTGGTACTTGAAGGGCCATTACCAGCTGTTTGATGAGAGCGGACACCCAGGCGAGCAGGGAATGTATGAGTATTGGTCGACCGAGCCGGGAATGTATCGCAGCACCTGGAGCAGGCCGGGTCGAATGCGCACGGAATGGCATTCGGAAAACGGGCGCACGATGTCTGTAGCTTCAGGTGGACGCATGCTGTCGATTGAAAGTGACCTGCGCGATCTTCTGGTATCCGCCGTGCCAGACATCTTGAAGCTCAAGCCCGGCCAAGACCATATCGAAAAAGACGAGTTGAAAGTCGGCAAAATTACGTTTCCTTGCGCAAAGCTGGATCTGCAAAAGCAAAACGACGGACGATGGCCGGTGATTCCGGGAGTCAGAGCTGGAAGCTATTGCTTCGAAGGATCGGAGCCTTTACTGAGGGTGCAGCGTGTTTCGAATTCTGAATACATCGAGTTCGACCATCTGCGGAAAACGCAGGGGCGCATCATTGCGGGCGAGATCACCTGGATTTGCAACGGACGTAACATCTTGAAGTTTTCACTTGACGAGTTGAAGGAAATCGATCGCGATGATCCGGCATTGAAACCAACGAGTGAAGCACGAATCTCTGCAGACGACGCGCCGCAACCATCGGCCGCTCAACAGGGGCGTCTTGTCAAGAAATCGCCTCCTGTCTACCCTCCGGCGGCAAAAGCCGCGCACGTATCGGGAACGGTGCTGCTTGATGTATTGATCGGGGCCGACGGAAAGGTGCGGGACCTCTATGTGCTTTCGAGTTCTTCGCCGCTACTAACTCAAGCGGCCAAAGATTCCGTTGGGCAATGGCAGTATTCACCCTACATGGTGGATGGCGAGCCACAGGAAGTTACCACACGAGTCACAGTTTTCTTCATGCTCGGCGGGTGATCTCCCGAAGGCGTGCTAGAAATGAAAAGCCCCGTCGTAACGACGGGTTTTTTTGTTCGAGCTATACGCCGGCGACGAGAGATGCGTTCTGATGTCAGGGCGAGCGCTGCTAAGCTTCTGAAATTTCATGCACTGTCTTCTGCTGGTGTTACGCTCTTCGATTCTGGTTTTCGCTGTTTCCGGACAGGACTCTGCCTAGATTGCGTCCAGTCTCGGCGATGCTCTGATCCGACTCGGCGCTTTCTATCCGCGAGAATGGTGATCAGAAACACATACGGCGCACCCGCTGGGTCGCATACTGCCTCGCTGGAGGGTCCGATCATGCATCTCGATCGTCTCCTGGAAGCCACAGTCGTCATTTCTTGTCTGTCATGGAATGCGTTGTCGCAGAGCATCCCAAGCCGAACCAACACCTCTCGGCTCGCCTTCGAACCCAATATGGGCCAGAGTGCACCCGGCACGAGCTATATCGCCCAACACCGCGCCTACCGGATATCCATCAACCCGTCCTCGATCAGAATGACAATTCCAACCGGGATCACCAACAACGGTCCCGTCAATGCTCGCATCGTCGAGCTGCGCTGGGGTGTAGGCGCTAGCGAATCGCATTTCGAACCACGAGGCCTTCTGCCGGGCAAGAGCAACTACTTTGTCGGCAACGACCCTTCTGGCTGGGTCGTCGATATACCGCATTACTCAGAACTTAAAGAGTCTGGACTGATTCCTGGAGTCGACCTTCGCTACTACTCCAGTCCCAACGGTGAGCTCGAGTATGACGTCATCTTGAAACCCGGTACCGACCTTGCCTCGGTCCAATTCTCGGTCGATGGCGCGGACCAACTGCGTTTGGATAGTGAGGGTGCGCTGCACATCGTCGTCGGCGGAAGAGAGCTTCGGCAGTTAGTGCCCAGAGCGTACGAGAAGCGAGGCAGCCGCAAGGTTGAGCTTAAGGCGAACTATATCCTCGCCGGGAACCATGTATCCTTCGCAGTTCTCGGACGCACCCCAGGTTCGCAGGTCGTCATCGATCCAGTCGTGGTATTCGCAACGTTGTTAGGCGCAAAGGACGCCATGTATCACTGGAACGATGAGGCCGGGCCCGTCACGTTCGGTTTCAGCACGGCGGTCGATCCAGCCGGAAGCTTCTACATTGCGGGTCAGACCGAGGCCGCCGACTTTCCGGTGACCAAGGGAGCCTATCCGTCTCATTGCCCGGACACTCCGACAGAAGGCGCTGCCTGCACCTACACCCCGCTGGCTTTTGTCACCAAGTTCTCCAGCTCGGGCGAATTGCTCTATTCCACCTATCTTGGCGGACCAACCGGCTTGAACCCCTACTACCAGCCGAGCGGCAAGGTCCTGGCTGTCGACGCCAACGGCTACGCCTATTTGACCGGAGGCGCCTATGCGGACTTTCCGACCACTCCAGGCGCCTATCAACGGACATGCCGCTCTAAGGGTGGAAGCTGCGCATTCCTAGCCAAACTCAATCAGAACGGCTCCGCACTCGCCTATTCCACCCTTTTTGGTGGATCCGGCGGTGCCCCATTCGAGTTCAACGGAGGCACCTTCGCCAACGGCTTGGCACTGGGCAAGTATGGCGACGTTTTCATGGCCGGGGGAACGCACGATGCTACCCTCCCCACAACTCCCGGAGCCTTCCAGACCGCTTGCCCGACCAACATCGACGGCTCCTGCAATAGCGGATTCGTGGCGCGCTTCAATGTGAACGCAAACGGACCCGCGTCGCTAGTCTTCTCCACCTATCTGGGAGCAGCCGGCGGACAAGCGCAGGCCGAGGCCATCGCACTTGATCGCTACGACGACGCCTACGTCGTCGGCCTGAGCACCGTCGATATGCCCTCACTAAAGGCCTTCGGAACCGGCACCATGCCCGGATATAGCGCCTGCCAGCCGTTCGGTGCGGTGTGCAGCACGTTTGTTTCCAAGCTGAACGGGAGCAACGGACAGGCACTTCGCAGAGCGACTCTTTTGCGAGGCGTCACCGGCACGGCTATCGCGGTGGACAGCAGTCTCAACTCTTTCATCGCGGGGGCAGCCACCAGCGGTTTGGCTACCACCTTCGGAGCCTTCCAGGCGAAACTGGGGGGCGGATCGACGGACGCCTTCATCGCCAAGCTCGACCCGTCTGGATATTCGCTACTCTTTTCTACCTTCCTCGGCGGCAGCGCGGATGATGTCGCGAGTGACATAGCCGTCAACAGCAATGGGATGGCCTTTGTCACCGGCCTCACAAATTCACTGAACTTCCCACTTGGGCCTGGCGCGTTCACGAAAACACCGCGATCGTCCTTCCTTACTGCGATGAAATCAGACGGAACCGGCCTCTACTATTCGTCTTATCTCGGTGCAGTCGGCACCGCGGCAACTGGAATCGCACTCGACCCCAAGTGGACCGCCTATGTCACCGGTAGTGGCGACTTTCCTACAACCACAGGTGCGCTCCCGATCACGAACGTCGGATTCTCCGACGCTTTCGTCGCAAAGGTGGTCATCGCGGCAGATCTCCGGGCCACCGTAACCATCAGCGCGCCCTCCGTCGCAAAGAGCAGCGTGGATCTATCATGCCCGCCTTACCAACCAAGGCCCGGATGGGAGCGACAAACTCATCTTCACCGACTCGATCCCTCTTGGCATGTCCTACGCGGGCGTCTATGTGCCCAATGGAAATGGGTGTACCGAGCCCAAGATCGGCGCGACCACCGGTACACTCACTTGCCGCAAAACCCGGCTTGAAAAAGGGCAGACGTGGTACGTGAATGTCTACCTTCGCGCAGTGGGAAGTAGCGGCGCCACGATCATCAACAAGGTCAAAGTAACTGCCTGGACGCAGGACCTTTGGGATTCCAACAACGGGGCAGCGGCGACCGTTCGCATTCAATAACGGCACGAAGGTCCTGGCGGTTGAAATAGTGCATCTCTTCATGTCTGCAACTAGAAAAGCCCCGTCATGAAGACGGGGCTTTTTGTTCGAGATTGATGCTGGCTTATGAGAGATGCGTGAAGGGCTGCTGCTGTAGGCGCTTCGGCAGTCTGGGTGCGACGAGGCCGGCGGTGTTGCTGGCCATGACTTCCGTGAAGTCCTTGCGGAAGGCGGTCATCTCCTCCGGGGTGCCGACGGTGATGCGGAGGCTGTTGGGCCATGCGGGCCAGATGCGGCCGACGTACATGTCCTTTGCCGCGAGCGCGGCCTGAACTTCTTTGCCGGGTTTGCGAACATCGAGCATGAAGCAGTTGCTCTCTGACGGCGTGCAGGCGTAGCCCTCTTTCTTGAGCCACGCAAGCGTTTCGAGCCGGGTATCGGCAACGATCTTCTTGCGCGTTGGTACGAGATCCGTTTCGAGGAGGCTTGCCTTGGCGGCGGCAACTGCAGTTACGGGAAGCGCGTTCATTCCACCGAAGCTTGAAATCTTCTTGAGGAGATCGGGTCGGCCGGCGGCGAAGCCCATGCGGATGCCGGCCATCCCATAGAGCTTGGAGAAGGTGCGAAGAACGACTACGTTTTTGCCTTCCTTCACGAAGTCCATCGAGCGGGGTGCGTCGCAAAGGTGGATGTAGGCCTCGTCGATGAGGATGACGGTGTCTTTGGGCGCGTTGGCGACCGCGTATTCGATGTCGCTGCGCGGAGTACAGGTGCCGGTGGGGTTGTTGGGATTGCAGATGTAGATGACGCCTGGGTTGGTGGAGGCGGCGAGCATGGCCTTGATGTCATGCCGCGCTTCACCCTTCGGGTCGGCGAGAGGAACTTTGAGGATGGGAGCCCCGCTGACCTGGGCGGCCCACATGGGGGCTTCGTAGCCCGGATCGGCGACAACGAGCGGCCGGTCTTTGCCGGTAAAGGCGAGGACGGTGTAGTGGAGCGGCTCGCTGGATCCCGCGAAGGGCGCGACGGAGTCGACGCCGAGGCCTTCCTGTTTGGCAAAGAGTTCTGAGAGTTCTTCTTCACCGGTGAAGAGGTAGCGGCCGCCGCGGGGAGTGATGTCGATGATGGCTTTGCGCGCAGCTTCCGAGGGGCCCATGGGGTTCTCGTTGGCGTCGATGTGGATGCCCTTGTTGGGGTCGGCGAACTTGGGGCGATCGGCGTAGGCGAGGTGAGCTTCAGTGAGGATGGGCAGGCTGGCCAGGGCGGAGGCACCGGCTGCGAAGCGGAAGAAGTTGCGGCGGGAAATTCCGGCAGGAGCTAGAGGGTCGACGGAAGGGTACATCGGCGGGACTCCTTTGTGTGGAAATCGAATTGGTCACGAGGCCGTTTCAGACGCGGTTCAGCAGCGGCGAGAGAGGAAGAACTATGAGGGAAGGGGAAGAACCTCATGTCCAAAGGTAGCGCCCAGACGCATAAAGAAACAAGGAAGAAATGGGTATAAGGACAAGGGTGCGCGTGTTTTCCGACGGATGAGCGCCGCGGTGTCGAGGAGCCGCGAACGGGAAGGGCATCTGTCCTATTGCGCGGATGCCCCGCTGTGTTAGACTCCGTCGAGAAAACGTATCCCGGAAAATCGGTCGGATTCGAATTAAATGGCTAAAGGGCACGGGCGGGCGTTTCGCAGCCGGCGCAGACAATGTTTGACAAAGTACCGACTAAAGCCATTTACTAAGCGCGAATGTTGGAATGGTTTTTTGAGTTCAATGGATGACATTCAGGTGACGGAATGTACGAACTAGTCCCGACCGGCGGCATGTCTATTCCCCAGATTGACGCGCATTCGTTACTCGCACTGGCAACTTCGCCTCTGGCACGGCTGGGTGCGCTCGATATTGCGGTGATCGTGATCTATTTCGCGATGGTGATCTGGATTGGCTTTTATCTGAAGGGCCAGGCCAACACCAGCGAAGAATTCTTCATGGCCGGGCGCGAGATGACGGCGTGGATCGCGGGTCTTAGCTTTGTTTCGGCAAACCTGGGATCGCTGGAACTGATGGGCTGGGCCGGCTCAGCTTATCAGTACGGAATTCTGGCGGCGCACTGGTATTGGATCGGCGCGATTCCCGCCATGCTGTTTCTCGGCATGGTGATGATGCCGTTCTATTACGTCTGCAAAACGCACTCGGTGCCTGGATATCTGAAGCTGCGGTATGGGCAGGGCGCAAGCGTAGTGTCGGCAATTTCGTTCGCATTCATGACGGTGCTGATGAGCGGCGTGAACATGTTTGCGATGGCCGAAGTAATGAAGGTGGTGCTCGGCTGGGATCTTAATTTCTCGATCATCGTTTCCTCGCTGGCGGTTGCAGCATATGTGGCGCTTGGTGGATTGCGTTCGGCGATCTTCAATGAAGTGCTGCAGTTCATGCTGATCTGGGGTGGCGCTCTGCTGGTGCCGATCATCGGCATGGTGGAGACGGGCGGGTGGAACGGCTTCAAGGCGCGATTGGCGCACAACATTGAGTCTGGTGCGATCGCGGGCGGCGACTACACGCACATGTGGCGCAGCATGGGCCACTTCACGGACAACCCGATGGGTATCCACTGGACCGGGATTGTGTTCGGGCTGGGTTTCGCGATCAGCTTTGGATACTGGACCACAGACTTCCTCGTGGTTCAGCGCGTGCTGGCGGCGCAAAATCTGCGGGCTGCACGTATGGCGCCGGTAATCGGGTCGTTCTTCAAGATGGCGGTGCCGTTCATCGTGATTCTGCCGGGATTGCTTGGACTGGTGGTGCTGCAGAATCCGAACGGGACGCTGATGCACCTTGTTCCGCAGAATCTTGCCACTGAGGGCTCGGGGCTGCACAGCTACAACGAAGTGCTGCCTCTGATGATGGTGCGGTATATGTCGCCTGGACTGCTCGGGCTGGGAATCACCGCGTTGATTGCGGGATTCATGAGCGGCATGGCGGGCAACGTGAGCGCCTTTTCGGCGGTGTGGACGTACGACATATATCAACCGCTGATCAAAAAGAACGCCAGTGATGAACACCTCGTAACTGTAGGCCGGTGGGCGACGATTCTGGGTGTTGTAGTTTCGATTGGAACTGCGTACCTGGTGATGAGCGCGGCCGGAATCATGGATTACGTGCAGGCGCTCTTCAGCTTCTTCATCTCGCCGCTGCTGGGCGTAGTGCTGGTGGGAATGTTCTGGAGGCGGGCGACGAAGGCGGGCGGCTTCTGGGGATTGCTGCTGGGAACGCTGACGTCAGTGGGACTGTGGGCGTGGGTCAAGGCCGATCCCTCTGCGTTGCGATATGTAGCGATTTCGCCGGACGCGAAGGATATGGCGGAGAACATGTACCGCGCGTTGTGGTCGGTGATTGTTGCGATCCTGGTGAACGTCATCGTAAGTCTTGCGACGACGCCAAAGCCGGCTGCGGAACTGGAAGGTCTGGTCTACGGAGCGACGAAGATTCCGAAGGAAGACCCGGTTCCCATCTACAAGAACGAGTGGTTCTGGACGGCGATAGCGATTGTGATGTTCTGCGCCCTGAATGTTTATTTCTGGTGAGGAGACGAGATGAGTACTTCCGGTCACAGTTCTATCTGGTTCTTTATCGGGATTCTGCTTACGGCCTACGGAGCAATGATCTTTTGCTACGGCCTGTACGAGCTCGCGACAGGGCACCTGGCAAACGTAGTTCTGGCAAACCTGCATGCTCCCGTGTGGTGGGGCGGCGGCATGTTGATTCTTGGTCTTTTTTACGGTATTCGCTTTCGCCCGGGCCGCAACGGCTAGTGCGTCAGTGCGGCATGACAAAGGAGCTTGAAAGATGGCAGCGGAAAGAAAGATGACGTTCGGCGTGATTGTTGGGAACCGGGGGTTCTTTCCCGATCATCTGGCGAAGACGGGACGGGAGGAGATTCTTTCGGTACTTCAGGCGGCAGGCGCCGATGCGATTGTGCTGGGGCCCGAGCAGTCGAAGTATGGAGCGGTGGAGACATACACGGAGGCGCAGCATTGCGCTGAGCTGTTCAAGAAGAATGCGGAGAAGATTGACGGCATCATTGTGACGCTGCCGAACTTCGGCGAAGAGCGCGGGATTGTGGATGCGATTCGGCTGTCGGGGCTGAAGGTGCCGGTCCTGGTGCAGGCTACGCCCGATAAATCTGATGCGATGACGATCGCGACCCGCCGCGACAGCTTCTGCGGAAAGATGTCGTGCTGCAACAACATGATGCAGTACGGAATTGAGTACTCGCTGACGACGCTGCACACGGAGGCGGTGAGTTCGGCGGAGTTCAAGGCCGACCTCGAGTGGTTCTCGGCGGTTTGCCGGATCGTGAAGGGCCTGAAGAACCTGCGGATTGGCGCGATCGGCGCGAGGCCCACGGCGTTCAATACGGTTCGTTATTCGGAGCGCATCTTCGAGACCAGCGGTATCACGATTGAAACAATTGACCTGTCGGAGATCTTCGGGCGCATCAACCGGATGAAGGACAACGATGACGCGGCGCAGGCGAAGCTTTCGGCGATCAAAAAGTATGTAACGACGGCCGGTATACCGGATGACGCGCTGCTGAAGATGTCGAAACTAGGCGCGGTGATCGACGGCTGGATGAAACAGACGCATGTGACGATCAGCGCCGTGCAGTGCTGGACGTCGATGGAGGAGTACTTCGGCGTGGTGCCGTGCACGGTGATGAGCATGATGTCCAATGAGCTGATTCCGTCGGCGTGCGAAGTGGATGTGCCGGGAACCCTGAGCATGTACATGCTGGCGCTGGCGAGCCAGACACCTTCCGCTCTGCTCGACTGGAATAACAATTACGGAAGCGATCCGAACAAGTGCGTGTGCTTCCATTGCTCGAACCTGCCGAAGCACTTCTTCAAAGACGTGAAGATGGATTACCAGGAGATCATCGCGGGAACAGTGGGCAAGCTGAATACGTTTGGTACGTGCGTGGGACGCGTGAAGCCGGGCGTGATGAGCTACGCGCGGTATTCTACCGACGACCGGCGCGGGATTGTTCGCGGCTATACGGGAGCGGGGCGTTTCACGGAGGATCCGCTGGAGACCTTCGGCGGTGCGGGTGTGGCGGAGATTCCGAAGCTGCAAAAGCTGTTGAAGCACATCTGTCGCGAAGGGTTTGAACATCACGTGGCGGCGAACTTCAGCGATGTGTCCAAGTCTATCCACGAGGCTGCGCGGTACCTAGGGTGGGAGAGCTATTACCATCCAGGGGACGAAGACTAGGGAACAAGGGAACGAGGTGACGAGGGACCGGTGGGAGGCTGTTACGTTCAGCCGATCGCTGGTCCCTTGATCTTGTTGGGGAGATATTGCGAAATGGCAAAGAGGATCGGGAAGACGCTGGTGGTTGGTGGAGAGACAATTGTCAGCGAAGCGACGTGGAACGCGGAACTGGATGCGAAGCACACAAGACTCGTGGAGTGGTTGCAGCGCGAGAAGCTGAGTGGTGTTCTGATCCGGCGCAATGAGAATGTGGCGTGGGTGACGGGCGGCGCCGTTGAGGTTCGCGTGCTGACGCCGAGCGAGACAGGCGTTGCGTCGCTGCTGGTTACAGCGGATGGGAAGCGGTACTACTTCACGACGGAGAACGAAGCGCCGCGCCTCAGGGATGAAGAGTTCGGTGCGCTGGACTTTGAGCCGGTGCTGTTTCCGTGGTATGCGGATGATACGGCGGCGGCAGCGGCGAAGCTCGCGGGCGGTCCGCTGGGGTCGGACACACCGGTGCCGGGAACGATCGCGGTGAATTTATATCCGCTGCGGGCGTCGCTTGGCGAGAGCGAGATTACGCGGTACCGGTGGCTGGGTGCGAATACGGCGGCGTCTACGGTGGAGTCGCTGAAGCAAGTTCAGCCGGGGATGAGCGAGTACGACCTCGAGGCGATGACGGCGGCGAATCTGCTCCAACGAGGAATTCTGCCTTCCGTGTATCTGTATGCGGTGGATGACCGGATCTACAAGTACAAGCACGCCGTGTCACGCGGGAAGAAGCTCGAGAAGTACGCGATGCTGAATTTGTGTACGCGGAAATGGGGGCTGGCCATTTCAATCACGCGGTTTGTGCACTTCGGCAGTTTGCCCGCGGAGTTGGAGGCACGGTTCAAGTCGGCTGCGCAGGTAAATGCGGCACTGCTTGACGCGACGAAAGTTGGCGCTACTTCAGCGGAGTTGTTCCGCGTGGCACAGGCGGCGTATGCCGCGGAAGGTTTTCCGGGTGAGGAGCAGTTCCATCACCAGGGCGGACCGACAGGATATGGCGAGCGCGAATGGGTTGCCACTCCCAATGGAAAAGAGACAGTGGTGAACAATCAGGCGGTTGCGTGGAATCCGAGCATTCGCGGAGGGAAGGCGGAGGACACGGTGATTCTGCGCGATGGGAAGATTGAATGGCTTACGTCGACGCCGGAGTTACCGGTGATCAACGCTGAGGTGAATGGGAAGGCGTATCCGGCGGCGGGCGTGCTGGTGCGGTGATACGAGAATCGTCAAGATCGAAGTAGGGAGCGAGCTTTGACGATTCCGCCGTCGCAGCATTTCGGATGCGAGAAAGAGACAAGAAGCAGATCCTTCGCTTACCACCCCCAACCTCCACCCCAACGACGAAGACCTGTCGTTGGGGACCCCGGTGAAGAAAACGTCTGGGGCCCCGTTCGCTCAGGATGACAGCATTGATTGAGGGATGCACGGTGCGGGTTTACGCACAGGCTGCACAAGCCGCTGTCGATAAACTGAAGGTTGCCCTCGATGCCTTCTTTCTGCGAAGTCGCGCTGCCGGTGCCACTGGACCGGACATTTACATACGCGGTGCCTGAGTACGAGCAGCCGGCGCGCGGGGCGCGCGTGATTGCGCCCTTTCGAAATGAAAAATTGATTGGAGTGGTGACGGCAACCGGCGTTGCCGAGCCTACGGAGTTTGCGGCGAAGAGCCTCGAAGCCGTGCTCGACGATGAGCCGCTGCTTGGCGATCATCTGCTGGAACTGGCGGAGTGGATTGCGGGGTATTATCTCGCGCCGCTTGGGGAGGTTCTGCGGACGATGCTGCCGCTGATGGCGGAGGTGCGGCGGACGGTTTACTACCGGATCACGGATCTTGGGCGGGATGTGTTGGCGAAGAGTCTGGATGGAGAGGAGCCTCGGTCCCACTCATCGCGCAAGAAGCGCGCGATGAATGGGGCACAGCTGGGGCATGGAGAATCCGAGGTTTTGGATACCCACTCATCGAAAAAAGAACGTTCGATGAATGGGGCACAACAAGTTAGCGCCGAGCGGAGAGTGCTGGAGCGGCTGGCAGCGGGCGAGCGGGTGAAGGTATCGACGCTGCGGACGGCGACGTCGGCGAGCCTGCAGGTGCTGGCGTCTATGATGCGCAAGAAGTGGATTGCGCGCGAGACGTCCGCGGTGGAACGGAATGCGCGCCGGACGGAACGGTTCGCGGTGCTGGTCGAAGATACGCGGTTGCCGGTGCTGACAAAGTTGCAGCAGGCGATTCTGGCAGAGTTGGCGGCGAATGGCGGAGAGCTGCCGCTGGCGGAGCTGCGAAAGAAAGAGCTGCCCTCGTCAACGCTGCAGACACTGGTGAAGAGGGAATTGGTTCGCATTGAAGAACGCGCGGCGGCTTTTCGCCTGGGCGGGATAGAGGGTGCGGCGCAGCCGCTGATGCTGAATGAGTCGCAACTGGAGGCGATGGCTTCCATCGTTGCGAAGCTAGGGGAGTTTCATGCGTTCCTTCTGCATGGAGTCACGGGCTCGGGGAAAACTGCCGTTTATCTGAAAGCGATGCAGAGGGCGCTTGATCGGGGGCAGTCGGCGATTCTGCTGGTGCCGGAGATTGGGCTGACGCCGCAGATGGCGGGGCTGCTGGATGCAGCGTTTGGTTCGCGCGTGGCTCTGCTGCACTCCGCGTTGACGCCGGAGGAGCGGACAGAGCAGTGGCGGCGGATCCATCGCGGAGAGGCGCCGGTGGTGGTGGGGACGCGGTCGGCGATCTTTGCGCCGGCGCCGAATCTGGGTTTGATACTGGTGGATGAAGAGCACGACCAGAGCTACAAGCAAGAGGAGACTCCGCGATACAACGCTCGCGACGTGGCGGTGATGCGCGCGAAGCTGGAAGGTGCCGTCGTTGTGCTGGGTTCGGCGACACCTTCACTTGAGAGCTGGCAGAACTCGGTGCAGGGAAAATACACGCGCATCGAGATGAACGATCGCGTGAAGAATCGTCCTCTGCCAGAGGTTGAGCTGATCGACATGCGGCGCGAGTTTCAGGAGACGGGACAGGAGCAGTTATTCTCGCGATCGCTGGTGGAGCAGACGCGGAAGGCGCTGGAGCGAGGCGAGCAGGCAATCATTCTGCTGAACCGGCGCGGCTATTCGTTCGCGGTGATCTGCAGGGCGTGCGGTAAGAAGCTGGAGTGCCAGAACTGCGCGATTGCGCTAACTCATCACAAACCTTCGGGAGAAGATCAGATTGCTCGCGCAGGGCAGCGGCTGGAGTGCCACTACTGCGGATACAAGCGGACCGTGCCGTCGAAGTGTCTGGAGTGCGAGAGCGAACACTTGTACTATCTCGGCGCGGGCTCGCAGCAGGGCGAGGAGCGGCTGGCCGAGATTTTTCCGGGTGCGCGGATTGGAAGAATGGATCGCGATACGGTGCGCGGCCGACACGATCTGGAGCATCTGCTGGCGCGGCTGCACTCCGGCGAAATCAACTTGCTGGTCGGAACGCAGATGATCGCGAAGGGACATGACATTCACGGCGTGACGCTGGTCGGCGTTGTGGGTTGCGATCATGCGTTGTCGATGCCGGATTTTCGCGCCGCCGAGCGGGTCTTTCAGCTGATGACGCAGGTGTCGGGAAGGGCGGGACGCGGCGAGCTTCCGGGGCGTGTTGTCGTGCAGACGTACTATCCCGATCACTATGCGGTTCTGGCTGCGAGCAAGCACGACTATGCGGCGTTCGGCGAGCGCGAGCTGAAGTACCGGCGATGGATGCACTATCCGCCCTTCGGCGTGCTGGCGAATGTGCTGATTCAATCGGAAAAGCTGGAGGAGGCTGCCGGCTGGTCGGCGGAGATCGGAAAGTGGTTTCAGAAGACGACGCCGGAGGGCGTGCGGGTGCTTGGGCCGTGCACGGCTCCGATCGCGCGAATCAAGAATGTCTACCGATTCCATTTGATTCTGAAGGCGAATTCGCGGAAGGCGCTGAACGCGGCGCTGCGGGGCGCGCTTGCAAACGCGGATGAGGCGGGGATTCCGCGAAGAAACATCGTGGTCGATGTGGATGCGCAACGGTTGATGTGAACGCGAGCGCTCTCGCATCCGACTGATGAGTTTTGTTGTTGAGTTGTTAACCCCGGTCCCTAAGTGCGGGACCGAGGGCACCCGGAACAGGGGACCGAGGGAGTGAGGGAACAGGGTGTGAAAGGTTCTCTCTCTTTGTCACATTCATATCCGGGCCTTGCTCGCTAGAATTCCGCGCGAGGGAGGTGGCGGTCGATGGAATACCGGAATGCGTTCATCGGCAAGGAAGATACCCCGACACGTGATGAGGTGGAAGAGGCGCTCGGCGCAAAGGTGAAGCTGTGGGATGAGTTGATTCAGCGGATGAGCGAGAAGGAAGGCGTCTCAGACCAGGAGTGGAAGGGCGTTGTGGTGAAGAAGTACGGATGGAGTTTGCGGCTGAAGAAGAAGGGGCGCAACATCCTCTACCTCAGCCCCGGAGAAAAATGCTTCATGGCGAGTTTCGTTCTCAGCGATCAGGCGCTGGGCGAGGCAAAGCATGCGCATCTGCCGAAGAACATTCAAGATGCGCTCGAGTCAGCGCCGCGCTACCCGGAGGGAAATGGATTGAGGCTGCTGGTGTCTCGCAGGACCGACCTTGCGCCAATTCAGAAGATCGCCGCAATCAAGATCGCGAATTGAATGACGAACTAGAGTCGGCTGAGTTTGTGTCGGGTCGAATTGTTCGTATCCCATGTCTCCAACGAGCGGGAGACCGTTCGACAAGCTCAGGGCAGGCTATGGGCCCACCCCGCCTAATTGCTACTGATGAGTGTTTGGCGAAGGGGCTGCCGGAGCGCCTTCGGTCAATGTATGCAGTTCTTTACCGGGCTTGAAGCGTACAGCTTTGCCCGGCGTGATGCTGACTTCGGTGCCGGTTCGCGGGTTGCGGCCAATCCCGGTTTTGCGAGCCCGAACACTGAACACACCGAACCCGCGGAGTTCGATGCGTTCGCCCGCTGCAAGAGCTTCCTTGAGTCCTTCAAACACTGTATCGACTGCCGCTTCGGCCTTGGTGCGGGGCAGGCCTGTGCGCTCGATCACATGGTGCACGATGTCTTGTTTAATCAAAGCGGTCACCTCGCTTGCGCGACTGTTTTCGACTGTACCACGCCCTACCGGACTGATGGTACAGCGTTTGGCTCATTTGTGGAACACCGGGCCGGAGGAATTTTTAGAGATTGTGACCGGAGAGGGCCGGGGGGGCCGGCATTCGATTGTGATTCTGTTCACAGCTCTGGAATAAAACGGGACGGGCGAGCGGGCTGAACCTGCCGTTGTGACTTTAGAGATGGGAAAACCCACGGGAACCACACCAGAACCCTAGGCGAAAGAGTAACTTTGCCGGATACTGTTCTTTCAGGTAACTATAACTGGAGTGCCCAGAGTAACCATCGTTGGGTTAAAGTTACAGGTAATGAAGGGGATATAGCGTCCCTGGCAGGGTTCGATGAGTGGGCTCGAGCCAGTGGAAAAGCAACAAGCCCCATCGCTCATTGGAGCAAGGCAAGGAGAGAGGCTCGATGTCCGCGATGTACAGTACTGATCCAATCCGAATCGGCGTCGTCGCAAATGAGCCGATGCGGCTCGAAGGCCTCACAAGTATCTTTGAAAATCATGCCAAGCCAGGAGAAGCCCCACTGGTTCCAATCGTGGGCACTCTGGAAGAGCATCTGGATAATGAAGCGATCGAATACGTTCTGATTGACTGGAGCAGTTCAACTAAAAAGCTTGGAGTATTGGAAGGCATCCGGCGGAAGCGGCCGACTCTGCGCATGGTTGTCATTGGTCCGGACAGCAACGAGCAGGTGATGATGGATACGATCATTGCCGGCGCGCGGGCGTATCTGGATATGGGCGCAGGACCAAGGCTGGTGCGCGAGGCGCTGGACGTGGTCATTTCTGGATCGATCTGGGCGCCGCGAAAGCTACTTTCCAAGCTGATCGACCGGCTGCTCTCAGGCGAGGACGCGAGCGTGACCAGTCCGAGGCCGCATCTGACGGCCCGCGAAGAGCAGGTGTTGCAACTCCTGTTGCTGGCGAGATCGAATCGTGAGATCGCAGAAGAACTCGGGATCGAGGAGCGCACCGTGAAGGCCCATGTGGGCAAGCTGATGCGGAAGGTGGGCGCAGAGAACCGCATTGAGCTGTCGATGCGCGCACTGCACGGCTCGTACAAACCTTCGCCGTCCCAGAGCCAATATCAGGCCATGGAGCCAGCCACGGCTTAGTAGCCAGATTCACTATTGGTAATCGATTAATTACCGGAAAATCGATTACCAATATGCTAAAACCTTAGTACTCTTGTTGAGTTTGGCTACGTTACCCATAATAGATTTTAGAAACAACGCAGATCTGGGGAAAGGAGTTCCCAGGCAGCATGTAAAGCATGAGCCTGCGAACTCCTCTTTTTTTGTCCTTTTTCTGACACCCGTTTCGCTCCCGACAAAAATCTGAAATTTCCTTCTGAAGAAGGGTCATTGATCTCGCCTGCCTCTGCGTGTGCGCCGGCTGCGCCCTGTGCATTTCAGAGAGAGTGCGTCCCGTACTGTAGCCTTTAAACAGGACGCTGTTATACGGAGTTGTTCCCTCGTTCAAAAGATCCAGCGTAGCGCGCGACTTTGACGCTCTACTGCGGTCCTATACATGCAGCAGCTGGACGCCGCGTGTCTTGTTTACACAAACGTGAAAGGAATCCCCAGATGAAAAGAACCATTGCTTTTCTATTTCTTTGTTTATCGACTTCGATGTTTGCGAATGCCGCTTCCTCCAAGCAGGATCTTCAGGAACGCATTGAAGCGGCCCGAAATGTGCTCGATCAGATCATGGATGCGCAGGACAACACGATTCCGAAGAATATCCTCGAGCAGGCCACCTGCGTTGGCGTGGTGCCGGGAATGATCAAGGGCGCATTTGTATTTGGCGCGCAATATGGGCAAGGCGTGGTGACATGCCGGACAGGCCACGGGTGGAGCGCCCCAGTATTTATCCGCATGGCTGGTGGTTCATGGGGATTGCAGATCGGCGGGCAGTCGACCGACCTGATCCTTGTTGCGGTGAACAATCGCGGATTCCAGGATCTGCTGAAGAGCAAGTTCAAGATCGGCGCGGATGCTTCAGCGGCGGCCGGACCGGTGGGCCGTGCAGGTCAGGCGGCGACTGACTGGAAGATGAATGCAGAATTGCTGAGCTACTCGCGCAACAAGGGCATTTTTGCGGGAATCAGCCTGGATGGAACAGGCGTGTCGCAGAACCAGGTCGATACCGAGACCTTCTACGGCGCACCTCAGAGCTTTGAGAATGTACTCAAGGGCAACGTTGCAGTTCCGGACGGAGCAGTGGAGTTTGTTCGCGACGTAGCGCGCCACTTCACAGAGGCCAAGCAGGCTCAGTAGCCGGACGGTCTTTTCAGGAGGGGCGGCCAGCGACGAGGGCCGCCTCTTTTCGTTTTTTGCGAAATACGAGAAGTTTCGCCTGATCCTGGGGCTCAATAGCAAATCCGTGCCCTAAACTTGTCTTTACCTCAAACGATGCAGAAGTCGCTCGAATACTTGCTGGTGGTGGCGGTTGCACGCGTGCTTGGGTGGATGCCACGCCGGCTGGCGCGGCTGTTCGCCGACGCGCTGGCCTGGGCCGTTTATCAGGCGATGGGAAGGCTGCGGCGCGTGGGCGAGCGCAACCTGCAGCTCGCGATGCCGGAGTTGCCGGAACAGCGGCGAGCGGAAATTCTTCATGGAGTTTACCGGCATCTCGGCTGGCAGCTGGTCGAGTTTTGCCACATGCATCGCTACACACGAGAGAACACCAAGACGTCCATTCGCACCGAAGGGCTGGAGCACTATCTGGCGGCGGAGGCGCTGGGGCACGGAGTTCTAGTGCTCACGGCACATCTTGGTGCGTGGGAGCTTTCGAGTTTCTACCACTCGCTGATGGGGCATCCGATGGGGATGGTGATTCGTCGGCTCGACAATCGCAGACTCGATGATTTTGTGAACAGGATCCGCTGCATGCACGGCAATCACGTGCTGCACAAAGACGACTTCGCGCGCGGGCTGCTGCACGCCATGCATGAGGGTGGGACGGTCGGGATCTTGATGGATACGAATATGACTCCGCCTCAGGGGGAGTTCGTGAAGTTCTTCGGGATCACCGCGTGCACGGCGTCAGGGCTGGCGCGTGTCGCATTGAAGACAGGAGCAGCGGTGCTGCCCGGGTTCATGCTGTGGGAGCCGCGCGAGAAAAAATACGTACTGCACTTCGGACCCCAGCTTCATTTTGCGCGCAATGGAGATGGCGAGGCCGATGTCATGGCAGCGACGCAGCAGTGCAACGACGTGCTGGAGTCATGGATCAGGCGGTATCCGGATCAGTGGCTGTGGATCCATCGCCGATGGAAGACGCGGCCGCCGGGAGAGAAGTCGCTCTACTGACCGGCTGATCATGCGTTTGCCGCATGATCGTCTTCCAGCGTACCTTGGCTGACGATGCACTTCATTGGAAATCGAATCGCTGCAATTGTTTTCGTCGCTTGCACTCCCCTGGCGGCCTCGCATCTTGTTACCGGAAATGGGTTCGGATTCGCGGTGGTCTCTCCCGAACATGCTGCGGTGACGAAGTTCTATGCGCATCCTTACAGCTTCATGTCTCCGGATCCGCAGAAGCCGTTGAGCGAGGGGATTGAGACGGCAAATTTCGTCGAGAGCATTCGATGGAGCGGGTCGGTAGACCCGCGTAGCACGACCGAGTACGTTGAGGATTCGCATGTGATCCGGACGCATAGTTCCGGCGGCGATCTGGTTTCGTTCATGCCCTTTGGTTTTGCGCATCCAGCGCTGATCCTTGTGGGGAGTGCGTCTCGTGCGGACACTGTGCTCGAGGTGAAATGGAGCCACCCCGTCAGGGCGGAGGGCGATGCCGTTGAGGGAGCGCGGCGAATTGAGTTCAAAGACATCGATGAAAATCTTCTGCTGATCCCGCTGGACGTGATTCGCAAAGGACGACCGAACGAAGCCTTATCGACAAGTGCCTCATGGGCGCTTGTGTCGTTGGAGCGCGATGTTGACGCAGGCAAGATGGTGGAGGAGTTTTCACAATGGCGAGCCGGTCTTAATGCGGATGCATTAGCGCAGCGCGAGATCAGGCAAGTCGAACAATGGCGGGTGAAGCCCGCCGTGCATTTTGCGTCAGAACAGGAGCGGCATCTGTGGCGGCAGAGCGAGGTGATGCTGCGAATCGCGCAGAGCCGTGAACCGAATCGCGAAGGGCGTTATGGGAATGGGCTCATCGTGGCAGCGCTTCCGGATGGAGTGTTCTTTACGCCGTGGGTGCGCGACATGGCCTGGGCAGCAGTGGCGCTGGCGCGAATGGGGCATCGCGATGAGGCGCGGGCGGCGGTGCTGGCATACTTCAATGCGCGGCCGACGGGGAAGATGCGCGCGGAGACGAATGGCGCTGGTTACCAGATTTCTGTGGTGCGGTATTTCGGCAATGGGGAAGAGGAGCCGTTCTTTACGCAGGAGGGAAGCACCAATGTTGAGTTTGATGACTGGGGCGAGGCACTGTGGGCGCTAGGCGAGTATCTGAAGCGATTCGATGATTCTGAACTGCTGCGCGAAGAGACCTATCGCGGGAAGTTATACGAGAGCGCGCGTGACTTCATCGTGAAACCGCTGCTGGCCAACACTGAGCCTTATGAGGGTGGGCTGATTGTGAATGCAGACACGTCGATCTGGGAGGAGCGGCAAAGGGATAAGAAGCATTTTGCCTTTTCGACAGCTGCGGCGATTTTCGGATTGCGCGAGTTTGCCGATGTTGCCCGGCGGGTGGGTGATGACAAGACTCGCATTGAGGTGCTGGGCAAGATCAGTGAATTGCAGAAGGGGTTCGATGCTGCGTTCCTCAAGCAGGGGCATCTGCACGGAACGCTGGAAGCAGGCGTGAAGAACGACATTGACGGCGCGCTGATACCGATCATCAATTTCGGCATTGTGACCGATCCGGCGATTGTTCGCGACACGGTGGAGCGAATGAATTTGCTCAAGGTCGTGTCAGGTGGATACAGACGGGTGCGCGGAACATACACGGATCCCGCTATCTATGAGTACTGGTATGAGCAAGAGGAGTTTCTGTTTGTCGATCTGCAACTCGCGGAACTTTGTCGGCGGCTGGGAAGGACGCCTGAGGCGGACGCAATGCTGGCGCGAATTGTGAAGAAGGCGGCAGCGGACCACAACATCATTCCGGAGATGTATGTCGCGGTGCCGTGCAAGCTGTTTTCCGGAAAGATTGGCGATCCGACGGGAGCGCTGCCGATGGTTGGATACGGCGCGGGGGCTTTTGTACTCCACATCACGGAGAGGGAAAGGACAGGAATTAGGAATTAGGGACCAGGGAATAGCCGTGTATTCATCGCTGCGGACTGGGCACTCAAACTGATCCTGACTTAGAGCATCGCCCCCCGACAGCGAGGGACCCTTCGGCTTTGCTCAGGGCAGGCCCCGGGGGCATCCGGCAAAGAAAGATGCAGACACCGGAGCGACGCCTGCATCTTCAAACAGGAACTAGATCTCAGCCGCAGCGGTGAGGATCCTCGCCGGGGTAGTTTCCTTGAACGCAGGGAACGGTGCTGAGGTACTCGTAGATTGCGCGAAGGTCGTGGTCCGAGAGATGGCGGAGGTTCGGCCAGGGCATGATCTGCAGGAGATTCCCATCGAATGGACGAGGGATGCAGTTTGCATTGGGCGCGCCGGTGCAAGGCGGATGGAGGTGATCGGGATCGATGCCGGTGCGAATGGTGTGGAGGAAATGCTGGAAGCTATCCCCGCCGATCGGTTTGCCGCTGGCATCGGGAGTGAGGTTGCGCGTGATGATTTCGGCCGAGCCGGGAATCAGCGCGCCGAAGTTTCTGCCGCCGCCGAGGTAGGTGGCTGGGTTGGTCTGCTCCGGTTGATTGAAGTACGGATTGCCGCCGGGGAGATACTGGCTTGGCGGGCCGGCGGAGTGGCAACCGTTGCAGTCGCCGGCAACGTTTACGAAGTAGCTTCCGAGGCCCACGAGTGCGACATTCTTCCCCTTCATATTGAGGGGCACGGGAGCGGCGTTCAGGCCGATCTGGACGCGTGAATCCCCCGATTCGGCGGCCTTCGCAGTCGAAGGCGCGTTGGATGCGGCGATCGCGATTGTGGCGACGACGGCGCAGGTAGCGGTGATCTGAAGCAGGCGAGAGCGGGTCATAAGGTTTCCCTTTCAGAGGTGGTGAAAGTGAGGAAGAATCTTTGGTCTTCGTCCGGAGGAAAAAACAACTTGCTTTGGTGCGAATTGTCTTCCCTTGCTCGAATGGATAGCAATCGTACAGTCAGGTTGTTGTGGTGTCTAACGAATTCTTGTTGAAATCAGGTGTACGCCCACCTCCGGTTTTGCGAGAGCCCTGGTTTGGCTGTAAAAAACATCGCTAAATGCGACTGGGATGGTGCTCAGAGCGAATTTTGTCAAAGATATTTGCGACTGGGGAGCGGGATATCCGCGACTAGATTGCAAAAGGCAAAGATATTCGCGACTGGATTGCAACTGGCAGCGCGGAACCTTGCGGCCGAGATGATGGAGCCCTATGCTCAAGCCGCCGGAACATGCCTAGATCATCTTTAGCCGGCGTCTGTTTACCAAAATATAACTTCCGGGTGGCCCACGACTCGACCGGGACGCACAAACGGAAACTAGCTAAGCCTGATGAGCAAGTCAGAACTTCTCAATACCTCAAATGCTGTCGTCGTAGAATAGACAGGTCAACCCAACAAGCTACATCGAGGACATTGATGGATAGTGGCTGGATCCCAATCGTAGCTGTGTTGGTGGGTGTACATTGGCTCCTTGCATCTTCCAATCTTCATAAAGCAAAAAGACTATCTGGTGGAACGCTATTCACTGGCTCATTGATGATACGTCTTTTGTTCATCAGCAATTGCATCATCGGAATTTGTGGGGCCGTAAGCTCGTTTTACGTGCAATACCTTCATCAGAATTGGATTGCAACGATTGTCTTTTCTCTGTTGGTAGCAGGTTCCATTCGCTTTTGGCCCGAGGCAATTCTTATTTCGGATGCTGCCATTTCGCAGAGTGTGCTCTTGGGCCTCGGCAGGAAAGCATTCCAGTGGAGAGATGTTGATTACGCGAGAGAAGATCCAGGCGAAGGGTGTGTCGAAGTAGTCTCCAAGGATGGAGCAAAGATCACATATTCAAAACTGCACGTTGGACGGCGGCAGTTTCTAGATGAAATAGAAAAGCGCTGCAGGATGCTCTGAGTCGTTCCTTAAGACATCGCGGCCATTGAGCGGCAGCAAGAATGACGTCCCTTTCTGCGAAACAACGTCCAGTATTCAAGCTCTGGGACTATGACCGTCAACCCGGAAATTACTACTTGAGCAACAGAAATCAGAACCGTTGTCAGAAGAGTAATTTCCGGTTGGACCACAACTCGTTCGTTACGCTCGTAGGGACCAAAACTATGTATTATTGAGCACTGAATTGCAACAGCGATCTCAGGCTGATATGCACAAAGCTGACGACTTCATGCTCGATGCGGACCAAGAGCTGTTGGCTGCAAGATTCGAGAAGAAACGGCTGAGATGGGAGAAGTCTCGGCGGCACGGAAGAGCCCTTTACCTCCTCATGCGGTGCATTTTTCCGATAGTCACTTTCAATTGCCTCTGGGCGGTCTTCCTATACTTCGCGTCGGTCCACATCAGTGGAGTACATCTTCTATACGTTCTTATCTTCTCAACTATTTTGTCGGCCATCTTCGGCTTATGGGAGTGGCACCGGAACGAGAAGACCTATCGTAGACCGTGAAAGTGGCATTCCTTGCATAACCGACGTAGGGCCACCGCATTCAGCGTAGTTAGCGAATGACCGCCTATGCTTCCCTTACACATTTTGTGGCGACTACACAGACGTAATCTGATTCCACCACAACGACTGAACTACTTTTGGAGGCTGGGGTGTTACGTTTCCGTGTCACTGCAACTATTGGAAGACTGATTCTCGCTTTTATCATCGTGTTTGGATCAGTGGTTTTCATTCACGCTCAGAGTGAGAAAACACCTGCGCAGGTGTGCGGAGACCTCCATACCCAAGCCGAGATGAACGATTGCGCGGCTGCGGAAGCGAAGAGAGCCGATGCAGCTTTGAATGCGGTGTACCGAGATTTACTCAGGAAGGTGAAGGAGAACAAAACAGCGACTCTAAGAGTCATCGCAGCAGAGAAGGCATGGGTTGTTTTCCGTGATGCCGAGCTTGCAGCCGAGTGGCCGGTAGCAGAGGGTGAGAACCCCAACCTCCTCTACGGTTCTGTCCACCCCCTCTGTTATTCCAACGAACTCGCCACAATGACGTGGGAACGTGTGAGGACGTTGAAGAACCTGATGAAAAACGAGGAAGGCGATGTTTGCTCCTCCGGCCTCGCCCAGAATGGTCATGGCGATGGACCTCACTGCACCTTAGTGGCAGGGAAGGCCCACAATTCGGAAAAGACGCGAGGTTTCACAGCGGTCTCGGTCGAATAATCGCTAACTGGGAAGTTCCAAAAAGCATGGGAGGCGAACAAGAATCCGAGCTAAGAATCATCCCGCTGCGCTCCCATTGATCCTTGAGGTCACGATCGATCCAGTCCTCGGGATCCCTGCGCTTCTCGCGTTCGCGCCGCTTCTCCTCTTCCTCTCGCTCTTCTCGCCCGTCGCTCACTGTCATTCCCTCTTCTCCTGAGTCTAAGCGGTTCGGGCGGATGGCCGCCGATGGAGAAGTTTGGCAATTTCTTTCCTGATCTTTGAATCGCTCGCTGACACGGGTCAGCGAAGAAAAGGCATAGGGAAGAGTAGGCCACCAACCACTCGGAACCTTCAGTCTGCACCTTCTTGTACCATTCTTCTCAATCGAGAATTTCAGGTAGGTGCTTGAGTGAGCAAAGATTCTCAACCGGAGTTGATGGCGATTCTGCAACGACTTAATGCCGTGATGTCACGCAGCCCACAGTTCGCTGGCGAACGATCTGAAGAGGTGATTGCTGAAGGGGGATGGTGTGGGCGATCACCCGCTACCGAGAGTGAAATCCGTGCGGCTGAAGCCCGATTAGGGGTCAAGTTTCCCCCATCCTATCGTTTGTTCCTTTCGCTCTCGAATGGCTGGCGGATCTTCAACAGCTTCGTGGAACAGCTACTTCCAGTTCAGGAGATCGATCGGTTCCGGCGTCGCGATCCAGAGTCCTTTGCATTGATGGAGAGCGCCCGTGAGAAGACTGTTGCCCGGGTCGGCTGCGACTCGTCTGTCGTCTCTGACGAGGTGTATCTCGATTATGAAAACCCCGCACACAACATGGCAATCAGACAACACTACTATGGAGACTCATTGCTCATTAGCGAGGCTTCTGAATCTGAACTGGTTCTGCTAAACCCGTTCGTTGTCTCTCCTGATGGCGAGTGGGAAACAATATTCTCGGCTCATTGGATACCCGGCAATGAGCGTTTTCGCACGTTCCGCGATTATTTGGAGAAAGTCGTTCGCGAAGAAGAGCAGTTTCTGGCTGATGAACCGAATCGCAGTCCGTCTGTATCAGACGACCTGAACTATCCTCCCAATTTGTTCCAAGGTGATGAGTGACCGTCTACCCTGACCTTACACTTTTTGCTGCAAGACGGGTTAGGAAGGGTAGGCACCATACGTTCTAAAAGCTTCAATCAGGCATTTGGCTCCAGATCGCAGCGGCACAGCAATTTGCGCCCGCCTGAGAAGCAAGATGCGGCCCATATAGTGAAGGAATGGCTTACACATTTGGTGATAACCAAGAAGCAAGCCGAAGGCTGCGTCGCTTGGCAGAAGTATACGAACCGGAGACGCGTGACCTTCTCAAGGCAGTGCAACTAGAGCACGGCACTCGTTTTGAGCTTGCACTCGATCTCGGCTGTGGCCCGGGCTGGTCGACACGTCTGATTGAAGTCGTGTTGAGCCCAAAACGGATTGTTGGTTTGGAGGGCTCCGAGGCGTATGTCGCCGAAGCTCGGGCAAATCATCCTCAGATTGAGTTCGTCCAGCACGACATCTTGAGGACTCCGTTCCCTGTTGACAGTGCTGATTTCATTTTCTGCCGATTTCTATTGACGCATCTTCCGTCGCCGCGTGCCGCTTTCGAATCTTGGGCTCAAGCCGCCAGATCAGGGGCGACACTCGCACTTCACGAAACCCAAGCTTTGCATTCCACACACCCCGCATTGTCTCGCTATTACGAAATGGTGGGCCAGATGCAGAAACATTACGGCCAGAACCTAAACGTTGGAGCACTGTTGGATGACGCCTTCGAGGGTACCAGGTGGTGCTTGGTTCGCAGCGAAAGCGTTGTCCTTGAAAAACCTGCGCGAGATATGGCGCAGCTCCATGTGGCTAATCTCCGCACATGGGGCAGCAATGATTTTGCACTCAATGCGTTTAGCAGAAGCGAAGTGGATCAACTTGAAAGTGAGTTGGATTCGATTGCGTCCGGATGCAAAGATGCAGGCGTTGTTTACAACACCGCAAAGCAGATAGTCGCCCAACTGACGTGACTTTGACAGACCGCGACCCTGAAATATGCGTTCCGGGACTATTACCGTCAACCCGGCAGTTTGCTTTTCGTTAATATCGGTGGCCGGAGGCGGCATGCTGTGCCGCGGAGCACTGCGAGATTGTTCAACTCGTAATCAGGACTGCCGGGCCAGAATTGCGATCGCTCAGCCGCAATTATCTCTGCCCCATCGCAAATAACTTTGTCAGTCGCAATTAACGATGTTTCTTACATTGGCAGGACTAGCGAGATAGTTCGTTTCGATCGAACCACTCTGGGCGTGCGCCAATACGGTCAATATCTGCGCGGCTTATGCCGGTCCTGAGGAAAAGCTCATCGATCGCATCAAGGAATGCCCAGGGGCCGTGCGGGTCAACCGGAATGTAGCGGTCGAGTTTGCCTGCGGAAGCCAGTGCGCTGCGCTCCCCGATCGGAAGGGGATCTTCGAGCCAGTACCAGTCTTCGGGCTGGTCGGCATCGAGAACGAATCCGGCCTTGCCGTCGGGATGTTCGTGGTCCCAGTTTGCATAACGAAATGTCTGGTTGATGCGATGAGCGTAGAGGGCGCGCATGAGTGTCTGTACGCACATTTGATCGTCGGCCGGGGAGTAAGGCCAGGAGGTTAGCCAGCAGCAGTCGTAGAGTTGGGCGAGAACTGTGAGGTGAGTAATGACGCAGGGCCGCAGTTCGCGACCGGATCCGGGGAGGACTTCGGCAAGGATGGTGTCGTCGATATCGATATAGAGAGTGGTCTTGCGCTGCACGGCGATTGTCCCATCACTTTAAAGGCTTCACGCAACGATACTCATTTCGATGGCTGGATGGCCAACTGACAAGGCACTCCAAAGTAGCTGCGTGAAACATTTGTTTGCTGACGCCGGACTTATCTCTACAATTCGTAGCGATGTACGAATCGAGACCGAGGAGGCACTGATGGCCGGGAGGACGATCGTAGAGAAGGCAGCGGAAAAGGTTGGTTATGGGCTCGCCATGGCAGAAGATATAGCGGGATCGATCAAATCAGCAGTTGGCGCTGCTCTAGATGCGGTGGCGAAACCGCCGCAAGAGGGATCTTCCGACGCGGCAACCAAGATGCCGGGGAGAGCGGTGGCACAACGAGCCACGAAGAAGGCGCCGGCGAAAAATGCCGTCAAGAAAACGGCTTCCAAAAAATCGGCGTCTGCAAAGCCGGTGGCCAAGAAGCCAGCCATCAAGAAGTCGACCGCCGCGAAGTCGTCTATCAGGAAGTCTCCAGCCAAGAAGGCAGCCTCAAGAAAAGCGGCTAAGAAGACTGTGAAGACGTCTGCAAACAAGACTCGTGCGCGGCGATGAGCCGAAGGCTCGGCCTTGAGAAGCAGCGTAAATGGATTCAGGACGGAGCACGCCATCACCAGCGAGTGATGGTGAGCTGATCAAGGTAGACCGTCGCGCTGCCGTAGCCGCCCATGCCGTCGATCTGGAAGTTGGTGAGAAGGACCTGGGCCCAGCCGAGTGCGAAGGCGGAAGGGACTGTTTCGTTGATCTGCTGGAGGACACCGTCGAGAGCGACGTTCTTGTAGGTGACGTTGCCGGCGCCGTCGCGGGAGTAGTTGATGACGAGGTGGTGCCAGGTATTGGTAGTCCACTGCTGTGGATTGCACGGAGCGGTGGTGTGGATCCATTGATCGATGGGGTAGTCGGGTGTGCCGGCGTTGATGGTGTAGTCCCAGGTGCTGCTGTAGCCATCGCACTGGACTCCGAATATGACGGTCTGGCCGCTGGCCATGACCTGGTTCATGTCGAATTCGAGGTTGGCGATGTCGGTGGAGGGGGAAGCGATGTAGACCTTCACGTCGTAGGTGAAGTTGGTGGCAGCTGTATCTGCGCCAAAGACAGACCAGTAGCGCTCGCCGGCGGAGTTCTGGAAGGTGATGCCGAATTGGCGGGCTGCACCGCTGATGGATGGCCTGCTAACGAGGGCCATGGTTCCGGTAGAGACTCCGCCTGTGGCGCCATCCTGAACCATAGACCAGGTGTAGGCGGACTGGATGTTTTTCACGGTTGTGGTCACGGGGCGGGAGTTCTTTGCAGAGACGGCGGTGCAGGTTAGGATGAGGGCCACTGCGGTTGTGAGTTGCGAAGAGGGGAAAGAGATCGACTGCATGGGGGGCGCCTTTTCGGAAATTTCCGGAGCGCTCGAGATACGGCTTACACGAGGGCACGCACACCTGGGGCTATCTGGGGGTGCGGGGCAGATTGAAATCCAACTACTCGACTCGAATTTCGAACTCTGGAGTTGATCGAAACTTAGTCCCATGATCGGAGAGGCGTCAATGAGTTTCTTGAGGTCGCAGCTAGTATATGATCATCCCTGTCTCAAGGCCCTCATCGGGTCGTAGCGGCTTGCCGTGAAGGCGGGGAGGTAGCACGCGAGCGCGGCAACCGCGATGAGAGCGAAAGACGCGCCGATCAAACTGAGTGGATCAGCGGGACTGAGGCCGAAGAGCATTTTCGAAAAGAGCCGCCGAATCAGAAGCGAGAGTCCCAGGCCGATCCCGATGCCGATAAAGACAAGGAACATTCCCTGACGCAGGATGTGGAGGAGTATTGCAGCCATTGAGGCCCCCAGGAGCCATGCGGACGGCGACCTCGCGGCGTAGATGGCGACAAGATGAGAAGGATCGTTGGCTGCAAGAGGATGAAGCAAGACGGTATTCACCAGCGTGAAGACCGTGGTAGTGGCGCCGATTCCGAGGGCGAGGGTCAAGATGGCAAATAGGGAAAAGACCGGCGATCTACTCAGACTTCGAATACCGAACTTTACGTCGCTGAGAAGGTCGCCGGCTGGGTAAGAGGAAGCTTTTTCCATCACACAGGGATTCGAACACTTCTAAGAGTTGCGTGCGATCAAGAACGGTTAAGGAAAGTAAAGATTTGTAAACGAAATCCGGCGGAAGCAGGACGGAACGAGAGAGCCAGGGACAAGGGACCAGGGAACAGAAATCTGTAGAGGACTGGGCACACGCCGAATAGTCTGTGCGGGCGGGCGGATCAATTGGTAGTATTCCTGACCAGGGATCAACCGTGGACAACTTCTTGAAGTTGCAGAACCGCCATACCAGGGAGGTTTTGCTGATACGCCGCGTGCGCGACGCGCAGGGACAAATCATCCTTGCCCTCGATGGCACCCTGCCACCGGGCACAGATGGACCGCCTCTGCATGTGCATTTCCATGAACACGAAGAGGGCATCGTAAAGGCGGGAACACTTGGCGCTCAAATCGGAACAAAGAAAATCATCGTGCCGACAGGCGGGACCGTAAACTTGCCAAAGGGAGTTCTTCACCGATGGTGGAACGCGGGCGATGATCTGCTAGAGTTCAGCGGGCATGCAATTCCAGCGGTGGACCTAGATCGTTTTCTTCAGGCTGTGTTCGCTGTTCTGAATGCCGGTTCTAAGCGCAGGCCACCTATCTTCTATCTCGCGCATGTGCTCTGGCGTCATCGCGACTCACAGTTGCTCTCGATTCCGCCTCCGGCCATTCAGCGATTCGTGTTGCCCGTGTTGCTGATGATTGGGAGCATCCTGGGAAAATATCGCGGGTCGGACTGGCCCGGTTCGCCTGAATCGTGTACTGGTGCGCCGCTTATTGACGTTCAGTAGCCGGTTCTAACCGCGGATCAGATGCAATGAAAACTCAGGCTCAGACTGCGGGTCTTCGACTCCGCTCTGGGCAGGCTCCCGGCTTCCCTCGGTCGCTCGGGATGACAGTTGTTGTTGTATAGGTATCGATTCAGAATCGGAATTGCTGTGCTTCGAGAACAACCGCAAGACGGCTGCAAGCTGACGTTCCGCGTTGCTCAATTCAGAAATCTGCTCTGGTTTGGTCGATCCAGCGAGAACGTTGGTATCTCGATATCGAAATGCTCGCCGCTCTCGCTCTCCATTTGATACGCCCCGCCCATCATTCCCCACGGCGTGTTGAGAGGTGCGCCACTCGTATATTCGAATCTCTCGCCCGGTTTGAGAACTGGTTGTTCCCCGACAACGCCCGGCCCCTTGACCTCGTTCAACTCGCCACGAGCATTGGTGATCATCCAGTGCCGGCTCAGCAGATGAACCGTTTCGCTTCCCTGATTTTCGATGATCACCCGGTAAGCCCAGAAATATTGCGAATTCTCCGGCGAGGATCTCGCCTCAAGGTATGTTGGCTCAACGCTGACCTCAATTCCCCGTGTGACTGCCACGTACGCTGTCGGATTACCCATAAAGAAAGTCTAGATCAGCTAGAAGCGGCGGAGTTCGTCCGCAGTTCCATTGCAAATGAAAAGCCCGGCCGGAGCCGGGCTGAAGGGAACTGCGGAGAGAATCAGGCAAGGGCGGCGACTTGGGGTGTCGTTGCCGTAGCAGCGGCAGCGGGAACCTCTGCCGGAGTGGGATGCGCGGGGATGTGTGCTCCACGAGTAAGGCGATGAACGAAGTGATAGGGCGGCCAGGGGCCGGAGAGCTGCATCTGACAGTCCTTCATCATCGCGCTGGTGGTCTGGAATTTGTTCTGGTAACGCTCGACGCACTTGCGCTCGATGAGGTGGGAGATGTCGAGCACCATCTTGCCGGATTCGGTGAGGCGGCAGCTGACTTCTTCATCCAGAGGTGCGAACAAGCGATGCATCTGGAAGCTGACGGCGCGGGCCCTGGTCTGGCGCTCACGCTGACGGGTGGCTGTCTCTCGAAGATTCGTGAGGTATTCGCGGCCGACTTTCTCAGGGGAGAGATAGGAGAGTTCTTTGCCGCAGGAGCAATCGTCAACGAGGATCTTCAGGTGCATTTCGGTTTTGCCGCGGAGTTTTTCGATGTTGCCGAGGAACTGACGCTGGTTGGACCGGATGGACTTGCGAAGGCTTTCATCGTCATTGAAGACTGTGCCGAATCGGAAGGGAAGTACGGTGGAGTGCTTGAAACAATCTGCTATGACTCTTGCGTGGTCGACCCCGGATTTCTGATTAAGAACATCTGCCGGGTTATGTTCGCTGACGATGACTGCTAGATCACTGGCTGGGTAAAGGAAGACCTGATTTCCGCTTACTCCGTGTACTGTCTCAAGCGGAACCGGTTTTCGGTGGCGGGCTAGTTCTGGGAAGGCTTGTTTCTCACCAATACAGTAGGCATACCATGCCATATGGAGGCACTCCGTGTGCGGACGAGTTGGTAGGCCCGCCGCTCGTTAGTGAAGCTCTGTGAACTCAATGCTAAGAACGGTTCGACACAGGGCGAAATATCCCCAATTGAACTACCGGGAATACTAGTCCTCGCAGAGAACGACTGGCAATGTTCTGCATCACGTTGGGCGTAAAAGGTGAGTATGGGAGGGGAAGTGACTTTTGTGCCGTCGAACCTATTTGTGATGATGTGGAACCTTGTTGACCGGAAAGTAGTTTTTGTGATGGGGTGAATTGTCTTTTGAGTAAATATACTCAGGCTCAACGGTTTTGCATGACGCCGTCCAGAAGGAAACCCTGATACCGCTGGAAAAGTGGCGGCTCTGTTTCGGACGCCCCTCCGGGGCTTGGTTCAACGAGCGGAGCGGCCCAGAAGTGCGCTGCCGACGGCCTGTTCTGGGCTATGGTCGCTCGTGTCTCCGGAGGCCTCTACATCGCAGATTGGCGGCTAAAGAACAACTGCGGGTCCCTCGGCTGCGCTCGGGATGACAGTCGTTGTTGCTGTGCGCTTCTGGATAGTTCACCCTCGTTCTCCGCCGGTCGCGTGTTGGAGATAAGGTGCGTGGGCATATTTAGGTGTGCATAAGGTAGGCGATGCGGACGACCAGAAGCGCTGAAAAGAGGATCGAGACAACCAGCAGGATGGTGACGAGGCGCATGAAGGTTGTGGTTCGCTTGGCGAGCTTCACCAGCTGCTCGGCGAGTTCAGCCTGATCGGCGGCGTGCTTTTGAACCGCTTCCTGGAGCGTCGCAAACTCATCCTCGATCTGGCGGATGGTTCTCTTCTGCTCGCTGGTATGGAAGGTGAGCGCGCGCTGATCGGACTGGAGCTTGGCGATCGCCTCCTCCATCGGCTTCAGATCCACTTCGCGGGCTCCGCGGTTTGCGATCAGGTTAGCGGCGGCTCCGGCTACGTTCCCTTCGAGTAGCGGAAGCAGGTTGCCGACGAGGGGCAACATGGTTTTTGCAATTCCGACGGCGCGTTCCATCTTGCCGGGTTTCGGCGGGACGGGGCGGGCGAGAGCGCTGGTGGTGGGCTTGGGCGCGGGGATGGGCTCGGGCTTCGGAAGGGCGGCTGCGGTCGATGCGGATTTGGGCACGGGTATCTTCTCTGATCTGGGAATAACGGTAGGTGGTGCGGCCGGTCTGGCTGGTGGTTCCGGCTTCTGGGTTGCAGTGTCCTCGGGGCGGATCAGGGCCTCGGGGCTGTCGTAGTTGGCGTGCCTGATCTTCGGATGGAGACGAGCCGCTGCGCCCGGAGCTTCGAAATCGGAGATAACGTCTCTCGGTTTCGCTGGCCTGGTCGCGGGATCGGTTGGATCTGGTCCGAGGGGATCGATCATGCAGCCACCATTTAAGTAACAACTATAGGGGATACCTGACCGGACCGAGTTCTGAAAAACCGGGGACAATTCCGTATGCTGGCGTTCAAGGAGCAGAGCGTGAAATCTGTACTTGTCCCTCCAATGCGGAGTTTGCAGCGCAACATTCTTGCAGGGCTGATCACGGTTGGGCCGCTGTTTGTGACGTGGCTGGTGTTCAGTTTTCTGCTGGACAAGCTGGTGCGAGCGGGGCAGCCGCTGGTCTATGGTCTGCAGTCGATGTATCCGGAGGCGTGGCTGAGGCGGCCATGGATGCAATCGATACTGGCCGTGGTTCTAACGCTGCTGGTGCTGTTCGTGCTGGGGAAGCTGACCTCGCTGGTGATTGGGCGGCAGGTGTTCGGGCTGTTCGAGTCAGTGCTGGAGCGGCTGCCAGTTGTGGCGAAGGTGTATTCGTCGGTGCGGCAACTGCTGGATACGATGATGGCGAAAAAGGACACAAACCAGCGCGTGGTGCTGGTGGATTTTCCGATCGCGGGGCAGAAGAGCATCGGATTCCTGACGCGGACGATTGTCGATTCCAATACGGGCGAGGAACTGGCGGCGGTGTTGCTGCCGAATGCGATCAACCCTACGTCGGCGTTTTTGCAGTTGCTGCCGATGAGCCGGTTGACTCTGACGGATTTGAATATGGAGCAGGCGATGAGCATGCTGCTGACGGGTGGGGCGGTGGCGCCGGAGAGGATTGTGTTTTCTTCGCCGGTTCGTCTGGAGCAGGCCACCAAATCGTAGCGCCTTTGGAGAAGGTACAGGAGCAACTGCGGGTCCCTCGGATGCGCTCGGGGTGACAGTCGCTGTTGTTGTGCGATTGTTGATTCGGGACCGGAGTCAGATTGCGGATCGATTGCTGACGAAAGAACTGTGGGTCCCTTCTGGCGGTTATGATGGACGTTCTTTGATTCTCTGAGGAGGATTCGTTCTGAAAATGCGTTTGCGTCTTGCGTTTGTGCTGATGACCTGTGTTTCTGCTGCCGTAGCTCAGTCGAACCAACCGAAGTCCGCCGGTCCGTGGGTGGGGACATGGGCCGCTTCGCCCTTTGATGGTGACCCATGGCATCAGATTCCTACGCTGGTCGACTCTACGCTGCGGGAGATTGTCCACACGTCTATTGGCGGCAACGCGGTCCGGGTCCATCTGACAAATGAGTTCGGGAAAGAGCCGCTCCGCGTCGACGCAGTGACGGTCGCGGTGAGCGCAGGAACAAGCAGCGTGGATGCGGCCACGCTGCATAACCTGACGTTCGGTAATTCGCCTTCGATCGTGATTCCCGCAGGGGCAGAGGCAGTGAGCGATGCTGTGGTCATGCCGATTCCAGAGGCAGCGAACCTGGCTGTGAGTATTTATTTGCCACTTCAGCAAGTGAGCGATGTTTCGGTGCACTCGAGCGCGCAGCAGGATAATTTCATCACGACCGGCAACCACGTTCGGGATGCTTCGTTCACGGAGCCGGTAGTGACGCCGTCCTGGTTCTTTTTAAAGGGAGTGGATGTTCAGGCAAGCAATGCGAACGCCGCGGCCGTTGTTGCGTTTGGTGATTCGATAACAGACGGAGCGTTGTCGACAGAGAATGCAAACCACCGCTGGCCTGACTATCTTGCGGCCCGGTTGAAAGCGAATTCCGCGACGGCGCATCTCTCTGTCCTCGATCAGGGTATCGGCGGCAACTGCATCCTGATTCATTGTGTGGGGCAGAATGCTTTGGCCCGCTTCGATAGAGACGTTCTGGCGCAGGCAGGAGTGAAGTACCTGATTGTGCTGGAGGGGATCAACGATATTGGCCATCTGCACAGCCCGAATCAGCCTGATTACAAGCTGACGGCACAGGATCTGGAGCAGGGGTTGATGCAACTGGTGGCCCGGGCGCACGTACACGGCATCAAAGTGTTCGGCGCAACGCTGACGCCGTATAAGGGCGCGGGATACTTCACGGAGAACGGCGAGCAGATTCGCGAGGCTCTGAACCAGTGGATTCTGACGTCGGGCGTCTTCGATGGGACGGTTGACTTCGACAAGGCGACGCGCGATCCGGCGAATCCTCAGGTGTTTTCGACGCAGGCGGATGGGGGAGACCATCTGCACCCGAAGGATCCGGGATACCAGATCATGGCGGATTCGATTGATCTGGGGTTGTTCCGGTAGAGGCTTGGGGGCCTTTTTGCGAAAGGGCCTGGGTGCTATCACGTGTGTTTTGCTGGTTGCACTCATCCCTGCGACTCGAGCGGAAACATCCCTCAGGGGCTAAAGCCCGCAACTTTTTTGGGCACGTTTTCGGCACGACTAAAGTCGTGCCCTTTCAAAACACGTTCATGCATCAGTTCATTGATGCAAGAAGTTCGTTCGAGCATGCATTTTGTTCGAGCAACCAGTTCGTTGGAGCAACCAGTTCTAAAGCGATTCCGGGTTTGGGGCGACTGCGGCTTCTTCTGCGACTTCGCTTTCCTGCGTGACTTTGCGGAGGCTGATGTTTTCGAATTGCGCCCATATCAGGCCGATGGGGATTACGCAGAGGAAGGTGACGATCATGAGCATCGCTGCACAGGCCATGGAGGCTTCCGCGTCTACCTCGAAGACTTTGGCAAGGACGGCAGCGACGGCAAAGATCTGCGTGAACCAGCCGATCACGGGAAGCTGAAGAACGCTAGCGCCACCGCTGATCATCATCAGGACCACGGCTTTCGAGAAGCTGATGCCAGCGAGGGCGGGACTGCCCGTGAAGCCGCGGAGCGTGAAGTAGTAGGCACAGGCAATGAGCGTCCACATGGCGAAAGATGTGCCGGCGGCGATGGCAAAGTCCGACAGGCTGCGGATGGTGTCGAGGCCGGCCTGGAAGCTGCGGATCTTTTCGCCGACGACTCTGCCAACGTTTTTAGAGACGAGACCGAGGGTTTTCTCCATGAGCGTGGCGACGGCGGTTCCGGAGATGCGCACGAGGACGAGGAAGATGACGCCGAAGAGAGTGAGGACGAGTCCGCCGAATTGAGCGACGCGCGGGCCGGCAAATTTTGACAGGAAGCCGGAGTGGGTGGACTGGACAATCAAACTCGAACTCGCGCTCTGGTCCTGAAAGATGATGATCATGGCGACGGAGAAGAATACGGCCATGGTTCCGAAGTCGAAGAGCCGCTCGACAATGTAGACGGCCAGTTGGTTGGCGACCGTGAGGCCGGTCTTTTTCGCGGTGAGATAAGGACGGACCGGATCGGCTACGCGGCCGATGAGGGCGACTGCAGTAAAACCGATGACCTGGGATGGGACGAGTGAGAGCGGGCTGACCTTTTTATGGTGGCGCAGCAGGTAAGCCCACCGGGTGGCGCGGAGAATATAAGCGAGGTAAATACCGAGTACGCCCAGGCCGAAATAGCTCCAGCGGGATTCGGCGAACTGCTGGACGACTTCGTGCCAGTTGATGGGGTGGCGGTGCTGAGCGTAGAAGCCGAGGGCGACGAGAGCGGCAAGCACTACAAGTCCCAGGATCAGTTGTCGTTTATTCAAGCGAACTCCGATGGGGATGCTGCTGTTTATTGTATGGTCCCGCAAGTCGGCAAAACCGCGACTGCGGGTAAGTAACTGTGCACCTGAATAGGAAGCGCGTTATCGCGAAGAGGAAGCCTGAAGTCTGTCTGAGACGGGGATTTGTTTTGCCTGCTGGAGCTGGCGTGCCGCCCGGCCGCGACGAACTGCTTCGCGCTGGCGGGCGAGGACGCGGCGATTGAACTCGTGGATCACGCGAGCCACGTAGACCCGAGTCTCGTGATAGGGCGGCATGCCGTGGTATTTGTCGACGGCGGTCGGGCCAGCGTTATAAGCCGCGAGTGCCAGCGAGATGTTGTCGTGATAGCGGCGAAGCAGCGCGTCGAGGTAAGCGGAGCCGCCGCGGACGTTCTGATCAGGTGCGAAGCTGTCATCCACGCCCAGGTCGGCGGCGGTGCCCGGCATGAGCTGCATCAGGCCGCGGGCTCCGGCGTGGCTCACGGCGCGGGCGTTGCCGTTGCTCTCGGCTTTCACGATACTGGCGAGGAGGTCGGCGTCGACATTGTGCTGTTCTCCGGCGTTGGTCAGCATGAGGTGGAGGTCGGCGGGAGTGAGTTTCGCTTCGGCGTGGGGACGGGCGGTTGGAGTTGTCGGGGGAGCCGGCGGCGGATCAGGGACTAATTCAAAGCCGGTGATGTCGTCCGGCTTTCGTTCGATAAAGCTGGCGTCGCCCTTGCTGGTGTAGAGGCGGACCATGGAGCCGACTGTCGCGTGGTGGTCGCAGCGAAGGTCAAAACCGTTAGCGAGATAGACGCGTTCTGCGGCGTTTGCGGCGACGGGGGCGGCAAGAGCGGCGGCTGCGATGACGAGTTGGTAAGCCAGTTTCATAAATCCAATGGATCGGCTTTGAGAAATCCCTCAATGGTTAAAGCCCGGAATTTACGGCTCGCGTATTGGCACGACTAAAGTCGTCCCTTTCAAAAAAGGTTATCGAACAAATACTGGTGTCGAAAGCAAATCAGGCGCAAAGGAACTGCTAGTTTCTCAGACTCTAGCAGAGGTGTGTCGGGTTAAGGCCCTCTCCAAAGTCACGGCCACTCCGTCTTCGTCGTTGGGCGGGGCCTGCTTCCATCCGTTGGTTTTGGCCATGGCGCGGAGGTCCTGAGCGGCGTTGCCCATCAGCACGGCCTGTCCGGCCCACTCCAGCATATTGACGTCGTTCCAGTTATCGCCGATAGCCATGGTTTCTTTGCGATCGACGCCTAGGCGGGCGGCGAGACGCTCGAGAGCCCAGCCCTTGGAGACTCCGGGAGGCAGCAGGTCGACGATCGAGAGGTCCCGGGCAGGGTATTCGGTTCGTACCGCGGTACAGAAGCTGGTCAAATTGCTGACTCTCAGAGCTTTTTCGGCCTGGCGCATCCTTTCCACTCCGCCGGTGACCATGCCTTGAATGGGGTCTTTTCCATCGGGGAGGGCGTCTTCGAGGGGCTGGACGATCTCGATTGCGTCGCGATTCGCCTCGACCCACAGGGATATCCGCTGATGGGCTTGTTTGAAGTCTTCGAGAATCAACTCGCCGCGGCCGACCATGTCGAAGGTAAAAACCAGCGTTCCGAAGGGTCTTAAGAGGCCGCAGAGTTCGCGAGCAACGGAGGCCTTCAAATGCGATCTATCGATAGGATCGCCGCCCAGCGTTCGGGTCACTGCTCCATTGGACGTGATGAGAGGCATATCCGCTCGGAGACCGAGACCCTGGAGGAGCGGCGCGGTATAGGCCGTGCGGCGTCCGGTGGCAATGGCGACGGTTACGCCTGCGCGCTGGGCGGCGCGTAGAGCCTCGGCGTTGCGGGGGCTGATGGTCTGGCTGAAGGACGGCAGGAGCGTGCCATCTATGTCGATCGCCACCAGGCGAACGGGGGGATGCATGGAGCTAGTTTAAAAGACTCAACTACGGGAACGAGGGAACAAGGGAAACGAAGGCTGCGACATGGGGCTGTGATGGCGAGCACGCCCAGTTGTGCCGAGGGGCGTGCAGAATTACCCGATCCGGAATGCGGGCTCCGGGAGATGCGTATGAAACCTGAAGTTTTGATTGCGTATTGCACGCGAAGCGGTGCGACTGCCGAGGTGGCTCAAGCGATTGGGCGGACCGTGAACGAAGCCGGCCTGGCTGCGCAGGTGAAAGCGATCGCCGACGTGCAGTCGATTGCTCCCGGCACCGAGGTCGTGCTGGGGACGGCGATTTACATCGGGCATTTTCCCAGGGAGTTTCATCGATTCCTGACGCGCTTCGAAACGGAACTCGCGAAAGTGCGGCCGTGGATCTTCGTGCTGGGACCGACGGAGAAGGAGCGCAAACAGTTCGCGGCTGCGGAGGAGCAGGCGCGCAAGGAACTGGGAAAGCATCCGTCCCTTCATGCCGGGGACATGCGCGTTCTGGGCGGAAAGTTCGATCCAGCGCACCTGAATCTCCCATTCCCGATGAGTCTGATTCAAAAGCTCCCTGCCAATCCCATGAAGAAGATGCCGGTGTCGGATATTCGTGACTGGGAGTGGATTCGCCGCTGGGCAGAGGCAATTGCCGAGGAGATCGCGGCGCGCATGTCAGTGAGCCCGATGATTCGGTAGACTGACTGCATGGAACGGATTTGCACGAACTGCCATGCGGTGCTGGCTGCGAACACCAAGGCTGACTGGTGTCCGGCATGCGGCGGCGCGATGACGGATCGGCCGGAGATTGCTGAGGCCGGATCAAATGTGGCGCCGGCGGAAGTGGATCATCGCGGGATTGTTTTGCCGCGACGCCACGCGGTGGGCGGCATCATCACGCCGCAGTAAGACGAATCATAAAAGCAGATAATTGAGATCAAGCGCATCACGCCTGAGACGGCGTTCGTGTTCAAGCGGGTACGGCTACGCGCGCTGGCGGAGGCGCCGACCGCCTTCTCGAGTACCTACGCGAGAGAGTCGCAATTTCCCGATGAGGAGTGGCGAAGGCGCGCGGAACGATGCAGTGGCGATGGCAAAGACGCAATGTTCCTTGCCTGCGAAGACGATGCCGTGTGCGGGATTGCCGGCACTCTCAGGGACACGGAGAACGAAGGACGGGCGCAGTTGGTGTCGATGTGGGTGGATCCGGCATATCGGCGCCTGGGCGTGGGCAAGGCGCTGATCGATGCTGCGGTCGAGTGGAACCTCGCTCGCGCGGTGAGTGAGCTGGC
>Ga0105248_10000530_pt1 | contig 43488 bp, 37 predicted proteins | sample KBSS34metaG_FD_81524 | JGI IMG/M metagenome (GOLD analysis project Ga0105248, IMG submission 81524) | Switchgrass rhizosphere microbial communities from Kellogg Biological Station, Michigan, USA - KBS S3-4 metaG | ecosystem: Host-associated > Plants > Roots > Rhizosphere > Soil | place...
CACCACCTGGCGCACCACCAGGACCGCCGCGGCCGCCGCCCGCGCCGCCACGACCACCGCCACCGGCAGCCGGGGCCGCAACAGCATCCGGCGGAGCGTTTTGACCCGGAACGCCATCTTTCGCATAGCCGCCGCCGCTTACAGGATACTTCTCCAGATCCTGCTCGCCTTCGACACAGGCCGTCTCCGTCTGCTCATATCCGGTTGGTCGACCGCGGAACCCGGCAGGAACATTCATATTGCGCCGGAACGTGTCCGTGACCGTCATGGGCCTCGTTAGCGCGACAGGGTCGGTGACGACAGCTTCATAAGCGATCGTGTTGGCGTCCTTGAACGTAAACTTCTCCGCGACGTGAACCTGATCGCTGTGAACGGCCCCATTCGCATCCCACCATCCTGCCATCTGGTTTGTCGTGTCGACTGTCAGGACGTCGCCTTCGAACTTACCAACCGAATCGCCCTGATACAGCTTGACGCTCGGATGCAGGTGCTTTCGGCCATCGAGATAGATGACGCGCGTCGCCCCACCCGTATCCCATCCGAAAACGACCGCGTTTTTGTCCTGCACGGCCTGAAATCCCATCTGGATTCCGAAGTTCGTGGGCACACCAGCGGGCAGGCAATGGGTGTAGGGTTCGTTGTACATCTGGTTCTTGTTTTCGCTCGCGGCCTTGGCTTCCCACTCCGCGTTGTACGGGATCTTGCCATCCGCTGCGCCGGTCTCGGGGTTGAGGATGCCGCCGCGCCCGTTGTTGATATTGGTCTTTGTGGCTGATGACCAATAGCCTGTAAAGTCAGGCTTGCCATCCGCGGTCCGCACGACAGGACCGGCTGGTGCTGCCGGAGCACCGCCGCGGGCGCCGCCTGCACCGCCTGCACCACCTGCACCTGCACCACCTCGGCCTCCACCGCCACCTGCACCACCGCGACCTCCACCACCAGGCGCCTGACCGGGAGCTGCTCCGGCTGCAGGAGCACCCTGTCCCGGCGCGGGGGCCTGAGCAACCAGAATTTGCGCCAGCATCACCGCCATCGCGATGCTGACCACGAGAGTTAAAGTTGCATACTTGTTTCTCATTATTGATGGAACTCCCTTCCCACGAATGGGCCCGCGTAATTGGTTTCTACGACAACCAGGTCACGCTTACCTTCGAGAGCAAGCTTCTCTTTGTAGACCTGGCACTCGTATTCCATGATGCGAAAGTTCTTCTCTTTGTGCCGGTAGAGCAACACTTCAATCGTCCAGGGGCGCGAAAATACCTTGGGATCTTCCATGGTGGCGCGGTAGACGATGTTGTCCGGACCGTCGAACGCCCAACGTTCGACAACGTGCAGTTGATCGCTATGGTAATTCCCCACGCTATCGAACCAGGTTTGCCGATTGGTGTCATCGTTGAGGTTCCGAACATCGACGACGAGCGTATCGCCGTCCCACTTTGCGCGTGAGTCGCCAAGATAAAAGTCGATACCGGGGAGGTGCTCACTATCGTTGAGGTAAACATTCCTATGGCTGTGCACAAACTCATAAGTGAGCTGGATCCACTTTGGAGTTTGGGTGATTTGGAACGGGAATGGGATGTAAGTGATGCGCGGAACTCCAGGCTTCCAACAATAGGCGATGGGATCTTTGGCGCGATTCTTGAAGTTCTCCTGCCGCCGTGCAAGAGCTGCGGGCAGGTAAGGAATCATGCCATCCGGCGGATCGACAATCGCTCCCTGTCCGGCGCGCACGCCATAGGAAGCGCGGTGCGGCTCCACGTTCTTGTTGGTGGAGTCATCCAGCACCTGCCAGATTCCGCTGAAGTCGGGTTTGCCATCGGCGGTACGTGGAATAGCAGGACCGGCAGCCTGACCGCGACCTGCCGCCGGAGCGGCCTGGCCCCGCCCGGCTTGAGCCTGCGCGACCAATACAGGAGACTGACCAAACAAGCCGGCGGGCGTGCCACTCGTCATGGCAACGCCGAATGCAATCCCAGCGCCGACTAAAGTCACTATCGAGAGGACGGTAACCGGAACTCTCATTTCAATAAACGCTCCTCGGGCAGATGGTTTCTTTGGCCGTTAACCGAATTTTCCGAGTGTAAACTTCTAGTCTTCCGGCGGTGCTCCCGACAGGCCAAGAACCGTCTTGCCGTCGGCGCGTGTCACACCGTTTGCGAATACGTGATTCGAACCATCCTTAGCGGCCTGACCGGTGAGGGTGACGATCTCGCCTTTTTTCACCATGTCTTCGACCATCGGTTTGGTCCAGCCATTTCTATAAAGGACATTTACGGGTGGCGTTTCACCCTTCCAAATGGTCTTTGTACCATCAGGATTCGTCACTTCCACATGAATCCAGGAATGGGGATTGACCCATTCAAAAGCCACCATCTTTCCCTTCAACGTGAGACGCTTGGACGAGTCATATTCCGATGAAAAGGAATGGTGAGCCCATACCGGTACCGCTGCGACAAGCGCTGCGATGACCGCGATTCCCAAAATCGCCTTTGACCTCATCAATTTTCCTCCTGAGTGAACGATCGACTGCCTCAGAAAGGTATCATGTGCGAATGTAAAGTCAAGCATCATGCCGTACCGGATGCACCGGTTGCGGGCAACGCATAAACCCTAGCAACGACGAGGTCTTCCGGACTAAAGTGTCGGTGATCAGCGAACCGAAAACGGCACGATGATGAAGGCAAAATACTCCGCCATTTTTATCACTTTGATATCGCTGTTACTGCTCCCTGCCCCGATCCGGGCGCACCATGCGACCGCTGTCGATTTTGATGTATCGAAGACAATCCGGGTGCAAGGCGTCGTCTCCAGACTCAACTGGGCCAACCCTCATGCGCACGTCCAGATTGCTGTAAAAGGCGAGCGAGGCGTGGAGGAGCACTGGGATGTGGAACTGGGATCCCCGGGAGCCGTTATTGTATCGGGATTGTCCCAAGGTGTCCTTATACCTGGGACGACAATCACGGTGATTGGATATCCCGCAAAGACCAACACCTCGTCTGAACCCTCGCACGACCCTGCACTGTGCGCAACGCAACTCACGCTGGCGGACGGAACCACGGCACAATTTGTAGTGGGAATCTAGTGGGGTAATGCGAGGCCGTCGACAGAGCTCAACTCAAACGCGGTAATCGCCGCACCTTGCGGTTGATCCACATCAGTAGTCCCGTAACGAACAACGCTGTTGGCGTCAGACCCAGAATCGCCCACAGTACTTTCAATTTCATCCCGGCAAAATTTCCGAAGTGTAGTGCGTAAGCGCCCCGCAGGATCTGATCGCCGACGCGCGGCTTGAATTGCGGGCGACGGCCGCGGCCTCCGCCGCGACGGCCGCGCTGCCCTGCCGGAGGCTGGGGGTTGGCTCCGGGATCCTGACTCTGTGCAACACCTCCCGCGCCACGCTGGCCCGAAGGGGGTGCAGGATTGTCGATGCGCTGTAGTGGCTCAAAGTAATCCACGGCGTTCCGAAAAGGATCGGGGATCGCCGCAAAAATTCCGGTCACTCCCCACATTAGAGTGAACAACAGTGTCCAAAATCCGAGAGAACTATGAAGATCCCAGTTGAAGCGTTTCCAACCTGATTTCATCCGAATCACAAAACCACGCTTCCAGTTTTGAATTCCCTGCCACCAGACCACTATTCCTGTCAGGGCGAGTACCGCCCACAATGCTCCGCCAGCGGCATTGATCTGCCGTCCAAGTCTGCCGCCAAACAGTTCAACGTGGAGATCGTAAAACCATGCGGTGGCGGTAATCAGCCATGGTACGGAGCCGCCAAGATCCGCCCCGGTGTACGGATCGAAAAGGCGATTCCGGGTCCAGTTGCCTTTTTCGAGTCGAATTTCAACGGCGCGCCGGGGCTCATCGGGGAATTCGTAGACCTGCGTGGCCTGATATCCAGGGTAAACGCGTTCGGCTGCATCTCGGATTTGATCAGAGTTCATCCGCTCGCCTACAGCTTCCACAAGAATGACGGGTGATTCGTAAACCCTGAAGATGTCCTGGCGGAAAACCACTGCGCTGCCGCTCAGACTGATGAGCAGTACGTACAAACCGGCACCAATTCCCGTCCAGAGATGAATCTGGAAAAGCGCTTTTCGCGCCCATACGCGCTGCGGCTGTTTCCAGAACTGTACGAAACTTCCCATCGTCGGTCGCGGCTAATCCATGAAGGTCATACAGCGGCGATGCCGTACCGAACGAACAAGACGATCCAGCCGAGTCAAAGGCTGCCCACACATCTCACAGCAGCCTGTGGCGCGCCGCTCCTGCTGAATGCGGTTCTCGTACTCCCTCTCAAATTGTTCCCTCGCTCGCTGGGCCTTTTCGCGATTAATAGCCAGCTCCTGGGCCGCAATCGGGTCCTCGTGCCTGTCACGGTCAATCGTGTGATTACTCACCGCGTGTCTCCATCAGCTTCGTTGCCGTTTCGATAGTGTTTGGCCACGATCATACAGTGGTAAAGTATTAGCTCTATGGCAAAAATTATTGGAGCTGTCGCAAGCTCACACTCTCCCACTATCGGCTTTGCATTCGACCGGCAGAAGCAGGATGACCCGGTGTGGTCTCCCATCTTCAAAGGTTATCAGCCGGTTCGGGACTGGCTTGCCGCGAAGAAACCGGACGTTCTCTTCTTCATCTTCAACGACCACGTCACATCGTTCTTCTTCGACCACTATTCTCCGTTTGCGCTGGGAATAGGAGAGTCTTACGCACCAGCCGATGAAGGCGGCGGACCGCGTGCATTGCCTGCAGTGAAAGGACATCCGGCACTGGCGCATCATATCGCTGCGGGTCTTGTCGCCGATGAGTTCGACATTTCCTTTTTCCAGGACAAGACGCTTGATCATGGATGCTTTTCGCCACTGTGCATGCTGTGGCCGCACCAACCAACATGGCCTGGAGCTATTGTGCCGCTTCAGGTTGGCGTGCTGCAGGTACCCGGGCCTTCTGCGAAGCGTTGCTTCAAACTGGGAAAATCCCTCCGAAAAGCCGTGGAAAGCTTTCCGCAGGACCTGAAGGTCGCCATCGTGGCAACGGGCGGCCTGTCTCACCAGGTACATGGAGAGCGGTGCGGGTTTAACAACACGGAATGGGACATGCAGTTTCTCGACCTGCTCGAGAAGGACCCTGAACAACTGACGAACATAACCGTTGCGGAACTCGCGAGACGGGGCGGATGGGAAAGCGCCGAAGTGGTCATGTGGCTAATCATGCGAGGAGCCCTTTCGGCTGACGTTAAGAAGGTCCATCAATCCTATTACCTTCCCTCCATGACGGCGCTCGCCACCGCTGTTTACGAAGACCTTGGATCCACTCCGGAGCCTGAATCCGTTAAGGCATTTCGCGATCACATGCAGCGCGAGACCGCAGGTGTCGAAAAGCTGGAAGGTACCTATCCCTTCACGCTGGAACGAAGCGTGAAGGCATACCGACTAAACAAGTATCTGCACCGCCTCGTGGAACCTGCATTCCGCGAGCGTTTTCTTTCGGACCTCGAAGGCACATTTGAGGAAGCCCAACTCAGCGAAGAAGAGCGCGCGATGGTTCGCAATCGCTCCTGGCGTGACCTGATTCACTATGGTGTGATTTTCTTCTTGATGGAGAAGTTCGGAGCCGTCGTTGGGGTGTCAAACCTGCACATTTATGCAGCCATGCGCGGACAGAGTCTTGAAGATTTCCAAAAGACGCGCAACGCACAGGTGCTCTACTCCGTCGCGGGGGACGCCAACAAAATGTCCTGGGACAAGAAGACCGAACCTCAGGAATCCCGGCAGTAATAGATGAACAAGGGCGGTGGATTCAACAGCGTGAATGCCACACGCACCGTCTTGAAAAATCTTTTTACACGCCGGTAGGAAAGCATCGAAAGCTGGACCTGGATGCAGGCTCCCCGTTCGTGCAGGACCTCCTTGATAACCTGGTAATAGCCCGAGAGTGACGCATTCGAAAGAGTGGCAATGGGAATGGCGGAGATGACGTAATCCGCCTTTTCCTGCATAAACTTCGACATTTCAAAGCCCGACACGTTGTGAACGATCAGTCTGTTGTCATCAATGACACTGAGACAGCGGCACAACTCATCATTGATCTCAAAGACGATCAACTCCGCATCCGGTCTTAGATACTTCAGAATTTCCTTCGTGATGCTCCCGGCCCCGGAGCCGATCTCGACAATGCGGCGCGCTGTGCTGAAATCGATCGCATCGCAGATTTTCTTGGCTCCATGCCGCGATGTCTGGACGGGGCTGCCGACCTGTTTCCAGTTTTTCAGGAAAGCTGACAGGAAAACTCTCGAGTGCATAAGGACACGCAAGTAGTCGCAGTTCGGCATCCAATCACCCTGTGCTGCAAGAAATGAAGAAAACAAATCCGGTTAACGTCCGGTCCGTCGGGGGTGCTGAGTTCAACGGAAACACAGAATTGCTGCGCGTTTGAACAACGCGAGCATTCGAGCCAGCGTAAAGCGCGGCTCCACCTCATCCTTCAAGAAAAGATCAATTTAGATGCGACCCGAACGGTTCCCAGATCTGACAACCGTATTTCCTGGCGGGTTAAGTACACCGAACGGCCGGGCGGAGTCAACCCGTGGTCAACTCTCGATGAGCAGGATGCGAACAGTCGTGTGGAGGGCGCCGCCCTCCCCGTAAGGCACCTTCAGCTAGTTCTCCAAACTGGATTTCTGAGCCACTTCTGTTGGTCTTGGGGCTTCGATGTTAATAGTTCCGAAACGTTCTTCATGCTGCTTAACCAGATTACCCAGAAGCAACGACAACCTCTTGGCCGCATACGGGCTTAGGATAATGCGGTCTGTCAGTTGGACGGTCACTTCCTTCTGACCGGCGTGCCAGGCCTGGTTCACTCCGAACATCAGAACTACTTCCTCTCGCGTACTCATTGCATTGCAGACGTTGGCGTAGGAACTCTTCATGTTCGAGTCATCCCACTTTACCTGCATTCCCTGTTCAGGTTTCTTCATGGCTTCGTTCGACATGGTTGTTCTCCCGGTAGACATTTATACAAAGTCATTAACGCTGATTTAAGAGATCGTTACTACAGTGTGGCAGATTCTCCTCGACCACGGTGTACGACCCAGACATCCGTGCTACTGAACTCGATCACTTGCGACCGATTATCATACGCAGCTGCAGTCTTTTCAAATAGACTTAGTTACCCTTTTGGTTGAACTGTGGACGAGAAAACCTCACATGCGGGGCTCGGGACCGAAACTCCGGAGACACTCGATTCTCTGTGGCGCCAGTTCGTAAGGGCCAATTCGGAAAAGGAATTCTGCACGGCATGGCTCGCGTTGCAGTGCTCCACGATTCCAGGGGTTGCCAGCGGCGTCGTGCTGCTGGTCTCCCCCGAAGAAGGTCGCCCCTACGCTCTGGCGGCTTCATGGCCGGAAGGCCACGGAGATTTCAAGCGCCTCGCTGAAGTCGCGGAACGAGCCCTGAAGGAGAAGCGGGGCCTGGCCCTCAAACGGCAGTACAACGGCACCGCAGAATCCCGGACCTCCTATGATCTCGCGTATCCTGTGCACGTTGCCGGACGCATCTTCGGCGTGGTTGCACTCGACATCGATTCCAAGGGAGAAGCTGCTCTTCGGGATGCCATGCGTCAGCTCCAATGGGGTTCTGCGTGGATGGAAGTTCTGTGCCATCGGAATTCATCCTCCAAAGACACAGCACCGCTCCAACGGCTGCAGACGGTCGCGACCCTGCTGTCTCAGGTCACAGCCCCCAAAAGTTTCCACGGCGCAGTGGTTGCCCTGGCAACGGCAATGGCGACGCGCTTCGAATGCGATCGTGTCAGCATCGGGTTCCTTAAACGCGGCAGCATTCGCATTGAAGCAATGTCGCATGCCGGACAGTTCAACCAGGACACAAATCTTGTTCGCGCCATCGATGCGGCAATGAACGAAGCGATGGATCAGAATTCTTCCATCGTTTTTCCTGATGCTCCCCAACGAAAGGCGGTGGCGAGTCGCGCTCATTCAAAGCTCGCGCGCGACTCGGGAAATGCTGCGATTTGCTCCGTGCCTCTCGCCGGACGAGACCGCACCGTAGGCGTCATCACACTCGAACGCGCGACGTCCGCTCCCTTTGATGAGGAGACCGTCGCGATCTGTGAATCCCTCGCCGGGCTTGTCGGTCCGATCCTCGAAACACACCGTCGTGACGATCGATGGTTGATCCGCAAAGTGTGGGATTCAGGATTGAAGACCCTTGGGATGATCATCGGCCCATCTCACGTGGCTGCAAAACTGATAACCGTCGCACTCCTCGGAATCGCGTTCTATCTCAGTCGTGCGACAGGGACCTATCGAATTACCGCAGACACTGTCCTGGAACCCGCAGCGCAGCTTTCTGTGGCCACGGCATTCGACGGATACATACGAACAGCGCGGGTACGCGCGGGAGACATCGTGCACATCGGTGACGAACTTGCGACCCTCGATGACCGCGAATATCAGCTTGAACGGACTCGATGGCAAAGCCAGGAGGATCAGAGCCAGCGTCAGTACCACGAGGCGCTCGGCAATGGGAACGCTTCACAGGTACAGATTTTCGCCGCGCAGGTCGCACAGGCGCGGGCGCAGGTTGCTCTGCTCGATGAACAGATCTCCCGTACACGAATCAAATCCCCTTTCGACGGCGTCATCGTCACAGGGGACCTGAGCCAGTCTCTGGGAGTCCCAGTCCAGCGCGGACAGGTGTTGTTCCAGATCGCACCCCTAGATTCGTACCGTGTGATCCTTCAGGTTGATGAGCGCGATATCGCAGGCGTCAACCTCGACCAACGTGGTCAACTCGTGTTGTCAGGGTCGCCGAACGATCCCCTTGCGTTTAAGATTCACCGGATTACTCCCGTTTCAACGACGAACGAGGGGCGCAATTTCTTCCGCGTCGAAGCGGAACTCGACGGCGCTCCTGCGCGCCTGAAGCCCGGAATGGAAGGAGTCGGGAAAATCGAGGTCGACACTCGACTGCTTGTTTGGATCTGGACGCATCAAGCCACGGACTGGCTGAAGTTGAAAATCTGGAACTGGCTCCCCTGAAGCCGTTACGGAGTGCATGGCTTGTATAGGAGAAGGTTGTGAGCGGCAAATCCATTTTTAGTTCCTCCTGGTACCGCGTCCGCGGACTTCGCCCCCGTCTCCGCTCCAATGCAAAAATCCATCGTCATCTGTATCGCGGCGAAACCTGGTACGTTCTGCAGGAACTGACGATGGAGAGATTCTTCCGCTTCACTCCGTCAGTCTATTCCGTCATCGGCATGATGGACGGGCGGCGCACTGTCGAAGAACTCTGGCAGGAAGCCTGCACCCATCTCGGCGACGATGCGCCAACTCAGGACGAAATGATTCAACTCCTCGGCCAGCTCTATCAGGTCGACGTGCTGCAATGCGATGTGCCGGCGGACGCGGCCGAGCTTCTGAAGCGCTATGAAACATCCGCGCGTCAAAAATGGAAGTCGAATATCTTCAGTGTCTTCTCCTGGCGCTTTCCGCTGGTCGATCCGGAGCGCATTCTTCAGTTCTTCCTTCCCGTCGTCCGCCCGCTGTTCAGCTGGTTTGGCGCTTTGCTTTGGCTGGCGGCCATTGTCCCGGCGCTGATCCTGTTCGGCACGCACTGGACGGATCTCACCCGGGGCATGCTCGACCGTGTGTTCATGCCGAACAACATCGTTTTGCTGTGGCTGCTCTTCCCTTTCATCAAGGGATGCCACGAATTCGGCCATGCCTTCGCCACGCGGGTGTTCGGAGGCGAAGTCCATGAGATGGGTGTCATGCTCCTGGTCGTAACTCCTGTTCCCTATGTCGATGCATCGTCGGCGTCCGCCTTCCAGCAGAAGTGGCGCCGCGTTCTTGTCGGCGCCGCCGGAATGGTCGTGGAACTGTTCATCGCATCACTTGCCATCTTTTTCTGGATCAATGCGGAAGCAGGTGTCCTCAGGACGCTGGCGTACAACACTGTCTTCATTGCCGGTGTATCCACGATTTTCTTTAACGCGAACCCGCTGTTGCGATATGACGGCTACTACATCCTTTCGGATCTGGTCGAAATTCCAAATCTGAGAAACCGTTCCAACTCCTATCTGCTCTTTCTATGCGAACGTTATCTATTTGGTAACTCCGACGCAGAAGCGCCGGAGGCTACCCGTTCAGAACGCGCATGGTTCATTGGGTTTGCCGTCCTTTCGTTCATTTATCGTCTCTTCGTTATTTCCGCGATCCTGCTGTTCATCGGACAAAAGTTTCTCGGACTTGGACTGCTTCTCGCCGCCGGCGCCGCAATCGTCTGGTTTGTGACGCCTGTCGTAAAAGGCTCGTCTTACCTCTTCACGAATCCACGGCTTCGCTCCGTTCGCGGCCGGGCTGTGCTGGTGACCCTTTTACTGATTGCGGGACTCTTTGCATTCCTCGGGTTCGTCCCAATGCCTTACAGGACGGGGACTGAAGGCGTGATCTGGATTCCAGAGGAGTCGTTTGTGCGGGCGGGCGCCGAAGGCTTCGTCGAAGAAATACTGGCGCGGCCCGGAGAAAGAGTCGAAAAAAGCACGGCTCTTTTTAGATTGAGCAACTCCGTCCTGGGTACTCAGGAGAGGATTTCCGCAGCGCATGTCCGCGAGCTTGAGGCCACGTATCTGCATTACCTGCCCAGCAATGTGGTGAAAGCCCAGTCGGTTCATGACGAGTTGCAGGAGGCTCAAACACGTCTGGCTAAGATTCGTGGAGAAATCGAAGACCTCACGGTTCGAAGCGAAGCTTCGGGAACATTTACTGTTCCGACGCCTGAGGATCTGCCTCAGAAATTTGTGAAGAAAGGCGAGTTGCTCGCGTATGTCCTCGACAATCAGCGAACAACGGTCCGCGCCGCGGTTTCACAACCTATCATCGACCTGGTGCAATCGCGCACCGAGGCCATCAGTGTCCGCCTTTCACAGAACCTCAACGAAACAATACCTGCCAGAGTTGTTCGCGCGGTTCCGGGTGCAAGCGATCAACTGCCGGCCAAAGCGCTGGGCACAGCCGGCGGCGGCAAGATCGCGATGGATCCGACAGACTCCCGCGGTCTCAAGGCAGTACAGAAAGTCTTTCAACTGGATCTCGAGATTCCCTCACATTCGAAACTGATCAATCTTGGCGGGCGTTGCTATATCCGCTTCGATCACGGATGGAAACCGTTGGCGATGCAGTTCTACTTCCAGCTCCGGCAACTATTTCTTTCCCGCTTCGATTTCTGAGTATGAAAGCCAGGCTGGGTTCATCTCAAGGGACGTCGTGGGGCGCTTACCCCGAACGGATCGAGCCAACGCCTTCGTGGTTCGATCGTGCGGGAAAAGCTGTGACGAATCCCTTTCTGCGGATGGGACGAACGTATTCGCAGCGTCAACGCCCGTTCGTGCGGACGGTTGCATCTTATTCCAGGTGGGCGACGAGTCTCAGCGCCGCACGGCTGCGTGAGGAGGCAGCGGAAATTGGCGCTCAGCTTCGCGAGCGAGGCTTTGCGGCTCCGCTTGTCGCGAAGGTGTTCAGCCTCATTCGTGAGGCTGCGGATCGCGCGATAAACAAGCGTCACTTCGACGTCCAGATCATTGGCGGCCGCATGATGCTGAACGGCATGGTCGCCGAAATGGAAACCGGTGAAGGAAAGACTCTCACCGCGACGTTGTCGGCTGCCACTGCAGCCCTGGCGGGAATTCCCGTTCATATCATTACCGTGAACGACTATCTGACCAGCCGCGACGCCGAGTGGATGGGCCCGATCTATCGCGCCCTCGGACTGACGGTCGGCAGCATTGTGCATGGGCTCGATCCCGCGGCACGGCGCCTCGCATATGGCGCGAATGTGACTTACTGCACAAACAAGGAAGTTGCGTTTGATTACCTGAAAGACCGGATCGTTCTCGGCAGAGACACGGATCGCGCGCGGCTGCAGGTGGAACGGCTCTACGAGAAACGGCCACGACTCGACCGCTTGCTCCTGCGCGGCCTTCATTACGGAATCATCGACGAAGCCGACAGTGTGCTCGTCGATGAGGCACGGACGCCGCTGATTATTTCCGGCGCTGAAAGCAGTGAAGAATCCGAACGCGCAACCTGTCAGAAAGCCCTCGATCTCGCCTCGGATATGGTTGATGGGCGCCACTACGTTATCGACGGCCACGAGCACCTGGTAAAACTGCTGGATCCCGGGCTCGAATACCTTGAACGCGCCTCTGCCGGGCTCAGTGGCGTCTGGGGACGCCGGCACTGGCGTGAGCAACTCGTAAAACAGGCGCTCTCTGCACAAAATCTTTATCTCGAGGGAAAGCAGTATCTGATCCGCGAAGGCAAAATTCAGATTGTCGACGAATACACCGGCCGCCTGATGCCGGATCGGTCGTGGGAGCACGGATTGCACCAGATGATCGAAGTCAAAGAAGGCTGCGAAATGACTCAAAGAACCGAGCCCCTCGCACGAATCAGCTATCAGCGCTTTTTTCGGCGATACCTTTGGCTTGCCGGGATGACGGGAACGGCTCGTGAAGTTGCCGGTGAGCTATGGTCTGTCTATAGACTGGCAACCCGGCACGTTCCTACGAATCGCCCGTCGAAGCGTCAATACTGGCCAACCCGAACCTATGCAACAGACGACGCCAAATGGAATGCCGTGGTCGATCGCATTGAGGGAATGCATAAGCAAGGCCGACCCGTATTGGTCGGAACGCGCTCCGTCAAAGCGTCTGAGCATCTGAGCCAATTACTGACACAGCGAAACCTGACGCACCAGCTGCTTAATGCCAGACAGGATCTGGGTGAAGCGATGATCATCGCTGAGGCCGGTCATTCAGGAAATATCACCGTCGCGACAAACATGGCGGGCCGTGGAACGGATATCACGCTCGGATCCGGTGTTGCCGCTTTGGGCGGCCTTCACGTTATTGCGACGGAGTTGCACGAAGCTCGACGTATCGACCGGCAACTGTTCGGACGTTGCGGCAGGCAGGGCGATCCGGGAAGTTGCGAAGCGCTGATCTCCGCTGAAGATGAACTGCCGAAGCTTCACTCGCACGGTATTTGGAAGGTTCTGAGACGTGCTGCCCCCCAGCAGGTCTATCCATCAGCCCTGCGCGCTCTCAATCTGAGAGTTGCCCAGAGATCCGCCGAACGTCTGCATCGCAGGATGCGCCGTGACTTGCTCAAGCGCGATGAACATCTCGACTCGACGCTCGCCTTTTCCGGGAGGTCGGAGTGATCCAAGGAGGACACAGTTTTGAAGCGGATACTTTGCGTACTTTTATGCCTCGGGCTATTTAATATCGCCGTGCTCGCGCAGCAAACTCCTCCCAGAACCGAGCAGGTGGGGTTGCGGCCTTCGTCGACCACTGGTCCTTTGACTCTGAGTTTGGAAGACGCTGTGCGACTTGCAATCGAAAACAATCCCACGTTGAAGGTTGAGAAGATTCGCGTGGAACAGGCGCGATCCAGGGTCGGCTTGCAGAAGGGTGAATTTGATCCGTTGCTCAATTCCACGACTAATATTTTTCGCCGAGACAACATCGTTGCCAGCCGGTTCTATCCCACAGGGCTCTACACCGATACTCAGGGATCGCAGAGCCTCGGCGTGGAAGGCCGGACACGCACAGGCGGCAAGCTCAGCCTCACGGTCAGTTACGCACAAATGAGGTCCAGTTCGAACACGCAGACACTCAGCCCCCAATTCAGCACAAATCTCGTTTTGAACTTCACGCACTCGTTGTTGCGTGACTTTGGGCGGAGCGTTGTAGAAACTCGGTTACGCGTCGCGGAAAAGGGCGCCGCAATCGCTGAAAACAACCTGTTCTCAAAGGTCTCGCAGATGATTCAGCACGTGGAGGAAACATATTGGAACCTCACGTTTCTTCTCCGCGACCTCGAAGAGAAAAAGCGCAGCGTCGAGAGCGCCCGTGAGTTTCTCACCCAGAACGAAAACCTCCTTCGCGCAGGTCGTGTAGCGGCTGTCAATGTGACGCAGGCCCGAGCCGGTGTTGCCGAACGTGAAGAAGCCGTGATCCGATCCCAGACAAACGTCGAGCAATACAAAGACCGTCTGAAGAATCTCCTCTGGCTCGATCTCGCTACCACGGATGTCACGCCGACTGATGATGCGGAACTGCAGCCTCCCGGGCTTGATGCGCAAGAGAGCCTGAAAACCGCCGTTCTCCGAAGGCCGGAGATTCTTGCTCTCCAGCGAGAACTGGAAGAACGCCAGATCGAACTAAAATTCGCAGAAAATCAAAAGCGGCCACGGCTCGACTTCACTGGGCAATACGGAATGGCCGGACTCGCAGGATTTCCGAACCCGACGTGTCTGGATCCAACCTCGTCGTTGTGTATTCCCGTAGGTTCCAACGTCGCCGGCTCCATTCTTGCCGACAAGACTGCCCGATCGGACGCATTCAAAGACCTGGTGTCCAAAAATCCTTTTGAAAACTGGTCACTCGAGCTGAAGTTCCAGCTGCCGTTAGGCAATAACGCCGCCGAGGCTCAACACGGCGAAGCGCTACTGCGGCAACTGGAAACGGAAACGAACCTGAAGGCGATGAGGGACCAGGTCTCAATGGAAATCCGCGCCGCAGTGCGCGATGCTCAGGCTGCCCAGAAACGCATCGAGGCTGCGCGAGAAGTCATTACATACGTGGAAGATCAAGTCGACGGAATGCGGCAACAACTGGGGGCAGGTCTCGTGTCCAGCTACGATGTGATCAAAGCGCTGGACGAAGTGGATCGAGCGAGGACGACGCAACTCCAGGCCATGATGGATTTGAACGTTGCACTCAGCAAGGTTCGCCTCGCTGAGGCCAGCGCGTTTTTCCGGTACAACATCGATCTGGTGCAGGCGCCGCACTACACGTTTGAGCCGGCTCCCACAAGTAAATAAGAAGAGGACGATATGATTGGCAGACCGATAACGACGGCAAACATCGCGAAAACTCTTTCCGTGACTCTTGTATGGATACTTTCATTATCGGGTGCGGCGTTCGCGCAACTCTCTGTGACCGGAATACTCCGTCCGGTGGAAGAGGTTGTCATCAAAAGCGAATTGGCAGGACTCGTTCAGAGCATCGCCATCAACGAAGGCGATGTTGTACACGAAGGCCAGCTACTGATAGAGCTGGATAACGCGCATCAGAAGATCAACCTCGAGCTGTCTCAAACCGTCATTATGAAAGCCAGGGCAGCAGTAGACGAAACCAAGGTGGTCCTGGAAAACGCGGAGAAGGAATCCGAGCGCATTCAAATGGCTGCAAATGCGCTACCTCGGAAAGAGCTCGAGGACATCCGCGACCAGGTTCTCCGCCTCAAAGCCAGCCTCGCCGCTCAAATGGCGGAACTGGCTCGCGCCGAGCAGGAAGTGAAAATGCGCGAGCAGGAACTGAAAGATACACAGATTCTTGCTCCATTTAATGGAACGGTCACCGAGATCTTCATTCACAAAGGTGAGAGCCTGCGGCCGATCGATACCCCGGTACTCCAGCTTGTCGGCCTTGATCAGCTGTTTGCGGAACTTCGCCTGCCCAGCAGCTACGTTTCAAAGATCCGGATGCGGCAAGTCGTGAAGGTGCAGATCGAAAGCGAATGGATGGGTCGGCCGGGTGCAATCGATGGAGAAATAACCTACATCAACCCGACCGTTGATGCCGCGAGCCGCACTTTCAAAGTAAAGGTCGGGATTCCGGCTCGGGGCCTCGTACGACCCGGCATGTTAGTCGAAGCGCGATTTGGGCCTTAAACCCCCAGGCATCTACCGCTAACACCATGCTTTTTCTGGTGGTATAGTTCCGGGCATGAAACGACGATCATTCCTTCGCGGCATGGCGAGCGTGTCCCTTGTGGCGTCGCCTCTCATTGAAATTGTCTCGGCTCAGGCTCCGCCGCAACGGGGACAGGCCGGCCCTGCGGGCGCCGCTGCGACTCCACCTTATCCACTTCCGCCGGCAAAACCGCGCCAGAAAATCAAACAGAGCGTGATGAACTCTGTGTGGCGTGGACTGAACAATTCGTTTGAAGACAAATGCAAGATACTTCAGCAGATTGGCTTCAAAGGTGTCGACCTTCCGACGGCTCAACAAGTCCCAATAATGAAGCAGTACGGCCTGACGCCCACAATGATGACGGGCACCGGCACAACTATGCAGAACGGGTTCATGCGCAAAGAACTCCATGATGCTCAGGAGACCGCCTGCCGTGCGGGCATTGATGTGTGCGCTGAGGCCGGGTGCGCGAATTTGATCGGGTTTGCCGGTGAAAAGCGCGGGATGTCACCCCAGGAAGCAGCAGACAATACAGTCGCCGTCTTTAATCGCATCAAGCCATACGCCGAGCAGAAGAATGTCAACATCTGCCTGGAGATCACGAACTCGAAAGTGGTCGCCGATGCAAGAGTGGACATGGCTTTCAACCACGTGGCGTGGGGTATTGATGTCTGCAAGCGGGTGAATTCACCGCGGTTCAAGATCGTCTATGACATGTACCACGTACAGATCATGGACGGCGATCTAACCCGGACCATGCTGGAGAATCTGGACTACATCTGCCACATGCATGTCGCGGGTGTTCCGCAGCGCGGCGAGATCGATGACACGCAGGAGGTCAACTGGCGTTTTGTTGCCAACGCCATAGCCACGTCGGGTTATACCGGATTTGTCGCTCACGAATGGTATCCAAGCGCGGGCCGCGATGTCGTGAAGACCCTCGAGCAATGCTTTAAGATCCTCGATGTCTAAGCGCTGAATGTTTAGCGAGAATGCGGTCCTGAAGCGGGAATTCGCTCTAGACAACTATGTCGGATTTTCGCTATAAAAGGATGTCTCTTTACAGCGACGTAAAGAGGCGTGGGACAGTGCGAGTCCTCAATCCTGGAGTCCAGGTTGAGGGCTTTTTTATTTGGGCGGTATCTTTATTTTCAGGCAGAATGTTCGGGTTTTTGTCCCAACCTTTGCCACGGACTCGTTCAAGAAAACCCTGAATCTCAGGGTATTTGCAAGAGAGGAAAGAGAATCATGACTCCAAAAGAAGTATTCAAATTCATGGCGGATAAGGGCGTTAAATTCGTCGATCTCCGCTTTACCGATACGCGCGGCAAGGAACAGCATGTGAGCGTGCCGGTTAGTTCTTTCGGGCCTGAAAAATTCGAGTCCGGACATTATTTTGACGGTTCCTCCATCGCCGGTTGGAAAGGCATCCAGGCTTCTGACATGGTGCTTTTGCCCGATCCGACTTCCTGCTTCATCGATCCGTTCCTGGAGAAGACAACTCTGGCCGTGACCTGCGATGTCATCGAACCGTCTGACGGAAAGGGATATGATCGTGATCCTCGCTCGATTGCGAAGCGCGGCGCCGAGTACCTGAAGTCTACCGGCCTGGGTGATACCGCCTTCTTCGGTCCGGAACCCGAGTTCTTCATCTTTGATGCCGTCCAATGGGAAGTAGGCATGTCGGGTGCGCGCTATCAGATCTTTTCTGAGGAAGGCGCATGGTCAACTGGAGAAGCCTTCGCTGCCGGCAACAAGGGGCATCGGCCTGCCGTCAAGGGCGGATACTTCCCTGTTCCGCCGGTCGATTCGCTCCAGAATATCCGGTCCGAGATCTCCGAGGCACTCGAAGCGATGGGCGTCGTGGTCGAAGTCCATCACCATGAAGTGGCAACGGCCGGTCAGAATGAAATCGGAACGAAGTTCGCGCCGCTGGTTCAGCGCGGCGACTGGATCATGAGACTCAAGTATGCGGTCCACAACGTCGCAGCAAAGCACGGGAAGACGGCAACGTTCATGCCGAAGCCTATCGTCGGCGACAACGGTTCCGGTATGCATGTGCACCAATCGATCTGGAAGGGTGAACAAAACCTCTTTGCGGGCGATGGCTATGCCGGTCTTTCGGAATTTGCGCTCTACTACATCGGCGGCATCATCAAACATGCCAAGGCTCTGAACGCTATTACGAATCCCGGTACCAACTCGTATAAGCGCCTCGTACCCGGCTTCGAAGCCCCGATCAATCTCGCCTACTCGGCGCGTAACCGTTCGGCCGCCGTCCGCGTTCCGCTCGTCATGAGCTCCAAGGCGCGACGCATTGAGGTGCGGTTCCCGGATCCATCGGCGAATCCCTATCTTGCCTTTACCGCGATGATGATGGCCGGATTGGATGGTGTTCAGAATAAGATCCATCCCGGCGATCCGATTGACAAGAACCTGTACGAACTGGAAGGCGCCGAGGCGGAAAAGGTTCCGCATCCTTGCGCGTCCTTGGATGAAGCGCTCACAACCCTCAGCAAGGATCGTTCGTTCCTGACAAAGGGTGGAGTCTTCAGCGACGACATGATCGATGCCTATATCGATCTGAAGATGGAAGAAGTCACGCGCTTCCGCATGACGACCCATCCAGTCGAGTTCGACATGTACTACAGTCTGTAGTTAGCGTGACAGAAAAGGGCGGCTGAGAAATCGGCCGCCCTTTTTGCTTTTCAACAGTCAACGGACATTGGCGATCTGAACGGCGGAGTCGCCGAACTGGAGCACACTTTCGAGGCCCCCCACTTTCAAGGGATTGTCCCCACCAATTGGTCCGTGATAAAAGCCATAGGCGATCATGAAATCCATCAACCGCAAACTCCTGCCGGCACTGGTTTGCGTGGTATTCGCCTTCTCTATACAAGGCGCTTTCGCGCAGGACGACGAAGCCGAACGTGCGCGCGAGCAACAACGGCAATTGGGGGAGCAGGAACATCAGCGCCAGGAGGAGCAACAGCAGCACTGGGTGAAGGAAACGCGCGATGAATTCGTCAACACCGACAGGGAGATGGCGCGGAAAACGCTGGACAGCTTTGCGCGTCCCGTCACAAGAATCGAACGCGAATTTATGCTTGCTGTTCCTCACTTTCGCGAGGCTGTGACGACATACAGGGACGCTCTCAGCCTTGAGAGCTCGCTGAAAGAGTCAGTCAAAGGAATGGATCGCTTCGTGGACCTCTTCAGGGAATATTTCAAGGCGACCCACGTCGATCTGCCAATCCTGGACAAAACCGAATTCAACAGCTTTTCGAAAAAAGAACTGATCTGGGAAACTCTCACCACCGCTGAACGTGTCGATGGGGATCTGCGCCTGGCCTTGAAGCAGTTGCGGGAGGCCAATGATACCAACACACTTTCCATCGAGACCGTACTCTTTATGCGCGACCTGCACGGCGAGGTGTTGCGCCTCGAGCTGCTGTTGGCGAAAGTAAAGTAGCTACCGCTGCGGCTCCACGGCCGCAGGTTCGAGGGTCGGCGCCAGCAGATGGATGGCCAGCAAGGCGATTAGATAAGCCGATCCGGCCAGAATGAAAATCGGAACATACGAGCCGGTCCACTCCAGGATGTAGCCCACGACCTTGGCGATAACCATCCCGCCAATCGCCCCGAACATTCCGCCGAAACCGACAACCGATCCCACCGCGCGCCTTGGGAACATATCGGAAGCCAGGGTGAAGATATTGGCTGACCAACCCTGATGCGCGGCCGCAGCCAATCCAATCAGAAGCACCGCCATTGTGAGGCTGGATGCGCGTGCCGCGAAGACGACCGGTATCACGGCCAACGCGCTGACAAGCATCGCCGTCTTTCGGCCACGATTCACGCTCCAGCCGCGGCGAATTAAAGTTGACGATATCCAACCGCCGCCTACGCTGCCCACGTCGGCCAGCAAATAGATCGTGATGAGCGGCACGTCAATTTGAGAGAGCGAAATACCGTAAGTTCGATTCAGGAAATCGGGGATCCAAAAGAGGTAAACCCACCAGATGGGGTCCGTGAGCATTTTACCGATAGCAAACGCCCATGTCTGCCGATGCCCAATAATCGAAACCCACGGCACCGGCTTTTCACTGACCTCGGCATCGCTGCGGATGTGTGCCAGTTCTGCCGCCGAAAGGGCCGAGTGTTTTTCGGGCGGTGAATAGAGGGTGGCCCACGCGATCAGCCAGGCAAACCCCAGAGCGCCAGTCGCCACAAATGCCCACTGCCACCCGTAAGACGCCGTCACTCTTGGAACAATAAGCGCGGCGACGATAATCCCAACGTTGCTTCCGGCGTTGAAGATGCCTGTCGCGAGCGCGCGCTCCTTGCGTGGATGCCACTCCGCCACGGTCTTGATTGATGCTGGGAAATTTGCGGATTCTCCGAGACCCAGCATGAACCGCGCGAATTCAAAGCCAAACACAGAGCGGGCGATGGCGTGTCCCATCGCCGCGAGACTCCACACGACGACGGCCAGCGAAAATCCCTTACGCACACTAAATCGGTCGATAATCCGCCCGATGAACAGCAGCCCCACCGCGTATGCGACCTGAAATGCAAAGACGATGTTGCTGTAATCGATTTCCGTCCAGCCGAACTCCGTCTGCAATGTTGGTTTCAGCAGGCCGATCACCTGCCGATCGACATAGTTGATCGTTGTTGCGAAAAACAGAAGCGCACAAATTGACCAGCGGTAATTTCCCACCCGAACCCGTTCGGCGACTCTGACCGTGGAATTCACTTCGACAGGATCTCCGCCTTGGTGCCGAAACCGGTGCGCGGTCCTTTGTTATCACGCTCCAGAATCTTTTCTGAGTTTGCGATGGAGAACGCGACCTCGTAGACCAGCTGAGCGATTCGAGTCATCTTCGGGAACTGAATCTTGTCCACCGTATCCGTGATGCGGTGGTAATCGGGATGTAGACCGGTGGTAAAGAAGACGATCGGAATCCCCTTCGACGCATAACTGTAGTGATCGCTCCGCGTGTAGATATTCTCGGGATCGTTCGCATCATTCAACTCATAGTCGAGCGTGAGCGGCTTAGCGAGTGTAGCGTTCGTTTGAACAACGACATTGTGGAGATCCGTGCTGATCCGATCCGCACCAACGAGGAAGAGTGTGTTGGTGTAATCGCCTTCGATGTTGTCGCAATCATCGCGGCCGACCATATCCATATTGAGTTGAGCCTGGACCTGCTCGAGAGGGACAATCGGGAAATCGGCGTTGTAGCGCGAACCATACAAGCCGCTTTCCTCTCCAGCGTGCCACACGAACACAACAGAACGCTTTGGCTTCGGTCCGGTAGCAAATGCTTTCGCCACCCCGAGAATCGATGCCGAGCCTGAACCATCATCGTCTGCGCCATTGCTGACGAGATCGCGCTGATCGAGTGGCAGGGCGGGAGTCGCAGTGCCTCCCCTTCCCGCCTGAGGGACACCGCCGCCTCCACCACCCCCACGCGCGGCGGGGGGACGCTGGACGACTCTGCCTGCGGCGGCAACTGCAGCCTGGGCTGTGGGACTGCGTCGACGGCAGGCATCCGTGCCCGCCCCGCGGCCTGTCCCGGTTTGGCTGTAGCCCACGTGATCCAGATGCGCGCCGAGCAGCACGTATGTGCTTTTCAGAGTTGGATCCGTACCTTCCACCATACCGACAACATTGTGGGTGATTTGTTCGGATACCACGTCGAAGGTGTTGTCGATGTTGATCGCCACTTTTGCGGACAGGGACATCGGCGCGATTGCCTCTCCCTTTTCCGCCTTCGCGCGAATATCTGTGAACGTTGTCGGACTTCCGGCAAACAGCGTTTCAAAAAACGTCTCGTCTCCCGCGAAGTTGGGCGTCACGATCGAATCGACGCGCTGGACCGTTGTGACATCCGGAGTTTGCGCTCCGCGAGCCCCCAACGCTGCGGGATTCGCGGCTCCACGCCCGGCCTGCCCGCCACGTCCACGAAGAGCCTGCTGCGCCTGCGCGACCGCGGCATTGGCTTGATTGAGCGAAGTCAATGCCTGGACAAGTGCCTGCTCGGCGGCAGAAGGCGCTGCCGGAGCCGGCGCGAACGTAATCGCGGCCGCAGCACCCTGCGCCAGGCCGGCCGCCGTGCCGCCGCGAGCCCGCGCTGCAGTTGCAGCCAGAACCGCTTCGGCAGGGGCTCCTCTCTGTGGAGTGACCGGAGCAAGGTTAGGCACAGCGACGATTAACTTTCCCTTCAAATCGAGCCCCTGATAATCGGAAGGCAAACCATAGCCAACGAACTCCACACCAGTGAATGTCAGCGCCTGCTTGCCGCCGGAGCCTGTCGCAAACGTCACATGATCCCCATGCTTGAAGGTACGCGATTGTCCTCCGGCTTCGATCGTCGCCGTAGAATTCCGCGTGACACGATAGGCCTTCAGCTTTACCGGTTGTAAGTAGGTACCCTTTTCTCCAAGCGGCTTGACGCCAAAGCTCTTCAGCTGATCCGCGACGTACTGCGTCGCACGGCCGTATCCTTCCGTGAATACCTGCCGGCCCTGAAGCTCATCCGACGCGAGGTAAGACAGCCATTCCCGCAGGTCGTTCTCGCCGATCTGTGAATAGCGCACGCCAGTGGCAGGCGCAGGTCCCTGAGCCAGAAGCCGCCACGGCTGTCCCCATGCTACGGCCAGAAAAACGCCAAAGGCGATAAACATGTTCCGAGCCGCTTGTTTGTAGCGAGACGCCCTCATTGAAATCCTCCGCGGATACGCTGATTCGTTAGCGCCCGCATCGTAACCCAGTAATTGCACGCAGTCCAACAGCCCAGTCACCAGTCCACGGTTTGCCTTCCCAGATTCTTTTCGCTGCAAGCGCACCCATGACGCAGTAAAATCCCAGCGCCGCTTCAGCGGCTCACTGCTAAGGAGAATCCATAAACATCATGAAAGAATTCCAGATCTGCGGCCTCGGTAACGCCATTGTCGATATCTTCCTTGAAGTTTCAGAGGCCGAATTTGCCCAGCTCGGATTTGAGCGTGGCGGCATGCGACTCGTCGAACAGGCGGACCAGAAAACGCTGCTCGAGCGTTATCAGAAGCATGAACCGAAACTTGTCAGCGGAGGATCCGTCGCAAACTCGATCATTGCCTTCTCTCAGCTTGGCGGCCAGGCCGCGTTCATCGGATGCGTCGGCGACGATCGGTATGGTCTTTTCTACACTAACGAGTTCGAAGAGCTGGGTATCGATATCGGTAATCCCATTATCGTCAATGAAGGAACGGGCACCTGCCTCTGCATCATCACGCCGGACGCAGAACGCACTATGCGGACTTGTCTCGCCGTTTCCAGTCATTTGTCCGCACGTCACGTGGATGCCGATCGTGTGAAGAACTCCGATTGGTTGTTCATCGAAGGCTATGTCTTCGCCAATCCCGACACGGGTCAGACTGCAATTCGAGAAGCGATCAAAATCGCGAAGGCGAACGATACAAAAGTCGCAATCACGTGTTCCGATGCATTCGTGGTGAATGTGTTTGGGGATGCACTGCGAGAGGCTCTAAAGCAGACCGATCTGTTCTTCTGCAACGAAACCGAGGCTTGCGCCGTGACCGGGGCTTCGACTGCAGAGGATGCCTTCAACAAGTTGAGCAGCTCCATCCCTTCGGTTGTTGTGACCAACGGTCCACATGGCGCGTACATCCGCCACGCAGGAGTGAAGACCCACGTCCCGGCATTCCCTTCCCAACCCAAAGATCTCACCGGCGCCGGCGACATGTTTGCCGGATCGTTCCTCTACGGGATTACTCACGGTATCTCGCCGGAAAAGGCCGCACGCGGCGCGGCATTCCTGTCGCATAAAGTCATCACTCAGATTGGCGCGCGCCTCCATCACGGCACGAAAACTTTCTGGGACGAATGCCTGAGCCAGTAGGCGACAGGCCGGCGTTCCGGTGACGTTGAAGGAATTCATGAGCGCGGCAACCTCAGCAACCTCAACAGCCGCATCTACGGCATCAACTATCGTCGAACAAATCGCGGATGCGTGTCCCGTATCCGACTACCGTGGAAAAAAACTCCTCGTGATCGTGCCTGACGGGACGCGCACAGCGCCCGTCGGCATGATGTTTCAGACCATCTTTGAACATCTTGGGCCGATAGCGAGCGCGATCGACGTGATGATCGCGCTGGGCACTCATCCTCCGATGAGCGAGGAAGCGATCTGCGAGCGGCTCGAGATCTCCGTGTCGGATCGCGCATCGACCTACCGCAACGTTCGATTCTTCAATCACGCGTGGCACAATCCTGCAGCGCTCAAACGTATCGGGATCATTCTTGCCGAGGAGATCCGCGAACTGTCGAGCGGCTTGTTCTCCATGGACGTCGCCGTCGAAGTGAATAAGCGTGTCTTTGACTACGACCGGATTCTGATTGTCGGACCGGTGTTCCCTCACGAAGTCGTCGGATTCTCGGGCGGGAACAAGTATCTGTTCCCGGGCATCTCCGGACCTGAGCTCCTTCATTTCTTTCATTGGCTGGGCGCAGTGATTACTACGCCGAAAATCATCGGCAGCAAGTGGACTCCTGTACGAAAAGTGGTGGATCGCGCAGCTGCCATGCTCGATGTCGATAAAGTTTGTATGGCGATGGTGGTGCGTCCGGACAAATCACTCGCGGGATTATTCATCGGCACGCCGGAAAAAGCATGGGACGACGCAAGCGAGCTCTCAAAACAGGTTCACATAAAGTACGAGGAGCGGGCGTTTCACACTATTCTGTCGTGCGCGCCGCCGATGTATGAGGAGATCTGGACCGCGGGTAAGGCGATGTACAAACTCGAGCCGGTCCTGGCGGATGGCGGCGAGCTCATCCTCTATGCGCCACACATTCGGGAGATTTCGGTAACCCATGGCAGGACCATTCACGAAATTGGTTACCACTGCCGGGACTACTTCCTTAAGCAGTGGGACCAATACAAGCATTATCCCTGGGGCGTGCTGGCGCACTCCGCGCACGTTCACGGGCTGGGAACTTACGAAGATGGGATTGAGGCGCCTCGCGCTCGGGTAACTCTGGCTACGGGGATTTCTCCGGAAGTGTGCCGTCAAATCAATTTGGGATATCGCGATCCGGCAACGATTCGGATGGAGGATTTTGAGGATCGGGAAGACGACGGGGTGCTCGTCGTGCCGAAGGCTGGAGAAATCCTCTATCAGCTCAAAACGCCGCCCGACTGGGCGCGGTGAGGGTTTGCCCTCAGCTCACCGATACGCAGTGACGAGCGTCCAGATCCCGACCAGAATAAATCCCACACCCGCCACAATCTTCAGCGTCGATGCCGGTACAAACTTCGACACCACACCGCCTGCAACAACCGCGATCAATGTTGACGCGGCCAGCGCGCTCGCTGCGGCGACAAACACTCCGGCCTTGCCGACCTTCGAATCTGTCGCAAACAGCATCGTTGCCAGTTGGGTCTTGTCTCCAACCTCAGCAACAAATACCGACATGAAGATGACCAGGAGCTCTTTCACAACGATACCCTCAGCGCGTAAGCCGACTCTTTCATCCACGTCAGACCGCGTTCTTTGAACTTTGGTTCTTGTTCCAGGCAGTCGTATTCCACAAGCTTTTTACAATCGAAGGAGTCGAACAACCGAAGAACTTCCGCCTCCGGCACTGTGAATGGTGGGCCGTGCATCTGCGACGGATCGTATTCCAATCCAATCAGCAATCCGCGCGCATCCTTCGTGACAAGGGACCGCAGGTGTCGCACGTATTCCGCCCGCATTTCCGGCGGCAACGCGATCAACGCCGCCCGGTCGTAAAATAAATCGAATGTCCCGCCGATGTCGCCCGTAAAGTCGAAAAAGTCGCCGATGTAGTACGTCACCCTATCGCCGCGAAAGACCGTAAATGGCGGCTCGTGTGTTTCGACCAGCACTATTCCCTGATCGGCCGCGAACGCCTTAGCCGCCAGAAGGGACAGTTCCACACCGACAACGTCGTGACCCCTTTCTGCGAGCCATTTCAGGTCTATGCTTTTCCCGCACAGCGGAACCAGAACCTTCGACGGCGTTTGGGCCCCCGCAGAGACCGCGGGCCAGAACTGAGTCAGAAGGGGGTTGATTTCGGAAAGATGAAAACCCGTTTGATTTTGATTCCAACGGTTGATCCAGTACTCGGAATTCATGAAAGGAGTCTACATTTCAACCAAAGGTCCAGCTACACTGAAAGCTGAATGCGACGGTTGCCGATTCCCAAAGGTGTTCTTTTTGATCTTTTTCATACCTTAGCGAGTGTGCCATCGCCGGCTGTTGCCGGAGAGATACCAGTCTCCGAGATCCTCGGTGTCCCTGGAAAAGACTGGCACCGCCTTTACTACGACGATGATGTCCTCGGCCGATGCGTTGGACGTGTCCACGATGGCGTCGAAGCCATGCGTCGAATAACGCATGCGCTGGACCCGACGGTGGAAGAAGCGAAAATCCTCGCAGCCGTTGCGAGCCGAAAGCGACGCTTCGAGCTTGGCCTTGTTCAGATTGAAGAGCGGATTCTCGAATCTCTGGACCGGTTGCGCGCGGCGGGCATCCGAACGGCCCTGGTCTCAGACGCCGGCGCGGATGACGTCGAGAGCTGGGAACTATCCCCCTTGCGCTCGCGCCTCGACGCGACAGTCTTTTCTTACCAGCTCGGCGTGCGAAAGCCCGACGCCCGCATCTACACCCACGCGCTAAGCGCTATTGCCGTGCGTCCCGAAGACGCGCTCTTTGTGGGAGACGGCGGCAGCGACGAGCATCGCGGCGCCCGGGCCCTCGGCATCACTCCGATTCTGGTGACGCGGCATGTGAAGTTATATTGGCCAGAAAAGATCGAGGAGCGCCGAGCCCTCGCGGATTGGGAATTCGAGGATGTCCCCGCGTTCGTTGACGCTCTCAAACTCTGACGAACGCGCGAAAAGGTTTCATGAAACAAAGCCTGCTTCTCTTACTTCCATTCCTCGGCCTCTCTGCAGTGTCTTGCACCAGCGCCATCCCTCAAAATAAGACCGAAGCGTCCCGCATCGAACGCGTCGAGAATGGCCTCCTTCCGGGCACCGTCATCAAGGGCCAGAACGCTTCGATGAAACTCGCCGATCGGATGGTTTTCTACAAAGTGCCCGGTGTGAGCATTGCCGTGATCAACAATGGCAAGCTCGAATGGGCCAAAGGCTATGGAGTTGTCGAAGCCGGCAGCACGCAGACTGTCACCGTCGAAACATTGTTTCAGGCGGCATCCATCAGCAAACCCGTGTCGGCGATGGCCGCATTGGCGCTTGTTGAGCAAGGCAAGCTCAGTCTCGACGAGAATGTGAACGCCAAGCTCACGTCGTGGCAAGTGCCGGACAACGATTTCACAAAGACCGAGAAGGTCACACTACGTCGACTGCTGAGCCACAGTGGGGGCCTCACTGTCCACGGATTTCCAGGCTATGCCGCAAACGAACCGGTTCCAACATTGACGCAGATCCTCGATGGACAAAAGCCTGCAGCCAATAGCGGCCCGATCCGGGTGGATATGCTTCCGGGCAAAGAGTTCCGCTATTCCGGTGGCGGCTATACCGTTCTGCAACAGTTGATGATGGACGTCACTGGACAACCATTTCCCGGCTTGCTGCAGGAACTCGTTCTTCGCAAGATCGGAATGGTCCACAGTACGTTCGCACAACCTCTACCGAAGGCATTGGAAACCACCGCCGCCACGGGCCATCGTCAAAGCGGCGAAGGTCTCAAAGGCCACTGGCACACATATCCCGAGATGGCTGCAGCAGGACTCTGGACAACACCATCCGACCTGGCGCTCTTTGCTATCGATCTTATGGAATCCGCGCAGAACAAATCCAACAAAGTGCTCTCACAGGAAATGTCTCATCAGATGCTGACGAAAGAGAAAGGTTCCTATGGGTTGGGCGTCAGCATTGGAGAAACCGCGGGTATCAAGAGTTTCGCTCACGGGGGTTCGAATGAAGGTTTCACATGCATCCTTGTCGCTCATATCGATACCGCGAAGGGCGCAGTGGTGATGACGAACAGCGACAATGGTCCCCCGTTGTTCAATGAAATCCTGCGAGCCATCGCGCACGAGTACAACTGGCAGGACAATCAGCCGAGGGAACGAACCATTACGCAAATAGACCCGGCCCTACTTGCATCCTACGCCGGGCAGTATGACGCCAACGGCACAACGGTTACGGTTAGTCTCCAATCCGGCCAACTCTCAATATCGATACCTCCGATGGGCCCAACCTCCTCCAAGCTGTATCCCGCCACGGAAGACAGGTTTTTTCTGCTGGAGTCTGACGGTTTTGAAGTGCACTTCGTCAAAGACAAACAAGGAAAAGTGACTGACGTGCAAATTCAAGCCGGTCCCGATAGAGCGACGGCGACACGGATGAAGTAGTTCACCGAACAGGAAAGGAAATCATTCTTGCGAGCCGCTGACGCGCCGTCAGAACAGCGGGCGTTGCGTTGGAACACGCGTCCTTGATGCATGACCTTGCACAGAGCGGCCATTGAGCGAGGCGGAAATTTCCTGTTCGTGTTGGACAGCCGCTTCGAATTGCGCTTCCGGCTCGCAACGCTCCTCAACCGCCCGCACAAACTGCTCGAGACGACGCATCCCATCAAGTTTGTCCTTGTCCCCCATCCTCGCAGCGTCCAGTGAGGTTCGAAGAAACTGAATCGATTCATCGTAAGTCTTCAATGGCACCGGAAATGGATGCCGGTCCTTGCCGCCATGTGCAAAGGAGAAGCGCGCTGGATCCAAGAACCGGCTCGGGGCTCCATGCATAACTTCGGCGATGAGCGCGAGCGATTGAAGCGTTCGTGGGCCCAGGCCTTCCAACAGCAACAGCTCCGCAAAATCGTGAAGGTCGCGCGTATAAGCAACGGCCAGAACGGCGCCGAGCCGTTTCAGGTCGATGTCTTTTCGCTGAACGTCGTGATGGCGCGGCATATCCAGACGGCGGGCTTCCGCAACTGTCGCATCAGGATTGCTGTGCGCAATCTCCAGAATCGCAGACTGTGCAGCCTTCGCCGGCCCGGCAACCAGATTCATGATGGTCCCCTGGTTGGCGCCAACGATGGCGGTGTGCGGCTCTGAAGTGAAATCGCGAACCGTGGCGGAATGCCAATGATATCGGCGCGCCATGCCGGCCTGATCGTTAAGTCCCTGCTGGATGACGGCCCACTCACCGGTAGAACTCAGCACAAAATTGTGCAGATAGATTTGAAAGCCGTCGCCAATGGCGTTGTTGTCGACACGCGCCGTCAACCGACTCGTCCGCACGAGACCTTCGCCATCGAAGCCGTAGCGCTCGGAAACTTCTCGCAGTTCCGTGGGGGTGTTGCGCGAATGGCGACCCCGGCCACCGCAAATGTGAATTCCGAGCTCATGCGAGCGCGGCGTGAGCCCGCGTTTGAGCGCGCCCATGACGGAGGTCGTAATCCCCGAGGAGTGCCAGTCCATACCCATCACAGCCCCGAGGGCCTGAAACCAGAAGGGATCGCTAAGGCGGGACAGAAATGCGGTGGCGCCGTAATCGCGGATGATCGCTTCTGTAATTGCGGTGCCGAGGCTGGTCATGCGGTGCGCAAGCCACTGCGGAACACGTCCACCATGTAAAAGAAGGTTTGCAACTCCGGAGCGCTGCATGGGTCGAGTTTAGCCCAGGCTCTCCTATCCGGAAGGATTGAACGATGAACATTCTCCCCACGAGGAGCCTTGTGTCTGAAATTCAGCCATAAAAACGGATGAAATCAGAGTTGGCTTCTTACGTGCATAACCCTAAAAGGAGGTACAGATACATGAAGTCAATATTGGTTGTCTCGATGATGACCGTGTTTCTGGCAGCCTTGCCCGTCCTGGCCCATCACCCGTTCTCTGCGGAGTACGACTGGAAACAACCGGTAACCGTCACAGGCACCGTTAGCAAGCTGGATTGGGCAAATCCGCATGCCCACATCTATGTGGACGCAAAGGATCCCGGCGGAAAAACGAAGACTTGGACATTTGAGTTGGGCGGCATTAACGCTCTAACCAATGCAGGCTGGAGCAAGGATTCCGTGAAAACTGGCGATATCGTGACCGTGGAGGCCTGGCTGTCGAAGTCGGAAAGCAATGTGGCGAACGTGAAGTCGATCAAGCTGCCCAGTGGCCGCGAACTATCCGGCGCATCGTCGATCGTGGATCCGAATGCCAATCCGTCGGATGTGAAGTCAGAAAAAGACAAAGTGTAAGCGCTGACACACACGGACCCGAACCGGGCTAGGGTGGATCCGGGTGTGTAGAAAAACCCGTCCGTCGCGGCATCGCGAATGCGATGCCGCCGCCAACACTCAGAGTTCTCGCCTTCCTGGAAAGCACAAAAAAACGACTAATTACTTGACAGACTGCGCCCGCGGTCAAAGAATTCGCCAAAACCTGTTTATAGATCCACGCCTGAAAAGGAAGGAGCGAGAGATGAAGACGATATCCGCTCTGATGATCGCTGCAACATTCACGTTACCGGCGCTCACTACGGCTTGTACGAAAGCCGACGCGCCTGCGACCGCGGCAAACGCGAATGCTCCTGCGAACGATAAAGAGTGGTCCATGCCGAACAAGAACTATGCTTCGACCCGCTATAGCACTCTCAACACCATCAACACGGAAAATGTGAAGACGCTCAAGGTCGCCTGGACCTTCTCCACGGGCGTGCTGCGTGGTCACGAAGGTGGTCCCCTGGTAGTGGGCGACACCATGTATGTCCATACGCCGTTCCCGGATATTGTTTACGCTCTTGATCTCACGAAGGAAGGCGCACCGGTAAAGTGGAAGTATGTGCCCAAGCAGGATCCCAAGGTTGTTCCAGTCGCCTGCTGCGACACCGTGAATCGCGGGCTAGCCTACGCGGAGGGGAGCATCTTTCTCAATCAATTGGATGCAACTACGGTCGCGCTCGATGCCGCGACGGGCAAAGAGTTGTGGAAGGTATCGCAGGGCGATTATAAGAACGGTCAAACGATCACATCCGCTCCGATGGTTGTGAAAGACAAGGTCATCTCCGGTATTAGCGGCGGTGAGTTTGGTGTTCGTGGTTTTGTTACCGCGAACGACACAAAGACCGGCAAGCAGGTCTGGCGTATGTACAGCACGGGACCGGAAGCTGAAGTCGGCTTTACTGGAACCGACAATGAGAAGAGCTGGAAGGGCGATGAGTGGAAGCGTGGCGGCGGCACCACCTGGGGCTGGTACAGCTATGATCCCGAACTCAATCTCCTCTATTACGGAACCGGAAACCCGGGATCGTGGAATCCGGACCAGCGGCCAGGCGACAACAAGTGGTCCATGACGATCTTCGCCCGCGATCCCGATACCGGCAAAGCGAAATGGGCCTACCAAAAGACACCGCATGATGCGTGGGACTACGACGGTATCAATGAGAACGTTTTAATCGACCTCACTTTGAACGGCCAGATGAGGAAAGTTCTGGTGAACTTCGATCGCAACGGTTTCTCGTACACACTCGATCGCGCCACCGGCGAACTGCTGATGGCGGAACCGTTCGTCAATGTGAACTGGGCAAAGGGAGTGGATCTCAAGACCGGCTTACCCATCGAAAATCCTGAGAAGCGGACCTCATCGAAGATGAACACGAAGGACATCTGTCCTTCGGCCATGGGTGGGAAAAACCAGCAGCCCGTTGCGTATTCTCCGAGAACCAATCTGTTCTATGTTCCTGCAAATAATTTGTGCATGGACTACGAAGGGCTGGAAGTCAAATACGCGGCAGGCCAGCCATATGTTGGCGCAATTGTCGTGAGCCACCCGGGTCCTGGCGGCAACCGAGGCGAGTTCCTTGCGTGGGATCCGACAACAGGAAAAAAGGTGTGGAGCATTCCGGAAGGTCTGTCGGCCTGGGGCGGCGCGCTGGCGACAGCGGGCGACGTTGTTTTCTACGGCACTATGGAAGGATGGCTCAAGGCCGTCAACGCCAAGACCGGAGAGGTCCTTTGGAAATTCAAAACTCCGTCGGGAATCATCGGCAATCCGATGACCTATACCGGGCCGGATGGAAAACAGTACGTCGCGGTCCTGTCGGGTATTGGGGGATGGTCCGGCATTGCGGTCGCCGCTGAGATCGGGGCTGAGGATCCGACTGCTGCGCTGGGAGCGCTTGGGGCTTTTGCCGACGTCGGAAGCTTCAGCAATCAGGGCGGCGTCCTGACGGTCTTCGCGCTTCCATAGTGGTGCGTATGGCACTGCAACGAACCGTGCTCTCCGCCGTTCTGTGTCTCGTTTATCTTGGGCTCGGATTCGGACAGGCCGGAAAAGAGGCCGGAAAAGAGAACGAGAAGCATTTTCGCGTTTGCGCGGATCCCGACAATCTTCCTTTCTCGAATCAGAAGCTGGAGGGGTTTGAAAACAAAATCGCGGAACTCTTCGCAAAAGAGTTCCGCGCCTCGCTGAGCTATGTGTGGTGGGGGGCGCGTCGAGGATTCATTCGAAACACGATGAACGCGACGCTCAAAGAGGCGCGTTGCGATGTCGTCATCGGGGTACCTGTGGGTTACGATCTCGTCGAAACCACCAAACCGTACTACCGGTCCACGTACGTCTTTGTTTATCCCAAAGGAAAGGGAGTGCCGATCCATTCTCTCGACGACCCGATTCTCAAAAAGATAAAGATCGGCGTGCACCTGATTGGCGACGATTACACAAATCCCCCTCCCGTTCATGAATTGGCGAAGAGGGGCATTATCGATAACGTCGTTGGCTTCGACACGTTTTACTCTGCAGAAAATCCACCAAGCCGGATCATCGATGCCGTTGCTGCCGGTAAGGTCGGCGCCGCTATCGTTTGGGGGCCGGCAGCGGGCTACTTTGTCGCGCGTCAGACTGTGCCGCTGGAAATGTCTGCGGTTCCATCGGAAGGATCCGATCTTCCCTTTGCCTTCGACATCTCGATGGGAGTAAGGCCGGGAGACAACGCGCTGAAGGGTCAATTGGAGCAGGTGCTCCAGCGAAAGCAGGTTGAGATTCAGGCGATACTGAAAGACTATGGAGTACCCTTGCTCGCTCGAGCGGGTGGAAAGAGCGGTCGATGATCCGACGGTTTTGGTTTTTCCCTTTTCTTGTAAGCGCGCTATGGATCGCGGGTAAACCTGTCGGTATCACCGTTGCGCAAGCTCCTTCGGATATCTATCAGGAGGTCTATCAGGGTTGGAAATACTGGCACGTCTACTGCTATCGATGCCACGGCCAGGACGCGCTCGGCAGCACGCTGGCGCCCACTTTGATCGATCCCAAACTCAAACGGAGTCTTCCGGATTTTTTGCGGTTCGTTCGTAATGGAAACCCCGAAAAGGGAATGCAAGCCTGGGACAAACTTCTCGACGACAAGCAAATCACGCAGCTCTATTACTACGTCATGGCAAGGACCGACAAAGTGCTTCCGCCCGGCCGTCCGGATGAGGTCGGGCCGAATGGCGGTCGCTGGATCCCACCTCAGGGCTGGCCCAAATCGAAGTAGTGGATGAGGTTTGTGGAATAGCAATCCTCTTAACTTACCAGGCGCTATAGGTCGTTCCATCTGCGGAAACCGACAACGATCCACTATGGATGTCCGTAATTACTTGCACGGTTTTCTCCGGCGAGATTACGACACTCTGTAAGACAGGTTTCCAGGTCGAGTTGGAGTTGGTGAAAGGGTCGATGGGCAGGCTCCGAAAGTATCCCGCCTTTACAAGATCCTGAAGCGCCTGCGGTGCCTCCTTCTTGTCCGCCTTATACTGATCGAGCACTACGCGAAGCGTCAGAAGGTTCGCTTTAAGCGTTTTCTCGCGATTACGGAGCATCATGTTCTGGTAAAGCGGAATCATGATCCCAAGAAGAATGGCGATGCTAATTCCGGCAATCCACCACCTACGTCTCCGATTAAACATAGTCCCTCCAATCTCGCTCTCATCCTAGAGACAGCAAGGATTGTTTTGTGGTTCAAGTCGGATGCTATCCCGGAACGCGTCGGGCAATTTACAGTGCATGCACGAGAAGCGTGGTAAAGTCTCGCCATCCTTCTGAAAGTGGAGACTCCGATCAATGCTGCGCAGCGTCGGTTATTGGAAGATGTCTGAAGCGCTCCGCGTCTCTCGGAGCGGGTGCGATTGTGATAAGCATGCTCCTCTTTCGGCCTGCGAGCGCATCCGCGACGAGCATGGGGTTTGCTATTGCGACGCTGGATTGGAGCGGATTAACAATCAGCACAACGGGCGACCTTTCCTTTACGACAATTGAATTTCGTGCCGAAAGCCGTGCAAACACGGCTCACTTTGGTGGTAGTCCGGAGATGGCATTCGAGAGTAAGTCTTTCTCTAACGGATCCGGCCCGGATGATTGGTCGTACACAGTAGCTTTATTGTCACAATCGACAACCGCCGGTAATGTCTTTGCACAGACGACCACGGCAGATGGGCTGCTGCTGAGCAGAGCCGAGGCGACATGGACTGAACCGAATCTTCCGCCCCCTGGAGCAGGATCGGAAAACCAGAACCGCGCGGAATCTTCCGCAGAAACCTACACGCTTTCATACACCGTCTCGGGCTCCGGCACGTTCTCGGTCTCTATTCCCTTCACCTTGTTCGCATCCTGCACGGCGTCAAGCCAGGATTTTGCAACGGCACGCGCCAGCGTCTCGCTGTTCACAACAGGCCTTGCGGTGGGACCAAACCCTCCCCCGCCGCTCGAGTGCAGTGGCGGAGGAACTTTCACGGAATCCGGAGTACTCACGGCGTCCAGGGATTATACGTTTCCAGGTTCATCTGTCCCTGACGTTCCTGGAATAATAACGGTCGACACTTCCGCAAGAGCCGCAGCGGGAACAGCGCAGGTACCGGAACCCACAAGCCTGAACTTGCTCGTCCTGGGGCTTTCGCTCTTTGGACTACGTCGAGCCCGCATTTAATCGATCAACTCGGGCTGAAAGCCAGCGTGTGTTCACCACAAACCGATTTGCTATCGATGAACACCATTTCTTTGGCTTTGGTTTGCGAGCCGTTGCTTCCAAGAGGCCGCCTAACATAGTATCCACGTCTTCGAAACACCCTGGTCGAGCGCGCGCCACCAGGCATCGGTCCTTTTACTTTCTTGCGACGGAACGGACCTGCAATTCAGATGGTCCGCGCCTTGCAAAAAGCGAGCAGAGGCGCGCCAACCGCAGCACAATCGGGAGCAGAATTAAAAAATGGCGAAAGAACAATCACAGAAACCCGTACTCCACTGGGAAATGCTCAATACAGTCCGTCAGGAACGAGGCCTTCTGCATTCAGAGTACCTAACTGAGCGTGCGAAAGTACCCGGAGGGTGGCTTATTATCTCGCAATTCAAGACGGGTACTGCCCATGGACTAGCTTTCCTTCCAGACCCGAATCACGAATGGGACGGTGGAAGTCTTCCGTAACGCTGCGAATAACGGAACGGTAAACGTTTCCGTCCTTTCGCGATACCATTCCTACGTTCACACTCGTTCCGACAGCAGGAGATCTCATATGTCCGAAGCTGCGTCTTCCCAACCGACTCCATTTCGACTTTTTGGCGCGTTGAGCGCGTACCAATTGACGTTGGCGATTAAGTCTGCCGTCGAACTGGAGGTGTTCACTCATATCGCAGATGGTGCCCACACCGTCCCAGAGATTGCCCGTCGCGCGAGCGCCAGCGAGAAAGGAATTCGAATTCTCTGCGACTTCCTGACCGTTCAAGGTTTCCTGACCAAGCAAGATGGGACGTACGGTCTTGCTGCGGATGCCGATGCATTCCTGAACAAGCGGTCGCCGACTTACATTGGATCCGCAGCGTTGTTTCTCGCGCATTCATCTCACATTCAAAATTATCTAAACCTGACGGAAAGCGTACGCAAAGGAGGAACTGTCCATGGCCAGGGCAATATGGGGCCCGAGAATCCGGTGTGGGTAGAATTTGCGCGCTACATGGCTCCAATGTCCGCAATGGCTGCTTCAATACTGGCGCGTATTGTTGCGGCACCCGGTACGGCGCAAAAAGTGCTCGACGTTGCGGCAGGTCCGGGTGCGTACGGTATTGCGATTGCCAGGCTGAATCCTGAAGCGCAGATTTATGGACAGGATTGGAAGAACGTGCTCGAAGTGTCGGTTGAATCTGCGCGGGCTGCCGGTGTTGCAGATCGCTATCACACGATTCCCGGCAGCGCGTTCGAGGCACAGCTGGGAACCGGCTACGACCTCGTGCTGTTACCCAATTTCCTCCACCATTTCGACCATCCCACGAATGTCAGGCTATTAAAACGCGTCCGAACCTCACTCAAGCCTGCCGGCCGCGTGGCCACCGTGGAGTTTGTTCCGAATGAGGATCGCGTGACGCCGCCGATGCCCGCGTCATTCAGCATGATGATGCTGGGATCCACTCCCGGAGGCGACGCGTACACCTTTAAGGAACTGGCTGCGATGTTCGACGATGCCGGTTTCGGTCGCAGTACGTATCAGGAATTGCCGCCGTCGCCGCAGTCTTTGATTCTTACGGAGTACTAGGAAATCAGCCATGCCACTTGACACTTCGACCTGGGTTATCTGAGTATAGCGCCCATGAAAACTATTCTTGCTGTTGGGCTGCTCCTTACGTTGGTGTGTGTCAATTTGTTCGGCCAAGCCGCTCCCGTTGTGGGAGTCGCCGATCCCACGTCCCTATTTACCGATAAAGATCCGGTTCTCCAGAAGAACAAGCAGGCCGCGATGCATATCGTCATCGACCTGCTGGCCTACGGCCATTGGAACGAAGCCGATAAGTGGCTAACCGAGCGCTATATTCAGCACAACCCGGGGTTCGCTTCAGGGCGCGACACCGTGGTGAAGGCTTTTGGCGCCCGCGGCGCCGGCCGTCCGATTCCAGCCGATCCTAAGGATTGGAGCACCAAGATCGTCGCCGTGACGACGCAGGGGAATGACATCGTGTGCGTGGCCTCAGTCAGCACGCGTCCGGACCCGCGCAATCCCGGACAAACCTACACGACGACCCATTTCGACATGTGGAAGTTCATCGACGGCAAAGCCGACGAGCATTGGGACGAAGGCCAGATCACCGCACCTCCTGCTGGCGGACGCGGTGCCGGCGGGCCGGGCGGTGCTGCGCCTGGCGGACAAGCGCCTGGCGCCAGACAGTAATCGCGACCGGGAAATCGCTTCGGCCGATAATCTGAGAGATGGGGAGACCGTCGTAACCTCATAAGAGGGGGAGGGCTCCCCATTTCTGTTTGCACCTCCTGGGCAAGAACCAGTTGGCGGAGTCGAACCCCGCTGGACTAGAATGCCGCGAGGAGGTGCATCATGAAAAAAGCAATTCTTACCGTATCTCTGATAATGCTGACCGCAACCATGGCATTAGCCCACATCCGGATTTTTCCCACGGATTCCACCGTCGGTGCGCGAGAAAAATACACGATGCGCGTTCCGAACGAGAAGCAGGTGGCATCGAGCAAGGTCGAAGGAGAATTTCCTGTGGGTCTGCAGGTCTACGATTTCGAGTTCAAGCCCGGCTGGAAAATCGATTTCAAAAAGGACGCCAAGGGTAATATCGTCGGCGCGACCTGGACCGGCAAGATCCAGCCGTATGAATTCGTAGAGTTTGGAATGCTTGCGATCAATCCCAAGGAAGGCACAGACCTGACCTGGAAGTTCATCCAATATTACGACGACGGAACCAAGGAGGAATTCACGGGGCCCGTCGGTTCCCGGCTACCCTCGCCGGTCGTGACTCTGAAGGCGGCGCCCGCGAAATGAAGGTCTACTTTTCGAAACGAATGATCGTCTGCGTCGAGAACTGGCGATAGTTGCTGAACTCCATCAAGTTGCGGCTCTGACTCCCGTCACGCCATGAAGCACCGGCTACGCCCCGGACGGGCAAAAGGATCCGTTTGCCATCAATCTCAGCGAAGTGGTAGTCGAGTTCTCCGCGAGATGCGCTGATCGTCCAATCAACGGGAATTCCTTCGGTTTCGTGCGTCAGTCGCATGACGCTCTGGGTTTCGCGATCTACATAAACGAGACCGTGCCATGCGAAAAAATCGCGCTTGCTCATCGAACCATTCTTGAAACTCACATCGTATTCCGAATGGGCCTTGTCGATGGAATAGGAGAAGACGTGAGTTGGATGACCACGCAGTGATGTCCAGCGTTCCCACCGAAATTTCGCGTCCGATTTCGGGTTGAAGATCATATGCAAGGTTCTTCCAAAATCGCCCGAACTCGTGAAGCCACCCACATCGTTCAACGTCTTGCTCGTCGCCTTGCCGTTGATGCTGATCAGTTTCGGGACGTCGCCGCCGTCCAGGAAAGTCACTTCAAGTACGTGGACATCCAGCGACTTCCATGACTTTGAACTCTGCGATAGTTGCTGGCGCTGTATAGTCTCGTTGCAAATGAAGTTCGGGAGGTTTGCCGTGTATTGCACGGCTACATTCCGTATGGCTTCGATGAGACTGGCTTGCTCGCTGGCAGTGGGAGTCGGGGGCGCGTTGGGCAGTTGGATCTCCTGCGTGTCCTGTGTCTTCCCTTCCTGCACAAACAGAACGACAGACAGGATGAGTATGAATCGCTTCATGGGCAGATCCTTTCAAGAACCCATAATAGGTAAGACCATTCCCAAGCTCAGCCGTGCTTGGGCAGCTGCGGGAGCGGCAGACGGGGGCGGCCGGATCCATCCGGAACCTGCGGTGGACTCTCGATGAGTGCCTGCATCACGAGCTCTATGGCCTTTTCCATTTGCGAGTCACGTCCAGCCGCATAATCCTGCGGTGTAATTTCGACGTTGACGTCCGGATCCGTGCCGTAGTTTTCAAGCCCCCAGCCGACGTCTTTGAACCAGAAGGAAAACTCCGGCTGCGTGGTGACGCTTCCGTCCACCAGATAGTATCTCGGATTGATTCCGACAACGCCGCCCCACGTTCGGCGGCCCACAAGAGGCCCAAGACCCATCATCTTAAACGCATGCGAAAACATGTCGCCGTCAGAGCCCGCGTGTTCATTCGTAACGGCGACCATAGGGCCGAGAATAGAGCCTTCGGGATAAGGCGCCGGATTACCCCAACGCGGGAAGTCGTAACCCAGCCGCTTTCGAGCCAGCTTCTCCAGAATCAGTTGGGAGACGTGACCGCCACCGTTATATCGCACATCAATGATCAGGCTTTCACGTTCGGCTTCGACGAGGTAGTAACGGTGGAATTCGGAATAGCCTCGCGGCCCCATGTCCGGAATATGAACATAACCGCTACGGCCATTCGTCCGTTCGTGAACGAGCCGCCTGTTTTGCTCAACCCATTCGCGATAGCGTGCCGGCATTTCGTTGTTGAGCGTTACGACCGTGACACGACGGACATTCGCACCATCCGCACTTGCGACTGTAATTTCGACGGGAACTCCATTTAGATTCACCAGGCGGGAGCCCGGGATAACGTCGACGCTCAAAGGGCGTCCCGAGATCGCCAGAAGCCGGTCGCCGGTATGGACATTGACGCCTGGAGCATGGAGCGGCGAGCTCTGTTCAGCATCCCAGGCGTCACCGTCAACGATGTGCGAAATGCGATAGCTGCCCACCGCCGAATCCCACATCAGATCCGCCGCAAGAAATCCAAGAGGCATTTCCGGCGCTGGACGATAATCGCCGCCCATCTCATAAGCGTGCGATGTTCCAAGTTCACCTTGCATTTCCCAAACCAGATCTGAGAAGTCCGAACGTGTGGATACACGGTCCAGAAGCCGTGCATAGCGGTCGAGGACGCGTTTCCAGTCCACGCCGGACATGTCTTCGGACCAGAAGTATTCCCGTTGCAGCCGCCAGATGTCGCGCAACATCTGTTTCCATTCCGCGAGTGGTTGAATCGAAATGCGAAGCCTGTTCAGGTCGATCCATCCGGAATGGCGGGACGGTTTATCGTCGGTCGGTTTTTCGATCTTTGTCGCAGCATTGACCGCGCGCAATCGCTTGCCGGTTCTGTAAATCAGCGTCGAGTTGTCTCGGCTCACCTCAAACGCAACAATATCGTTTAAAAGAGTTTCCGTTTTCTGGCTGTTGAATTCGTAAGACTGCAGATCGCCGCCTTGAAGGTCTCTGCTGGGCCACTCCTGCCGCAGGCTGCCGGTTATGGGAAACGATGTGAACAACACTTTGCCCGGCAGTCCGCCGATCTGACGATAAAGTCCTTCCGCTACAGGAAACGCCAGAATCCGCCGCTCGATACCCTCCGCATGGATACGCACGGTTATCGGGTTTTCCGTGTCGGTTTTTGGTGGCGGTTCGATGAAGCGGCGTGGTTGGCTCAGGAACGGTGAAGGCTCATCCTTACTCAGAACGATCAGGCATGGTTTTATGCTTTTCGGAAAACCGAGATCGAAATAATAAGAGTCATAAACAGGATCGAATGACCGATGGGAAAGGAAGTATAGATACTTACCTTCGGGGTCGAACGCGGGGCCGAAGTCCCGAAACTCAGGTGTACTGGCTAAGAAACTGCCGCCGGTTGTCACGTCATACAGTTTGATCGCGCTGGTTTCACGGCTGGTCGCGAAGTCATAAGCGAGCCAGTTGCCATCGGGAGACCAGGCCAAATCCTCCACACGCCGATAGCCGCTGTGGTCGATCTGTTTAACCGTTTCGGTCTCGACATCAACAAGCAGGACTTCCTGCCGGTGATTGGAAATAGCGATAAGTGGCTTTTTCGGAGACACCGACATCTTTGCTATGCGCCCAAATTCGACGTGTTCGAGCCTGCGAACACTGCCGTCCTCACGGAAGAGTTCCAATCGCTCCTCACCTGAAGCATCACTGACGCAGACCAGTGTTTTGCCTTCGTACAGCCATTGCGGTTGACGATATCGCGCGTCGTCGCGGTCGCCATGTCTCGATACCGGTCCTTCCCACAATCCGAACGTCAACGCTTTACCGCGACATTCCACTGCGACCGAGTGGCCATCCGGATGCAGTGCACCATTCTCGAGAAACTCTTCGGGCTTGATGAATTTGCGCTGGGTCTGCGTGGCGGGGCCATGCCACTCGATCCTGATTTGGAGTGTCTTGTTGGCCGGAGGGTCGAACAGATAAATGCCGGCTCCACATTGATAGACGATCCTCCTTCCATCCGTGTATGCCCAGCGCGCGAAGTATTCCTCATGGTCTGTATGCCGGCGCAGGTCCTGGCCGGACGGGGTGCATGAGTAGAGGTTGCCGATTCCTTCGTGATCGGACAGGAAAAAAATGCGATCGCCGAGCCACATCGGGCTGGCGAGGTTGCCATTCAGGTCGGCGAGAAGTGGCCGGAATTGACCGGAGCCTTCCTGGTCAATCCAGAGTTTTCCCGCAGTACCGCCGCGATATCTTTTCCAGCGCGCCAGATCCGTTGTGTTTCTTCCAATCAGGATCCGGCCGCCCGAACCGAAGCTCAAGTCGTTCGCTCGGCCGAATGAATACTTTTGTGGCTGTCCGCCGGTGATCGGAATACGAAACATCCAGGTCATGTCCCTAAACGGTTGTGCTGCGTTGGAGGTGAAAACGATATCGCCGTCTGGGGAGAATCCGCGGACCCTGGAGTCGGCGCCAAGATAGGTCAAACGGCGGAGCGGTCCGCCAGTGGCCGCTGTGAGAAAAACTTCGGCGTGTTTCTCCTCACGCGCGGTGATCGCCAACCACTGCCCGTCCGGTGACACCGCCATCCTGCCCATTTCGCCGAGACCGGAAGTCAATCTCCGCGGAACCCCGCCTGTATCGGACACGGTCCATACGTCGTCTTCTGCCACAAAGAACACGTCGCCCGCATGAATCGCCGGAAGCCGGAAATAACCCTGTTCAGCCATAAGCAAAGAATGCTCATTCTTCAAGTGGTGGTTCCCCACCTTTTGGGGATGCGAGTATACTCCTCATGGTCCTTTGAACCGCTTATCAACAGTATTTTCCGTTCTGGGTGGCGGAGGATATGGCGTTCAAGCGGGGGTGCCGAAGTATGGATCCCGATTTTCAGACGATATACGCTCGGCCTTAGACAATCACTTGGCTCGTTGTTTCGCAAACACGGGAATCTATTTCTCGATCACGGAGGTTTAACGCCATGCGAATACGTTATCTCTCGTTCCTTTCATTGCTCGTTCCGGCCTTTTTCTTGCTCAGCGGACATGCCGTCCTCAAGGCTCAGCAAGCAAGTGCTTCGGCGGTCAAAGGCGGGCGCTGGTCTGATTCAGGCACGTGGGCAGACAAGAAGGTGCCAGCCGAAGGCGCCATGGTCACCATTGACAAGGGCATGGATGTTGTCCTCGATGTCAGTCCGCCACCGCTGCACGGTTTAAATCTCAACGGCAAGCTGAGCTTCGCAGACAATAAGGATCTTGAACTGACCACAGAATGGATCATGTTGCACGGGACGTTGGAGATCGGTACTGAAGCCAAGCCCCACACGCGCAATGCCACCATTACCCTGACCAATAACGTCCTGGATGAAAACATCATGGAAATGGGCGACCGCGGCATCATGCTGATGGGCGGAACCCTGAGCCTGCACGGAAATCGGAAAGATTCCTGGACCAACCTGACAAAAACAGCCGCCGCGGGAAGCAGCACCATCGAAGTCTCGAATGTCGGCGACTGGAAAAAAGGTGACTCGATCGTTGTCGCGTCAACGGACTACGATCCCCACCAGGCAGAAAGACGAACCATCTCCAGCATCTCTGGAAAAGTGATTACGCTGGATCAGAAACTGGAGTACATGCATTACGGCCAAGTCACCTTCGGCGTGGATGAGCGTGCTGAGGTTGGCATGCTGTCGCGCAATATCCATCTCCAGGCTTCAGCCGACGCAGAGAAATCCTTCAGCGGCGGGCATGTGATGGCGATGGCTGGGTCAACGATGCAAGTCTCTGGTGTCGAGTTCTTTCGAATGGGTCAGCACGAGAACCTTGCGCGGTACCCGATCCATTGGCATCTGGTCGGCGACACGCAGAAGCAATACATCGAGAACTCAGCGATTCACGACACCTACAGCCGCTGCGTGACAGTGCACGGTACGAACAATGTGCGGGTTGAAAACAATGTGGCCTACAACAACGTCGGTCACTGCTACTTCCTCGAAGATGGCGTTGAACACGGCAACCAGTATGTTCACAACCTGGGCATTCTGACCAGGTGCCATACCACCCGGGCCTGTAATTCGACAAATGCAGTAGTCGGAGTCTACGGAGGGGTTCAAGGTCAAAATGGTCAAAATGCTACCGACCAGTTGATTCCTTCCGACAACACGGCGGCCACCTTCTGGATCACGAACCCCGACAATACCTACCGCGGGAATGTGTCCGCAGGTTCCGAGGCAACAGGCTTCTGGCTGGCTTTTCCAGAACATCCAACAGGTAAGTTTGAAGGCACGGAGATCGCCGCGAAAACCTGGCCCCGTCGAACACCATTTCGGGAGTTTTCCGGCAACGTCGCCCACTCCAACATCGAAGGGCTGATGTTGGATCGCGGACCCAATGCGCAGGGCAAATTCAACCTTGGCGGGAACACGTATCTGCCTTATACGGATCCCGCCGACACCAACAGCGCGAGGCTGGAAGCGACGTTCAAAGACATTACCATCTACAAGAGCAGGGGCGCTGCCATCTGGGCCCGTGGCGAGAATCATATCTTCGACGGCCTGAAGATTGCAGACAGCG
>Ga0105248_10000531_pt1 | contig 43321 bp, 77 predicted proteins | sample KBSS34metaG_FD_81524 | JGI IMG/M metagenome (GOLD analysis project Ga0105248, IMG submission 81524) | Switchgrass rhizosphere microbial communities from Kellogg Biological Station, Michigan, USA - KBS S3-4 metaG | ecosystem: Host-associated > Plants > Roots > Rhizosphere > Soil | place...
ACGCCGATCGTACTGTCTGACGGCAATCTGCGCGGCGAACGCGTGCCGGCCGGCTTCCTCAAGGTCACTGCCGAGGCGGTGGACCGCTTCATGAAGGCCTATCCCGAGTTGGTCTACGGCGTCTCCTACAATCCGAGCGTCGACCTGTTCAACCATGGCGCGCACAAGGGCGTCTGGTACGGCGAGGACTATGCCTTCTCGCGTCGCTGGCGTGAATGCGGCGGTGAAATCGTCCTCGTTCCCGACCTCGACCTCACGCATCACGGCGATAAGCCCTATCCAGGCAATTTCCACCGCTTCCTCTTGGCCCAGCCAGGCGGCAGCGAATTCAAGGAAGCAGCATGAGCATTCAGGAACAGCCCCGCAAGCCGTGGCCGCGTTGGGCCGTCCACTCGACCGAGGGCCGCCGCGCCCGCTTCGATTGCTGGGGCGACGTGCCGAAGGGTTGGGAACTCGAGGAAGCCCTGCCCGGCGAGAAGGATGTCCGCCGTAAGCCGGCCGATGAAGATATCGCAGACATGCGCGCGAAGTATGTCGAGAAGTTCGGCAAGAAGCCCGGCCCGACATGGGACGCGGACATGCTGCGCGACAAGCTGGCGGAATAGCTCGTGGCGAATCGTCAGCGCTTCGAAGTTTGGGCCGGCGAAGATCGGTTGCTGGTCATGCAAGCGCGCGATTCGTCCAACGCCGTGCGCGACCTGACTGGCCTTGCGCTCTCGTGTCGCGTCGGCATGCCGCCGAACCGCCCATGGCAGCTGTCCGCCGTCTTCAACCCTGTGGCCAGCGTGATCAGCGCGGCTGCCGGCACCTTCACCGCAGCGATCGACGGCGGGGACACCGAGTGCCTGCACGGCGAATACATGCACCAGACGACGGACCAGAACGGCGTAGTGCTCACGGAAGGGCCGCTGATGATCAAGCGAGCGGTGAGTAACTGATGGCCACTCAGACCGCCCGCCAAGTCCTCACGCGCGCGATGCGGCGCATCCGGCAGATCGCTGGCGAGGAGCCGATGTCCGCCGCCGAGCTGGCCGATGGCTTGGTGACGATGAACGGCGCCATGCACGGCTTCGGGCCGAAGGGCATCCACTATTCGCACGTCGACTTGGCGGCCAACGACACCGTCAACATGCCGGACGAGCAGATCGACAACCTCATCTGGATGATCGCTCAGGCGCTGGCACCGGAATACGGCTATGTCTTTGCGACAGCGGATGAGAAGGCGGCTCTGCTCGGTGCTCTCCAGGAGCTGCAGGCGGCCTACCACATCACGCCGCCGGCACCATCGCCCCGTGGCCTGCTGCGCAATCGGCTGGGCCTCTTCTCGATGCAGCGGGGTGAATGATGCCCCGCGCCGCCCTCGCATTCAGCAGCAACTCCCAACGTTCCAGGCCGCTTGACGCTGCGCGCCTGATCAACCTATTCCCAGAGACGCCCCCCTTCGGCTCTCGTGCTCCGGGCCTGCAGACAGGCGCGCTAGCCTCGCCGATGAAAGCCGTCCTGTATGGCACGCCTGGCCTCAAGACGAGCCTCGCGATCCCGCCTACAGCCGAGTCGTGTCGCGCCGCGCGCCAGGCGCTGGGGTACCTATGGGCGCTGTTCGGCTCCTACCTCTATCGCATCGACTCGTCCGGCGCTGTGCTGGGCTGCTCCGGCGACCTGATTTCCGCCGAAGGTTCGGCGATGATGAGCGACAACGGCATCCAGCTCGCCGTGCTGGCCAATGGCGAGACGTTCGTGGTCGGCGCCGCGACCGCCAAGTTCACGTTCCAGGTGACCGGCGGTAGCTACACCACCGGCACGAACACGATCAGCGCGCTCACGGTCGACGGCGTGGCCATCATCGGTGGCGCGGTCGACTGGACGGACAGCAACGCGGGCACCGCGCGTGCTATCGCCAAGGCGGTCAACGACCTGACTTCGAGCCCCGATTACACGGCGACCGTGACCGACGACAAGGTGACCATTGCGGCCGCAACGGCGGGCACGGCATCGAACGGCCTGGCCGTGGCAATTACTGTGGCTGGCGATGTCACAGTCTCGGCAGCGATCGGCACGCTCACCGGTGGCGCTGCGGTATCAACCAATGTGCAGAAGGTCGTTGCAACCGGTTATCCCGTCGAGGGCGCCGACAGCCTCGACTACATGGACGGCTACACGATCTGGAATCGCACCGGGACGAAGCAGTTCTTCCTCTCCGGGCTATACGACACGACGGCGATCGATGCGCTCGATTTCGCCTCCGCCGAGAGCACCCCAGCCACGCTGCTCCGGGTGCTGGTGGCCCAGCGCGAGCTGTGGCTGTTCAAAGCTCAAGGCATCGAAATCTGGACGGACACCGGCGCCTCGCCGTTCCCCTTCGCGCGCATTCCGGGGGCCGTGATCGAACGCGGATGCGCAGCTGGTCTGACGTGTGCAAAGACCGACCTGTCGGTGTTTTGGCTCGGGGACGACCTGATCGTGTACCGCGCGACCGGCTATCAGCCCACCCGCATCAGCACGCACGGCATGGAGGACGAGATTCGGGCCTTCTCGACGGTCACCGACGCCTTCGCCTTTACCTACACGCAGGGCGGCCACGCCTTCTACGTCCTCACGTTCCCGACCGCCGGCCGGACCTATTGTTTCGACGCCGCCACGAACGGCTGGCACGACCGGCAGAGCGGCACGTCTCAGGTCCCGGCGGTATGGAAGGTGGCGAACGTCACCGCCGCCTTCGGCAAGCTCTATGCGGGCTTCACGCTCGGGCGGCTGTGCGAACTCGACATGGACACCTTCGATGAAGCGGGCGAGCCGATCCGGCGCGTCGTGCGCACCGCACCGTTCTACGCAGACGGCAAGCGGGCGATCATGAACGTCGTCGAACTCGAGTGCGAGCTGGGCGTGGGCACGATCAGCGGGCAGGGCGGCGACCCGCAAGTGATGTTGCGCTGGTCAGATGACGGCGGTGCGACGTGGAGCAACGAGCGGTCCGCCAGCATGGGAGAGCGCGGCGTGCGCGGCCGGCGCGTGCTGTTCCGCCGGTTGGGCGCCTTCCGGCAACGCATGCTCGAATTCTCGATCAGCGATCCGGTGAAGCCCGCGCTCTACGGCATTCGCCACGAAACCCAAGCATTGGCGGCATAAGATGTCTGAAGCAGCCTCGATCAACGTCCATGCTTTCCAGCCCTACAACGGTGGGCAAGGCAAGACTGCACCCTCGACAGATAGCAGCGGCGCAACGGCGTGGAAAATCCCTGGCCTCGGCGGTGGCAACGACGACAGCGACCGCAAGCGCGTAATGGTGACGAATGACGGGGATGTCACTGCCTACTTCCGCATGGGGCCGGCGGGTGTGGCGGCCGACACCGATTCGCTGAAGATCCTTCCAGACTGCGCCTATTTGCTCAGGCCGCCGGACACCAATCCGTCTGGTGTCTGGTTTGCGACATGCACGAAGGCCGGCGAAACCACTGAGATCAACGTCGTCTTCGGCTACGGCACATGAAGCTGATGCCCAACCCTTCGGTGCAGCTGGTGGGAGACGACGGCCGACCGTCGTCCTCCTTGCTGGAGATGATCCCGCAGCTCTCGGCAATCGACGTGGTGGCCGATCGGCAGGGGCTGCCGACGCCGCTGTTCCTGACCAAGATGCAGGCCGTCGCAACCAAGCCGCTTCCGAACTCGCGGGCGCCGATCGTCAACGCCGATGGCACGCCGACTCGAATAATGACGGCGCTTTTGATGGGCTTGCCATGAAACTACGCTATCTCTCGGATTCGGCGTCGCATGTCGCGAAGCAATCGAGCGACTTCCCTGCGTGCACTGGAGCCGCGTTCCCTCAAAGCTTTACCGTCAAGCCAGAGCTGGATCGGGTGTGTCTCGCCGGCAATGTGGATGCCGCTGCGCGTCTTGTGCCGGATGACGTACTGGAGATGACCCGGATGGGTCCAAGGCTCGTGCTTGATAAGTCTCATTCTAGCACCCTCAAACTGCTGCGGCTCCCGGCCCCTTCGTCAACCGTCAGGGCGCTTACTGGTGTCCCAGACGGGAAGAGGCTTTCGCCTCCCCGCGGGCTACTCCGAATAGGACTCCCGCTTAGCATGTGCCGCCTGGCAGCATGGGACGCATCATCTTGCGGGGGCGTTGCGCACCATCCCCGCCGCAGCCCGGTGAATGTAGCATGATCCGGCTCGCCGTCCCAGACGATGGACCGGCGATCATGCGCATGGGCGAGGCGTTCTTTCGCGAGTCGGGGCATGCCGAGCGTTTCGCCTTCGACCGTGCTTCCTTCGCGCATACCTGCACCGTCCTCGGCAGGGCTGGTCTGCTCTACGTCGGCGAGAAGGACGGTCAGGTTGTCGGCATGGCCGCATTCGACGTGTCGCCCAGCATTTGCAACCACTCAGTTCTGGTTGCACGTGAAACATTTTGGTATGTTGATCCAGACTACAGGAAGGGTCTCGGCCTCAAACTCCTAGGGGCAATCGAGACCGCGGCCGGTGATTACGGCGCCACGCTCTTTGATGTGGTTGCTGAGCCCGGCCCGCGAAGCAGGCCTCTCGAACATCTGTACGAGAGACGCGGCTTCAATCCTGCGGAGAAGACTTTCCGCAAGGTATTGAAGCCATGCCAATCGGCTCGATTGTCGGCGGCCTGATCGGCCAAGGCGGCGCACAAGCCGCCGGAGCCGCCTACGGTCAAGGCGTCCAGAACGCTGACTTCATCCGTCGCCAGAACGAGGCGAAGCTCTCGCCGTGGTGGCAGGCCGGCTATTCGGCGAACAACCTCATGTCCGAACTCAACGGGCTTGGGCGTTACGTCGACGACGGTCAGGGCTATGGCGGCGTCCGGCTCGACGACAGCAATTGGCAGGGCGACCAGAAGAACGCCTTTGCGCGGTTCCAGACCTCGCCGGACTATCAGTTCCGCTTGAGCCAGGGGCAGACGGCTCTCGACCGCTCGGCCGCCTCCAAGGGCATGCTGCTCAGCGGCGCGCAGACCAAGGCCTCGCAGCAGTTCGGCGGCGACCTTGCCAGCGGCGAGTACAACAACTGGTACAACAAGCTCGCCGGGCAGAGCGGGCAGGGGCTGACGGCGGCCGGTCAGACGGTCGCCAGCAACAGCAACGCGCTGGGGCAGCAGAACGCCGCGCTGGCCGGTCAGGCGTCGAGTTATCAGAACAGCGCCAATGCCTTGGCCAACGGTATCGGCAACGCCAGCAAGAGTCTTGCTAGCATCTATGGTCTGAGTGGCGGCGGAAATCCGTTCAGCTCCGGCGGTGGCATGGGCGCAGCTGGCACCCCCGGATCGCCGTACTACGGCCCCGTGTACTCGGGGTTCTGATGCGCACCCTAGTAGCAGTTCGTCGTATTCCCGAAGGTCGTGCAGCTGATCGGCTGCCGCGGCGGCGTGATCGTCGTCGGCAGGGGCGCGGACTGTTGGAATACTACGGGCGGCCTGGAAGCCATGCGCCGCGAGACGGTGTCCGCGTATCCGCGATTGGCTTCGAACGCAGCTCGTTGGCTCTCGCATTCCTCGGGAGGATGTCCCCTAAGGCAGCCGATGTACATTTCTCGGCTGTAGGTGAGTTCGTCCATCTGCTGAGGCGCGCACGCCCCCGCAAGCAATCCCAGTGCAATGACGGCGAATTTCATATCGGTCTCCTGCCCACGCGGTTGTATCTTAGCAGGGGGGCAGCGTGGTAGATATCCCCCTCCAGTTCCCAGACATCGGCAACGCCCTCGCGACGGGCATGCAGCTGCGCAACGCCAATATCCAGGGCGAGCGCGAGCAAGAGCAGCTGAACATGCTCCGCCGCCGCAGCGCGCTGGGGCCTGACGTGCAGGCCGCCATCACGGGCGATTCGAAGGCGCTCGGCCGCGTGGCTGCCGTCGACCCGGACTACGCCCTGAAGCTCGGGCCGATCATGGAGACGATGGGGGCCAAGGAGCGGACGAAGCTGCAGGCGGGCGCCGACTTCACCTACAAGGCGGCAAACGCCGTCCTGCAGGCCGATCCTGCCGATCGTCCCGCCGTCTACAGACAGATGATTGCGCAAGGCGCGGCCCTTGGGCACGACCTGTCCAAGTTGCCGCAGGAGTATACGCCGCAGCTCGACGGCCAGCTTCGCTCGTGGCGCCAGATGGCGATCCCCGTGCTGGACCAGTGGAAAGTGGAGCAGGACCGGCCACAGCCGATGGTTGGGGGCGGTGGGGCGCCGACTGGCGCTCCCGCACCCGGTGGCGGTGGCGGCCCGTACGGCGGCGCAATCGCCAACATCGAAAGCTCCGGCGCGCCCAACGGCGGCTATGGGGCTGTAGGACCTGCTGCCAATGAGAAGGGCAACCGCGCCTACGGCAAGTATCAGGTGATGGATTTCAACGTCGGCCCGTGGACGCAGGAGATCCTCGGGAAGGCGATGACGCCGCAGGAATTTGCTGCCAGCCCACAAGCGCAAGATGCGGTGTTCGCGGGCAAGTTCGGCCAGTACGTGCGGAAGTATGGCAGCCCTCAGGCTGCAGCTCGAGCGTGGTTCGCGGGCGAAGGCGGGATGAGCAATCCCAATGCCACCGACGTGAACGGAATGTCGGTGGCGAACTACGAGCGCAAGTTCAGCGCTGCCCTGCCGCCTGGTGGCGGCCAAGCCGCGCCCGGTGTGCCGGGTCCTGTCGCCTCACCCGTGCCGTCTCCTCCAGGCTTCACGCCCCCGCCGACTGCGCAAATGCCGGGACCGCCCACGGGCCTCATTCCGCCCGGTCCGCCGCCAGCGCAGATGCCAAACGGCATGCCCCCGCAGATCGCACAGGGCAGCGGCGGCGATGGCAGCGGCAATCCGGTGCCTCCGGTCGACCAGGGCCTGACGCGCGGGCTCAAGCTGCCTCCAGGCGCCCGCATGATGGGCATCAAGGGCGTTCCGGTGGTGAAGGACGGCAACGTGCTGATCGTGCACCCGGACGGCACGCAGGACTGGCTGCCGCTGCCGCCTCGCAAGGAACCGGGACCCCAGCCGCCAGCCGGGCCGTTCGCGGGCAATGCTATGGAGGCGCAATACGCCAACGTCCTCGCGGCTGGCGCGAGCGATCCGGCGGTGCGGTCGACATTCGCTTACGCCCAAGCCTACGCCCATGCGTCGGCGCCACGCACAACCATAGATGAGCAGGGCCGGCCGGTAACGATCCAGCCGAACGTCAGCCATCTGGCACCTCCGACATTCCAGCAGGGCGCGGCACCTCCAGGTGCTGCCGCCGGCCCCGCGCCGCAAGCCGCCGCTGGCGGACCATCGGTGGCCCAGAGCGGACCGCCGAGCGCACCCGTGCCGCCGGCCATCCCGCCGCGCACTCTGCCGGGCGGCCAGACCATCACCGTGGGCGAGGGTGCTCCCAAGGGACCGAGCGCGACAGAAATGGCGAAGCTCCGCGATATGGAAGCTGAAGGCGGTTCGATCATTGAAGCGCTCAATGATTTCAAGAAGGAATACAAGGCGGCTGGCTTGGGCGATCGCGTCAAGTCGGCGTTCGGCGTCACGACATCGCTGAACACGTCCTACAACGTCGCCGCTCTGCTCGCGAAGGGCGAAGCGCTGTTCAACCTCGGTGTCTTGAACGGTCCCGATCTGGACCTCATCCGCCGCACTATCCCGGACCCTTCCACGGTGAAGGCCGGCACCGTGTCGGCTGAGGACATGGAAAAGTCGGTCGACAAGGTTGCAAGCCTGATCAAGACGCGCCTCGACCAGAAGAAGAAGTCGCTCGGCATCGCGTCCACGCCAGCCGCTCCCGGCGGCGACGATCTGCGCAAGAAATACGGGCTTGAGTGATGGCCGATACCGACCGCATCAAGCGCAACCTCTCCAAGATGATCGGCCAAGGCGCGCCTGAGGCCGATCTGAATTCGTACCTGAAGACGGAGGGCTTCAACTCGCCCGACGAATGGCGTTCGGCTGTCACGGCCCCAACGGAAACTGAGGGCCAGCAAGACTACGTGCCGCAGGGCTACACAGGGGGCGAGAAGGCGGCTCGCGTCGTCGGACAGGCCGCGACCGGCTTTAACGATGCCGTCGCCAATACCGTGGGTGCACCGGTGGATGCCGCTGCATGGGCGCTCCGGCAGGCTGGCGTCTCGGCAAACAATCCCGTTGGCGGATCTGCCAGCATCAAGCGCGGCATAGACTATGTCGCTACTCTCCCGGGCCGCGTCGGCGATGCCGTATCGCAAGGTTCATTCGCGCCACTGACCGATGATCGCATGTCGCGCTTCAATGCCATCGGCACAACCGAGAAATTCGCCCATGGCGCGGGTGAAGGTGTTGGCAACGCTCTGTCGATCGCTGTCCCGGCCGCTGCCATTGCCAACACGGCGCGCGCCGGCACTGTGACGCAAGGGGTCGCCAATGCGCTCGCAACACAGCCGGTAACGCAGGCCGTTTCCGGGGCTGTTGGCGGCGGAGTGGGCGAGGCGACCGATAATCCGTGGCTCGGGCTCGCTGCCGGCGCGGCGGTCCCGGTTGCCGCTGCCGCTGCCCGTGGCGTCATCTCGCCCCTGACCCAGCGCCTGACGCCGCAAGAACAACGTCTCGTACAGGTGGCGGACGCAGAGGGAATTCCGCTCACGCCGGGACAGCGCACTGGAAGTAAAGGCGCGCAGGTTGTCGAGAGTGTTTTCGCGAACACGCTCGGCGCTTCTGGCCCGATGCAAAACACCTTGCGCAACCAGCGTGAGCAGTTCAATCGCGCCGCGCTCGAGCGAGCCGGTGTCACGGCGACCGATGCGTCGCCCGACACGATAAACCGAGCGTTCCGCACGGCCGGCCAGACATTCGATGATCTTGCGAATCGCACCACACTGAGCGTCGATCGGCAGTTCGTGAATGACGTGCGGCAGGTTGAAAGCGAATACGGACGCCGGCTGCCGACCGATGTTGCGCCAGTCTTCCAGTCGTACATGAACGACCTTGAGCCGGCGTTGTCGGCCGCAACTACCGGCCAAAACCCACAGATCGCGGGCGATATCTACGCTCGTATCCGGTCCGGTATTGGCCGACGTATCCGGACGGCATCTGGGCGCCCAGACCTGCAGGAAGCCTTGGGCGGCCTACAGACGGCGCTCGACGATGCTGTGGAGCGCAGCACCTCCGGCCCCTTGCGGCAGGAGTGGCAGGACGCGCGCCGCCAGTACCAGGCTCTGATGACGATCGACAAGGCGATGCGGGGCGGCACGCAGGGCGATCGCGCGGCAGCGAACATTCCATTCAACGCGCTCCGGCAGGCCACGGTGCAAGGTGATCGCGCCGGTTTCTCTCGCGGTCGCGGGCAGATGAACGAGCTTGCCCGCGTGGGCGACTTCATCGCCGATCGCATTCCGAATTCCGGCACGGCGTCGCGGCAGATGGTGCTCAACCCGCTGGAGTGGCCCGGTCTGATCGGCGGTGGAATCGCTTCGCGCGCCTACAATACCGGTGTTGGGCAGCGCTACCTCACAAATCAGCTCGCCGGCCAAACCGACTTCCGAGGCCTATATACCGGCCAACTCGCTCGGCAGGGCCGCGAAGAAATCGAAGGCGGCCAAAATGCACTGAGTCGACGAGGCGGACGGTGATGACCGTGAACATCCACGCCGCCCCAAATCCGACGATCAGGATGCATAGCAACCACGATTGCCCCGTGGGGAGGGGATCTTTCGCCTGCCATCGGTCGAAGGCGAACGCCGCGGCGATCGACACCGCGCACTGCAAATACCGCATGGGGACAGCATAGCATGGCCACGCTCTACAAGCCCATGGACGTGCAGGTAGACGGTGACGGCATCTCTATGGCCGGCGCCAAGCTCTATTTCTACCAGACTGGCACAAGCACGCCGCAGGACACCTATTCGCAATCGGACCTCGACCCGAGCCACGTCAATCCGAACCCCGTGCTGGCCGATGGCGATGGCCTATGGCCGCCGATCTACATGGGATCGACCGACTACAAGGCGATCCTGAAAACGGCTGATGACGTGACGGTGCAGACGATTGATCCAGTGTTGGTCAATCCGCAAGCCACGTCTCTTTCCCTCCAACTCGACGCCGCGTTCGGTTCGACGCAGTTCAGTCTCCTGCAGCGCGGCGCCTCAGTATGGCAGGCCGTGACGCTCAAGGCAGTCCTCGACAACAAGTTCGGCACGACACAGGGCCAAATACTCTACCGCGGGGCGGCGGACTGGGCAGTCCTGGCACCTCCTGCGGCCTCTGCATTGAGCGACCTTCGGATTGCAGGCGCGGCCGCAAATCCGACGTGGACGCGACGCGCGTACCTCTACGCGACCATCGCGGCCGGCGTCGTGACGATCCTCAAGAGCGCGGGCTTGAGCATAGCCAGGACCGGCAATGGCAAGTTCACCGGCACCATCAACCCAGTGATGCCGGACGCCTTCTACCGCATCGCAGCCACGTCATCGGCCACATTGAGCGGTGGTGCGGGGCAGGGCGAGTGGGTGTCGGAAGACACGGCAGCGGGCGCGCGCACGACCTCGACATTCTTCCTCGAGGTTCGCGGCGACAACATCGGCGTGCAGGACCCGGACGCCATCAGCATCGAAGTGTTCGGCTAGGAGAAGACCATGGCACAGCCGGTTGAAATCGCTCTCGGCACCAACGCTGCGGACCCAAATACGGTTGGGGCCGGCGCGGCAATCCCAGTCACGCAGAGGGCATCGGTCGGCGGCGGCATCACATGGGGCGCACCTCAGCCTATCGCCATGACGGGAGTGTCCAAGCCGTTTATTCCCGCCAACGCGGCGCGCAAGGCGGTCATGTACTGGAATCCCGCCGCCAACGCCCCAGCGTCCTACGATCTGTCCGGTGGCGTGGTCACGCTGGCTGGAGGCATCCCTCTGATCCCCGGCGCGGCTCCTACCGTTCTGACCGGCGCCGATTGCCCCGTGACGGCCATTACGGCCATCGGGACCAACACACAGAATCTCTACTACGTCGAGGGGACCTGAACATGGGTATCCAGTTTGGCGCTCCTCCCGTCCTTCGGCGCGCAACGGTATTCACGGCGAGTGGGACCTATACCCCCGTCAGCTCGCTCATCTGGGTAACCGCAGTTGAGGGTGGCTGCGGTGGCGGCGGGGGCGGTGCAACCACCGGTGCCGGCGGCGGCGGTGGCGCGGGCGGCATCGGCATCAAGCAGCAGCCCATGTACGTGACGCCCGGTGTGGCCCTGACGGTCACGGTGGGCGCTGGCGGCGCAGCCGGCGCGATTGCTGGCTTGGGCGGCAATGGCGGCGTCAGCAGCGTCACGGGCGGCGTTGCCGGCGATGTCGTTACCCCTGCGAGCGGTTCGTCCGCCCGAGGCAACAACGGTGGCGCAGCCAACGGCGGCAATGGCGGCACTAGTCAATCCAGCATCGGCCCTGTGGTTGCCGCATCAACCGGAGCAACCGGCGGCGCGGCCGCGGGATCAGCCGGCGGATACATCCAGGCAACTGGCAATTTCTACAGCGGTGGCGCGGGCGGCGCTGGTGCTGGGACTGGCTCAGGCGGTGGCGGCGGTAGCCGTCCCTTCATGAGCGCTAGCGGCGCGGCGCTTTCCGGTGGCGCCAATATCGGCGGCGGCGCCGGCGGTTGTTCGATCATGGGCCTCGGCGGCGTGGGCGGTGCGACGGGCGCCACCGGGATTGCCGCCGCGGCAAACTCGGGCGGCGGCGGCGGCGGCGGGGGCCAGAACAATACCGGCGGCGCGGGCGGTTCCGGCATCGTCATTATCGAAGAGGGCATGTAATGCTCCGCTACCAGTCCCGTCGCGCCAATACTGCCGCGCGTAACCGACTGACCGACAACCGGCAATACTACGTCGACACGGTCAACGGGCAGAACGGCAACAACGGCCGGAGCTGGGCGACCGCGAAAAAGGATCTGCAGGTCGCGATCGACTACGTGAAGGACAACGTCGACCTGGCCGGCTTCCGCCCGACATTCAACTTCAAGGGCGTGCAGACGAGCATCGTAAGCGTTTCTGGTAGCTGGGTGGGGGAAGGCGAAGCACCGTCGATCGAGATCATAGGCGATGTTGCCACTCCGGCAAATGCCATCATCCGCACGACCAGCACCGACGCCTTCAGGCTGTACCAGAGCACCGCCCGGCTGTGGGGCGTGCAGGTCGAGACGCTGGTCAGCAACGGCTCTTCGCTCCGGATCTACGATCACTCGAGCCTATACATCGGCTGGATCAACCTCGGTGTCTGCGCCAAGGAGCAGTTCGAGGTCCATGGCTTCTCGTGGGTTGTCACCGAGGGACCCGTCACCATTTCCGGCGACGCGACGGCCTCATGCCTGCACGTGACCGAGATGTCGCGAGTGACGTTCGAAGACAACAACTTCAACCTGGTCAATAATCCGAAGTTCGGCACCTACATGATCGGCATCAACAGCGCCATGGTGTCGTTCGGCCGGTCGACGATCACGGGTGATGTCGGTGGCGATATCGGCCATCCCTCTCGCATCTTCGCCCACATCTCCGGCACGCTGAACCTATCGTCCGCAACGGGGGCCGAAGGGTTGTTCGCTGGCGTCTTGCCCATCGTGATCGAGACGGGCGGCAGAATCGTCTACGAGCCGCCGCAAAACACCTTCTGGTATCGCAACGACGCCGAGAGCGACAACACGGACGGCTACGCGAACGGCGTGACGCGCGCATTCCTGACGCCTGGTGCTGCCCTGGCGGCACTCGCCAAGCGTCCGCCCGATCAGGCCAATTCGCTCATCCCGACGATTCAGTTTGCGACCGGCTACACCGGCGGCATCAACCTGATCAACATTCCGGGAGTGGCCGAGGTCATCCTTCTGGGTGACGAGGTCACACCCAGCAACATCCATATCAACTGCAACCCGGACTGCTTCCAGAGCGACGGCGTGCAGACGATCTACCACGTGCGCGGCTTCAAGATGACATCCGCAGCTGGCGCGTGCCTGAGCGCCATCAACGGCGGCAAGATCAAGTTCCAGAATTGCGAATTCGCCGGCGCGGCCACAGCGCATATCAATGTGGGCCGCACTTCCTCGATCTTCAGCACCGGTGTTTTCACCGTCACCGGCCCCTCGGCAAACTTCATTACTTGCATCGCCGGACAGACCTCGATTACGCACACCTCGCAGTGGCTCAACAACTGGGCCTTCAGCGGTCAGGGCGTGAACACCGACGAGGTCGCTGGCGTGCGCTGGACCGCCACGAGAACCATCACCGGCACCATCACGGGCAACCGCACGCTGATCAGGCGCAACAGCGTCCTCAACCTGAATGGGGCTCTCCAGAACACATTGCCGGGCAGCGTCGACGTAGCGGCGGCCAGCGGCGGCCTCATCATCTAGGAGCTGATATGGCCAAGATCACCCGTATTCACCGAACCAAGACCGACGACCGCTTCATCGAGACGGACGACGGCGTGTCGCACCATCTGCCGGATGACGTGTGCCGCGTCACAGGGTGGTGGCCCGGCAACGGCCATATCGGCACGGAGTATCCGTTCATCGACGGCGATGGGGACGTGGCGGCGAAGCTGCAGCCGATCGAGGCATTCAAGCTCGTGCCGTTCGGCGCCAACCGTCGCGCGGTATGGGAAGCCCTGTCAGCCGAAGAGAAAGGCCTGATGGCGCCCTACCTGTCGACCGACGAACTCGCCGAGTTCGCGGCATCTCCCGCGGCTCTTGTAGCGCCATGAACCACGGGCATCACAACGACGGAGAGCCATCACGGTTCGCCAAGGCAGTGACCAACGAGGGGTTCCTGTTCACGTCGCGCATCTGGATCATGCTGTTCAGCGCCGCCGCCGCCGTTCTCGGCTTCTTTGCTGTCACCATGCTCAACGACATTCGCGGCAGCATCGCCGACGTGCGCCGGGACGTGTCGTCTCTTGACCGTCGCTACAACGAAGACCGGGTGACGATGGCCGATCGCGTCGGCCGCGTCGAAGGCCAGGTGGGCGAGCTAAAGGGCAGCGTCGAGACCCATCGCGGTCGCCTGAACGACATCGACACGGACCGCCGCGCGATGTGGCAGCGCCTGTTCGAGATGGGGCGTAGTCGGCCCAACCCTATTCTTTATTCAAAGATAGCGCGACCACCGAGAGCTTCTACAGCCGCATCGTCGCCCCGACGCTCGATTACATGGCCGCGAGCCCGACCATCGCAATCCCCGTCACGGCCAGCGCCCGCGTATTGGTGACGACAATCGCTGGGCAGGAAGGCCTGTGGAAGCATCGCCGGCAGATCGGCATCAGCGAGTATTACCCGCAGAAGGTCGGCGCACGCAGCTACTGGCAGTTCGAGAGCACATGGGGCGGCCCGGTGGCGCTTAACGACATTCTGCAGAAGACTCCCCATCAAATTGCGGCGGTATGTTCCTACCTCGACATCCAGTGCGACGCGCATTCGCTGTACGAAGCCTGCGCGTGGAATGACATGCTCGCGTGCGCGATGGCGCGTCTGGCGTTGTGGAGTGATCCAGCGCCGCTCCCAGACTACTGGGACAAGGGCGCGGGCTGGCAATATTACGTGCGCAATTGGAAACCAGGCGCACCCCATCCCGAGAGCTGGTCCGGTCTCCACGATCAGGCCATGGCCGCAGCCGGCCTTCCCCCGAAATAGGAGCACAGCATGACAGAGAAGCAGATCAAACACATGGTAGACGCCTTTCTTTCATGGCGCCTTCCCGCGTCATTCAACCCAGACGGCGGCATAAGCGTAAAGCGCCCCAATTACTCGCCCAACGTCGAGTGGACGCCCACTGGCACGAATCTTTTCGACGCGACACAAGCCGAAGAGATGGTGCGCCACATGTTGAATGGCCTGCCGCAATGAACACCGAGAACATCGGCCGCGTCGCGATCAGCGTCCTCGTGGTCATGGCATTCATGGCGTACGTGGGCGCCATCCTGAAAGTGCCGATTCCTGGCGACATGCGCGACGTGGTGAACACCGCCGGCGGCATCCTTGGAGGCGCCTTCGTCGGCGTCGTCAACTACTGGATCGGCAGCTCGAGCGGCTCGAGTGCCAAAGACAAGACGATCACCACCCTCTCCAACAACAAGGTGCCCTGACATGCGTGAATATCTAGCCATCATCGGAATGCTCGCCCTAGGGGCCTGCAGTGCCGCTCAGACCACGACGGCGACGCTCGACACGGACAAGGCCGCCGCGACGGTCTACGCCACCAAGACGGGCTATGCGGCTGTCTTGACGGTCGCCGTGGCCTACAACGAACTCCCGCGCTGCGGTCAGCCCACGTCGCCGAAGCTATGTTCGGATGTCGCCGTGGTCACCCAGTTGCGCCGCGCCGATGCCGCAGCAAGCGCCACGATCAACGCGGCCGAAAGTGCCGTTCGCACCATGGGCTCGCAGCCCACTGTCATCAATGCCGCCGTCATTTCCGCCGCCGATGCGCTGAAGGCGTACCAGGCAATCGTCAACACCTATGGGATCAAGTAACATGGCCGCCATTGTCCCCCTGATCGCCGAGATCCTTGCCAATATCCCGGCCATGATCGCCGCCGGCATCTCGGTTGCCGACCTGCTGTCCAAGGCTAGAATTGCGGTCGATTCGAACCGTGCTCCCGGCGATGCCGAATGGGATGTGCTCGATGCTGAGGTATCCGCCCTGCAGGCGAGGCTTAACGCCGATCCGGCCTGACGCCAAATCAGGCGCGCATGGTCCTGAAGTAACGCAACGGCGGGTTGCCAGAGTGCCAAAATTGGGACACAATTGCGTCCCGTATGAAGACGCTCATCATCGGCAACAGTCACACGCACGCTCTTGAGCTGGCCGCATCCGGCATCAAGGATGCGCGGTTCAAGGTGTTTCGTCTGGGCAACAAGGCGGCTGTCGACGTAGCCAGCGCTGCCATTGCGATGTTGGGTGAGGACGACACCCTGGTCATGTCCTTCGGCGGCGTAATGCACAACCACGTCAGCTTGCTCCGGCATCGCGAGCCGTTCGACGTTCTGGCAGGAGACGAAGAAGCGAACGACCTGCCGATCGTCACGCAGTCAATGCTGCGGCACGCCTTCGCTCACCCCACATGGTGTCAGCGCGGTAAGATAGAGGGTTTCAAGGCCAAGACTGGGGCGCGCGTGGTTCACCTTGCGACCCCGCCGCCGATGGCAGATCACGAATTCATCATGCAACAGAGGATTTACTACAGGGGCGTCTCGTTCGCCGAGCATGGCCTGAACCCGGCATCTTTCCGGCTGAAGATATGGGAAATCGAGATGCAGACGCTTGCCAAGGTCTGCGAGGAGTGCGGCGTGGGCTTCCTGTACCCACCGGAACAGGCTCGGACTGCTGAAGGCTATCTGGCGAGGGATTGCTACGCCGATGACGCGGCCCATGCGAATGCGCGATATGGGCGCCTCGTCCTCGAGCAACTGGACGCTGATGTCCGCTCTGCTGTTCCGCGGGAAATGGCACTGGCCTAGATCAGGCGCGCGCTGCGTTGAAGTAGGGTGGCGGCGCTCTATCTGAGCTACGGCCGCACGGGCAACCGGTTGGTTTCGAACCAACGACCTCCGCCGAGCGGCAATCCTACCAGAACTTGAGTTGGCTTCAAGACGCGACCCGATAAGTAGATCAGTCGCGCATTGCGTTGAGGGAGAGACACGCGATTATCCCGGCAACCGTGAACACTCCGGTGCACATGACCATAGCACAAAAGATCCATTCAGCGCGGGCATCGAATGCCAACGCATAGAATACCAGCAACAGGCAAAGGACGCCGGCCGCGAGACATACGTGGAAAGATATGGCTTCAATTCTGCTGGCGTTCATGGGCGGAAACTTGCGTTGAAAGAGAAGCTTCAGCGGCGAAGGAGGCCTTCAGCTCACACGAGGCAGCCTCATCCCCTACACCGGTCTTAGCGCCATCGCCTGATCAGGAACCGCCCACACCGGAGGAGCATGACGGGTCGATGCGTATGATTGGGAGCCGCCGCAGCCCGACCTCCATACCACAAATCCCCCGCTATGACAGCGGGGAGGTCGCGGTCTGCTTGCCGTCTATCTCTTCGACAGCTGTTCCTACTTCAATGGCGTCGAGACCGTGACGCTCGATAATGTAGGTGTCATAATTGCATATGATCGCGGGGCGTGGGCCGCAGGCTGCCTCAGCTTCTGCGTATTGCTCGTTCCTATAGAAGGGAATGCCGTTTCCCATGTGGTGGGGTTCAAAGCGCGAGAGGTAATCTTTCACCGCCTGATCGCGTTTCTGATATTGTGCCCATTGAACGTCGCCATATGCGCGAAGCTTGGGAATCGCCTCCCTGGCCGCCTCGTGCGACGAGTAGACGCCCAAAACGTCGCGGTAGAAGTCTTCGTATTCTCCGCGCTCGCCGATTAGAACGTAGACATATCTGCTCATGCTCCGTGCTTCCTCATGTGCGCTGCGCTTAAGTAGATTTAGACTCTCCAACCTGCTGCGCGAAGAAAGCGCGGCCGTCGCTCGTCATGCCAAGGATATCATAGTTGGAGATGATGGTCGTAGCGCGGTGAACCCGGCGCCCCGAGGCCACTTTGTCGCCTTCAAGAAGTAGCCGCTGCTCTCGCGTCAAACCTTTGTTGCTCAGGCTCTTCTCGACCTCGGCTAATTCATCGCGCCAATCAGCCAAAGCCACAATCAGCGCACGAATGCGTTCATCATCGCTCATGATTCCTCCTTCCTCGGTTCTGGAGTAAATGGCTCTTGTGGGTGGGAGATGCCGTGGTGCGTTGCCATCTCGGTGAAGAAGCGACTCTGTTGGGGCGCAGGAGCACCAGGGGCAAGAGGGTTGGGGGCGCCGCGCAATGCATCGGGGATGCCCGTAATGCTCGATATGTCGGCATCAGACAGGGGCTCGCGTAGCTTCGTCACCACATGCCCTTCCTCCTCCAGCGCGGCGAGGGCGGCTTGTGCATGGGGCTCGAATAGACGCCACTGTTCGCCGCCAGCAATGAATGCCCATTGCATGCTGCTGCCGTGAGCTTCGAGCATCGCCTGCGCCATCACCTCAATCAGATCCAGGTGCTTGGGCATGGTCAGTAGTCCTTCGGCGAAGAGGGACACGACTGCCAAAGAACGGGATAGCCGTAAAGACGGTCTTCCACGCCATTAACGCGCCACGGATTTTGCCCGCGAGCCTCGGCATCGACATCAAACGAAATGATGCAGATCTCGCCAGAGAACCGCCATGTATCGTCCTTATGGTTCACGACCCACGCGACAAACGCGGTCCCATCCCTTGGGGCGCTCTTCATAGTTTTCCAAGGGGCAGGCGGCCGAGACTTCCGCGGAAGGGGGCTGACGCCGTCCTTAAAGGCACCGCCGATGGTGATATCCATCGTGTATATTCCTTCTTGAATATAGCTCACGGGCACGGGCTTGGACATGGTCACTCCCAGATTTTCATTGAGTCGAAGCTTCCATCATCCGGGCTGAAATCGAGGGACATTGTGAAGCCCGGATAGCCTTGAACCTGGACCTGAGTGGCGCGTTCCGGCACGGTGATATCGATCCGGGTGTCGGCGCGATTGTAGTGTTCCAAGCTCAGAACCCGTTCCTCGAACGGTATCTTGAACTTCGTCAAGATCGCTTTCCACTCTTCTAGGTCGGTCATGCTCTATTCCACCTTCGGGGGAGAGGGGAGGGGCTGCCAGTGGGTCGGCCAGTCCTGATATCGACCGTCCGCAATCCACCAGCATCCTTTGTCTCCGCTCTCAGCTGGCGGCAGGAAGCAACCAACCTGCTGCGCGCCGTCGTGTGGTCGCGTTGGCGCATACAGCAACACGCGTGTCCCATCCTTCGGTGCCGTATCGATCGGCTGCCAGGCAGCTACCTGCTTCCGCCTAAGCTCGGCAATGAACTTTCCGAGCGGCCGGCGCGGTGCGTCCCGGTCGATCTCCTTCGCCATTTCAACAGCTCTCGCTATGTCTTCCGGGGTTGGTTTCCAGTCGATCATGAGGGAGTCCTTGGGGAGCGGGGAGGGAGACGATCAGGGCGCCATCGGCGGGGTAAACCAGGTTGAGCGCCGCCGCCATCGCCTTGAACCAGACAAGCCGCTCCGGCATTGGCCACTCACTATCGGGCGGCGGAATGCGACGGAATAGCTCTCTCAACAAAGGATCAATGCCGTCGCGAGGGTCAGGGGTCATGGGGTGAGCCTCAATGGTTGAGTCCGGTTCGCAATATATGGCGGAACATATGGCGGACAATCATCGGTTAACCTTTCACTAAGTCTATGTTTTTGGCGACGAGTGGGGCAACAAGTGGATGTTCCCTGTTTCAATTACTTCAATAGCTTAGCTTTAGGTGAGCCTGAAGGTTCGCCATCCGGTTCGCCGCCCACAACTTTGAGGCGAGGGCGGAGACGATTGCTGGCTTTGCCAAGCGCTGATTTGGCCATGCGCATCTGTTCGGCCCCGCGGGAATAGAGTTCGGCGTGGGCGATAGAGGAGTGACCAAGCGTGTCCATCAGCTCGCGCGTCGTCGCGCCCTCTTCGGCCAGGATCTTGCCCAGCGTCTTCCGCAGCCCGTGCAGCGTGCAACCCTTGAGCCCGGCCGCCTTCGTCCACGCCATGAAGTTGTTGGTGAGCGTGCCGACCGCTCGAGGCGTACCCCGGGTCGTACCCAATACGTAATCGCCTTGACGAGGCATCGCGTCGAGGGCGTCACGCAGGGGCGGAAGAATGGTTAGCACAAGATGCTTGCCGGTCTTCTGCTGCGTGTGAGGGAACGTTTCTCCTTCAAAGTCAGCCCATTTGAACGTCACCAGATCGCCACGACGGGGGCCGCTGTACAAGGCGCAAGCGTAGGCCGTGCGAGCGATCGTCCCAAGTGGCCAGCGGGATTCGTACTTCTCGCGCTCTTCGTCGGTCCATGCCCTGTGTCCGTCCGACTCTGGCCGATATTTCAGACGGTGTGTCGGGTCGACTTCAATCCATTCCTCGTCCAGAGCCACCAGGATCATCTTGCGCAGCACCACGAGCGCGTCATAGGCGGCGTGCGGAGTTTCGGACATGCCGCCCAGCAACGCCTTGACGTGGCGGCGCCTGATGTCAGTGACAAGCACATCGCCATAGGGCATCCCGTTCGCCAATTCCTTGGCCAAGAGGCGCTCTGCGCGCTCAATGTACATAGTTTTTGATGACTGCCCGAGCTTCTGCCAATCGAGGTTGTCGCGAGCCGTGGCAAGCCGCCATGCTGCCTTGAGCGTACGCGGGAGAGCCTGGTTGGGGTGGCGGATTACCTTGCCCGCAGCCGGCCTGCCATTCAGGGCGTTGTTATAGGCGGCTTCGAATGCAGGATCTCCGGGCCGGCCGGGAAGTGCCCGCGTGATCTTGCCGCGTCGATATCGCCAGCGCTCCTTGCCATGCCGATCATTGTAGGGCGAAGCGAAGGGCGGGCGTTCCATGGCGCGAGATTACCGCTGGCCTCGAACGATCTTCAACCCGGCGTCGAGCGGGTTCTCACGCGCTGGTTCGCTCAGATCGGCAAAGGCGGCATCGATCTTAATCCGGTCCCAGAGGACGCGTTTCCCAACCCGGATAGGCTTCGGCATCCGGCCCGCTTCCACCAGGTTGTCGAATGTCGTGGTGCCGACCCCAATGTAGAGCGCGGCCATTTCGCGACACATGCCACGGGGTGGGAAAGGCAGGCCAGTCCTTTCGCTCATGTGCCGTCCTCCAGTGCTGCGCGGGCGATTATCTCGGTCATGTGTCTTGCTCCGGGGAGGGGGTAGGATTAGGCGCGTGCTCCGCTTCGCTGCGCCCCTGTTCCTCGGCGGCAACGAGATCTTCCGCCTTTCCTCGGTAGTCATGCAGAAGAGCCGACGCGACGCTATCGCCGCACCATTCGCAAAGACCGTCTTCGTCTGTGTACTTTGCGTGCACGGCGTCCAGCTTCCCGCTCAGATGCTTGCACACAACAATAGGAGTTCCGCCCAAACCAGATGGCGAATAGATGCTGCCGCCAGTGAAGCCGATGATCTCCCATTCGGTTCCATCCCACCAGCCGAAGCGATCACCGGTTTTGGGCGTGATGCTGCCCTTCGATCCATGAAGGGTGATTCGCCCCGCCTCGATAGGCGCCGCTCTGCGGCGACGCTCCAAATCCTTATCTTCCATGGCCTACTTCTCTCTTGTATAATCGACCGGTTCGCCGTCGATAAAGAGCGTCACAGTGTAGCCGTGAAGCCCGTCTGCCATGTTACGCGCCCACTCGATTGCGTATTCCCGCGTCGGATTTCGAGGATATGGCTCGTGGTTCATCGAGAAGGGCCGTTCATTGGATTTGAACGTGATCCGCAGATAGGGGCCGTCCATCCTACTTCCCCCTCGTGGTGTCGGAGAGGGCGGCCTCAATCTCGAGAATGACGCTGAGGGCCTTTGCTTGGTGTTGCCTGTCGGCATAATTGAGGATGAATACTCGCGCATTGATTAGGGCGGCTTTCTTCCGCCCTATTTCTTCCCGCTGGCGGTCGTGTTCGGAAAGGAGGAGGGTATAGGCACGAGCCATCTTGGCGACCTTGGAATCAGGATTAGCTTCGGTTGTTGAGATAATCCAGGCAGCGATGGCCGCCGCATCTTCCTTGTCTGCATCAGCCATTCTTTCCTCCATCCGGGGTGGTGTCGGAGTGTTTGAGAGAGCGGATGGCCGTGGTCACCATGTCCACACACCCGTCGACAGCTTGTGAACGTTCACCGAAATCATGAGCAAAATGCTTTGCGGCTTCCTTTCTGATCGGCCTCGTCATAAATTGTCCGGTCGTCTGAGCCGTGATATAGTCGTCGCGAGTGTCCGCCAGATCGTGTGCCCAACGCTCCAGCACTTCCGCGGCTCGCTTCACCGTCTCTTCGATGATCGCTTCCCTGTCGGGCTGCGTAGAGCGGCGGGACTGGAGTTCGCGGAGGCACTTGGCGACATCGATCCATAGAATCTTGGGATCGCACTTGCCTTCGTTTAGCTGCTCATATCCAGAAGCCATTTGCTGCAATCGCTCGTCGCTGACTTTCTCGTCTTCTGGAGGGATGGTCTTGGAGGTCATGCTCAGCCCCTTCGGAAGGCTTGGTCGCGTGTGATTTTTCCGGCCTTCTTGGCGCCGCGCTTGATGCGCTCAATCTCCGCTTTGGCGGCGTCGAGGGTGATCTCGCCAGCATGGAACCGGGCCATGATGGCCATGCGGACTTCCATGCTGTCCGCGACTTGACCGGCAGTCTCGGCTTGGCGCTGTGCCTCGAATTTCCTCTTTGAGATAAGCCAGTCCATGCTATTTCGCCTTGGGCTTGGTGTGGTGATTATATGCAGGCTACGCGCCCTGCTCAGAAGCAGGGCTACCGCGCCGCTCTCGTTCGTCGGCTGGGCTTTCCGGTTTCCCAGCACGAACGCTGGCCCGGTTCTGGATGCGATGATAGCGAGCCTGCAGGATAAGCAGGCGTTCACGAAGAGTGGCAATCTCGCGCTCGATCGGCTCCAATGCTGATTCTTCACCAGGCGTCAGTGCGTGGCGCCATTCTCTTGTGCGCGGTCTCATGCTGCTGCTCGCTCTCTGTTAGGAACGCACATATCGGCCGGCGCTCCAGTCGAAGCGGAAGCCGGGCGGACGCTGGAAACCGGACGGCCGCTTGATCCGAAGATGCCCGCGTTCTTGCCGTTTGGCCTTGGCGATGATGCCGACATCCTTGGCCGTCTTGCCGTTCTCGCCGCGATGGCAGCAGGGGCCGAGGAGCTGGCCGTCAGCCGCCGTCAGTTCCTTGCTCTTGTCGACAACAAGGGCTTCTGCGATCCGGTGATCAAATTCGTAATTTTTCGCCTTCAGGACGCCGCCGCAGCCCTCGCACCGGACGCGGCCGTTCTCGTCCATGGCGCGCTTCAGGATCAGCACTTTGATCCGGTCGGGGAATTCGCGGCGGTTGCTCATTCCATGCCCCGCTCAGCGAAGTTCGCTACGTTCTCTTCCTGAATAGGGCAGTCTCCGCGAGCGAACATCGGGCAGTGTGGCTTGCAACCATCCATGATTCCAAAGTTGGCGCACTCGTCGCCGCCACCCATCATGTCGAACACACGATCTGCGCGGCGTTTGCGTTCCTTTTCTTCCTTGGCCTCGCGGGCTTTACGTTCTTCCGACTCCAGTCGCTTTCGTTCGGCGTTATCTCGGGCAACAAGAGAATGGATATATGCCTTGTAGATTGGATCCTCTCGAAGCTCTTTGGCGGCGGCAATCGCCGCGTCCCACATTTTTTGGGCTTCGCTCATCTCTCGATCTCCCTCAGCGGGATGGCGGGGATGGTCATGCCGGCCACTTCGGATTGCTGAAGCGGACGCCCTGCTTGATGCCGAAGGCGATGATCCATTCGGCGAGGTCGGCGCACTGGTCTGTCTTCAGGTCGCTGGTGTGAGGCAAGAGGATGCCGAACTCCTCATCGCCGTGGTCGTAGAGCGGCGTGATGATTTCGTACGGGATCTTGTTTTCGATGATCCATTCCAAGGTACAGCGGCGCTTCCACCATAGCGGGCTGCGAACCTCGCCAGTGTCGCGTGGCCAGCCGATCTGGTTGGCGATGTCCCTCAGGAGCGCGTGGAGGAAGCGGTTCTGGAGTTCGGTACGATCGGCTTTAGTCCGGCGCGGTGTGCTTGGCCGGCCTTGACCAGCCGGTCGTACTCGCTCGGCGCCGCCGCCCTGATAGTGCGTATCCATGGCATGTTATCCTTGAGCCATCGGTCCAGTTCTTCGTTCGTCTCCGCGAAGGTGAGAGCGGCGATGCCGACGCTCACCAGGGCGGCGTGGTTCATTCGAAGCCGATAACGTTCTCGTAGGCCGTCTGCAGGCGATTGAACTGTCCGGGAGACGCATCCTTCAACCAGTCGATCCACGACTTGCGCTTGCCAGGCGCCGGCGTGGACGCTGCCCGCCACCACTCGCGAGCCGCTTCCTTGTTCGGCGCGAGGTTCAGCGACTGGATGGCGTCGTCGGTCTCGTCCTTGGCCTTCTGCGCCTTGCCTGCGTCATAGGTCGACCGCAACTTCCCGGTCACGGGATCGCGCGCGGCGTTCGCGCCTGCAAGGCTCTCAATGTCACTGTCCACGCCATCGCCCGCGCCGTTGCCGTCGTCGTCCACGTCGCCCACGGCAAGGTTGAAGATGAGCTTCAGAAGGTAGCGCTGGCCGTAGCTGGCCGCCGCACCGGTGGCGTGCGTGCGCGTCATCACGTCGCCGCCCTTGGCTCCCTTACCATCCGCCGGCATGTCGATCTGCCTGCGCTCTCGATGGCCGCCGCGATGGGCGACAGTGCAGACGATGCGCACGCATGACTCGGGCGCCGGCTCGGTGTCAAAGCTCAGGGAGAAGCCGTGCCGCGCATAGATCGGCCGCGTTGCCTTATCGAGGGCGGCGTAGGAGGCGTAGTCGCTCTGCGTCTGCTTGTTGAAGAGATCGGCGCGAATCGCCTTCATCTCCTCCTGTGCGTCGGCCATGGCGTTGTCGAACGCGACCCGAGCCCGCGTGGCGTCCATGCGGTCCTGCATCGCAATCAGCCGCTCCAGCTTGTCGATGTTGACGGCCGGGTCACGCGCCATCCGTTCAATAAGCGAGTGCATCCCGCCATCCGGCACGACAACTGACGGCGGCGGTGCAGGCATCAGGTGAGCGCCCGGCAAATCGGTGACCCCAGGCGCAACGCCAAAGTCGATGTCAGCTACAGCAGTGGTTACGGTATCCATGGTATTTACACCTCATTTGGAGGAGAGGGGTTGGGGGTGCCTTTGGGTCGCTCGTTTGACGCCGACGAATCTTGGCTAGGACTATCTGCTGCAATGACGAGCGGATTGCTGAACATGACCGTGTTCCAATCGCCGGAGACTTCCTTGAAGGAATAACGCGAGTAGTCGCGCCCGACGCGGAGACTTTCCACGGTAAGAAGGTCGCCAGCTTTGAAATGCACGCGCGCCATCTCGCGCTCCCACTCATGCCCGTTGGTATCAAGATAGCGGACGTGGTCACCCTTCTTCGCCACAACGCTACCAAAGGCGAGGATCACTCTGCCATCGGTGTTGCGATTCAGCTTCATGCCGAAGTAATCGCTATCGGGATCAAGTTCGATGCTCATTGCAAAAGCTCCTTTATGGTGTTCGTCAGATCTCGATAGAGCGACCCAAAGGCACCCCTGAATCTTCCAACTCCTCTCCTCTAGTGGTGAGAGCGAGAACGAAGCGAGCGACCTTGCGTGCGTCGGCGATGAACTGGCTCCCAATGTATCGAGTGCGCTGCATCCGCCTCGCAGCCTCCACAGCTTCCTCCAGTCCCGGAGCAGGGGCGGCGCTCATGGCTGGGCCTGCAGTGCGCGGTCGATTTGATCGATCGCCTGTTGCAAGTGCGCTTGCCGCCAATCTCCGGGCACGATGGGGAAAGAGGAAAGCGTGGCGCGGATGATCTTCAACTCGGCTTCCAGCGTGCCGACGCGCCGAGCCATGGCCAGCGAAGCGTTTTGGGCTACTTCTCGTTCGAGACCTTCCATGCTAGATTTCCTCCAGCTCTGAGATGTCGATCTGGTAGCCTTCGGCCACGAGACCTTCGTTATCGAGCGTGCGGTCAAGGCCGCCCTGGATGTCGCCGAAGGCATCGATCAGCGCATCCTTGACGGCACCCACCGACAGGCTGCGGGCTCCCGCATCGCGCAGAGCCCTGATCAGGCCAACAGCCTGCACCAGGGCGGCGTTCGCTTCCGTCTTCAACCCATCGGCTGCATCGGTTGCAAACCGCTGGGCCATACGCCTGTGCGCTGATCGGCTGGGGGCGATGAAGGTATCCACGGTGGGGTTCCTCTCTTGTTATGCTGCGTTCGTGACCGCGTAGTGGGCGCCACCGCGGTGGTACAAGCTGCCCTCTGCCATCAGCGCCGTGATCGTCGGCCAACCGATGAAGCCTTCCGTCTTGAGATCGAACGACGGGACCAGAACCTTATGGCCGTGCATGTCGCGCCACGACTTGTCGTCGGCGTAGAATATTGAGCCGCCAAGGTGGCGGATCTTGTCGAGGGCGTTCCGCTGAAAGGCGGTCCTCGTCGCACTGATCTGCATGTTCTGCTCCCAGCCCATTGAGTGGGCTTGGTGTTGGTGGGTGGTTAAGGGGTGGACTTGGCAATAGAGGCGAGCATGTCGGCGAGGCTGTTGAACTCGCGGACGTGGCCGGGCATTTCGAGGTGCTCCATCCACTGGCCGTAGGAGAGCAACCGTCCGTCGCGGATAGCGTAGAATTGCTCGTGGTTTTCGCCGTCCGGATCGCACTGAGGGCACTTGCTCGTGGCGATGTGGTGGGCGCCGATTTCATACTCTTGCCGTGGCGTCATGACGACGTTTCCGCAGGTCAGGCAGCGCAAGGGGATGCGGCCCATGTCAGCGCCCCTCGGTCTCGGCGATGATGTAGCGGGCGAGAACGCGAGCATCCGCCACGAACTCGCTACCGATGTAGCGCGTGGCTTGAATGCGCTGCGCCGCAGCCAGCGCGCGCTCTTTGTCGGTGGCACGCTCGCGAAGCATATGGATGATTTCGCGGGCGCTGTTTGGATCTGGGTTGTTCATCTTCCCTCCAGCCCATTGAGTGGGCTTGTAGAGGAGATTACCGGCTTTCCGGTATCGGCGTCAACGGCAATCCGGTAAATTTATTTAGAGGTACCCCAGCCGATGACACAAAGCGGCCGGATTACCGGTTGCGCTTGCCCTCGACCCAGTGGGCGATAGGATAGTCTTTGATTGAAATCCGCTCTTCGTGCTGCGTCGGCGACCATGCGGTGCACACCCAATGGGTCTCCGTCATGGACAGAAGACGCCGCAGCTTGCACATCTGCGCGACGCCATCGACCTTGGGAACGAAGAGCAGGTAGTCGCGGCCGCCGTACACCGGATGTTCCGGGTAGATCAATAGTTCGTCACCAGGCCAATAGGCCGGGACCATGTCTGTCGTGCAGATGCTGACGTAATAGGCTAGCTCGACATTCTCTGCATATCCGGGCGCTCGAACTTTGTCGATGTGCCGATTAGACAGAATCATGTTGCCGTCCTCCCCGAGGGAGGTGCCATAGGTGAACAGGAATCTGCTAATTGTACTCAACTCAGTATTAGTTTCTTGCGCATCTCCTGTGATGGCGCCTTCTTTTGAGTTAGATAGGACGGCAGGCGGCGGGTCAAGTTGCATCGGGACTGGGCCCCGTTTTTGCACAGGGGCGCGATCGTCGGACAGGCCGAAGAGATAGTCCTCGGTCGTCTCCAGAGCGCGAGCAACATCACGCACGTCACGCGGTTGCTTATGCTTGTTCAGCTCCATGTCAGAGATAGTCGTCTGTGCCACGCCGGCCTTTAGAGCGAGCGCGTCCTGATTCCATCCCTTCTCTTTGCGCAGAGCGCGCACGCGTTCGCCGCGAATGACTGCCATGTCAGGCATGTACACGGAACCAATACCGCATTCCCGTTGACAGCATACCGGATAGTCGGTAACAATCCGGTATGCAGTCCACAAACCCCCTCGCGAAGGCCGTCAAAATCGTCGGCAACCCCAACCGCTTGGCGAAGGCAATCGACCGTCGGCAATCGACGGTATGGGGTTGGATACAGCGCGGATGGCCCTCGCCGGACGCCTGCTTAGAGATCGAGCGCGCCACCGGAGGGCAGGTCAAGGCGGCGGACCTCCTCAAACCAGCCCTCAAGCCGAGGGTGGCAGCGTGAACGTCGCCCTGTCGATTAGCGCGACCCGAGCGTGGGAAACCCGCAAGCGCGTGCTGGGGACGCTCTACGCCTTCGCCACCACTGACGGCGAGCATGTGAAGATCGGCTTCACGACCGATCTGCCCACGCGGCTCGGCGAACTGTCCAGGAACTCTAAATACTACGGCGAGTTCGATCAGGTCGTGGGGACCGCCTTCGGCACGTTCGCCGACGAGCGCCGCATCCATGCCGCGCTGCATCCGCGTAGCCTCTACTTCACCCAGAACCGACGCGGCCCGCGCGAGATGTATCCGGTTTCGGTCCTCAATCATCCGGCTTGTCGCGCTGTTTTCGGCACGCCCACCCCCAAAGCGAAGCGGAGGCAGGCAACATGAGCGCGGCACCGTTGATCGTCAGTGATCATGCGCTTCTCCGTAGAGCTTGCATGCCTGTCGGCCGCGTGAACCGGAAGTTTCGCACCGTCGCCGCTCGCTTGCAGGAAACAATGATCGCCCATCGCGGCATTGGCATTGCCGCGCCCCAGATTGGCGAGCCGTGGCGCATCTGCATCGTGCTGCGCGATTGGAAGCCCGGGCTCGTGCCTGTCCCGATGTTCGACCCCGTCATTATCGGCTGGTCGGAAAAGCGCTTTGTTGTTGATGAGGGGTGCTTGTCGTTTCCCGGTGAGGCAATCCCCGTCGAGCGTTATGCCGAAGTCACAGTCCACCATATGACGGGCGCCGGCACCAAGGTCCAAACCATATTCCGCGGGATCGAGGCGGCCTGCGCTCAGCACGAAATCGACCACCTGAACGGCATCACGTTCCACATGCGTGGGTTGACCACATGACCACCGCCCAGCTCGTCGCCCTCTATCTCCTGCCTTCGATTCTGTGGCTTGGAAGCGGATTTCATCTGATGCGCCGTAGGGCGGCTAACCAGAACAAGCAGGTGTCGAGATGAGTGCCGCCGTCGAAATCAGCGCCATTGAAGTGCTCGCGCTCAAGAAGCTGGTGCTGATCAATTACGCGCTGGCAACCACGTTGAAAGACCAGCAGGCCCGCATGGAGCAGATGGACCTGCTCCGCGTCCTCAACGACATAACGCTCCGGGCCGATATCGCCAACCACACCAGCAAGGCTGCCTAAATGCGCACCCTCGCAAAATCCGTTGGGCTCACGCTCTCCTTCGCCATCCTTTTCGTGGTGCTGAAGATCCCGGCTGATACCGATCTTTTGGGAGTTCTGTTCGTCGCCCTGGTGATCCTGTTCTGGCGGCCACGCCGGCTGCGCGGACTGGAGCGCTGAGAGATGACCGGCCATTACCTCTATTTGCAGGAACGCCGGCAACGTGTGATTGCCGCGAACACCGACCGCATGAGCAAGGGCGCTCTCCAGAAGATCGGCGCCGTGTTCCCCGTCACAAAGCCGGCGCCAGCTTTGGTGATTCGCCCGCTTTTCGAAAAGGGACGGTACATTCCACGTTCCCTGACGGATATCATCGCGACAGTTGCCAAGCTGGCGGACATGTCGCCGGAGGCGATCTGCGGCATGGGACGCCGCCGCCATCTTGTAGACGCTCGCGCCTGCATCGCCAATCTTGCCGAGGAATTCGCGCCGCAACAATCCGAACTTGCGATCGACGACGCCATGTTGCGCGGGCACGGGATGGCCAGATGGTATCGCGAGCGCCATCGCGATCGGCTGGAACTCTTCCCCAGCTATGCGGCGCTCTATCACCGCTGCCATGCGGCGATGTCCAAATGAAAGCCGGCCGGACCGCTTACGAGGCGTGGGACCAATGGCAGTCCGGCCGTGTCGGCACACGTGTGCCTGACCTGAATCTGAATGGCGTCTCTTGCGGTTTCCTCTCCCGTGAGATCGATGCCTGCCGCGCCCGCATCTCGTCCCCGTGCGGGCGCGCCGCTCTTCCCCAGATCCGGCGTTCGGATACCCGCCGGACACCTTGCTGGCTCCCCCGCGCTCTCGGGCAAGCCGGCATTTTTATCTCTCTCCGTCGTCAGGTTGCCAAACATGCGACGGAGGACTTCGCCAAGTCGTTCGGTCTTTCGGCTCCTCACGGTGGTGGGCTTCGTCATGCCCTCAACATGAAGGAACCCAATGTCCGAATCTCCGCACCCGAATACGCAAAAGACCGGAGTACGTCGCGTGAACAGTCTAGCGTTGCCAGCCTCTCTCAATCAGTCGTTCATGGAAGCGCTGAGGAGATTTTCCGCGAAGTTCATCGCAGAGAAGGCAAACGCCAGCACGCGCACGGCGGAGGGCTGGAAGCAGGGCAGGAGCGCACCGCAAGGTCGGCACGTCATCGCCATGATGAGCGACGACCAACTGTGCGCCGAGCTTCTCAAGATGGCCGGCAAGGGCGACGCGATACGCCTGCAGGAAACGATCAGCGCCTTGAAGAGCGCGCTTGACGCGGTGGAGGGAAGATAATGCCCACATATATCATCCGCGCTGGCCTCACGGGACCGGTGAAGATAGGCAGAGCAGATGACGTAGAGGCGCGCCGCCGCGATCTCCAGACCGCGCACCACGAGACGCTGCACGTTCTCCGCGTCCTCGACACACCATTCGACGCTGAGCCCATCCTACATGCCAAGTTTGCCGCCCTCCGCATTCGTGGCGAATGGTTCGAGTTCGATCAGGAGATGCTCTCGTTTGTGCCGGAAACCCCTGTCGATCTCGAAACGGTTGAACCGGTCGGAACGACGTGGCCTGAACTTCTTGCGCCATGGTCTGACGTGGACATTGCAAGGCGTATCGGGTGCTCGCCGGCCATCGTGAAGCATTGGCGGCAAGGCAAGAGTGGCCCGTCCTTCCGGTTTGTCGTGGCGATGCTGCATGACAAGGATCTATGGCGTTTGCCGCTCATCGCCGGTGGTCGCTCCGACCTCACGGACCCGGAAGCAACGATAACAGCGCTCCGCAAGGCGCTGACCATGGTGGATGGAAGATGACGCCGGCCGAGCGTTCCATCGCAATTGCCCTCGGGCGTTGTTCATTCCTGCCGGGATCTTGGGATAAGCGCTTTGCCCGTGATCTTGCCATCGTTGCTGAGCGGTCACCTGAGATTGCCTATACCGAGCGCCAGTCTGCGCATCTGCTACGGCTTGCCCACAAATACCGCCGGCAGTTGCCTTCCACGATCATTGAGTACGCGTTGGATGAGATGGAGAGCGCCGCGATCCGTCGTGTCGAGAACGGACATGCCGCCCTGCCGGACTTCACGCCGGCGCGTCAGGCTAGACGAAAGGAAAAGGCGAAGCGCGGATCGGCAGGATTGCCGACGATGCCGCTTTTTGAGGTTCGCCCATGAGCCCCGGCATCACCCTCTCTGTCCATTGGTGGCGCGGTTGGGGCCAGGACCAGCAACGCGACCTCTTCTGGTGGCGCTATCGGCTGGGCTTCCTGACGGTGGCCTTGGAACGCGCCGACACCCTGACCGCCTATCGCAAGCTCCGGGTGGCCATTGAGGCCCGCATCCGTCGAGACGAGGAGGGAAGATGACCATCCCCATCCCTGCAGAGCGGGGTGATTTGAGTGATTTGGAGCGTAGCCGCAGGTGCCGGCTCCTCTCGCGTCTAAGTGCCAGCGCCGATTGCAACAGGAGACGATGATGACAACGAACATTGTAATTACGACGGTCCGCGATGATGGCACCCCCTTTGGCGTCGAGTTGGCCGTAGGCGATGTTGCCCAGAAGCACGTCCTTCGATCGTTCAACCCCAGCGGCGACACCAAGGTCGACGCGACCAAAGTTCTCTGCGCTGCGATCATTCAGCAGATGATCGACTTGCGCGATGCGCCGACCGCCACGGGCGCCCAGAAGCGCGCGGCATCGATCGCCATCACGCAGTGCGAGGCCCTGCAGATGCAGGCCGTCAAAGCCAACTTCGTACAGGCCTGATCCATGAGCGAGCACGCGGCCGGCGCGGTAGGCCGTCATCGGCCGCGTAGCACGCACCTGATTATTCTGTGCCTCGCTAAGAAGCGAGGACCGCAGGTGCTCGATGCCTGGAGAAGACACCAATGACCATGCAGCTCGCGGATCGCAAGAAGCTGATCGGCTTCATTGCCGAGATCGAGGCTAGTCGAGACCGGGCCAAAGGCGAGACGCGCTACCAGTCCGAGACCTTCAAAAAGGCCAAGGAAGAAGGCTTCGACAACAAGGCCATGCGGAAGGTGCTCCAACGCCGCGCCATGTCGCAAGCGGACCGTGAGCAGATGGACGAAGCGGTAGACGCTTACGAACACGCTCTGGGCGCGCTGGCCCTTGCCAGGGAAGCGGTGGCGAACGGCATGTCAGCTCGGGTGGCGGCAGAGACGTATCACGTTCCACGGGGCGCTCTGGGCGTTTTAACGCGTGGCTCCGAAAACGCGATTTCCGAGCCAGTCCACGATGACACCACCGCCGAGATCACCCCTCCCTCCAGTGGGGGAGAAGGCTGCGGGCCGGGCGCTACTCCGACTGAGGTGCCGAACTCACCGCCGCAGTCCGATGGTTGTAGCACAGAGGAGGATACGTGCCTATCGGGTCGCGACGCACCATCTGACGAACATTCAAAACCACGCTCCCTGGCATCTGACGCTTCCGACTGTACGCAGCCGGTAGAGCCCACAGGTAACGAGGGCTGGGCTGGGGAGCGTGGCCCTATGTCAGCAACGGGCAATCAAGCCCATGAAGGAGAAGGCGATGGATGCGAGAATGATTCAGGGCGAGGCAAGGAGCCACGTGATCGGATCAGCAATTCCGGCCGAGAGGCCGACCGACATGGAAAACCTATCGAACATGACGGGAGAGAATCGCAGGCGTCTACGCGAGGCGCTTCACCTGATCGAAGCTCGCCTGGACAACTTCACGTCGGCGCCCTCGACCCTGTCATCCAAGGGGGAAACGGCGCCGGAGCCTCAGCCAGGGACGCTCGGCTCGCTACGTCACATGGCGACAAGCACGGGCGACGAACTGAATCGGCTGGAGGCGATCTGCTCGCGCCTGAGCGAGATTCTGTAGGCGCTAGCCGGGGTGTCGACGCTCCCTCGACACCCCCGCTCGGTGCGATAGTGGAGGGCGATAGCCCGCAGCGCGTAGCCAGCGCTGAAATCGACATCACCATCCCACCCCATCTCCTCCGCCGCCCAGAAGCGAGGAGGGCCTAATGTGCTCAATCGACGATGCTGAGCGATTCGTGAAGTATACGACGAAACGACGCAAAGCGATCAAACCCCATCGCTGTCACGAATGCCGCCGCGATATCCAGAAGGGCGAGCGCTACTATTTCGCGAAGGGCCTGATGCCGGGTTATGGCTGGAGTCAGGTCAAGATGTGCGCGCATTGCGAAGTGGGCGCGGATTGGCTCGTCGCGGAGTGCGGCGGCTATTGCTTCGAACAGGTCCGCGAAGAAATCCGTGAGCACGCCGATGATTATCGATCGGTAGGCCTTTGGCGCCTGACGGTGGGCATGAACCGCAAATGGCAACGATTTGGCAGCGCTGGCCTGATGCCTATTCCCGAGATGCCGCCCGTAAGTGACGCGAGGAGGGCCGGGACGTGAGCCGCAAGTACCGGAATAAACCGACAGTGGTCGACGGCATCGGCTTTGCTTCACAGGCTGAGGCGAGGCGCTGGTGCGATCTGAAGCTGCTGGAGCGGGCTGGGCTGATCACGTCGATCGCGCGGCAGCAGACGCTGGAGTTGGCGCCGTCCGTCCGCATCCCCGGCGAGAAGCGCGCCCGGCCGCCCCTCCGCTACATCTGCGACTTCGCCTACATGGATCTTCGCACGAAGACCTGGGTCTGGGAGGACGTGAAGGGCTTCGTTACGCCGCTCTTCAGGGCCAAACAGCACCTGGCGAAGTCCGTCCACGGCATCGACGTGCGGGTGGTTCGATGAGTGGGCGTTGGTGGAGAGCCTACAGCCGGGCTCGGCACGATCCGAAGTTGCTCAAGCTTTCGGATAAGAACTTTCGCTGGTGGTTCAACTTCATCTGCGTCGCAGCCGATCATGACGGCATATTACCGAGCCATGCCGATCTGGTGGCAGAGTTTCGTACCTCTGACGCGACGATCACCAATGCGATTGACGCGCTCGTTTCCGCCAAGTTGCTCGTACACGATGAAACTGGTGTTCATCCGCACAACTGGAACGGTCTTCAATACAAGAACGACGTTTCAACGGAACGGGTGAAACGGTTTCGGGAACGTCGTGAAACGGTTTCAGAAACGTCCTCAGAGTCAGAAGCAGATACAGAAGCAGATACAGAACAGAAAGTAGAGAAGGGGAAGAGCGGCGCTGTCGCGCCTTCGCCACCTGTCGCCGACGCGGTCACGCTGTTCAACCAGGCAGCCGCAGACCACGACTGGCCACAGGTCCAGAGCATGAATGCCAGCAGGACAAGAGCGCTGACAGGCTGCCTGAAATCGGTTGGCGGCATTGAAGGCTGGCGGGCGCTTCTCGCCAAGGTCATGGCCAGCGATTTCCTGATGGGACGGACGGCTCTGGCAGACGATCACGCCAACTGGCGGTTCACGTTCGATTTCCTGCTGATGCCAAAGCGTTACACGAAAATCATGGAAGGCGGCTATGACAACCGAAACGGCACTCACCAACCGGAGCGTGGGATTAGCGCGGTCCTTGCCGCACTGGCTGATTGAGGTGCTCGACGACGCGCACCCCGACGTGCCGTGGAAGCCGCCGGCCAAGCTTCCAACTCCCGGCGACATCCGCGATGCAATCCAGCGCTGCGACCTGACGCTTGAGGGCAAGGTATCGAGTGCAGTGGCTCGCATGTGCTTCGCCAAGCTCGTGATGGCATTCGAGTCCGGCTCCAAACTCACGGGCGACGAGACCAAGCTTCGCATGGCCGTCTGGGTCGAGGCATGCGGTGACCTGAACGACGCGCTGTGGCTGGATGCGACGACCGAGGCAATCCAGACCATGAAGTGGATGCCGAAGCCTGCCGAGTTCCGCGCCCTAGTTGCCCCGCAGATCGACCTCGCGCGCAAGCGGCGCCGGCGGCTGGAGGCTATGGCCGATGCCGCCCGGCGGCCTGCACAGGCCACCGCCTTCGTTCGTGAACCCTACGAGGTCCGGATCCGCGGTATGCGCGATAGCTTCCGCAAGGTCGGGGACCTGTACAAGGCGGCGTCGTACGAACGTCAGCTCGCTGGTATCGAGAAGCGCAAGCCTGAGGCTTGGGCGACCGCAGAAATCGTCCAGAATCCCCCCTCAGTTGCCGACAAGGGGCCGGCGTACGTGCCGCCTCCCGAGAGCCTGGAGGCCAAGATGGGCCTGTTGAAGGCACGCATCGTGTTCTTCCGCGACATGGGCATGGTCGACTACGTGGCTCAGATGGAACGCGAACTCGCCCAGCTCGAGCAGGGAGAAGCAGCATGAGCGTATTCGACAAAATTGAGGCGGACTTCGCGATCATCAACGCAGCGTTGTCGGACCATTCTTTGTTGTGGTTGCCGGCCATCGCCGTGTGGGCTTTTGTGTTCGAGAGATTCGGGCCGCTGCTCGTCTACCTGATAGCGACCGCCATCAACGCCGCGGTCTTCCTGATCGGGGGCGCTTTCATGATGATCGTCAACTTCAAGGCCAGCCGCAGCCGGCGGGAGATGGCTCGGAGAGGCTGGGAATGACCGAGGAAGGATTGAGTGAGGTGGGGATGTGGCGCCGCTGCGCGCCGCACCGCGGGTGCAAGACGGGGAGAGGAATCGACCAATGAGCGAGAAGAAGAGAGGGCCAGTCGAGATCCTTTGCAAGGAAATTGGGGTCCGGTTTACGCCAGACCTTGAGAAACCAAAGGTCCTGATAGCCTTCGTCCGCGTCCTCTGTGGGCGACTGGAGTATATGTTTGAGATCAATTCTTTTATCGAAAAGCGCCGACATGCGCCGGTCGACATGACCGATGCGCGTCGCTCTATAGATAAACTCAAGCAAGTTCTTGCGGCTGACGATCCCGCAACACTGGTTGCTGGCGCTGGTGCAGTACATGATCTGATCCACGCGTTCCAATGGCAGGGGAATTGGGCGTCCCACGTATTCGATATCGTGGGTTCTCTCGCGTCGGCCCTCCGTTTCGGGCTTGATGAGCGAGATGAATTTGGTTCCCGCCATGCCGCTGAAGCGGCGAACCACCTGTGGCGACATGAATACGGGGTATCGAAGTTCGATGAATTTACGGGCGATTGGCAGAAATCATGGGCTTGTGCGCAATTCGATGAAGGAATGAAGCGCTTGGCGTTTGGGACGTCCAAACAGGTCGCAGAGGTTGAAGTCGAGGAACAGGTGCGGCCCGAAGGGACGCCAGCGACAAATCCCCTCCTCTAAGGAAAGGAAGGCAGCCATGAGCAACGGCCGCCAATGGACCCCAGCCGACACCCTCACCCTAAAGAGGATGGCAGGGCAGGAGTCTGACGCTGAGATCGGTCGCCGCACGGGCCACTGCGAGCGAACCATTCGCGACCGCCGCAATCTTCTCGGGCTGCCCGCCTATGCCCCGAGACCGAAATGGACACGGCGGGATTATCTGCTGGCCGGCGCGGCTGGGCTGATGGAGAATGAGGCATGGGCTTGATGGCGTTTCTATATCCTGGGGCAGAGCGACGTAGGGCGATAGCGCTTCTCGACGCGATGCGGGCGGAAATGGACCTCATCCATGAGGCAGAAAAGCCAATTATGGCTCTCGCGCGTGAAGTTGCTGACCTGGCCAAGCCGGAAGAGATGAAGGGTAAACGACTGACGAAGGTCTTTGTCCCTCGCGCTCGGCTGGACGAACTCGACCGTGCGCACGAACAGGTCAGCGCCCTCCGGAAACAGCCTTTGCTTGGCCCATCTGTCGGGGGCCGGCTATTCGGCATGGAGATTGTTGAAGGGCCAGAACTTCGCGTCGAATAGGCGAAAACCCTTGACTTTCTAATTCCCTCTTACCCGCTATAGGGAGCCGTAGCTCACAACGGTAGAGCATCGGCCGATTACTACTTTAGCTGCAAATAGCAAACGTGGCTCAAAGCCGGGCGAACGTCGAGGCGGACGGCGGAAAGGCACGCCCAACAAGGCGACCGCCGATGTGATGGCGCTTGCCCAAGTCTACACGAAAGAGGCTCTCGACACGCTGGCCAAGATCATGCGCAAGAGCGAGTCGGATGCGGCTCGCGTGGCATCGATCAAAGAGTTGCTCGAGCGCGGGCACGGCAAGGCGCCGCAGCCGCAGACCGGTGAAGACGGCAAGGGACCAATCCAGCACGTCCACCGCATCGAGCTGGTGGATCTCACCTGATGCCCTTCGACGGCACCGCTCAAGTTGCGCTCCCCCCGAAGCTGAAGAGCTTGTTCATCGGGCCGGCGGACGTGCGCGGAGCATATGGCGGTCGCGGCTCGGCCAAGACTCGCACATTCGCGAAGATGACAGCCGTGCGCGGCTACATGTTCGGGCAGTCGGGACAGAGCGGCATTATCCTCTGTGGCCGCCAGTTCATGAACTCTCTTGCCGATTCGTCCTTGGAGGAGATTAAGCGCGCGATCGAAGAGGAGCCGTTTTTGGCGGCATACTACGAGGTCGGCGAGAAATTCATCAAGAGCCGAGACGGCCGGATTGAATATGCATTCGTCGGCCTGGACCGCAGCATCGAGAGCATCAAATCAAAGGGACGCATTCTCATACTTTGGGTGGATGAAGCCGAGCCGGTGACAGCCAGCGCCTGGTCTATTGCGATCCCGACGTTGCGCGAGGAAGGGACCGATTGGAACGCCGAGCTGTGGGTGACGTGGAACCGCAAGCGCAAGAATGCCGCCGTTGAGGGTCGGTTCGCGGCCGTTACTGACGATCCTCTGATCCGCATCGTCGAGATGAACTGGCGGGACAACCCGAAGTTCCCAGCCAAGATGGAGCGCGAACGGCAGCGCGACCTGAGGGATCGCCCCGATCAGTACGATCACATCTGGGAAGGCGCTTTTGTCTCGGTGATTGAGGGCGCCTACTACGCGGCATCGCTCACGAAGGCCCGCGCGGAAGGCCGCATCGGCCGGGTAGTGGCCGATCCCAACATGGTTATCCGGCTGTTCTGCGATATTGGTGGGACAGGGCAGCGAGCGGATGCCTTCTCGATTTGGGCAGCGCAGTTCGTGGGTCGGGAAATCCGTGTGCTGAACAACTATGCGGCTGTCGGTCAGCCGTTGTCAGCTCATCTCGCATGGTGTCGGGAGCAGGGTTATACGCCCGGCAATTCGCAGTTCTGGCTGCCACACGACGGCGACAGTCACGACAAGGTGTTTGATGTGAGCGTCGCGTCCGGGATGCGCGATGCGGGTTACGAAGTGACCGTGGTTCCCAACCAAGGCAAGGGCGCTGCGATGATGCGTGTTGAAGCCGCTCGTCGCCGTTTTCCAATGATCTGGATCAACGAAGCGACCACGCAAGGCGGCCTGGAGGCGCTCGGCTGGTATCACGAGCGCAAGGACGAGGAACGGGGCATCGGCCTTGGCCCTGAGCACGACTGGGCTAGCGATGACGCCGACAGTTTCGGCTTGATGTGCGTCGTCTACGAGGAGCCGGAAGTGAAGGCCGAGCCGAAGAAGAAGCGCCGCGCCGGTGGCTGGATGGGAACCTAATGGCCGTTCAATCCACAGACGAGCGCAACTCGGGCGGCGATGACAACGACCTGCACGCCAAGGCGCTCCGCCGTGCCGATCAGATCTACCGCGCCGAATGGGATAACCTCAGCAAGGGCCGCGAAGCCCAGCGCTTCTATGCCGGTGAGCAGTGGCCCGATGCCGACAAGCTGGCCCGCGAGCGCGAGAATCGCCCCATCATCGTGGTCAATCGGCAGAAGGCGTTCGTCCGGCAGGTCACTGGCGACGTGCGCAAGGATACGCCAGTCCCGAAATTCATGCCGGCCAAGGACGGCGCGTCGCAGGACGTGGCCGACATCTACAACGGCCTGTATCGCAACATCGATCAGCAGAGCAATGCCAAAGCTGCCTATGTGAAGGCGGTCGAGAACGCGTGCCAGGCATCGATTGGCTGGATGAGGGTCAAGACCGAGTACAGCAGCGACGACTCGTTCGATCAGGATATCCGCATCCGCCGGATCATCGATCCGTTTGCCGTGCTGGCCGATGAAGCGGCGCAAGAGCCGGATAAGTCGGACATGCGGGATGCCTTCGTGCTCGATGACATGCCGATCGACGTATTCAAGGCGACCTACCCTAAGGCGACGGCGGATGCATTCCCCTCGTCATCGGGCGGCGGCATGACATGGAGCGCCGAGGACACGATCCGCGTAGCCGAATACTGGTACCGCAAGCCGGTCAAGAAGACGCTCTATATGATGCCGAACGGCTCGGTCGTCGACGAGGTGAAAGGCCCTGAAAAGCCGATCAATACCCGTGAAGTCGAGACCACTGAAATCTGGCAGTGCATCATGTCGGGCAAGGAGATCATCCGTAAGCCTGAGCTATGGCCCGGCAAGTACATCCCGCTCGTGCCGGTGGTGGGCGAGGAGGTCCGGCTGGACGGCCGCACGGTGCGCTCCGGCATGGTGCACGACACCATCGGGCCGCAACAGGTGCTCAACTATGCGGTGACGGCGCAGACCGAGGCGGCGGGCAAGGCGCCAAAGGCGCCAATCGCGGTCACGAAAACGCAGATCAAGGGCTATGAGGATGACTGGGCGGATGCCGGCTCGAGCAACGCCGCGTACCTGAAGTTCAATTCCGATCCCAACGCGCCCGGCCCGCCACAGCGGATACAGCCGGTCACGACGCAGCCGGGCCTCACCGAGCTGGTGGTCCAGGCCTCGCAGCACCTTAAGGACATCACGGGCATTCAGGACGCCTCCTTGGGTGCGCGCAGCAACGAAACCTCAGGCCGGGCGATCATGGCCCGCCAGCGCGAGGGCGATACGGGCACGTTCCTCTACATCGACAATCTGGCCACGGCGCTCCGGCAGATTGGCATGATCCTGATCGACCTGTTTCCCAAGATCTACGACGCGCCGCGCATCGTCCGCATCCTCAAGGAAGACGGCACGCACGAAATGGTGCAGGTAAATCAGGAATTCGACACCGGCAAGAAGGACGAGTTTGGCGAGGCGATCGTCAAGATGCATGACCTGAGCGTCGGCGAGTACGACGTGACGGTCGCGACTGGCCCGAGCTTCGCGACCAAGCGGCAGGAAGCGTCGCAGAGCATGACGGAACTCGTCCGTTCGGCGCCGCAGCTGATGCAGATCGCCGGCGACATCATCGTCAAGAACATGGACTTCCCCGGAGCCGATGAGGTGGCGAAACGCCTGGAGCGCACCATCCCGCCGCAGATCAAGGAAGACATACCGCAACAGCCGCCGCAGCCTAGCCCTCAGGAACTCGCCGACGCCCGCGAGAGCATGGCCAGCGCGAACCTCAAGGACGCACAGGCGGCCAAGACGCTGCTGGAGGCCGACATGGTGGCCGCACAGCTCGGCAGCATGGGTGCGCAGATACAGCAGCTCACGCAGGCCGTGATGGCGATCACGCAGGGCGGCGGCGCGCCTCAGCCGGGGCAGGCACCAGGCGCACCCATGGCTGCACCAACGCCGGACAACCAAGCGCCTGGACCCGGGCCAATGCCGCCTGTGCCGCCTCCCGCTCCGATGGACGGCGGCGAGATGGCCGAACTCGAACCAATAGGAGCGCCCGCGTGAACAGCATGGCTAATTACGTGAGGCAGATGATGGCATGGCCGCGCCCCAGCTTGAGCGAAGAAGAAATCCGAGCCGATGAGCGGCGTAAATGCTGGGAAGAAATCAATGCTTGGATCGTTCACGGTCCGCTTCCTGGTGATGGTTGGGATCCATCGGCGCAGCGCAACGGGTTGATCATGGCCACAAATATCTTGCTGCAGTCGCCCTCTAAGCCGGAGTCTGTATGAGCGAAGTTGACAACGCGGCACAACCTGCCGCATCATCTGAAACAGCCGCGCCGCCATTGGCGAGCGATCCGCAGGGTTCGGCACCTGCCTCGGTGGACCCCACCGCGACCGGACAGGAAGAGCCCAAGGGCGAACAGCCCGACAAGCAATCCCGCCGCGAGTCGAGAGCGTTCGCAGCCCAACGACGCGAAAACCGGGAGTTGCACCGGACGCTGGGACGCATGGACGCCGAACTGGCCGCCCTCCGGGCAGCGCAGCAAGGCAACCAGACCGGCGACGATCAGCAGCCCCCACGGCAGGAAAGGTCTCCCGCGCATACCGCAGCAGCCCAAGCCTTCGTAGAGCACCGCGACACGATCATGGATCGCGTCGAGGAAGCGGGCGAAGGGATCGAAGGTTTCGACAAGGTCATGGAGACGATCCAGGCCGACAGCTTTCCGGGCACACGCGTGATGCTTGATTTTCTCGGCGATGCCGACAAGCCGGCCGAACTGGCCAAATGGCTTGCCGACAACAAAGACGAAGCGCGGAAGATCAGCCGTATGAGCGACGCGGTGGCTGTCAGAGCCCTGGAGCGTGCGGAGGCCAAGCTATCGGCCAGCAAGCCCGCTCCTCGTGTCACGAAGGCGCCCGCTCCCCTCTCCACGGTGGGGGGCAGCTCCCGAGCGTCGATCGATCCACGCACAGGCCCGAACAGCGGCAGCATGGACGATTACGCGAAGTGGAGACGCGGCGCCTAGCCTCGAAAGGCGACGGCTAAATGAGCAACGCTATTCTTACCAGCGACATCATCCTCAAGGAGATGTTGTTCCTGCTGGAAAACGAGCTGGTCATGCTGGGGCTGGCCAACCGCGACTATGAGTCTGAGTTCGGCGGCCCGCAGAAGCCCGGAGCAACGATCCGCATCGCGCGGCCGATCAAGGGCCAGGTCCGCACCGGCAAGACGCAGCAGGTGCAGGACACCGAAGAGGGCAACACCGCCATGACGGTGGCGACCTTGGTTGGTGCCGATCTCGACATGGACAATGTCGACATGACCCTGAGCATCAAGAACTTCGGCGAGCGCTATCTGCACCCGCAGATGATCGTTCTGGCAAACACCATCGACGTGATGGCGCACACCGAGCTGTATCGCAACTGCCCGAACTGGGTGGGAACGCCGGGGCAGCTGATCAACAGCTACGCCGATTATGCGCTTGGCCCGCAGCGCCTCGACGAACTGTCCGTGCCGCGGTCGAAGGACTGGGCGGGTGTTCTGTCGCCGGCGGATTACTGGGGCACGGTCGGCAGCATCACGGCCTTGTCGGCGGATGCACCGGTGCGCAGCGCCCTGCAGAAGTCGAACCTTGGCCGCTTTGCCAATACCGACACCTACATGACGCAGAACGTGAAGAGCCACACGGTCGGCAACAAGTCGGGGTCGGAACAGGTCAACGGCGCGAACCAGAATGTGACCTACGCCACGGCGAAGAGCACGACCTACCTATCGCAGACGTTTCTCGTGAAGGGCATGACCAACACCACCGGTACCATGGTGGCGGGTGACGTGTTCACGATCGACAACGTCTATGCGGTCAACGCGGTGACCGGCGATCAGCTCGACTTCCTCCGTCAGTTCGTGGTCATCACGGGCGCGACGGCGAGCGGCGGCGGCACTGCCTCAATCACGATCAGCCCGGCGATCATCACGTCCGGCCCGTACAAGACGTGCTCGGCTGTCCCGGCCGATTCGGCGAACATCACGATCAAGGGCACGGCCAACACCGCGTACCGGCAGAATCTCGTGTTCCACCCGGACGCGATCACCATCGCAATGCCGCCGCTGGTCAAGCCGCCCGGCGCCGTGAAGGTCTCCAGCCAGACCTACAAGGGCATCTCGGCGCGCCTGATCGAGGGCTACGACATCGTCAACAACGACTCGCTGTGGCGGTTCGATGTGCTGGTGGGAATGCTCGCGCAACAGCCGCACCTGGCCACGCGCCTTAGCGGCACCTGAGGAGGATTGAACCATGGCAACCATGACCAAGCAGCTCTCGGACGCACGGTCCGATGGCACCACCCTCGGGCAGAGCGCGACCGACAAGATCAGCTTCTACGGCGTCACCCCGATCGTTCAGCGGGCCGGCGCCGTCCAGGCTACGTCCCTCTTGTCGGCCTCTTCCTACGTCACGATCGGCTCGAATACGACAGCGATCATCATGGAAATCGCCAACACCTTCATCGCCTACGGGCTGTGGAAGGGCGCCGCCTGACCATGAAGGTCGTTCTGTGCACGCCGACGCTGACCAAGCCGCATCCGGCAAACGTGGATGCGGGTTTGGCGTCGGTTGCTGCACTGGACGCAGCCGGTTTCGAGCATTCGACGGTGTTCGAAATCGGCTGTCCCTACATCTCCGCAGCGCGGGCCAACATGCTGCGCAAGGCGCTCGACGCCAAGGCCGATGTGGTCGTGTTCATCGACCACGATCTGTCATGGCGGCCACAGGATCTCGTCACCCTGATCAATACCACGGGCGATGTTGTGGCCGGAACGTATCGGTTCAAGAAGGACGAGGAAGAGTACATGGCGGCGATCGACTGCCGTCCGGATGGCACGCCGATCGTACTGTCTGACGGCAATCTGCGCGGCGAACGCGTGCCGGCCGGCTTCCTCAAGGTCACTGCCGAGGCGGTGGACCGCTTCATGAAGGCCTATCCCGAGTTGGTCTACGGCGTC
>Ga0105248_10000532_pt1 | contig 43307 bp, 37 predicted proteins | sample KBSS34metaG_FD_81524 | JGI IMG/M metagenome (GOLD analysis project Ga0105248, IMG submission 81524) | Switchgrass rhizosphere microbial communities from Kellogg Biological Station, Michigan, USA - KBS S3-4 metaG | ecosystem: Host-associated > Plants > Roots > Rhizosphere > Soil | place...
ATGCCCGTTCGTGATCGGGTCGAAACTGCCCGGGTAAACCGCGATCCGCGATCGGGCCGGACTGATTGGCTGGCTTGGCATCGACGGTCTGGGCAACCTAAGCTGTTGCGCTACAGCTTAGCGGATGCGCCAAGGCGACGGTAGAGCGAATAGCGTACGGCCCCGGCGGCGGATTCGCGGTGCGGGTTCCAGGCCTCGGGCACGGTGACTTGCGCCGACGCCGGCATCTCCAGGTAGATCCAGGCGCCCGCGCGCAGCCACCGGTTTTCCTCCAGAGCCATGACCGCCGGCTGCCATAGCGTTTCGGTAAACGGCGGGTCGATGAAGACGATATCGTAGGCATTCGCCGGCGGCTCGCCGAGCGCCTGCAGCGCGTCGGCGCAACGGACGGCTGCCTGCGTTTGCCGCAGCCTCTCCAGATTCTGCCGCATTGCCTGCGCAAGCCTCGGATCGCGCTCGATGAAATCGACCCAGCCCGCGCCGCGCGAAAGCGCTTCGATGCCGAGCGCACCGGTGCCGGCGAACAAATCGAGACAGCGCGCCCCTTCGATGATCGGCGCCAGCCAGTTGAACAGCGTCTCGCGCACGCGATCGGGCGTCGGCCGCAGGCCCGGCGCCTCCGGCACTTCGAGCCGCGACCGGCGCAAGCTGCCGCCGATGATGCGCACGCTGCCGAACGCGGGCCTAGGCGCGACGCGGGGCATGGCAACGGATGTTTGACGGCGCCGGTGATAGCATGCGCATATTGTCGTTCAACTCGATGTGCAATGCTCAAGTTCTGGAAAAAGAAGCCGGCCGATGAGGCGCACGAGCCACTGGCCGAAGAGGTGATGCCGCAAACCGACCCGGTGGCCGCAGAGTCCAGCCCTCAGCCCTCAGCCCTCAGCGCTGAAGAGAAGCGCAGCTGGCGCGAGCGTCTCGCCGGCAGCGTGCTCAATCGCGATATCCGCACGCTGTTCGCGCGCAACCCGCAACTCGACGAGGCTCTGCTCGATGAACTCGAGACCGCCCTGATCAGCGCCGATGTCGGCATCGCCGCGAGCACTGCGCTGGTCGAAGACCTGCGCAAACGCATGGCCAAACGCGAATTCGCCGATGCCGGCGCGCTGCTCGATGCGCTGCGCGGCGATCTCGTCGCGCTGCTCGCGCCGGTGGCGGAGCCGATCCGCGTCGATCCTGAGGCGCGGCCGTACGTGATCCTGATGGTTGGCGTGAACGGTGTCGGCAAGACCACGACGATCGGCAAGATCGCCAGGCGCCTGCAGACGCAGGGCCGCAGCGTGCTGCTCGCGGCCGGCGATACCTTCCGCGCGGCCGCCGTCGAGCAGCTCAGGACATGGGGCGAACGCAACGACGTGCCGGTGATCTCCCAAGGTCCGGGCGCGGATTCGGCGAGCGTGATATTCGATGCGCTGCAGTCGGCGCAATCGCGCGACGTCGATGTCCTGATCGCCGACACTGCCGGGCGCCTGCACACCCAGACCGGATTGATGGACGAGCTGACCAAGATCCGCCGCGTGCTGGCCAAGCTCGACGCGAACGCGCCGCACGAAGTGCTGCTCGTGATCGACGGCACGACCGGCCAGAACGCGATCAACCAGACGCGCCAGTTCCGCGCCGCGATCGGCGTGACCGGGCTCGTCGTGACGAAGCTCGACGGCACCGCGAAGGGCGGCGTCGTATTCGCCCTGGCCAAGGAATTTGGCCTGCCGATCCGCTACGTCGGCCTCGGCGAGACCGCCGAAGACCTGCGCATATTCAACCCGGCGGCGTTCGTCGATGCGCTGCTGCCGACAGACCTCGGCAGTGCCTAAAACGCGCACTCCGACATCGCTCGACGTCGATACCCCCGCTCCCCCGACCACGTCGGTCGAAAGGGCTGCGGCGGGGGAACAACGTGGCAGATCGCTCGACATAGATACTCCCTCCCCCCCGACCACGTCGGGGGAGAGGGCTGGGGTGAGGGGGCCGCGCGTCAACCAGTCGCAACGTTCGCGAGATGCTAAGCAGCGGCACGCTGAAGAACCAACACGTCGCAGCAACGCGAAACGTCTCCCCCTCACCCAACGCTCTCCCCCGTCGCAAGCGACAGGGAAGAGGGCTTATTCGATCGCCGCGTCATCAGCAATCGCACCGCGCCTGCTGCGCTGGTACGCGAAGCACGGCCGCAGCACCCTGCCCTGGCAGCATCCTCGCAGCGCCTACCGCGTGTGGTTGTCCGAGGTCATGCTGCAGCAGACCCAGGTCGCGACGGTCATTCCATACTTTTTGCGCTTTGTGGAAAAGTTCCCAGACCTCGCAACGCTGGCCGCAGCGCCGCTCGACGACGTGTTCGCGCTCTGGTCAGGCCTTGGCTACTACAGCCGCGCGCGCAATCTGCAGCGCACGGCACAGCTGTGCGTCGCCCGGCACGGCGGTGATCTGCCGCGCGACTTCGACGAACTGGCCGCCCTGCCAGGCATCGGCCGCTCGACCGCCGGCGCGATCCTCGCGCAGGCACACGGACTGCGCTTCCCGATCCTCGATGGCAACGTCAAGCGCGTTCTCGCGCGCTGGCGCGGCATCGAGGGCTGGCCAGGCGCCAGCGCGGTAAACGGCAAATTGTGGACAATTGCAGAAAGCCAGACGCCGCGGCGCCGCATCGTCGACTATACCCAGGCGATCATGGATCTCGGCGCGACTGTCTGCACGCGCTCGCGCCCGCGTTGCGGCGACTGCCCGCTGGCCGACGACTGTGTTGCCCTCGCACGAGGCCTGACCGCGAAACTCCCAGAACGAAAACCGTCACGCAAGGTCCCCACGCGCAGCACGATCATGCTCGTGTTACGCGACACGCAAGGCCGCCTGCTGATCGAGCGCCGCCCGCCGACTGGCGTGTGGGCCGGACTGTGGAGCCTGCCCGAGGCCGCCGACCGCGCCGGCGCGCAGCGCGATGTCGTGCGCTACAGCGGGATCGACGACGGAAGCACGTTCGCGGACCTGCCGCCGTTCGTGCATGGCTTCAGTCATTACCGGCTCGAAGTCACTCCGCTGGTATTGCAAGTCGCCGCCGGCCGGCAAGTCGCAGACGAACCCGATCGGCGCTGGGTCCACCCCGAACAGGCCGCGGCGTTGGGATTGCCCGCGCCGGTGCGTAAGCTGATAGCCTCCTTGGCTGACCCTTCCTAGCGACTGGATAAAATGATGCCAATCTCAATTGGAGCACCGTCCATGTCCCGCACCGTTTTCTGCGTCAAACTGAACCAGGAAGCCGAAGGCCTCAACTTCGCGCCCTATCCGGGCGAACTCGGCAAGCGCATCTACGAGCACATCAGCAAGGCCGCGTGGTCGCAGTGGCTAGCGCACCAGACCATGCTGATCAACGAGAACCGCCTGTCGCCGCTCGATCCGAAGGCGCGCAAGTACCTCGAGGGCGAGATGGAAAAATTCCTTTTCGGCGAAGGCTCGGCCGCGCCGCTGGGTTACGTCCCGCCGGAAACCTGAGAAGCAGGCGTTTTCGGCGAAGCGTCGACATCCACTTCTTTCGCCTTGCCATCCTTGAGCATCGCCTTGTAATCGACAGGAAGGATTTCGTCGATCTTGCAGCGCTGGTTGCCGAACACGACGTAGTCGAACTTCTTCGAAACCTTCTGCCGCATCTTCTGCGTCACGACCACCGCGTGGGTCCACTCCAACCGCACGCAGGGTTTCTCGACCCGGACCAGATAAGCATCGTTGATCGTGCTCCAGATGATGATCCGCTCAGGCCCCACGACCTGCCATTTCCACATCCTGAACATCGGAAACTCGTCGATCGGCGCGCCCGCGTACTGCTTGTAGCGGGCGAACTCCTCGTCTTCATGCGCACGCGTATCGGCATGCGCCACGCCTGCGAGCAACGCAAGCGCTATCGACAACCACAGCAATCGCATCGAACCTACCTCGGATCCTCAAATCGCGCATCGCAACGCCACGCGCCGCCCCTCTGGTCCATGACGCGGGAATGCGATTGTTCGTCGCAATGTCGAGATTACGGCTGCCGGCAGTTTCAGTTGTAAAAGAAGTGTGTCGCCCGCAGAATTTGAGCGTTACAGTCATCCACGGGCGCGCGAACTTGACTCTCGCAACCCAAGCCGCTGTAATACGCGCCCTTCCGCTGCGGCCCGTCCGGCCCGCACGACGCCACACTTCATGGCCAGGTAGCTCAGTTGGTAGAGCAGGGGACTGAAAATCCCCGTGTCGGCGGTTCGATTCCGTCCCTGGCCACCATTCGATTGCTCGTACAAGCTACCGACGCTAGGCGCGACTACGCAGATCGCGGTCAAAAGTGAACGTGACCCCTTTTTACGGCAACTGCACGCGCCAGGTCAGTCCACTCGATGGCGTTACATCGTAAGCCGCTTCGGCTAGGCGTTGAGGTTAATTCACCTACGGCACTTCGCAGACGATTGTTCCAGGCCAAAGCCCGCCTAGTTCCGCCCTCAACGTTCGCGCTACGTTAGGGCGCGGCTCCGCGTCATTGCTGTGGAGGACTTCATAGAGGTGGCCATTCCCGACCGGGTATTGCACCTCGGCCGGCTCGACCTCGAAACTAAAATCGTGCGCCGCCGCCGCGAACCGCACCTCGTCGAGCGGCGCTTCCGTGACGACTACAGCCATGAGCTTCGGGGCGTGCATGAAGCAATCCAGCGGCGTGGCCTACGGCGGCGTTTGCGCTGCAACGAATCGCAACGCCGCGCGATGCTCTGCCTTAGCAGGCCGATCAAATAGCTTTCTTCAGGTCTTTCTTGAGATCACCGTAGCCCGCTTGTGCCTTGCCTACAGCGTTCTGCATCTTGCCTTTTTGTTCCAGCGTCTCGTCGCCGGCGAGAATGCCTGCAATTTCCTTAGCCTTGCCTTTCACTTCTTTCACTCGGCCTTTGACTTGATCTTTGTTCATGGCTCACTCCTGGCGATGGGGCTTCTACACATAGCGAGGCGTCAACTACGTTCCGACGCTAATCTGGATACTATGCGCGACACTCCCTGCGGTCCGTTCGGAAGCACACACTGCATGTCTCGATGATTTTCTGCGTCCGGCAGGGCCAGCCTCGTCTAGGCCGAAGGCAAGGGGTTTTCTGGTCGACATGAGGGCGGCCCTAATACCACTCGGCACAGCTCGCTTCGCACTCTCGGCCAGTGTGGGAACTTTGGTCGCAGTGCGTACGACCGAAAAGAGAGCGCCTCGCCAAAGGGAAGGATGGTTCGGCGCTCTCGCACTTCTACTGCCCCAATGGCCGTCCTGGCCGTATTGCGATCCTCATTGCGCGGCGCTCACGCGCGGCAGTGTTGGAGAGTCGCGGAATCTGTTAGTCCGCAAGTAATTCAAACACAACGAGCCGCTTGCCTCTGTGCGGTAACGTACTCATTGCCTTTGCGCACTCTGCGGCGGCCGGCTGGCGTAGCAGACTGCCGTGGCTGCGCGGCCAGATTGGGAACGCCGGCAGCGACCAGAGGCGCGATGACGCGGAAGCCGACCACGAGAATTTCGCCGGCAAGGCGACGGAGAATAAAGGCATCGAGCGGACGGCTACGCCCGCAACGATGACTGCCGCAGCGTGCGCATCGCCGCAAAACCAGCTATAGCCAGGAACGCGACAAGCATAGCCATCACCCATGCGGAGAGTGTGGGGGCCGGGTTGATGACGTTGCCAACTGCTATGACCGAGGTGCAAGTAGGAACAGTGATCGTTACTGCGTCGGTCGTTACGGTTCCACCAAATGCCAGTGCTCTTCCGGTCAGGTTCGCAAAGTGTCCTATCGTGATTCCCGCTGCATCAAGGATATTGCCTGAGAACGTTGGTGTCGGCGACAACGCGTTGTTCGCGCCGAGGGTCGTGGCGCCGACGGGAACCCAGAATACATCCGACGCGCATGCGCCATTAGCGAGGAGGAGGTTGGAATTCGCCCCGGTTGTAAGTGCCCCGCCGGGCCGGAAGATGTAAACACCGGCGCCGTTGAGTGTTACGTTCGTGGTTGCTGTTATCAGCATCGCGCCACCGCTCGTATAGCAACCGGGCGGTATGGTTCCAGGTGGATTGCCACCAATGACGACCGAATCCAAGGTAATCGCACCAGCGCCAAGAAACGTACAGAGCTGACCATTCGCGTTCGCCGTGGCGGCAGCTTGATCCAGTCCGGTTTGAGGAGGACACGGGATATTGGTTGCGCCGGTTATCGTCAGCGGTGGTGTCGTGGGTCCCGTGGCGTAGCAGACATCGCCATTGATGATGCTTTGCGGCGAAGTGTTGGAATTCGTAAATGTGCTGGAAACGACGCCGTAAGTGCTGGTCGTTCCAAGGGGTGGAGCGGTTGCGGCCGATGCGACATCGCTCTGCGCGAGGCAAAGAAGGATGACTAAACCGATGCCAGCCAGTGCGCCCGCATGGTTTCGGCGGAGCCGGATACGTTCGGCAACATTGCAATCAACGTGGCGAAAGCGGACTGCTGAGTCGATTTGTGCGTTCATGGCATTGCCCCAGATCAGGAAGTCGCCAACCGGCGGCATCAAGAACTCATGCCGGAGTGCTGTTCGACAAGCAAGAAATTGTGACTCTTCCGTGCACACCACTCAGTTCGGCAGCGCACATATAGCGTGTGGCCAGAGATACGCTTGGTCCTGGCCGCTTTTTACTTGAGTATTGTCGAATACTGTCGACTGCCCGCCATCAGCCGACGGCTCGATCGCGTCTCAGGTTGCTGCCCTGTAGGCACCCAGCGCCACAAGCAACAGGAGCAGCAGGACCGTGGGGTAGAACGTCAGCCCAAAACCGTACGCCCTCGCGGGAGCCCCGTTCGCATAGCCTGCGAAAAAGAACAAGCGCCCGACGAGGAACATTACTGCGGCAGCGGGAACCACCGGGAGCAGCGCAGCAGGCGCAACGATGGAAGTCGCAATGTATACGGGCAGTACGAGGCAGGACTTCCGTCCCTGGCCACCATATAAATCAATTGTTTGTTGAGATTCCGGCAGCTGGATTTCGTTGTCGACGCCGAAAATCCCTACTTAGTCCCTACTCTGTCTGAAGTTCGTCAGCGAGCGCAGTAAGTGCCGCGTGCGAGACGTGTAACGCACAGGAGCCGTGTCGATATTCTGCGCTTGAGGGTGTTTTCTTTCTCCGTGAAATGCATATTCGTGCGCAGGTCGTAGATCCAAAGCTTCTGTCCACGGCTTTAGCCGAGCCACGCCGATCACTCCTCTGCTCGCACTCTGCCGGCGCCGGGAGATCGAAACGCGTGCCTGAAATTCGACGAAGAACTATACCGGCTGGGGGCTCAGTCTTGCGTGCAACTCAACACCCGATCGGCTAAAGGTCGAAAACGCCACGCTTCAGCGCGATCGTGACCGCGTGCGTCCGATCACTTGCGTTGAGCTTGGACAGAATGTTTCGGACGTGGCCTTTCACCGTGTCCTCGCTGATCATCAGACGGTCGGCGACGACCTTGTTCGAGCAACCCTTGGAGATCAGTTTCAGCACGTCGATTTCGCGCGCGGTCAGGGCGTCGTCCATCGCGTGCTGCGCGAGCTCCGACGCAACCTCGGCTGGCAGCCTTCGTTGTCCCGAGTGAACCGCGCGGATCGTCTCGAGAAGATCGCGCCGCAACGTAGCCTTCATCAAGTAACCCATGGCGCCTGCCTTCAGCGCCCGCAAAGCCTGCACGTCGCCGAGGTACGTCGTCAGCACGATGATCCGGGCTTCCGGATGTGCGGACCGGATGGCGGAGATGGCGTCGATGCCGTTCATGTCGGCAAGACGCAGGTCCATCAGCGTGACGTCCGGTCGGTGCTGTTCGAACAGCGCGATGCCCTCCTTGCCGGTTTCCGCTTCGGCGACCAGCACCATGTCCTGCTCGGAACCGATCAGAGCCGCCAGACCCTCCCGCAATACCGGATGATCGTCAACGGCGAGTATGCGAATTCGGTTGTCGGTTTCTTGCGCCATCGACCGCATCACCGCTGCCCGCGTGCTGCCGATGATTCCATACTTCCTGGCGGGGAACACCCCCCTTTTGAGCTATTGCGGGACGACGGCGGTGCCCCTCGAAAGTGTGCCTGCCAGACACTCCGTTTTCGCGTTTCGAGCGAAGTCGTGCGTCGGTAGGATCGTGGCCAGTTGCGAACCCGTACGGTGGTTTGGCCGACGATTCGAGGCACAGACAGCTATGATCGAGGCAGCGATTGAGCAGCAACGTTACGACAACAGCCCGCAGAGCCGCATCGAGAGAGCCTATGTCACGTTGGCATACGGCGCAGAAGGTGGCGAGCGCACGTCAGGAACACACACTTCCGCAAGCTCATCGTCGAAGGTGGCATCCCCGGGCTCACTGGTGTTCGTGGTAGACAACGATGCGACGGCGCGAGCATCGCTCGCAGCCGCGCTCAAGAGCGCCGGCTGGAACGCCGAGACGTTTGCATGCGCGGCCGAATTTCTTTCCCGGCCGGTTCCGTCCGTCCCGAGCTGCCTGATTCTGGACGTCACGCCCCCGAACGAAGAGAACCTCGAACTGCAACGCTGCATCGCGGCCGCGCGGAAAGATGTATCGGTTGTCCTTGTCGCCGATCGTCCCGACATCCGCTCGACCGTCCAGGGCATGAAGGCCGGCGCGCTGGACTTCTTCATGAAGCCCGTCAACGAGTCGCTGATCTTGAGCGGCGTGCAGCACGCCATCGTCGAAAGCGCCGCGATCCAGCGCGACGAAGCGCACCTGGAAGACCTTCGTGAGCGACACTGCTCGCTGACGCGCCGGGAACGAGATGTCATGGCCCTGGTGGTATCAGGGCTCCTGAACAAGCAGATTGCCAGCGAGCTCGGCATCAGCGAGATCACTGTCAAGGCGCACCGCGGCAGGGTAATGCGCAAGATGCAGGCCGACTCCCTCGCGAACCTGGTCATGATCGCCAGTGCGCTGCTGCTGACTCCTGTCGCTGGTGTCGCGCGCCACCGCGCTCCGGTTGTCCGAGGCGCCTGACACTGGCCTCGACGGTTATCGCTCAATTCCGGGTCGGCTCTCCGCGTCACCTCGATCCGAGTCCGCGAAAATAGTAGATCCACCGCGAAGGGTAGTAGGCACGAAATGCGGGAATCACGACGCTTATGCGCGTGCCTCGCATGGGTTCGCTGCGGCATGCGAAACGGCCGCCAAGCTTAGCGGCCCGCTCGGCCATTCCCTTGAGACCCCAGTGGTGTCCCCTGTTCTCTGCATCCGGATCGAAGCCGCGGCCGTCGTCTTCGCACGACAGCTCGAAGTTGTGGTTGCCGTAGTCGAAAACGACCCCGATCTGCATCGCATCGGCATAGCGAGACGCATTCGTCAGCGCCTCGCGCGCGATATGAAATACCTCATCGGCTACGTGTGAATCCAGGGACAGGCTCGCGGAGCCGCGACGGACGACCCGATATCGCGTCTCCTTGCCCGCGGAAAGATCGCTGCAGATGCTCTCGACGGCCGCGGTCAACTCCGCATCCGTAACGTGTTCCGAGCGCAGAGCGCTGATCCGGTTGCGGCCTTCGATGATGATCCGATCGGCGGTGGACAGAGCGCGTTCGAGCATGGGCTTGGCGTCCGCACCGTCGGAAATCTTCTGCGTGGCGACATGCACGTTCAGGAGAAGGCCCTGAATGCCTTGCAGCAAGGTGTCGTGCAAGTCGCGTGCGATCTGCACACGCTCGTCGGCACGTTCTTCCACACGCGCGCGCATCGAACGCGTAATGATCCGTATGCGCAGCGCTGATACGATCCCGACGATCGCGAGAGCGCCGAGAGCACACAGCAGCGTAAACCATGTCGTCTGGAAGAAATTGGGCCGCACAGTGAACGGCGGCAGCGCGAACGGCGCCGACCACTGATCACCGCCGTTCGAAGCGATCACCTCGAACGAGTAGGTTCCCGGTCGCAATCGTGTGTAGATCGCCTCGGCGCGATGACCGGCGTCCTGCCACGCATCCTCGAGCCCCTTCAGACGGTACTTGTAGGCGACGCTCTCGGGCGACGTCAGATTCACGCCGAGGTATTGAATGACCAGCGTCTGCGGATCGGGGTCGATCGTCGCGCCTGCGGCGATACGCAGGCCGTCAACCGTCATCGATCGCAACGAGACGATCGGCGCGTGACGCGCTCCCTGGTCGATTCGACCAGGATCCAGATGAAACACTCCGTTGAAGGTCGCGAACCACAGATTGCCTTCCGCATCACGCGCCGCCGTGTCTTTCACCACGAGCGGTGCCGGCCCGACCCATTCGCCCTCGGTGACCAACGTCGCCTGTATCGGATGTGCGACGTCCGCCCGGGCCGCTTCGAGCTCACTCTTGCGCACGCGCACGACGCCGGGCGCCGCATTGAGCCAAAGATCCCCATTCCGCGCGTCGATCATGCCGCCGATACCGCGAGCCAAATCCGGATCCGCGAAAGTGAGCATTTCGAAGCGTGTGTCGCGGAAGATCGCGAGCCCGTTCGTGCCTGACACGAATATGCCAAGCGGGCTCTCGAAGATCGAAAGGACGATGTCGAGCCCCGGCGAACCCGACGACAATGTGCGGCCCTCGTTTTCGAACGGCAGCGCGACGATACCATCGCGGTAACCCGCCCAGACGCGACCACGGGTGTCGACGTACACGGTCTGCGGATTCGTACCTGGAACGTCCTTTTTCTCGGCGCGGCTCCAACTTCCTTCGCTGTAACGCCAGACGCCGCGTGCAGCAGTCGGCAGGGTGACGCTCGCGTACAACTCGTGGCTGGACGTACCTGCGAGATCGCTGACGCCATACGGCGCTGCGCCCGGAATCGGCGGAATCGATATCAATCCATCCGCGCGCGCCACGCGGATTCCTGACTTGTCGACCATCCAGGTATCGCCGTCGCGTCCGCAGGCGAGGTGGTAGACGTCGCCCTCGTTCGGGACCGCAGAGCGGACTCCGTGCGATACCTTGTAGAGTTGATGAGAAGAGCTCGCGATCCAGACTTCGCCATCGGGTTTCGCGCACATCGTCCATCTTGCGGCGGCATCCGCTATGAACGGGATCAGCTCGGCCGCACGAAAGCGGTCAAGTCCGAGCACGTTCGCAACCCAGATGTTGCCGTCTGCGTCGAGGAGCAGCGAACGTGGGCCGTTGCCGGCAAGACCGTCGACGCTCGTGTACCTGTCAGGCGCCGCATTCGACGGATCCGGTTCCTCGTTCGCGGTGGCGCCGACGTGGAGCCTGCGCAGGCCCACTTTTTGAGTCGCGACGGTCAGCGATCCATCAGGAGTGTAGAGAATGTCGTAGGGCGTTTCGTCGAGCGACAGATGCGCGACGACCTTCCCCGTCCGACTGACGCGCTGATATCGCTGGAAGCCTTGCTTGGTATCGAAGTCCGCGATCCATAAACTACCGTCGGGCGTTTCCTTGACGCCAAAGAGGAAATCGGCGTTTACCTCGGTCGCTGTATACGAAGTCTGGTTTGCCTTGCGCTGGTACAAGCGATCACCTTGGGTCAGCCAGAGCGTGTCCACGGAATCGACGAAAATACCGCCGATCACGTTCGTCTCGATCGGGATGGGTGTCGGTTCCGCGTGATCAGTTCCATCGGGGCCGAACCGGACTAGATTTCCGCGGCCGTATCCCCAGACGCTTCCATCGGCCGCGGCCGCCATTCCAAGCAACGACGAAAGCGGCTTGCCATCGACGACAAAGTGGGCGGTCAGACGCCCGCGGCTGATGCGAACTGCGCCATGAAGCGTTGCCGCCCACAATGCGCCGTCGCGTGCGATAGCCAGCGCCGCGACGACTCCCACTGGGACGTCGTCATCGCCCGGGAACGGGCGAAACGGTCTGAACGCGCGACCATCGAAGTTGAACAGCCCGATCTCGGTGCCGATCCACAGCGTGCCGTCGGGATCCTGCGCGAGTGATCGCATTGCGTGCGGTGCGCCGTCGCGTGCGGTCCATGCCTTGTGATTCATGAGCGCTAACGTGACGTCGGTGGGCTCAGCTGCAAGGATTCCGGCAGCGAAGAGCACCAGCGATGCCATCAAGAGTAGTCGGCTCGATGCCCGAGCGAACCTGCTCGTCAGTGATTGCCGGTCCCGCACCCCTAACACGTTCACCACCCGCTTAGACGTTCTGTCTGAAACGATCTTTCGTGGCGCGAACCACCCAGCTCGCCACGTCCCGCGCAGGGCACGGGACGATAAGTGAAGACAAAATACACTCTAGACAATCGGTAACTCTTTCTCAACTTTCTTGAGGCAAGGTTGCACCTGGCCCGCAGCGCAAGTGCATTCTGTCGCTGGTTCCCACGGCCCGCACACGGATTTCTTCAAGCGGGATCCCGGCGGAGCCAAGACTGGTGGTTTGGCAACACGAGGCATAGTAGCCCGAGGAAAAAATAGTCAAGCATCTCATTCACTGACGACCACTCCTGCAAGATGTAGTGCCCGACCAGGAGGCTTAGCATGAAGACGAACCAGCCGTACACGGCAGGCACTTTGTGACGATTGCTAAGAAGTGCGCACGCAAGCCCAACTTCAACGAACGGTGTCACTCGCAAATAGCCGTCGACAAAAAATGGGGGGAGATGAATTCGCAGGTCTCCCTGGAATAGTTTTGAGTAGTAGTCGAAGAAGCCGCCATGGCTAAAAAACTTGCTCGTCCCGGCGGTGAGCAGGATTACCACCATGACCACTCGAACGACACGCTCGGCATCTTTGAGGGCAGTCTTCTCAATCATCTGAGACTCCCGTGTTTTGTCCCGGCTTGATAAGGCGCGACAAAGCGCTCGCGGGTATGTCGTTTCGAGCACCTGTTCCAGATTTTCCATCCACTGTGCGGCCGTTATCGCAAGTCTTTCAGGAATGCGACTACCGAAGCGCGATCGTTGGCCTCGGGAAGCCCCGAGAATGGCATGTGGTTGCCCGGGACGATTTTCTGGGGCTCGGCAATGAATGCGTTCAAGGTTTGCTCGTCCCAGGTGATCGCCGCGTTCTTCATCGCGCGGCTGTAGTTGAACCCGCTCGCCGATCCAGCCTTGCGCCCGATGACGCCCTTCAGGCTCGGGCCCAATCCGGATTGTTCGTCGAGCGTATGGCAGGCCGCGCATGGCGCGAAGGCGTCTGGCGGCTGCACGGCTGTCTGCGCACGCGCGTGATGGGCGAGTCCTGCAGTTGTGGCCAGCAACAGCGCTGCGAACGCAGACCTGGCTTCGAAACGCGTTCTGTACATGATTTCCTTGCTCCTTCGGAAATGCTGTTCGGAATGTGCGTCTAGAGCATCCTTGGCGATTCGATGTAGCGCACAAGGTCGTCGCCCAATCGAAGCGCCAGGGCAGAGAGCGGGCCTGTCGGGTTATATCCTGCGTTGTGCGGATACACCGAAGCTCCGACCACGAAAAGGTTCTTGGCATCCCAGTGCTGGAGGTGGGGAGAGACGACGCTGGTAGCCGGATCGGAGCCCATGATTGTCCCGCCCGTCACGTGTGTGGTCTGGTAGACCCTGGCATCGTAGTCACCGCGCCGCGGCGCCGGTGTGCCGACGATGGTTGCTCCCGACGCCGTCGCGATTTCGTGCGCTTTGGCGGTGACGTACTCGGTCATTCGGTGGTCGTTGTCGCGCAGGTTGTAGGTCATGCGCAGCAACGGCTGACCATAGGCGTCTCGATACGTCGGGTCGAGATCGAGGCAGTTTTCGCGGTGCGGGTAATTGCTGCCGTGGACTGCGATGTTGAACGCATGCAAATACCAATCGGCGTTCGCCTGCTTCCATTTGGTGCCCCAGCGCGGAGTGCCCGGCGGAAGCAGCCGGGTCGTGATCGGCCGGCCGTTGGTCACGTTCGAATAGATGTAACCGCCACCGAAGAAGCCGAGTCCCGAGTGATCGAAGTTGTCGCCGTTGTAATCGTCGATGACGGTCTGCGTCGAACCTGAGGCGAGGAACGGATTGATCCAGCGATCCTTGAAGAAGACCGGCACGTTCGACGTGACCTGGTAGCAGAAATTGCGGCCAACGACGCCTTTGCCGGTGCGTGCGTCGTATGGCGCGCCGATCCCGTCCTGGAGAAGCAACTTCGTGTTGGTCATCGTGAAGGCGCCGAGCACAACGATGTCGGCCGGTTGCTCGTACTCCTCCGCCGTCTGCAGATCGAGGTAGCGCACGCCGGTCACTTGTCGGGCTTTCGGGTCGTAGTTGATTCCGAGTACATGGGCGCGCAGCCGAATTGCGAAACCCTTGCGCTGCGCGAGCATGGGGTAGAGCAGCACCTGTGGGCTCGCCTTGGCGTTCGCCTCACAGATGAACCGTTCGCAATGCCCGCAGTATTGGCATGGTGCGAGCTTCATGCCGTCCGGATTCGTGTAGGCGCCCGGCGAGTTTGCGGCGGGCATCGGAAACGACTTGTAACCGAGGCTCTCGACGGCCCCATTGAAGATCTGCCCAGACTCGGTGATCTCGATGGGCGGCTGTGGATACTCACGCTGGCGGGGCGCCTCGAACGGGTTGCCTCCCGGCTGGATCTGGCCCTTGATGTTGCCCGCCTTTCCGGCGATGCCGAAGAGGCGCTCGAACAGATCGTGGTACGGTTCCATCTCCGCGTAGGTCACACCCCAATCCTGGACCGGCATGTCTGCGGGAATCGCTTTCTTGCCGTAGCGGCTCTCGAGTCGCGTCCTCAGAATCGGGTCGTATTCCGCCCAGCGCCAGGTCTGGCCGTTCCAGTGATTCGCGGCGCCTCCGAGACCATCGCCGGGCAGGAACGACTCGAGTCGTCGCACAGGCAGCGACTCCTCGTTCGGCGAGTGCCGCAGCGTGTACGTCTCGGTTGCCCAATTCTGGGCGAGCTGATTCTGGACACCCCAGCGCAGTTCGTCGCGCTGATTGGGAATCTTCGCCTCGGCAGCCGCGCGATGATCGCCGCCGCGTTCCAGAACCAGCACGTCGATGCCTTTCGCCGTAATCTGCCGCGCGATGAATCCGGCAGTCAGCCCGCCGCCAACGATCACAACAGTACGCTTGGGTAGTATCTTGGCCATGATTGGGACCCCTCAGCTGAAGTCCTGAATCGACTTGGGGTCGAGCGCTCCAGGGAATTGCTTGCCCCGATACGCAACCATGTCGCGCGTGTGGAAGGCCGGCAGCCCCGGATAGCCGATCAGCTTCCAAAAGACCTTGCCGCGATTTCCGCCGTACATCGGGTCTGCAAAACACGCCTGGACGAACAACGGATACACGAGCTCGTTGAACCACTGCCCGAGTGGAAGCTGCGGATCGACGATCTTTTCGGCAGCAATGTCTTGCAGGAAAGCATCAGCGTCGACAGGTGCGAGCTGCTCGAAGTGCTTGCCGAACTTGGTGGCACACGCTTCCTGGACCCTTGCGACGCCCGCTTTGAAGAACTCCTCGGGCGTCAGCGGCAATTGATAACCGAGCTGTGGCTTCCCCGGTTTCCAAGGACCCGAGCGATAGAGTCGGTCGCCGCGGCCGAAGCCGCCTGCGAGTTGTCGATCGATGTAGGTCGCGAGCCCGCAATCGACGCCGCTTGGAGTAAGGTCGTCCGCCGGGCACATAACATTCACCATTGCCTCGACAAAGGCGGCCTCGTCGGGACTCAGTGAGGCGTAGCCCGCCGGCGTGTCCAACGAGACTGGTAGAGTTTCAGTGGCTGTCGACGGACTCGACAGCACGTCACCCGTCGGTGCGAGAGCGAGCGCGCTCGATGCCGCAACGGCGCTCATCAGAAAGCTTCGTCGCGTGCTCGGCTGTTTCTTGGCGCTGGTCATGACGTTCGCCTCGACTCTGAATTTGCCAGATCATTCGCACGGGCTTTCGTAGGAAACACCGCTTACGAAAAGCGATCGGCAAGCCGCCTGATGCCGGCGCCAACGTGGATACGGCTGACCCGAGGAGAGCGAGTCGGACGCCGCGTGCCCAGGGCACGTCGAACAGTATCGAGATCTGCTGCCCGTCAAACTCCAGCTGCATAACGCTCTTGCCTGGCAGTGACGATATGTTTTTCGGGACAGGATAGAAATTGTACGTAGGTATCGTACTTCTCATTGGATGCTTGCACTCCTGCATTGAGAAACAAGAATGGATCGCAATGCATTCCGCAATTTGGTTTTCGATGGATCGCTGACGTCATGAACGGTGCGATGGAGTCGATCTGACTCGGGCCAAAAGCAACGCTATGAGAATGGCTTTCAACTTAAACGTATCAGGTCATCGATCGCTTGCATCCAACGTTTGCACATTGCACGCACACGCATGTCGAAGATGAGCATTGACACAGCAGCGGGGGGCCGCAGACACAGATCTCGGAACATGCCTCTCGCCCGCGAAGCCTCTGGGAGGCGTGCTAATTGCGACACCTAAGTACAATTTCGCTCTTCCGGCTGAAGATATACCGTCACTCCAATTGGAAACTCCGCCCACGTCTTTGTGACCTGGCCGGGAGAGACCAGGGAGTGAACAAAGTGCCCACAGAATTGAGTGACAAGCCTGTTGCGAACTCGGCGCAAGCATTTACGTCCGTGGAACAAGCCTTGGCTACTATTGAAGAGCAGTTTCGGATCGTGTTCGCTCCTGAATCGACGGCAGCGTCGCTTGTGCATGATGATCCGACAGAGCCACCGAGCTAGGAGGCTTACAGATATACCAAGCTTGCCGTGCCCCTTCCTCCCCCGGGCACGCGGCGGCCGGCTCGCCCCCTTCGAGTCGGCCGCCACCTTTTTCCTGCATGCCAGCAACGAGAAGTTCTGGGTAGATGGAGTTGCGAGCGAAGACGCTCTACTCTACAGCCCGAAGCTTCCGCACATCCTCGGCAGTAATCGACGATGGCTTGGTGCCGAAGCGCGCCGTAACGTAATTGGCAACTGCGGCAATCTCGCGGTCATTGTAAGCGGCTCCGAACGCCGGCATGGAAAGCGTGCTGTCGGCCGACTGCCACTTGGAACCCCATAGCACGATCTGCGCAACGTTGATCGCGGTGGGATCGTTGACTGCGCGGCTGCCTGTCAACGTCGCACGCGAATCGAGCAGGCTGACGCCGGTCCATGCATGGCAACTTGCGCAGGCGCCTTCGAAGACCTGCTTGCCACGCGGATCGGTCCCGGCGACGAGACCCTGCTTCGGGTTGGCTGGCGCGGGCCCAGCTTTCGACGCAGACAGGTCCGATGCTGCGATCGCGGGCACGCTGCGCAGGTATGTCACGATGGCGTGAATATCTCCCGGCGTCATCTTCTCGAAACTCAGGTGTACGGCCTGAGCCATGGGTCCCGACGCCGTTCCACGACCTTTCGCGTGCCCGGTCGACAGATACTGAGCCAGTTCGGCGTCGCTCCATGCGCCGACACCGGTCGTCGAATCCGCCGTGATGTTGTACGCGCGCCAACCGTCGGCGACCGCACCGGCGAACTTGTTCTTGTTATCGAGCGCCTGCAGCAGGTTTCTCGGTGTGTGGCAGTCTCCGCAATGCGCCAGCGCCTCGGCGAGATACGCGCCGCGATTCCATTCGGGACTGCGATCGGCCACTGGCTGAAAGCGCTGCTTCGGATTGAACAGGCCCGACCAGAACGCCATGAGCCAGCGCTGATTGTACGGAAAGCGCAGATCAGCTTCGGGCGGTGCGTTCTTGACTGGCGCCAGAGAAAACAGGTACGCCTTGATCGCCAGCACGTCGTCATCCGCGAGATAGGTGTACGCGGCGTATGGGAAAGCCGGATAAAGTCTCTCGCCTTCCCGATCGACTCCTTCGTGCACGGCCTTGAGGAAATCCGCGTCGCTCCATGCGCCGATGCCTGTTTCCTTGTCGGGCGTGATATTCGGCGAATACAGCGTCCCGAAGGGAGTCTTGAACGCGAGTCCACCGGCAAACGGTCTGGACTCGTCCGCCGTGTGGCAGGCTTCACAATCGGCTGCCTGGGCGAGGTAGCGTCCGCGCGCGACGTTGTCTTTTTCGCTGAAGTCCGCCGGCACGCCAGTAGGGTGACCGCTGAAGCCATCCAGCGCTACGGTCTTGCCCGCGGCGAATGCCAGCGGTCCGGGGCGCGTCGCATACCAGCCGAGAATGATCAGGCCGATCAGGGCGATGGCCGCGAAGGCGAGACTGGCGCGCTTCAACCAGTAGTGCGCATTCATGTGGATTTCCTCGTGGCCAGCTCAGCGCGGTCAATCGGCATACGGCGCAGCCGAACACCCGTCGCAGCGAAGATTGCGTTGCCGAGCGCTGGCGGCGCCGCGGTCGTGCCGGTCTCGCCGATGCCACCAGGCGCCTCGCCGCTTTCGATCAGGTGAACTTCGATGTTCGGCACCTGGTCGATGCGCAGCATCCTGTAATCGTGGAAATTGCTCTGCTGCACGCGCCCCTTGTCGATGGTGATCTCACCGTAAAATGCTGCAGTAAGGCCGAAGATAAGCCCGCCCTGAAGCTGAGCGACTACCGTGTCCGGATTCACGAGGATGCCGGTATCCACGGCCGACACGACCTTTTTCAGGTGCACTTCGCCGTAATCGTCTACCGCCACTTCGATGACGGTCGCAATGAAACTTCCGAACGCGACTTGCGCGGCGATGCCGCGCCCGCTGCGCGCCGGCAATGCGTTTCCCCAGCCAGCCTTGCTCGCCGCCAGGTCGACGGCCGCGCGAAGTCGCGGGTTGCTGCCCAGCATGTCGCGGCGAAAGACGACCGGATCCTTGCCGGCTTTTTTCGCCAGTTCATCGATGAAGCTCTCGACCGCGAACACGTTATTGTTCGGTCCCACGCCGCGCCAGAATCCGGTCGGCACTGCAGGCGGCTCGTCGCGCATGTATTCGACGCGCAGGTTCGGAATGTCATACGGAATATCGGCTGCGCTGTCGACGGCATCGATGTCGATGCCTTTCTGAAAGGCCGGCGGCAGCCAGCGCGCAATGATCGATGAACCGGTAACGCGATGGGTCCAGGCAGCGATCTTGCCGTTGCTCAGGCTCGCCGAGAGCACGTCGCGATAAACAGGCCGGTAGATGTCGTGCTGGATGTCCTCTTCGCGGCTCCAGACGAGCTTTACCGGGCCATCGGTTTGCTTGGCGACAAGGACGGCTTGTTCGACGAAGTCGACCTCGAGCCGGCGACCGAATCCACCGCCGAGCACATGATTGTGCACGGTCACCTTTTCCAAGGGCAGCCCGGTCACCTTGGCCGCGATCGCCTGTGCCCGCGACTGCACCTGAATGCCAACCCAGACCTCGCACGAATCGGCTCGCACATGTGCGGTGCAGTTCATCGGTTCCATCGGTGCGTGTGCCAGAAACGGCATCTCGTAAGCCGCGTCGAGTCGCTCGCCTTGAGCGAGAGCCTTGGCTGCATCGCCTTCCGCCCTGGCCACGACCCCGCTCTTTTCGCTCGCCGCTCGAATCTGCTTCCAGACGGCGGCGGAGTTGACTTGGGCGTTCGGGCCCTCGTCCCAGGTGATGGCGAGCGCCGCGATGCCTTGCTTCGCTGCCCACATGTGATCACCGACGACTGCAACAAAGTTGTCGAATGCCAGGACCTGACGGACGCCAGGAATCTGCTTTGCCTTGGCGTCGTCGACGTGTCCGACCTTGCCGCCAAATACCGGGCACGCAGCCACGGTGGCAAACTTCACGCCTGGAGGCATGGCGTCGATGCCGTACATCGCCTTGCCGTTGACCTTGTCCGGCGTATCGACTCGCTTGAGCGGCTTTCCGATCGTCTTGAAATCACCCGGCGCCTTGAGCGGCGGATCCTTCGGCGGCGTGAGTTTGCTTGCATCGCCGGCCAGATCGCCGTAGGCGAGCTTGCGGCTGCTCGCGGTGTGGATCACTTGGCCGTCCTGCGCGCTGCAGGAACCTGCTTCGACATTCCAGCGGCGCGCGGCGGCTTCGAGCAGCATTGCGCGGGCGCCCGCGCCGGCTTTGCGCAGCGGCGTCCAGAACGCGCGAATCGAGTTCGAGTTGCCGGTAACCTGGATTCCGAAGGTCGGATTGCCGTAAAGCTTGTCGCTCGGCGGGGCCGGCTCGACCTGCACGCGTTCCCATGCGACATCGAGTTCCTCGGCAAGGATCATCGCGATGGACGTGTACACACCCTGCCCCATCTCTGCCTGCGGAATGATGAAGGTGACGGCGCCGCTGGCGTCGATACGAATGAATGCATTGGGAGCGAACGACTCGCGGTTTTGCGCCGAGGCAGCAGCACCGATGATCGGGACATGAAACCCGAGCAAGAGCGCGCCACCAACCGTCAAGCCCGCTTGAAGAAACGCACGACGCGACGTCGGCGCCGAAATCGATCCCGCTGCTGCTTGCGTCATGATCAATCTCCCGGAGCGCTAGGACTTGGCCGCTTGCTTGATGGCTTCGCGAATTCGCAGATAGGTGCCGCAGCGGCAGATATTCCCGGCCATTGCCGCGTCGATGTCAGAGTCGTCGGGACTTGGTGTCGTTGCGAGCAGCGCCGTCGCCGACATGATCTGTCCGGACTGGCAGTAGCCGCATTGAACGACTTCAAGGTCGAGCCACGCTTTTTGCACCTTCGCTCCTGTGGGGGTAGAACCGATCCCTTCGATCGTCGTAATGCGGCGGTCTCCGATCGACCCGACCGGCAGCCGGCAGGAACGTACGGGCGTGCCGTCCAGGTGCACGGTGCACGCGCCGCATTGGGCGATGCCGCATCCAAACTTGGTTCCCGTGAGGGCGAGCACGTCGCGAAGAACCCAGAGCAGCGGCATCTCCGGCGGCACATCGGCACTGCGCGATTCGCCGTTGATGTTCAGTGTGATCATGTCGAACCTCGCTTGTATGGCTGTAGCGAATCTAGCCAAAAGTGAAGCTGTACGCGTCGAATCCGCGCATCGGGACTTCGATCTGAAGCGTGTGCTCCGCATACTCGGTGCTGTCATACAGGGTGTATAGCTGCGGTCTTGCGACCGGCACACGGCGCGGGGCTCCTCCGTCGACGCGGACAATGAGCTCTGTCGACGCAGCCGAGCCTGCCACGATATGGACCTTGGCAGCGTTGAACCGCAGCGTTATGGTGCCGTTATCCGAGACCAGCGAGGCGCGTTCGGCCGTCCTCGACCATGTGCCGCCCAGCGCAAATTCGATGCTGCGCAACGCGCCGGGAATTTCGTACACCTTGGATCCGGCTGCTGGCTTCTGATTGGCAGACTGGTGACTCTCGTGTTCCGTTCCGAAGTACATTTCCGGAGTCTGCACTCGGCTCAGGTCCGTGCCGTCATCCTGCGCCACCCTGCCATCGATCCCCAGCAACTTCCGGATTCTGTTCTCGGTGCGGTCGTATTCTCCTTCACCGTATCGCGTGAAGACGATCTTGCCTTGCTGATCTATGAGGTAAAACCCCGGCCAGGCATAGTTGTCGTAACGCTTCCACGTGGCAAAGTCATTGTCCTGTGCGACTGGGAACGTGATGCCGAGTCGCTTCACGGCATCATCGACGTTGACTCGCTCGCCTTCGAATCCAAACTCCGGCGTGTGTATGCCTACTATTACGAGACCGCGGTCCTTGTATTGCTCATACCACTCGTTCAAATATGGAATCGTGCGCAGGCAGTTGATGCAGCTGTAAGTCCAGAAATCGACGAGTACGACTTTGCCGCGCAGGTCGGCCAGCCGAAGCGGATTCGAGTTGATCCAGCTTTCCGAAACCTGCCACTCTGGCGCCAATCGCTCGGATGCGGCGAGCACGGGAGCATCAAATCCCAGGTCGGCGCGCAGAACAATTGCCGCGCAAATCAGCAACAGCGCGACGACTGAAGCGTGCAGGGCTTTCATGAGCGAGTCTCTTTCTTTCTCGAAACGAACTCTCACAACGCAGCAGCGAATGCGGCGGGATTCTCCTGCTCATCCGGCTCCTCTGCTCCACTATTTGCGCAGCGACCTGAGGCCCGCGCGAACCTCTTCGGAGAAGAGCTTGGGCTGTTCCCACGCCGCGAAGTGCCCGCCCTTGTCGAGCTTGTTGTAATGGATCAGCTTGGGATACGCGCGCTCCGCCCAGCTCCGCGGGAGCGGATACAGTTCGTCAGGGAAGACGCTCACGGCAACCGGGACGGTAACGCCCCTGATCCCGAAGAAACCGTTCTTGTTTTCCCAGTAGAGGCGGCCCGTGGAAACCGCCGTGTTCGTCAGCCAGGTAAGCGTGACATTGTCGAGCACGTCGTCGCGCGTGAGGCCCTCGGTCTGCCCGGCGAAGACGCGAGCGATCATGCGGTAGCTGCGCTGGTCGTGGTCGAGGAAATACGCCGCCAGCCCGACTGGCGAGTCCGCCAATGCGTACATCGACTGCGGGCGCAACCCCAACTGGTAGCCGTAACCGACGCCCTTCTGATAGACGAATTGCAGGCGTTCATAGGCGGCCTTTTCTTCGGGCGAGAGTTCGGACGGTGCCGACGCACCCGAGATCGCAGCCTTGTCGATGTCGGCGGGAATGGCGTTGGGCATGTTGGTATGTATGCCGAGCAATTCCGGCGCCGCCTGCGCGCCCATGTACTCGGTGATGACCGCGCCCCAGTCGCCGCCTTGCGCCGCGAACTTCGCGTACCCGAGGCGCTTCATGAGCACGACCCAGGCGCGCGCTATGTGCTGCGGGTCCCAGCCGGTGGTGGCCGGCCTGCCCGAGAACCCGTAACCAGGTATCGAAGGAATCACCAGATGGAACGCATCCGATGCGCTGCCGCCATGCGCGGTGGGATTGGTCAGTGGGTCGATGATTTTCAGCTGCTCGATGATCGATCCGGGCCATCCATGCGTGACGATGAGCGGCAATGCGTTCTCGTGCTTCGAACGGACGTGGAGAAAGTGGATGTCCAGTCCATCGATCTCGGTGATGAATTGCGGGTACGAATTCAACTTCGCTTCCGCCTTGCGCCAGTCGTAGTCCTTCCCCCAATAACTCGCGAGTGCCTGAACCGTGGCAAGTTGAACGCCTTGCGAGTCATCGGCGACCGTTTCCCGTTCGGGAAACCTTGTCGCCTTGACACGCCTGCGCAATTCGGTGAGTTCCGCATCCGGAAAACTCATATGAAACGGACGAACAGCAGTCTGGTCACTGCTCCTGCGTTGTGGAACGGCATTCATGGGGGAACTCCTTTCTGAAAATAGAAGACTGGGAGGCCCAGCCTGTCCAACCCTTGGTTGGATTCGAGTGTGTCTGCGAAGGATCACAGCCCACCGGGATTACAGTGAATGCGGAGGCCCGCGTCGATTGCACGATGGTGTCGGTCGATACCAAGGTGTCGGGCGCGTCACCATCATCGTGGTGGACGTAGAGCGACCGGCTACTCTTGCCGTTTGCTGTCGCACTCGCGTCACGATCGCGATCGGATCAGAGGCGTATCAGGGCGAATCGATTGCATGATGGTATCTATCGATACTTGGCGGCAATCCGGTGAAGTCGTCCATGTTGGCAACGAAAATCAGGTGCCGGCCGGGGAATGGATGGTCCCCTCAGGCACGCCATCGACAGTTGGATCGATGTCAGGTTTCTGCCGGGCGAGCCTGCCACGCGACAAGAGTGTTTCGATCGTGACGAAGAATACCGGCGTCAGGAGCAGGCCGAACGTTGTCACGCCGAGCATGCCCGCAAATACCGCGATGCCCATTGCCTGCCGCATTTCGCTGCCGGCGCCGCTCGCGGTAACCAGCGGCACGACGCCCATGATGAAGGCGAACGAGGTCATGAGGATCGGCCGCAGTCGCAACCGGCAGGCTTCGATCGCGGCTTCGACGATGCCTGCGCCGGATTCGAGCCTCGCACGCGCGAACTCGACGATCAGGATCGCGTTCTTGCATGCCAGGCCCACCAGCACGATGAACCCGATCTGGGTGAGAATATTGTTGTCGCTGCCCTTGAGCCAGACGCCGATCATCGCGGACAGCAGGCACATCGGCACGATCAGGATCACCGCCAGCGGCAAAGCCCAGCTTTCGTACTGCGCGGCGAGAATCAGAAAGACCAGCAGCACACAAAGCGGAAACACCAGGAAGGCGGTGTTGGCGGCCGACTTCTGCTGGTAGGTCAGATCCGTCCACTCGTAGCCATAGCCGCTCGGCAGCACCTTGGCCAGCACGCGCTCGATTGCGGCCGTCGCCTGACCGGAAGAATATCCCGCTGCCGCAGCACCGTTGATGTCGGAAGCGAGATAGACGTTGTAGTGCGCGACGCGATCCGGTCCGGTCACGAAGTGAATGTTGGCAAGCGACCCCAGCGGCACCATCTCGCCATTCGCATTCCGGGTCTTGTAGTTGGCTACGTCTTCCGGCTGCGCGCGATACGGGGCGTCCGCCTGCGCATAAACCCGATAGGTGCGGCCAAAACGATTGAAATCGTTGACGTAGACCGAGCCGAGATAACCTTGCAACATGTCGAAGACATTCGACAGCGGAATGCCCTGGCGCTTGGCCTTGACCCGGTCGACATCCGCACGCAGCTGCGGGACGCCATTCTGAAACGTGGTGTACGTAGCGAAGGGATTGAGCTCTTTTTCCTTGCGCGCTTCATCGATCACCGCGCCGGTGACACGAGCCAGGTCGTCGTAGCCATGGGCTGCGCGATCCTGGAGATAGAGCTTGAATCCTCCCGTAGTGCCGAGACCCTGCACCGGGGGCGGTGATACGGCGAACACACGGGCATCTTCGATCGCGCTGAACTTCCGGTTCAGCGCCTGCGCGATCGCCGAACCCGATAGCGCGGTGCTGCGACGCTGGTCGAAGTCGTCGAGCGGAATGAACATGACAGCGGCGTTCGGCAAGTTGACGAAGCCATTGATGGACAGGCCCGGAAAACCCACCGTGTGAATGACCCCGGGAGTCTTCAGCGCAAGGTCCGTCATGCGCCGCACGACTGCTTCGGTGCGATCGAGGGAAGCCGCGTCCGGCAGTTGCGCGATACCGATCAGGTACTGCTTGTCCTGAGCCGGGATGAAGCCACCAGGCACTTTCTGGAAAATGCCCCAGGTGCAGGCCAGCAGGGCGACAAAGCCGATCAATGCAACAGTCCGCGCGGCAGTCACGCGGCCCACCACACGACCGTAGCCCCGCGAAGCGCGCTCGAAGGCGCGATTGAACAGGCGGAACGGCCAGCCGAGCAAACGGTCGATGCCGCGTTGGAGCAGATCGGGTTTCTCGTTCCTGGGTCGCAGCAGCAGCGCGGCCAGTGCCGGTGACAGCGTCAGCGAGTTGAACGTGGAAATGATCGTGCTCGCTGAAATCGTGATCGCAAATTGGCGATAGAACTGACCGGTGAGTCCGGGCACGAACGCGACCGGAACGAATACGGCGCAGAGCACCAGCATGATCGAGATGATCGGCCGCGTGACCTCGGCCATCGCCGCGTGGGCAGCCGCGCGCGCGGTGAGTCCTTCTTCGATCTTGCGCTCGACGTTCTCGACCACGACGATGGCATCGTCGACGACGATACCGGTCGCCAAAACCAGGCCGAACAGCGTCAGCGAGTTGATGGAGAACCCGGCGCCCAGCAGGACCGCCAGAGTGCCGATAATCGCGACCGGCACCGCAACCAGGGGTATGACGCTGGCCCGCCACGTCTGCAGAAACACCAGGACGACGAGGACGACCAGGATTACCGCTTCGAACAAGGTGTGGATAACCGCTTCGATCGAGCTGCGCACGAAGACGGTCGGATCGTAGTCGATCGAATACGTGATGCCGTCAGGGAAACTTTGCGCCAACTGTTTCATGGTCGCACGCACGCGCTGCGCGAGATCGAGCGAATTGGCGCCCGGCAACTGGAACACCGGTATGGCGACCCCCGGCTTGCCGTCGAGAACGCTGCGCAGCGCATAGGTCTCGGGGCCGAGCTCGATGCGTGCGACGTCACGCAGGTGAACCACCTCGCCGGCAGCTCCGTTCTTGATGACGATGTCGGCGAATTCCTGCTCGGTTTCGAGGCGACCCTGAGCGTTGACGACGTATTCGAACTGCGTGCCCGGCAGTGCCGGCTGACCGCCGACCTGACCGGCTGCAACCTGCACGTTCTGCTCGCGCACAGCGGCCAGGACATCCGTCACGGTCAGATTGCGCGAGGCAATCTTGCCGGGATCCAGCCACAGACGCATCGCGTAGTCGCCGGAGCCGAATATGCGCACATCTCCCATGCCTTCGAGTCGCGCCAATACGTCCCGGATCTGGATCAGCGCGTAGTTGCGCAGGTACAGCGATCCGTAGCGTCCATCCGGCGATTTGAGGAACACGACCATGGTGAGATCGGGCGAGCGCTTTTGCGTTACCAGGCCCACCAGGCGAACCACTTCGGGCAAGCGCGGCTCGGCCTGGGAAACGCGATTCTGCGTTTGTACCTGAGCTGTATCGAGGTTGGTGCCGAGCTTGAACGTCACGGTGATCGAGAAGTTGCCGTCCGGTGTGGATTGCGAGTTGGTGTAGATCGCGTTTTCAACGCCGTTGATCTGCTGCTCGAGCGGCGTTATCACCGTCTCGGCGATCGTTTTCGGGCTCGCTCCGGGATACTGGCCGCTGACGACGACCGTGGGTGGCACGACTTCGGGATACTGGCTGATCGGCAGGTTCGGCAAGGCCACCAGCCCGGCGACCACGATGATGATCGCCAGCACGGTGGCGAAGATCGGGCGGTCGATGAAAAAAGAGGAAATGTTCACTCGTGCCGGCTCAATTCGTTTTCGCCGCAGTGGGCTTGCCGTTGCCGGTTTGCGCCGAAGAAGCAGCTGGCTTTGCTCCGGGCTCGTCGGCTCCGGCCGCAACATCGGTCGCGCCCATGGTCTGCAACTTCGGCGCAACGACGATGCCAGGCCGCACACGTTGCAGCCCGTTCACCACGATTACATCACCGGGCTTGAGACCTTCGCGCACGGCACGCAGTCCGTCTCTCATGCGGCCGAGTACGACCTTGCGGTATTCGGTCTTGTTGTCCGGTCCGACGACGAGCACGAACTTCTGGTTCTGGTCGGTGCCGATCGCGCGATCTTCGATCAGTATCGCGTCGTACTCGGCGCTGCCGACCAGTTCCACGCGTGCAAACAACCCCGGAGTAAACAAGCCGTCCTTGTTCGCCAGCACGGCGCGGGCGCGGATCGTGCCGGTTTGTGGATTGAGCGCATTGTCCACGAAGTCGACATATCCCTCGTGCGCAGCCGTCTGCTCGTTCGCAAGTGCCACTCGCACCGGATTGCGTGTGTCGCGCGAACTCGGGCGTTCGCCCTTGAGTGCCAGTTGGCCATAGCGCAGGTAGGTATTCTCGTCGCCTTCGAAGTAGACATAGATCGGATCGATCGAGACCAGCGTCGTGAGGAGCGTGCCGCCATTGTTGCCGCCACTAACGAGGTTGCCGCGCGTCACTTCGGCGCGGCTGACACGTCCGCCGATGGGCGCGGTAACGCGCGTGAACCCGAGGTTGAGCGTCGCCGTGTCGAGCGTCGCCTGCTGTGAGGCCAGGTTTGCGCGCTGCTGGTTGAGCGTGCTCACGCGCCGGTCGAGTTCGTCGCGCGCCACCGCCCCTGTGTCGGTCAGCTTCTGTATGCGGCTGGCCTCGATCTGGGCGAGGTCCAGTTGCGCCCGCGCTAGCGCCAGATTGGCCTTGGCATGGTCGAGGTCGGCCTGATACGGGCGCGGATCGATCTGGAACAATAGGTCGCCCTGCTTGACGATCTTGCCTTCGGTAAACGCGACCTGGTCGATGTAGCCGGAGACGCGTGGCCGCACCTCGATGGTATCGATGGCCTGGAACTTCCCGGTGAATTCGTCCCAGTCCTTGACGCGTTTCTCAATCACCCTTGCCGTGGTGACTTCGGGTGGTGGTGGCGCGACCGCGGTCGTGGAGCTGCCGCAAGCCGTCAGCAGCACCAAGAAGATCGCCTCTGCCACCCCGATGCGTGCCGCGAAATTCATCGCCTTGTCCTCAAGGATTGACAGGCCCGCGGCGGCCATCACCTGCCGCCGCACAAACCGCTGCGATGACATCAGATAAGTGAAGGCAATTCGATAGCACGATAGTGTCGGTCGATACCAAGGTGTTAGAACGCTCCGTGCGAATGCCTCGCGCACGCAAGCGCGCCTGGAGCCTCTTGGTATCAATCGATACCTTTGTTCAATTGCCCGCGCTCCTCACATCTGGTCCCATCCCGACGCGCGCTGCACGAAGCCATTCGCTGCAACAGGCTGGAAAGGTGGGCTTTTCGCCGCGCGGGAAAAAGTCGCGCCCGCCGTGGATTGACGCGTGCCATGTACGTCATCTGCTGCACGTGTGTTCATCAACCGATGAGGAGCTGCGAAAATGAAGTGCAAAAACATGCTGATCAGTATCAGTATTGCAATAGGGATCGCCGTGCTCGCCTCCGGAGCTGCGTTTTCCGCGGACCAGGACAAATACAGCGCGAAAGTACCGGGCGGGCTCGCCTTGTCCGAGTTCAGGGGATACGAAACCTGGCAGGTGATCTCTGTCAGCCATAGCGGCGAGATGCTCGCTGCCATCCTCGGGAATCCGGCGATGATCGAGGCATTCAAGGCCGGCATCCCCGACAACGGCAAGCCGTTCCCGGATGGCGCGAAGATGGTGAAGATCCATTGGAACGCGAAAAAGAACGAGGCGTCCCCGGGGCAGCCGACGGTGCCAGCAAGCCAGCATGACGTCGACGTCATGGCGAAAGACAGCAAGAGGTTCGCGGACAGCGCTGGCTGGGGATACGGCTACTTCCTGTATGACGCGGCGTCCAAGAGCTTCACGCCCGCCACCTTGAAAGACATGCCACCGCAGGGAAACGATGCCAAATGTGGAAGTGCTTGCCACACGGCGGCGCAGAAGCGCGACTCCGTCTTCACCGAGTTTCCGACCAGGTGAGCGCGAAGGTTTCATCGCGCTGGTAGGCCAGGAAGTCAGAGTGAGTCAGAGTGCGTTCTTGGCAGCGGGCTGGCAGTGCGCTGGCCCGACTGGTGGGACAAACGTGTCAGGTTCACTTCCAGCGATCGGTGGAAGGTGAACCTGGCTTCATTTCAATTTGCGCGCTTTGTTCCGAATCTCTGACAATTCGCACCCGATGGATGGGCGCGAACGATGAAGTTCAGCCGCGTCCTCCCTCCTCTCCGATCAAGGACCGGCAGAGATCGAATCGTTGGCGTGCAGGGAAAATTGGAATATGGCGCCTCGGGGACTATTTGGGGCAAACCATAACCGGCCGTTATGGGCCTCGACGATCGCTCGGCAAATCGGCAGGCCCAGCCCCATGCCGTCGGATTTGGTCGTGAAGAGCGGGTTGAATATCCGATCGATATCGTGCGGCATGACTCCTGAACCGGTGTCGGCAACCGATACGATTATGCCGTCACCTTCGCGCGCCTCGGATTTTACCTGCAGTATCCTCGGCTCACCCTCGTCAGCCATTGCGTGAATGGCGTTCGTGATCAGGTTGAGGAGCACCTGCTGCAACTGGATTCGATCTCCCCGTACCATCGGCAACTGCACATTTGGTTCGGCCTGGACCAGTATCCCGTGCTTCTGCAGATCGCCACGCTCCAGGGAAAGCGCTTCCCGGATGAGTTCGTTGACGTCGAGCGAAGTCTTCGTCCGGACGTCGTTCCTGAAGTTCGCGCGAGTGCTTTCGATCACGGCTGCCGCGCGGTGGCCATCGGCGGCAATCCGCTTGAAAGCGCTCTTGGCCCTGTCGAGATTGGGCTGCGAGCGATCGAGAAGGCGAAAACCTGCATCGGCGCTCATTATCATCGCGGCCAACGGCTGTTTGACCTCGTGAGCAATCGAAGCCGCGACCGCATCACCGGTCATCAGCCGCGCCTCGCGTTCGCGCCGCTGGGCAAGGACCGCGCCGAGCAGCCTGGCATAAAGCGTTTCGATTTCGTACAGCAGAACTACCAGGACGAGGCTGCTGGACAGGAAGCCGAAGATTCGCACGGCATACCAGCCACCGCTGAAGCGGCTCGGAGCAGGATAGTAACTAAGTGGCACTTCGACAAAATACAGAAACATCACGACCATCAACCAAAGGTCGAGCATCGAGCGCTGCCGGAACCAGAGCACGGCCAGCGCGGAAATGCTCAGCGACGCGATCGGCGCGCCCACAAGGTACGGCCACTGCGGGCCGAAGCGCTCGCGGTCGAGCATTATCTGGGGCAACAGCGGATCGCCGACTATGCAAACGACCGCGGCTACCAGGACAAGAAGCGCTGTCAACGTGACACTCCGGAAAATGGCCGCACGCAACGTGCCGCTCCAAAGTCGCTTGCTGGAGACCCGATCCTTTGAAATGGTGTAGCCGATGACGAAGAGCGGAAAACCACAGTGCCACAGAACATAGATCGTTGCGGAACTCTGCAGGCCGCCAAACAATCCGGTGGGCACAAACACGCCTGGAAAAGTCAGGATATACGGAATCAGGATAAGCGCCGTGAACAAATATCCGCTGGCGATCACGAGTGACGCGCGCGAGCGCAGAATTGAGAACTGGGCGAACAGAAGGATCGCGGTGATCGAGTCGCATACGAACATCGCACTCAAATAGGCCGGGAGGAAGGCATCGACCCGGCTCGTCTGTATTCCCGAAAGCAGCCCGGCCGTGATCAGGACAAAGACGGCCACTATCCCGAGCACGACGGCGAAAGCCAGCCGTTTCTGGGCAGGGCCCGGCGACAGGTTCGAGAGGATGAGATGCTGTTCTTCCGGGACGATGGTGGCTTTCATCAGCATCGGAGCGATTTCTCCCCGCAGCACTCGCCAGCACCAACGTGCGAACGCTTTCAATGATACGCCTTCGAATCGCGTCGTCGAGGTGCGCGGTGGCTACAAAATTAAGCACTATTGGACCGTAACTTGAAGCGGAAGCGGCTCGCAAAGAGATAGTCGGCCAAGACAAGACGAGGCGAGGTAACATAGTGGGGCCGCGGCGACGAGGCGGCCTCTCTCAGTCATGCATGGCCTCCGGGACCGCTTTCCTGCCCGGGCGCACCGACGTATTGGTGGTCGAGATCGAACCGGCAGCCTTCGATTCAAGCAACGATGATCCTGTCAGCGCTGCGCGGGTCGAGCGCCGCGGGTCAGGCTGCGCGAGCTATCGGCGATGGCCGAACCGACCGAAGGGCTGTTGGCCAGACTGCGTGCAAAGATGCAAACCCGAGGACCGACACCAAGGTATCGTGGAGTTTGCCGGCATAGTGGCGCATTCTCCTGCGGTGGCCTGAGCGCAGGCGGCGGTGGATGGAGAATTTGATGGTCACTCGCTCACTCGTTTCGGTGGTCGATGATGACGAGTCCATTCGCGAATCGCTACCGGACTTGCTGGAACAGTTGGGTTTTGAGGTCGCGGCGTTCGCGTCGGCAGAGGAGTTCATCGCTTCCGATAACGTCGCCCGGACCAGATGCCTGATCCTCGACATCGCCATGCCGGGCATGTCCGGACCCGATCTGCAGCGTGAACTGGTGCGCCGTGGGCATAGGATTCCGATCGTTTTCATCACGGCCAATGAAGACAAGAACGTCCGTCCGCACCTGCTCGAACAGGGCGCCGTGGCGTGCTTGTTCAAGCCGTTCAGCGACACGGCTCTGCTTGAGGCCGTCAATGCCGCACTTCGAGTGAACTGAGAGATCTGTCGTGTTCTTGCACGTTGGGTCAAATACAAGCGAACCTGGCTATGAATCGAGGTCGATATCCATGTCGCACACCACACCAACCGTGTTCGTCGTCGACGACGACGTTTCGGTGCGCGAATCGCTGGAATTGCTGATCCGCACTGCGGGCTGGAAGCCGGAGACATTTGCGTCCGCACAGGAATTCCTCTCTCGCCCGCGAGTTCCTGTTCCGAGCTGCCTCGTGCTTGATGTGTCCCTTCCAGACCTCAATGGCCTGGATCTGCAGAAGCGGATCGCGGCTGACCGAATCGACATGCCGATCATATTCATTACAGGCTATGGGGACGTGCCGATGACGGTTCGCGCAATGAAGGCGGGTGCCGTCGAGTTCCTGACAAAACCCTTCGGCGACGACGTGCTGCTGAGCGCGATCCAGCAGGCCCTCGAGCGCAGCCGGGTGGCGCTTGTCGCCGCGCAGGAGTTGCGGGCGCTCCGCGACGGCTACGAGACACTTACTCGTCGCGAGCGGGAGGTCATGGAGTTGGTCGTTTCCGGCCTATTGAACAAACAGGTCGGTGGAGAACTCGACATCAGCGAGATCACGGTGAAGGCACATCGCGGCAGAGTGATGCGAAAGATGAAGGCGCATTCGCTCGCCGACTTGGTGACCATGGCCGCCAAGCTGCACCTTCCACCCAGGCCGAAAGGCTGACGTGACGGGCGTTGAATGAAGTCTGGGCCGCGTCCCGGGACCTCGGAGGATAGGACGATTCCTTATCGCATCTTGCAGCCTTCCTTCCTCATCCAGAAGGTCCACGCGGATCGTCCGCCGGATCCAAATACTCGAGCCCCAACGGACCAATCGCCGTTACCTGCGTCACGTACTCGCCGGATTTCGCCCAGTGGAAGTGGGAGGTATTGCCGGGCAGCACAATGACGCTGCCGGGTGGATATGCTTCAACTTTGTCTCCGTCGAACTGGTCGCCCAGACCGATGTAGAAAACGCCCGACATGACCGTGTAGATCCTGTCTTCCGGATGCCGATGCGGCATCAGCTTCACGCCGGAAGGCACTTTGACTCTGATTACGTATGCGCCTGGCTCTGAAGGTTGACCAACGACGACAGCGAGGCGGACCGAGGGCGGAAAGGCCGGGAACGGCTTCCATTCGATATTTTCTGGCAAGACGGATCTAAAGACGGCTTGATCGGGCTGGTGGGTTCGTAACATTGACCTTGCTCCTTCTGCCGGCGTTGCAAACGTGCCCATTGCGCTGTCGAGATGCGTAAGGCCCACCTGGTTTGTCGTCTTTCACTTCGTGCGCATGGCGATGTGATCCCACCGCCGAATGCCATCAAGCACTCAGATTCATCACACCAGATAGGGGCAGGCAGGTCGATTGCACGATGGTGTCGGCTATGCCCTGGCTGGACGGCCACGGCATCGCGCAGCGTGAAAACCGTTACGAATGCACGCCAGTCGCGCAGGCAATGACAGCAAGACTTCCGGCGCGCGGGCACGCATCCCGAGAGTCTGTTCCGGCTCGAGGCACGTGATGCCGTCCGGCATGCGTTTACCTTACAAGTTCCTTACATTGATGTTAAAACTTCATATGTGGCTTTGTGACAAAAGCGTAATAGCGGCCGCGCAAAGAGCCGCGTATATTCGCAGGAGTGATCGGACCGCCGAGGCACCGGATTGGAACATATCGTTGACCGGTTCACCTGCTAGCGCGCGAACCCTGTCGTTGCGCATCGGTTTCTGCGACGGTACGCCGATCCACGAGGTCGAACACATCACACAAGACGCATCGGTGAAACGACTTCGCTGCCCCGTACGTTATTTCTTGTTTGCGGAAGATTTAGTTTCGCGTCACCTACATTAGGGCTATATGATCGACTGATCGACCGCTCGAATCGCTCAGTGGATCGCGGCTATATGGACCCCACGCCGTAGGCGTACGCGATTGAGGCGGCCGCGGCGGTTGCGCGGTGGTGAGAACATGACCGCGTCTGATGAATCGAAAATCGACATCCCTCTCGAAGCTTCAATTCCGGCTGGGGCGGCGCCTCTTGAATCGATTCTGCGCACGGCAGAGTTGAGTCGTCGTCCTTCGCGTCCGCCCGATTTTGACAACGAGAATCGCGCGCTCGTGGCGCTGGCGAGCGCCTTGGCCGATTCACCGCAAACCATTCTGCAAACCCTGGCTGATAAAGTCCTTGCGATCCTGGATGCCGATTCCGCCGGGCTGAGTCTGCTGACGAAAGACCAAAAGAGGTTCTACTGGGCGGCAATTGCCGGCGCGTGGCAGCCACACATCGGCGGTGGTACGCCACGCGATTTCGGCCCATGCGGGGACGTGCTCGATCGCGATATTCCGATGCTGTTTACCCATTGGGAGCGGCGTTACCCGTATTTGAGCATGGCGATGCCTCTTGCAGACGAAGGACTCCTTGTACCCTTTTACGTAGAGGGCAAAGCAGTCGGTACGATTTGGGCGATCGCACACAGCGATCGTCGAAAATTCGATGCCGAGGACCTGAGGCTACTCGAAAGCATGGGTCGTTTCGCATCGGCGGCATATCAAGCCGTAGAGTCGATTGAAAGCCTCAAATTGGAAATTGCCGCACGTGAGAAAGCGGAAATGGAATTGCGCGAATTCGCCGAAAGTCTCGAAGCACAAGTTCGAACCAGGACTGAAGAAGTGGAGCAGCGTAACAAGCAACTGGCGGAGGCCAGGGCGCGGTTGGCCGAGGAGAAGCTGTTCGTTGAGCGCAGCGAAGCTCATATGGCTGAAGCGCAGAGACTCAGCAACACCGGGAGTTGGTATTTCAACGTCCGCACCGGAGAACATTTCTGGTCGAATGAGTCATTTGACATTCTCGGTCTTGATTCAAGAGTAACGAAACCTTCTTATCGCTTGCTTCTCGAGCGCATGCATCCGGAAGATCGCTCCAGGTTTGATCAGATTCGGTCAACGGCAATCGCAGAGAAAAGGGACTTTGAAGCTGAGTTCCGGCTCCTCCTTCCGGGCGGCGTGATCAAGTACGCGCATGGCATTGGTCACTGCCTGATGAATGAATCAGGCGACTGTGAATTCATCGGCGCAATGATGGATACGACAGAACGCAAACGTGCCCAGGAAGAGTTGCGCCGCAGCGAAGCGTTTCTGGCGGAAGCTCAGCGCCTCAGCGCGACGGGTAGCTTTTCCTGGCGCGTCGCGACAGACGAAATCATGTGGTCAGAGCAGCTCTATCGCATTTTCGAGTTTGACCCGGGTGTGCCCGTGACGCTCGATCTGATCGGTGCTCGAGTTCATCCGGAAGACATCCCGATGTTGAATGACATGACCGACCGGGCACGAGGCACCGGGAGCGATCTCGAGTACGAGCATCGGCTCCTGATGCCCGATCGCTCGGTCAAATACCTGCACCTTGTCGCTCACGCGGCTCGAGACCGAGATGGTCGACTGGAGTACATTGGAGCGGTTCAAGACGTGACGCAACGTCGACTCGCAGAAGAAGCGCTCGGTAGGGCGCGCTCAGAGTTCGCACACGTGGCGAGAGCCACGACAGTGGGAGTATTGACGGCGTCGATCGCGCACGAAGTAAATCAGCCACTCTCAGGCATTATGACCAACGCCAGCACCTGCCTGCGGATGCTGGATGCCGATCCTCCGAACATCGACGGCGCGCGTGAGACCGCGCGGCGGACGATTCGAGACGGCAACCGCGCTTCCGATGTAATTTCAAGGTTGCGGGCGGTTTTCAGCAAGAAGGAAATATCAATCGAGGCGGTCGATCTGAATGATGCTACGCGAGAAGTAATTGCGCTGTTGCTGCGCGACTTGCAAAGAAGCCACGTGGTACTGCGGTCGGAGCTCGCCGACGGTCTTCCGCCCGTAATGGGCGATCGCGTCCAACTTCAGCAGGTAATCCTGAATTTGCTTCTGAACGCCTCGGACGCCATGAGCGGCGTCGATGATCGTCCCCGTGACCTCGTGGTCAGTACCGCGTTTGATGAGGGCGATTGCGTACGGGTCGCTGTGCAGGATACGGGAGTGGGTTTCGATCCGGCCGATATGGAGAGGCTCTTTGAAGCGTTCTATACGACCAAGAGCAAGGGCATGGGGATCGGCTTGTCCGTCAGCCGCTCCATCATCGAAAGGCATGATGGTTGCCTATGGGCGACCCCGAATGACGGTCCGGGCGTGACATTCTCGTTTTCTCTCCCGATCTGGCGTGGCGAAGCGGGTACCGCGCACGTCGCCTGACGGCTTGGCGTTACTCTCGCTGCTCGATTCGATGTCCAGATCCGCCGTGTGATTCACGGCCGACAGTTCGCCCGACACGGCACTGTCCAGGTCCACCAAGATTGGAGACAGCCGCCGTCAGCCGCTGCGATGCCAATCCGCCGAGCGGGCCCTGGATGATCGGATACTCGATCCCGAGTTTCGCCGTGAGTCGATTCCGATTCCAGGTCGCAGACGTCATCCAGACACCTCGAAGATCAATTCCAGCTCGACCGGCGTGCCGAGCGGAAGGCTTGCGACGCCAAAGACGAGGCGGCAAGGATTCTTCTCTTTTCCAAAGACGTCTTGCAGCAACTCCGAAGCACCATCCGCGACCTTCGGATGATCGTGACGATCGCCTGAAGTGGCCACCATGACGCCAATGCGGACGATGCGTGTCACCTTGTCGAGTGATCCGAGATGCTCTCGGGCTACTGCGAGGGCGTTCGTTGCAGCGAGCCGAGCTGCCTTCCTTCCGCCGTCGGTGTCGAGCTCCGCTCCGACGCGCCCGGTGAATTTGGCACTGCGACCTTCCGTGGGAAGCATGCCGGTCAGGAAGAGCAGGTTGCCGGTTTGCACGGCTTCCACGTACGTCCCGAATGGCTGCGGCGGCGCCGGCAAGGCGATGCCAAGTTCCTTCAATCGCTGTTCGGCGCTGGGCGGCCGCGCGCCATCCGGGGTCACCATTTGCCCGCGTGCGCCCCGCCGTCGACGTGCAACACTTCTCCGGTGACCTGTTTGGCTGCCGTGAGGTAGATGATGGCGTTGACGATGTCCTCGACATCGGAGATCTGCCCCATCGGCTGCAGCGTCCTGAGGAAATCCTTCGGGTCATCCTTGTGCATAGGTGTATCGACGATGCCCGGCGCAACGGCATTTACTCGTATGCCCTGCTGCACGTACTCCATCGCCAAGCTGCGCGTGACGGCCTCGAGGCCTCCTTTGGTGATCATCGGAACCGACACGTTTATTCCGGCGACAGGTTGATCGACCAGAGTCGAGGAGATGTTGATGATGCTGCCGCCGGACTTCTGCGCCAGCATCCGCCTGACTACGAGCTGGGTGATGAATAGGAAGCCGTCGATATTTACTGCAAGCAGAGATCGTAGATCTTCGACTGTGTAATCGACGAAGTTCTTGGAGAAGTAGATGCCGGCATTGTTGACGAGAACATCAATGCTTCCGAATCGGGATTCGGCAGCGTCCGCGATCTTCGCCGCCGTGCCCGCCTCACCAATGTCGCCGTCCACAAGTGCAAGATTCGGAGATGCCTGGAACGGATTTGCCCTGGTAATGCTGCGCGAGTTCGCTACGACGTTGTAGCCGCGCTGGAGGAACGCTTCGACGACTCCGGCTCCAATGCCCTGCGAGGCGCCGGTAACGATTGCGGTCTTCTTTGTACTTCCCATCGCTGCGCCCCTCGCTGTTGCGTTTGGTCCGATTGATCCGGATGCGACGAGGAGATCAGAACAGATATGTAACGGCGACGCGATTGCACGTTGGTATCGGCGATACCTTGGTAGCAGGTCCGGAGCGTTCGTCATGCGAGGGGGGAGTAGTAGCTGTCCGCTCAGATGCATGCCTCGCGGCCGACATCTACCAAAGTATCGACCGACACCATCGTGCAATCGAATCGCATCCATCCTTTTGGTGTCATCGCGCTTGCGCCTTGCGCATTCCACGCGCACGCCACAGACCTCTTCCCTCGAAACGCAGGATCCGACTATGACTTTCGAGAAATCGCAGCACCGTCGAGATGCGACCAGCTCGTGCATTCGCGAAGTCGAACCCTTGGGGGCGGCTCTGTCCTCGCCCCTGACCCGGCCCGACTTGCTTGCCCGTTCGGTAGTCGCGCTCTCGGTCAGCCGATTGCTGTTCATCTTTCCCACTAAGGAATGACCATGACAACCTCCCTTGCAAACGCACCCGTTGCCGCCGCAACCTCCGCTACGCGGCAGGCGACGAAAGATCCCTCGATCCGTACCTTCACCATCGACGTGCCCCAGGCCAAGCTCGATGATCTTCGCCGACGCATCGTCGCCACGCAATGGCCCGAAAAGGAGCCTGTTGCGGATGCGTCGCAAGGCGTGCAGCTCGCGACGATTCAGGCGCTCGCGCGTTATTGGTCCACCGATTACGACTGGCGCAAAGTGGAGGCGAGACTGAACGCCCTGCCGCAATACATCACTGAAATAGATGGGCTGGACATTCATTTCATCCACGTTCGCTCGAAACACAAGGACGCGTTGCCGCTCATCGTCACGCACGGGTGGCCCGGCTCGATCATAGAGCTGCTGAAGATCATCGATCCGCTGACGAATCCAACGGCGCATGGCGGGAGCGCCTCAGACGCGTTCGATCTCGTGATTCCGTCGCTGCCGGGCTTCGGGTTTTCTGGCAAGCCGACCACGACCGGCTGGGACCCTCCCCGCATCGCTCGCGCCTGGACCACGCTGATGAAGCGCCTCGGCTACATGCGATTTGCGGCACAAGGTGGCGACTGGGGTGCGATGGTCTCGGATGTGATGGCCACGCAGGCACCGCCGGAATTGCTCGGCATTCACCTCAACTGGGTTTTTGCGGTTCCGCCAGAGATCGATAAGGCGCTCCAGACCGGCAGCCCGCTGCCACCCGATCTCTCGGTCGACGAACGGCACGCGTGCGAGCAGTTGGACTTCTTCTACAAGCACGGGGTGGGCTACGCCCAGGAGATGGCCAGCCGTCCGCAGACGATTTACGGGATAGCGGACTCGCCGGTCGGGCTTGCCGCCTGGCTGCTCGACCACGATGCGCGCAGTTATGAGCTCATCGCGCGCGTCTTTTCCGGTCAGCGTGAAGGGCTCACGCGAGACGACGTACTCGACAACGTTACGCTGTACTGGCTGACGAACACTACAGTCTCTTCGGCGCGCATTTATTGGGAAAACAAGTTCGCTTTCTTTGCACCGAAACACGTCGCCATCCCAGTTGCGGTAAGCGCCTTTCCCGACGAGGTCTATCAAGTCCCGAGGAGTTGGGCGGAGCAGGCGTATCCGAAGCTGGTCTATTACCACAAGCTCGACAAGGGCGGGCACTTCGCAGCATGGGAACAGCCGCAGCTCTTCGCAGCAGAGTTGCGCGACGGGTTCAAGTCACTGCGTTGACCGAAGGAGCGGGGACACGGGCGCGCGCCCGTGTCCCAGTCCAATGGCACGTTCTCAGGCACCCACATGCACGCACCACGCATACAGGAGGACTTCATGTTCAGCCAATCCGATTCAATCACTATTTCCTGGTCGAGCTCCCCTACGCGTCATAAGCGAGTTGTTCATGCCTTCATGTTGGCATTGACCATCGCCGTCATTTGCACACTTGCACCCTCGGTCCTCGCCGCAAAGCACGAAACCCAAAGCGCGCAGGGTGTTGCGGGAGAGCCATACCCGAACATGCCGTCCATCGCGCCGATCGGCGAGAGGATTGGCAAGTACATCGACGTCCCAGCTTCAGCCCAAGGGCCCGCCATCGACCCAGCAAAAGGCTATCGCTTGCAGGACCTCGGCAGCGGTCTGTACATGATCACCGACAACGTGTACCAGTCGATGTTTCTCGTTTACGACAGCGGCGTGGTCGTCGTCGATACCCCGCCCAACTACTCCGCGCATATTCCGCAGGCAATAGCGGAGGTGAGTGACAAGCCGATCACGCATGTGATCTACAGCCACTCTCACATCGACCATATCGGCGGCACCAAGGGGCTTGGTGGCAATCCCGTGATAGTCGCCCAGGAAGAAACCCTGCGACTGCTGAAGCGCGCGGCTGATCCGAACCGCCCCCTGCCGACCGTTACGTTTGGGGACAAGTACACACTGCGCGTCGGAAACCAGTTGCTCGAACTGTCCTATCACGGCGACGGACACGAGCCGGGCAATATCTTCATCTATGCGCCGGCGCAACGCGTGCTCATGGTCGTCGATCTGGTTTTCCCAGGCTGGATGCCGTGGCGCCGGTTTGCGGTTGCTCATGACGTACCAGGACATTTCGAGCAAGTCGAAGAAATCCGGAAGCTCGATTGGGATACGCTGGTCAGCGGCCACGTCACGCGCACCGGAACGCATGCGGACGTCGACCTGCAGGCCGAATTCAACCGTGACATCAAACAGGCGGCGGCTGCCGCGCTAGCCGCCACCAAGCCTGGTGTGGGCCTCAACCCGCTGGACGCGGCAAACCCCTGGGCTGGCTACGACAACTACATCGATCGCGTCGCGGCTCAGTGCGTAAATACAGTCACGCCCAAATGGTCGCGCAAGCTGGCGGCGTTCGACGTATATATCTGGGATCAGTGCTATGCGATGGAACAAAGCCTGCGTATTGACTAGTCCTAAGGCATGCGAGCTCAGCGAGTGACCTTTGCAGCGCCTCGTCGCCGCACCGCTTGCTGTTGCGGGAGTGACAAGGGGGTCCTCCTGCACGCGCGCTGCTACAGAAACCTGGCAGCGCCCAAGGAGCTGATTTAGTATACTTTTCCCAAGCTTCCGGGCAAAGCCGAAAATCGCCGTCACGATACTGCCTTCCATACACCGAGAGCCACAAGCAAGAACAACAGCAGTACAGTCGGGTAGAAAGTCAGGCCAAAACCGAATGCCCTCGCAGGCGCGCCGTTCGCATAGCCTGCGAAAAAGAACAAGCGCCCGACGAGGAACATTGCTGCGGCAGCCGGAATCACCGGGAGCAGTGCAGCAGGCGCAACGATCGAAGTCGCGATGTATACCGGCAGTGCAAGGCAGGACTGCTCCAAAGTGTTTTGGAGCAATGCCTGAAGCAATTTCGCCTTGTCGGTGCCGCCGGTCAGCCCGCTCCCGTGTATGTCCTCGGGGGTGAAGAAGCGGTGTTTTGCCAGGCGAGCGATGCAGACGAACAGCGCGAACGCCGGCGGCACGAGCGACCATGCCGCGAGCGTGACGCGCGAGACAAGCTCGGATCCGACACCCCACACACGCGCGACATACGCCGTAGAGAATGCGAAAGCGGCAACAGCCGTCAGCATCGCCAGGCCCATGCCGCGCACCACACCTAGCTGAGTCTTGTCCATGGACTACCAGACCTGCGTTGATGATGTAGGCTCGTTCGATCAGCCGGCCGCAGCCCGGTACGGGCTGTGTTCGGCGACGCCCGCGAACAGCAGTTCGAAGTACGGATCGTACTTTCCGGACTGTTGATCGAACATCAGCTTCATGATCTCTGCGTGCGTGCGCGGCTTGTGATACGGGCGCACGGTGGCCATGGCGTCGTAGCTGTCGGCGATGGCGACGATGCGCGACATCGGCGGAATCTGTTCGCCGCTCAGACGGTTTGGATAACCGTTGCCGTCGAAGCCCTCGTGATGATGGAGCACGACATGGGCCACGGCGGCAACCTGCGGGTCGGGAATCGAGACGAGAATGTCGTAGCCGCGCTGCGGATGCGTGCGCATCACCTGCAATTCCTCGTCGTCGAGGCGGCCCGGCTTGAGCAGCACGTTGTCGGGTATGCCGATCTTGCCGACATCGTGCAGGTGCGCGGCCAAACTCAGTGTATCGAGATCGGCGGCGGACAACCGGCAGGCCTTGCCGAGTTCGATCGCAAGGACGCGGGTGCGGTCGCTATGTCCACCGGTGTTGTCGTCGCGCTCGCGCAAGGCCCGAATCAGCGCAACGGTCTTCGTTGCGAGGTCGCCGATGTCGCTCATGAAGCGCTGCCCGGGCTTGCGGCGCGCGTGGTTCGCGCGGTGCCGGCAAATTACCGCGAATTTACTGCGTGCTCAAGCGCAAGGGAGCATTTTGTCGCTGGGAAACATCCTGCAAATACGCCAGCGAGTCCGCCACGATCCAGACGGCGCCGACCAGCGCGATGTTCACCGCGTTCTCATTCCATAGCCAACGATTCGCGGGATCGGCCAGGAGCATCGGCACATGCACCAGCGGCGTGAAAGAAGCGAACATGACGGTCAGGAGAATTGCTGCGAGACGGGCCTTCACGCCCGTCAGGATCGCTACGCCGGCCGCAATATGGGCAACCCCGGTTGCGTACCCCCAGAATTCCTGCGAGGGCGGCAGCCATTTAGGGACCAGCGGCGCGGTCAGGTTCATATAAACAAAATGCGCTCCGCCAAAAACAAGCGCGCAAACTCCGAACGTCACTTGGCCCACGTGTGTGAGGCGCGACGCCAAGGCCGCGTCGATATCGGCGTTGGCGGCGTAAAGGATCAGCGCCCCCGCGGCGATCGCGAGTTCTATCGCAATGCTTTCGTACGGTCCGTACTCGGCGTAATGACCGAGTAGAACGCGACCGTTCATCAGCACGACGACAATCAGCGCGAAGTAAACGGTGAGCGCCGCGGCGCCCCAGGCCTTCGTCCGCCGCCACAAGACGGCCGCACCGGCGACGAGCATGAACAGGGCTGCGGCGTACGCGAGCGCAGCGCGGGCGGGAAAGTCCTTTGGCACAGGCTGGCCCGGATGGAAGTCGCCGAACGCGAGGCACACCGCGCCGAGCGCTATCACGCCCAAGCCATAGATGCACCAGCCGAACGTGGGCGACTTTTTTTCCGCGGCCATGACTTCGCCTTCGTGTACGAATGTGCGACCGGAGCGATGATCAGGCTGAAGAACGCCATCGCGCCAGCTATAAGTGCCGGTTCGAGTTGCGAGGCTTGCGCGTTCTTGCCGGACGCCTCGCCCCATTGCGCTGTCTTCGTGGTCAACCCGCTCCGGGAAATCGATCGTGAGCCTCGATGTCCAATCCGTTCACTACGGGCAAGCGCCGAGCCGCCTGGCCCTTACCTGTGTCGTAACCGAATTGCCGTCGCTGGTCGTGACCAAAGTGCCCTCGGAGGAATCCCCGTGGAATGTCGTAACGCTGTCGATTTGCCTGGCGCCGCAGGCCAGTGAATACGAGACCTTGTCACCGGCGACCTCGAAGGATTTGATCTTGCACTGCCCATTGGAATGCTTCTCGGCGTTCGACCGCGCCGACTGGGTATCTCCGTTGACTTCACTGGCCTTGTCGGCAGTTACACACTGGGTCATGGTTCGCGTCGAGCCATCCGTGGTCATCGAGAACTCCCATTGTCCGCGTTCCATTCGATCCGCCGCGTAAAGGGATTGGCAGCAGACACCCAGGAAAAGAGTCGGCAGAGCTGCCGTCAGCAGCGCAGCGCGCAAACGCGGGAGGTTGGTCATGGTGTCCCCTTTTCAATCCGACCGACGCAGAGGATTCTACGCGGCGACGATTGTGACTCTACCGATGTTAAGTGAACCCACATCCGCGAAACCCTGCCGCAGGGGCGCGATTGAACCCTTCCGATGTTCCGTTGTTGCCGCCGCCGACTTGGCGGGCCGCCGCTGGATCCGGACACTGATGGAACCTGCCCGGATCCTGCTTCAGGGTTTGAGGTTTAGAAAGCATAGAGAACAGGTCAGACCAGCAACTCAGTG
>Ga0105248_10000533_pt1 | contig 43245 bp, 50 predicted proteins | sample KBSS34metaG_FD_81524 | JGI IMG/M metagenome (GOLD analysis project Ga0105248, IMG submission 81524) | Switchgrass rhizosphere microbial communities from Kellogg Biological Station, Michigan, USA - KBS S3-4 metaG | ecosystem: Host-associated > Plants > Roots > Rhizosphere > Soil | place...
GACACCAGCGCGGCCGAGGTGTCGCGCATCCTGGCCAGCTACAACCTGGTTCAGCTGCCCGTCGTGGATGAGAACCACCGACTCGTCGGGGTGGTGACCATTGACGATGTCCTCGACTATCTGCTGCCCGATGACTGGCGAAGTTCTTCGGGCGACGAACCAGCGCCCGAGCCCGTAAGCACTTCGACCGCAGCCATTCCGACCAGGAGGAGGGCATCGCATGGCACGCAGAGCTAGCAGTTCACGCCGCGAGACCCGTCTCGACAACCCGAAAGGCCTGCGCACCAACTTCGCCTCGCGCTTCGGCGGCGGCGGATCGTTCAATAGCGGCGACCGCTTCGGCCGTTTCTCGGAGTCGTTCGCCCGCGCGATGGGCACCACCTGGTTCCTCTTCGGTCTGACCGTCATGGTGATCATCTGGCTGATCTGGAACTCGGTCGCCCCCCGCGCCATCCAGTTCGACTCCCACCTGACGAACTTCACGCTGCTGACGCTCATCCTGTCGCTGCAGGCCTCGTATGCCGCGCCCCTGATCCTGTTGGCGCAGAACCGCCAAGACGATCGCGACCGTGTGCAGATCGAACAGGACAGGCAGCGCGCCGAGCGCAACCTGGCCGACACCGAGTACCTGGCGCGCGAGGTCGTCTCGCTGCGCCTGGCGATGAAGGATGTCGCCACCAAGGACTTCATCCGGGCCGAACTGCGGGCGCTTCTCGAAGAACTGGACGCGCCCGCGAAGGCCGATGCCAAGGCGACTCCCAAACCGACCTCCAGGGCCAAATGAGCTCGGCCAGATGAGGTCGGCCAGATGAGCTCCGAGGCGCTGCTCGCGGCGCTGGCCGGGGTGCAGGATCCCGAGATCCGCCGCCCGATCACCGAGCTCGACATGGTGCGCGCAGCCACCGTGGTCGGCGGCGTCGCCTCGATCGAGCTGAAACTGACCATCGTGGGATGCCCGGCCGCCGACCGCATCGAGGCCGATGTCCGCGCTGCGGCCGCTGCAGTCGAGGGCGTCGAGCGGGTCGACCTCGACATCGGAGTCATGACCGTCGCCGAGCGCGAGGCGCTCACGACGCGGCTGCGGGGCACGAAGAAGCAGCAGTTCGGCCCGGACTCCCTGACGAAGATCTACGCGATCTCGAGCGGAAAGGGCGGAGTCGGCAAGTCCACGGTGACCGCGAACCTCGCGGTTGCCCTCGCGGCGCGCGGACTGCGGGTCGGGCTGGTGGACGCCGACGTGTTCGGGTTCTCGATCCCCGGCATCCTCGGGATCGCGGGTGTGAAGCCGACCCAGGTCGGCGACATGATCCTGCCGCCGATCGCTCACGGCGTGAAGGTCGTCTCGATCGGCATGTTCGTCGACGGGCAGGCCGCGGTGAGCTGGCGCGGACCGCTGCTGCACCGCACGATCCAGCAATTCGTGACCGACGTCTGGTTCGGCGACCTCGACGTGCTGCTGGTCGACCTGCCGCCCGGAACAGGCGATATCGCGATCTCGTTGGGGCAACTCCTGCCGCAGGCCGAGGTAGTGGTGGTCACGACGCCGCAGCCGGCGGCCGCAGAAGTAGCCGAGCGCAGCGGACTCGTCGCGCGGCAGACCGGGCAGACGGTGATCGGCGTCGTCGAGAACATGGCCGGGCTCGCGCAGGCCGACGGGAGCGTGCTCGAACTGTTCGGCAGCGGTGGAGGGGACGAGCTCGCGGCACGCCTCGGGGTGCCGGTGCTGGCGCGGATCCCGTTGAGCGTCGCGCTGCGCGCCGGCGGAGACGCGGGTGAGCCCATCGTGCTGAGCGACCCCGACGACCCGGCGGCGCGCGCCATCCTGGCACTGGCCGACGCGCTCGCGACACGCGAACGGGGGCTGTCTCAGCGACACCTGCCGTTCACCACCTCGCAGTAGTCTCGGGGGCATGGAGCGGCAGCACGTGCACGACGCTCCGCGCCCGAGCCTGGAGGGCGTCGGATCGCCCGAAGAGAAGCGCGCCTACCTGGCCCGCGTCGACGAGGCCGTCGCGCTCGTCGAGAGCGGTCGCGAAGCCATCGCCATCGTGCTCTCGCGCGAGACCAGCGACCGGCGCTTCAACGGCGCCCAGATCATCGTGGTCGAGCTCGAGATCGTCGATCCGCTCGAGCCCGACTCGCCACGCATCCTGATCTACGAGCACCTCTTCGGCCCGGCGACCGCGCGTCGCTGGCGGCCGGGTCGCGAGATCCCGATATGGATCGACCCGCGTGATCCTGAACGGATCTACGCGGGTCGGTGAGCCCGGGAGCGCTGCTTAGGCGCGACGGGTGGGAACGCGGCGGTAGCCGTCGCGCGTGGCGAGGACACCGGTTCCGGCGATGGCCGCGACAGAGCCTGCGGCGAGGACGATCAAAAAGGTCATGTCCCTATTACAGGCGCATCCATCGTTTAGCACAATCGGACCTTTCTGCAATGCCAATGTAGGCAGCCTTAATCCAGATACCATGTGAGCATGGATGTCCGCCGCCTCGGTCTGCTGCGTGAGCTCGCCGAACGCGGCAGCGTCACGGCCGTCGCGAACGCCATGCATCTGACCCCCTCGGCCGTCTCGCAGCAGCTCAAGACCCTCGAGCGCGAGGCCGGCGTCGCTCTGACCGAGCGCGCCGGGCGCGGGCTGGTGCTCACCACCGCGGGGCACGCACTGGCCCAGACGGCGCAGGATGTCGCGGTCGCCCTCCAGCGCGCTGAGGCCTCCTGGGCGGAGTTCGTCGAGCAACCCCGCGGCGAGGTCTCGGTCACCTTCTTCCCGACCGGTGGCGAGATGCTGCTGCCCGGCTTCTTGACCCGGGTCGCCGATGTGCAGGGCCTGAAAGTCGTCTGCACCGATCAGGATCCGCTGCTGCCGGACTTCGCCGACCTCACCGCCGACCACGACATCGCCGTCGCCGACGCTCCGGGCATTCTCGCGGGCTGGCGGGAGCGCCACCTCGTGACCGTCGAGTTGATGCGCGAACCGCTCGATATCGTGCTGCCGGAAGGCCATCCCCTCGCGGCCAAGTCCGAGCTCACCCCCGCAGACGTGGCCGACGAGAACTGGATCGGCACCACCGAGGGATACCCGTTCGACCGGATTCTGCAGCGCATCGGCGTGCTGACCGGGCACGAGTTGCACATCGTTCAGCGCTTCATCGACAACAGCATCGTCGAGGTGCTGGTCGCGGCGGGGCACGGCATCGCGATCCTCCCCCGGTTCACCACCCGCGACCGCGAGAACGGCCTCGTGACCCGTCCACTGGTCGGCGTGCGCTCCGAGCGCGGGATCTGGGCGATCATGCGCCCCGACCGTGCGGTGCGGCCCTCGGTGCGGCTCGTCGTCGACGAGCTGCGGGCCGAGGCCGCGGCATTCCTCTCGGCGCACGCCGGCTGAGCCGCCGACCCGGCCGGCTGGTGAGCTACAGCAGCCCGGCCATCTTCTGGGCGAAGGTGCGCGTGACGGCAAGCGCGTGCCCCACCGTCGCATCGTTGTCGAAGAGGGCCGACAGCACGAGTTCCTGCCCAGGCACCCGCAGCTGCACGACGTGACCCTTGCCCGACGCGATGATGATGTATTCGCTGGCGCCGATCTTCAACTCGTGGGTCACCGCGTCACCGAGCGCCTGCATCGAGCTCGCCATTCCGGCGAATCTCGTGCCGTCGGTCTCACCCGGCAGCCGGGCGACGTCGAATCCGTCATCGGTCAGCAGGGCGGCGTAGGTGAGCGAGCTCGACGCCTCCTGCATCTCGGCAAGCAGGCCGGCCGCGGCCTTCACCACGGCCGGCTTGGTGTGTAGTCCAGGGCTCATGCCGACTCCGCCTGCGTGATCATGCCGAACATCGCGCGCATCTCGATATTGGCGATCAGGGCGAGCAGCACATTCTCCATTTGATCACGATCACGCGGGTCGACGGTAAACACCGGGATCAGGAGTCCCGGATTCGTGCGTTCCAGGGCGTCCGCGAACTGCGCAAGGGTCGGACCGGCGACGACGTCGGCCCGTGAGATCCCGATCACCACCCCGCCGCGGTCATAGAGCTCTCGGAACTCCTCGAGGAAGAACGTCATCTCGCCGATGGGGTCGGGCGCGTCGCTGTTGACGAGCAGGATCATGCCCTTGGCGCGCTTCTTGAGGATGCTCCACATGAAGCTGAATCGCTGCTGGCCAGGGATGCCGTACAGCCGGACCTTCTCATCTCCGTCGACCAGGATCTCGCCGTAGTCGAGCGCGACAGTGGTCGTCTCTTTGTCGACGATGTGCCGCTCGGAGTTGTTCGCCTCGGTTCGAACGACCTCGATCTCGCTCAGACTCTGGATGGCCGTGGTCTTGCCGGCACCCATCGGCCCGGTGAAGAGGATGACGTGCTCAGCCATCTGTCCGCCCCAGTCGCTTGCGCAGCCGCCCGAAGAGACTCGTGCGCTTGGCTGCCGCCGTCTCTGGCGCAACCGGTGCAGCGGGCGCCTCGGCCGAACGCGACAGGATGCGCATCAGGCTCAGCGCGTTGACCAGGCGCTGAGCGTCAGCCAGGTCGACGCCGGTGTACCTGGCGAGTTCCGTGGTGCTCACATAGGCGTTGCCCAGCACGGCGATCATCTTCACCTGGCTCATGTTGTGCGAGTGCTGCGTCAGGTTCGGCCAACGGGTGAGCCGGTAGCGTTCGCCAGACGACAGCCAGAAGGCGGGCGCACCGTCGAACGAGTTGAGCCCGATCTGCCACAGAAGGCCGTCGAGATCCTGCCCGGGAAGCTGGAACATGGGCGGGGCCCCTGGGCCGGTCGGAATGGTCTCCAGCCCGGTGTGCACGGCGTCGACCGGGAAATGCTCGAGCGGAGTCGACCACGAGAACGCGTGGTGCTCGAAGTCGATGAGCAGCGGACCGTGCATCTCGATGCTCATCTTCAGATTCATCTGCGTCTTCAGCACCATCACAGAGCTGATCGCGATCGCTGCCTGAGTCCAGCCGACCGAGACGGGAAAGCTGCCAGGTTGCGGTGCCGGTTCCCCGGCAACGTAATTCCCGTCAATTGTCATAGTGCGCACCTCGGGCCTCATGGAGGCTATAGGCGGATCAGTAGATCCGCTTCGGTTGCCTTGAACCGCGCCATCGCGAGACTCGACTTGGACTTGTCTCCGATGAGATAGGTGAAGATCGACGGGTTGTTGGGGAGCGGATGGATGATCTGCACCTGGCTCGAGAGCGAGATCAGCATGTCATCGATCTTTTCCTTCGTCCCCAGCGCCCTCGTGCTCGCAAGGCGAGCCCGAAGGATCACCGATGCATTCGCGGCCGCCAGATCCATCTCAACTCCGGATCCGGCCTTGCCCAGTATCATCCCGCTGTCGCTGTCGACGACGGCAACACACAGCGCACCGTCGAAACTGAGGAGCGTTTCGAGCACGTTCTCGAGGCTGGGCCGGTTGTCAACCGCTTCGACGGCGGCAGATGCCTCGACGGCGGGAGCCTCAACAACGGTCGCGGCGGCGGTTGGGGCGGGTGCGGCCTTGGCCGGGGCCGCTTTGGACGCCGGGATGAAGTCGTCGAGCTTCGCCGACCATCCGGAGAAGTCGGGCTCGGAGTAATCCGGGCGCTCATCCTCCTTCTTGCGACGGAGAACACGCAGTGGCGACCGTGATTCAACGCTCATGATGGGGCTTCCTTGTCTGACGGACCGGTGAGTCCATGGTGTCGAGACAGGATCGCCTGAGAAACCCCCACTTGTGGGCATTTAGGAGGACCATCGGGGTCGGCGCGGTTACAACTCCAGCTGCTGGTCGCACTCCGCAACCTTGTAGCGGGCCAGTGCCATGTTCGACTTGTTCTTGTCCATGGCCAGGAAGAGGAAGATCGAGGGATTCACGCTCAACGGGCGAATGATGTCGTACTGCGTGCTCATGGTGATGATGATGTCGTCGATGGCGTCCTTCGACCGCAGGTCACCCAGCGACTTGAGTTGCGCGCGAACCACCTCGGTGTTGGCCGCCGCCGTGATCTCGAGATCGGAGTCCGATCCCGCATGGCCCAGCACCATTCCCGTCGCGCTGTCGACCAGCGCCGCGGACCGCGCTCCGGCAAGCTCGACAAGGCCCTGCAATGACTCAGTGACGTTCGACATTTCGGGATCCTCGCTTGGCACTCCGACGCAGACATCTCATGCTAGTCATGACGGCCGTAGCGAGCGACGAACGTCGCCGCCTTTCCACTCGTTCAGGGGCTCGGCGATGCTCAGCAAGGTGAATTGAGGCTAGGTGGCCTCGACGTCGTAAGGGGCCGGCCGGCCCTTGCCCAAGCGGCGCTGGCGCTTCTCGTATGCCGACTCGAGGCTGCGACCGCTCGCCAGCTCGGCAGACTGGGGCTTCTCGTCGGCCAGACTCGCCGCGGCCATGGCTGCGGCTGGCGCGGCCGTGGCTTCGGCCGGCGTGGCCGGGTCTTCGAGGAGCGCCTCGCGGATGATCCGGCGCGGATCGTACTGGCGCGGGTCGAGCTTCTTCCAGTCGACCTCGTCGAAGTCGGAGCCCATCTCTTCGCGCATCCGGTCTTTCGCGCCGTCGGCCATGGCGCGCAGCGACTTCACCATTCGGGCGAGCTGGGCTGCATAGCCCGGCAGCCGATCCGGGCCGATCAGAAAGACAGCGATCACCGCGATGATGATCAGCTTGTCGAAGGTCAACCCGAAGGACACCCGGCAAGGATACTGGATGACGCCCGGGGCCGCCCTAGAGTTCAACTGTGGTCGACAAAGAACTGAGCTGGAAGTTCGCCGAAGACTTCGTCGTCGAACCGGCCGCGATCCTCACGGCTCGGCAGCACTCTCTCGAACTGGGCATCGACCCGGTCTCGCCGGCGGTTGGCGCGCAGCTCGCGGTGCTGGCCGCCGCGAGCTCGACCCACTCGATCCTCGAGGTCGGCACCGGCGCGGGCGTCAGTGGGCTGTGGCTGCTCGACGGGGCTCCGGATGCGGTGCTCACGTCGATCGATATCGAACTCGACCACCAACAGGTCGCGCGCACGGCGTTCGCCTCCGCCGGCGTTCCGGCCAACCGGATCCGCCTGATCACCGGACGCGCGGCCGAGGTGCTCCCGCGCATGAACGATGGCGCATACGACCTGGTGTTCGTCGACGCCGATGAGGGGTCGGTGCTCGACTACGTCGAGCACGCCTTGCGGATCGCCCGGCGCGGCGGCTTGGTGCTGGTTGCTCACGCCCTCTGGCGAGGGCGCGTCGCCGACCCGGCGCGGCGGGACGACACCGCTGAAGACTTCCGTGCGCTCCTGGCGACGGTCGCCGAGTCGGCGGCGGTCATCTCGGCGGTGAGCACGGCGGGCGACGGGCTGCTTCAGCTCGTCAAGGTTTCCGACTGATCACGCCAGCGCGATCACGAACTGCGGACTGACTACGGGGCACCCACGACGCCGACCAGGGCGTCACGCAACTCGGAGGCTTCGGCGTCGTTGACCGACACGACGAGGCGGCCGCCACCTTCGAGCGGAACCCGCACGATGATCAGGCGACCTTCTTTAACAGCCTCCATCGGTCCGTCACCGGTCCTCGGCTTCATGGCTGCCATGTGGTGTCCCCTTTCGATGGATACCCCACCATTATCCCGCATCCGCCGGGGCTCCGGGAACCACGCCCGTTCCACCGATCACGGCGGACTCCAGTCGGGGTTGATCACGTACCAGCAGATCGCCATCCATCCGACCTGCCCCGCGATGCCGAGCGACACCATCACCGCGCGATAGACGGGCGAGCGCGGAATGGCGACGGCGCCGAGGGCCGGTGCGAACGGCATGAACAGCCGGAAGGTGCTCGATTGCGGAAAGAACACGGCGAGGAGATAGACCGCATAGCCCACCAGCCAGAGTCGGAGATCGACGCCGAGACGCTGCAGCGGCGGCGTGAAGAGCAGGAGCCCGAACAGAGCGACCACGATGAGCAGGAGGACCGGTCCGACCAGGTCTGCCGCGGGGAAGTGGATCCAGGTCAACCACCACTGCGAGCCCTGCACCCAGGGGGCGAAGGGCAGCAGGTCCTGGTAGCCGACGTACCCGACCCGCCACGACAGCTCGGTGTCGGTGTACGCCGACGGCACCCCGGTGCCGATCCACGCCACCAGCGGCCAGAGCACGCCGAGAATGGCGCTCGAGAGTCCGGTGACGATCACCGCGATCCGCTCGCGCCACGGGAAGGGATCGCGCGCCCGGGTCACGAAGCGGTGGATGAGATGCAGCAACAACATGACCGCGAAGGCGAGGCCGCTCGGGCGCGTCAGCGCCGCGATCCCGATCACCGGGATCATCAGGTAGTACCGCCGGTCTTGGAAGAGCAGCAGCGCGAGGAACAGGAAGAACAGCTGCATCGACTCGGCGTAGCCGACCTGCAGAATCGGCGAGAGCGGAGCCGTGCAGAACAGCACGACGGCGAACAGCGCCGTGCTCTCCGGGAGCACCCGGACCATCAGCTTGTAGAACAGCAGTGCCGCGCCGAGCGCGAAGGCCACGGACACGATGACGCTGGCGTACTGGAAGGGGATGCCCAGCAGCAGGAAGCCTCGCAGCACCGCCGGATAGCCCGGTAGGAACGCCCAGGCGTTCTGGGCGACGTGGCCATCAGCCCCGAGCGGAAGCTGCGGCGGATACCCGACGATGGAGACGATCCGATACCAGTCCGAGTCCCAGATCCCTGCGTAGGCGAAGTAGTCGGGCTTCGGGCCGGTCCAGTAGGTCACGCCCTGCATGTTGGCGAAGACCAGGATGATCGCGGTCGTCACGACGCGCGAGGCCGCGAAGATCACGATGACCTTCGCCCACCACTGCCGCCAGAGCGCTAGAAGGCGGTCAGCCACGCCCGTAGGCCCTGCTCGCAGCGTTCGATCTGGTCGACCGGCACCCGCTCGTCGTCCGCGTGCGCGAGCAACGGGTCGCCCGGACCGTAATTCACGGCCGGGATGCCGAGAGCCGCGAAGCGGGCGACATCCGTCCACCCGTATTTCGGCTTGGCCTCGCCGCCGACCGCCGCCATGAACGCCTGGGCGAGCGAGTCGTCGAGTCCCGGACGGGCGCCCGCGGCGACGTCGGTGATCTCGACCTCGAAGCCGGCGAACAGCGCGCGCACGACGGCCTCGGCGTCGGCCGCGTTGCGGCTGGGCGCGAACCGGTAGTTGACGGTCACGACCGCGTCGTCGGGGACGACGTTGCCGGCGACCCCGCCCGCAATGCCGACCGCGTTCAGCCCCTCACGGTAGACCAGCCCATCGACCTCGATCGACTCGGGCTGGTATGCGGCCAGAGCGGCGAGCACGGGGGCGAGCGAGTGGATGGCGTTGTCGCCCATCCAGGAGCGCGCCGAATGCGCGCGCTTGCCGCGAGTGCGGATCTCGGCCCGCAGGGTGCCGTTGCAGCCGCCCTCGACCTCGCCACCGGTCGGCTCGCCGAGGATCGCGAAGTCGGCCGCCAGCAGCTCAGGATGATTGTGCGCCAGTCGCCCGAGCCCGTTCAGGCTCGAGTCGACCTCTTCGTGGTCGTAGAAGACCCAGGTGACGTCGACGACGGGCTCGGTGATGGATGCCGCGAGCGCCAGCATCACCGCGCAGCCACCCTTCATGTCCACGGTTCCCCGCCCCCACAGCACGTCGCCGTCCGGCCCGGATTCCAGGCGCGACGGCAGATTGCCGTTGACCGGCACCGTGTCGAGATGCCCGGCGATCACGGCTCTGCTGCCGCGTCCCAGGGTGGTGCGAGCGACCACGGCGTCGCCGTCGCGCAGCACCTCGAGGTGCGGCAACGCGCGCAGGGCGGCCTCGACGGCTTCTGCGATGGCGCCCTCGTGACCCGACACCGATTCGAGGTCGACCAGGCGGCGTGTCAGCTCGACGGTGGGCAGCGCAGGGTCGAGCGTCAGGGCGAGCGAGGGCACCGTGACAGCCTACGGTCTGCGGCGCCGATACCCTGAGAGCATGACCGCCGCCTGGGGCCACGGACTCGCCACCACTGCCACCTCCGATGCGGGTGCCGGAACGGTGCTCGACACCTGGTTCCCCGCCCCGAAGCTCGGTTCGCGGCCGAGCGCGGTCGATCCGCACATCGCTCCCGCCGACTTCGAGTCATGGGTGGGTGACGACCCGCGGCGCGAGGTCAGCGTCGACTACCTCAATGTGGCCATCGACACGGATGCCGCCCCGGCATCCACTCCCGACGCCTACCTGCGCCTGCACCTGCTGAGCCATCTGCTTGTGGCCCCGAACACCATCAACCTCGACGGGATCTTCGGCCACCTGCCGATCGTCGCCTGGACAACGGCCGGCCCGATGCTGCCCGAGGCGTTCGCGCGGCTGCGACCCGCTCTGCAGCGTGCGGGTATCTCGGCGCACGGCATCGACAAGTTCCCACGATTGCTGGACTACGTCGTGCCCGACCGAGTGCGCATCGCTGATGCCTCGCGCGTCCGGCTCGGCGCCCACCTTTCGCCCGGCACGACGGTGATGCACGAGGGCTTCGTCAACTACAACGCGGGCACGCTCGGCGCCTCCATGGTCGAGGGACGCATCTCGCAAGGCGTCGTGGTCGGCGACGGCTCGGATGTCGGGGGCGGCGCATCCATCATGGGCACCCTCTCGGGCGGCGGCACGCAGCGCGTCGCGATCGGCGAGCGAGCCCTGCTCGGGGCGAACTCGGGCGTCGGCATCTCGATCGGCGACGACTCGGTGGTCGAGGCCGGTCTCTATGTGACCGCGGGCACCAAGGTGACCTTGCTGGTTCCGGATGCCGAACCCCGCACCCTGAAGGCCGTCGAGCTGAGCGGCGTGGCCGGTCTGCTGTTCCGGCGCAACTCGCTGACAGGCGGCGTCGAAGTGCTGCCGCGTTCGGGCCGAGGCGGCGTGGAGCTCAATCCGCAGCTGCACGCCTAGGGCGGCCAAGCCGCTCGAGATCGTCGCTGAGGCCTTGCAGCTCGGCCATTCGATCCATCTCGGTGAGCGGAGTGCGCCCCGTCGGTTCGTCGAACATCCGCGCGCCCTGCGCCACCGACACAGCGAACTCGTCGAGAAAGGCGCTGTGCGCCCGGTCGGCGACCTCACCAACAACCTCGGGATCGGTTGCGAGTTCGGCGAGGCGCGCGGCCAAGCCCGACGAGACCTTGGCCCGGCGTTTGAGGGTCTTCGCGTCGCGAGCACGGAAGTCGGCGGGGCCATCGGCGGCGCCCGGCTTGTCACCGACCGTCTCGAGCACCTTGCGGATCCGCTTGGCGTCTCTCTCCTTCTCGACGGCGAGGTTCAGGATCTCTTTGGTGACGCGCAAGCGCACGCGCTGCTCGTCGTAGTCCTTGCCGTCGCGCAATGACCGGACGATCAGTCGATTGGTCACCGCCAGGCGCACCGCCGCCAGGGCGACCAGGACGCCGTCCTCGATCTGCGCCTCGACCGACGGCGGGGGCACCGGGATGGGGTCGGTGTAGGTGCCGACGTTGTGGCGCTTCGTCCGGCGGAACAGCTTCATCGGGGGCACCTCACGCGCGGCCCGGACGGCCGCGCGCTAGCGGCCCTCGGGCCAGTGGCGCTCCGGCGGCCCGACGTAGAGCTGTTGCGGGCGCCCGATCTTGGTGGCCGGGTCGTCGTTCGCCTCGCGCCACTGGGCGATCCATCCCGGGAGCCGGCCGATCGCGAATAGAACGGTGAACATGCGCGTGGGGAACCCCATCGCCTTGTAGATCACACCGGTATAGAAGTCGACGTTCGGGTACAGCTTGCGCTCGATGAAGTAGTCGTCGGCCAGGGCCGCCTGCTCGAGCTCTTTGGCGATGTCGAGAAGCGGGTCTTGCACGCCGAGGTCGGTGAGCACCTCATCCGCACTCTCTTTGACCAGGCGCGCCCGCGGGTCGAAGTTCTTGTACACCCGGTGGCCGAAGCCCATGAGCCGGACGCCGTCTTCTTTGTTCTTCACCCGGTCGATGAAGCGGCCGACGCCCTCGCCCGAGTCGCGGATGTCGCCGAGCATCTTCAGCACCGCCTCGTTGGCGCCACCGTGCAACGGACCGGACAACGCCTGGATGCCGGCCGAGATCGACGCGAACATGTTCGCCTCGGTCGAGCCCACCATGCGCACCGTCGAGGTGGAGGCATTCTGCTCGTGATCCTCGTGCAGGATCAGCAACCGGTCGAGCGCCTTCACGAGCACCGGGTTCACCTGGTAGATCTCGGCCAGGTTGCCGAAGTTGAGCTTGAGGAAGTTCTCGATGAAGCTCAGCGAGTTGTCGGGGTAGAGGAACGCCTGGCCGATGGCCTTCTTGTGCGCATACGCCGCGATCACCGGCAGTTTGGCGAGCAGACGGATGGTGCTCAGCTCGACCATCTCCGGATCGCGCGGGTCGAGCGAGTCCTCGTAGTAGGTCGACAGGGCCGACACCGCCGACGAGAGCACCGACATCGGGTGCGCCGTGTGCGGCAGGGCCGAGAAGAAGCGCTTCAGGTCTTCATGCAGCAGGGTGTGGCGGCGCACCTTCTCTTCGAACTCGGCGAGTTCGTTCGCTGTCGGCAACTCGCCGTAGATCAGCAGCCAGGCGACCTCGAGGTAGGTCGAGTTGCGTGCGATCTCTTCGATCGGGTAGCCCCGGTAGCGCAGAATTCCCGCATCCCCATCGATGTAGGTGATCGAGCTGCGCGTGGATGCCGTGTTCACGAAACCCTGATCCAGGGTGGTCAGCCCGGTCTGCTTCGTGAAGCTGCCGAAGTCGATCGCATCTTTTCCGTCGACCGCCGGGAGCACGGCGAACTCGGCCGTCGTTCCCTTGTGGGAGAACGTGACCGTGTCGGGATCGCCGAGAGAATCGTTCACGGCTACAGCCTATTCGGTGGCTGCGGCTACGGCCGCACCCGCCAAAGGGGGCGGTCAGCCTTTGGAGAGATCACCCAAACGGCGCGCGGCCGCTGCGATCCTCTCGTCGGTCGCGGTCAGGGCGACGCGCACGTGGCGCGCGCCATCCTTGCCGTAGAAGGTTCCCGGTGCGACCAGGATGCCGAGCTCGGCGAGCGCCGCAACGGTCGCCATCGCATCCTCGTCGCGGGTCGCCCAGAGGTAGAGGCCCGCGCCGCTCTCGTCGATCCGGAACCCGGCTGCCTCGAGCGCCGCCAGCATCGTGGCGCGGCGCGCGCGGTACCGCTCGCGTTGTTCGGCGACGTGCCGATCGTCGCCGAGGGCGACGATCATGGCGTGCTGCACGGGAGCGGGCGGCATCAGTCCGGCGTGCTTGCGCGCCGCGAGCAGCTCATCGATGAGGTCGGAGCAGCCCGCGACGAACCCGGCGCGGTATCCGGCGAGGTTGGACTGCTTGCTCAGCGAGTACACCGAGAGCACAAGCCGCCTGCTGTCGCCGATCACGCGCGGATCGAGGATCGTGGGTGCGGGCTCATCGCCGGTCCAGGTCAGCTCGGCGTAGCACTCGTCGTTCACGATCACCGCGTCGAGCTCGCGGGCGCGGGCGACCGCCGCCGCCAGGTACTCGATCGAGTTCACGTGCCCATCGGGGTTGCCCGGGCTGTTGAGCCAGATCAGCCGGGTCTCGTCCGGCCACTGGGCCGGGTCGTCCAAGGCGAGCGGCGTGGCCCCGGCGAGCGCGGCGCCGACCGCGTAGGTCGGGTAGGCGATGGAGGGGTGCACGACCACGTCGCCGGCGCGCAGACCGAGCAGGACGGGCATCCAGGCCACCAGCTCTTTGGAACCGATCGTGGGCAGAACATTGGCGACGCCCAGGGTGACGCCGCGGCGCCGGTGGTACCAGTCGGCGATCGCCTCGCGCAGCGCCGGTGAACCCGCCGTCGCCGGGTACGAGTGCGCGTCGGTCGCGGCCGCCAGGGCGTCGCGCACCAGTTGCGGGGTGGGATCCACGGGCGAACCCACCGAGAGGTCGACGATGCCATCCGGATGCTGCCGCGCCCGATCCCCGAACGGGATCAGGGAATCCCAGGGGAACTCGGGCAAGTCGAGCGGCCGGCGCTCGGCCACTACTGGCCTTGCGGCGGAAGCGCTGCGATGAGCGGGTGGTCGCCGGCGATCACGCCGACCTTCGCGGCGCCGCCCGGCGATCCGACCTCGGCGAAGAACTCGACGTTAGCCTTGTAGTAGTCGGCCCATTTGTCGGGAAGATCGTCTTCGTAGTAGATGGCCTCGACCGGGCACACCGGTTCGCAGGCTCCGCAGTCGACGCACTCGTCGGGATGGATGTAGAGCATGCGGTCGCCCTCGTAGATGCAGTCGACGGGGCATTCGTCGATGCACGCGCGGTCTTTGAGATCGACGCAAGGGAGAGCGATGACGTAGGTCACCGCTCCATTCTATGCAAAGGTCAGGCGGTCGCTCGGCGCCCGCGAGCGGGGACCAGCAGCACGATCGCCGAGAGCGCTGCGGGGCCCAACGCCCAGAGGTAACCGGTCACTCCGTCGAGCGCGAGCACCGTTCCTCCGGCGCCCGGCAGCGCCAGCACGGCGCTGGCGGCGACGACACCGATGGCGGCAGCGGCTCCGACGATCCTGCTGCCGAATACCAGCCGGAAGCCTCCGACCAGCGCAGCCACGATGGCCAACCCGGCGACCAGACCCCAGGGCGCCAGCAGACCGTGGGTGAAGGTCGTGATCACCCCGACCACGATCCCGACGAGTACGGCGAACACCGAGCTCAAGGCGGTCGCGCCGGCGCCGAGCGGCTCGGCTTGGCTGGGGGTGTTCTGCATAGTCTGGCCTCCGGTGGACAAGACTATCGGGCCATGGTTAGGGTGGGATAAGTAAGGCAAGCCTCACCAAACCCACCGCCCGTTCCCCAGAAAGCTCCCCGTGCTCGCTAACGCCCTGATCGGTCTGCGCGAAGGCCTCGAAGCCGGCCTCGTCGTCGGCATCCTCGTGGCTTTTCTCAACAAGCTCGACCGCCGCGATGTGCTTCCCAAGTTGTGGATCGGCATCGCGTGCGCGATCGCGATCTCACTCGGCGTCGGCGCCGTTCTCACCTTTGGCCCCTACGGACTCGCAGACCAGGCGGAGGAGGCCCTGGCAGGCAGCCTCTCGATCGCGGCCGTCGGCCTCGTGACCTGGATGATCTTCTGGATGGCGCGGCACGCCCGTCATCTCAAGGGCGAATTGCAGGGGCAGCTGACGACGGCCCTCGCAGGCTCGGCGGCCGCGATCGTGGTGCTCGGCATCATCAGCGTCGGCCGCGAAGGGGTCGAGACCGCGCTGTTCATCTGGGCGAGCATCACCTCGAGCGGGCAGGAGCTGCTCGGACTGATCGGTGCAGTGCTGGGAATCCTGGCGTCCGTCGTGATCTCGTACCTGATCTCCCGCGGGTTCGTGCGCATCAACCTGTCGCGCTTCTTCTTCTGGACAGGGCTGTTCCTGGTCGTCGTCGCTGCCGGCGTCTTCTCGCACGGGCTCGGCGACCTGCAGGGGGCGGGAATTCTGCCCGACGGACGCGCCGCCTACGACCTGCGCACGGCAATCCCGGGCGACAGTTGGTACGGAACCTTGCTCGGCGGCCTCTTCCAGTTCACGGCCGATCCGACCTGGCTGCAGGTGATCGGCTGGCTGGCGTACACGGCAGTCGTGCTCACGCTGTTCCTGCGCGTCAGTCTCGCCAAGAAGACGTCGGCGCCCGCTCTCCCCACCGCCGAGCCGGCCACGAGCGAGGGCGTTGCGGACGCGAACACCCCGGCGGCCACGGCGGCCACCGACCGGCCCTAAGCAGAGCCGGTCGGCTGTTCGGCGTCAGCCGTTCGACGAGTCCGTCGACGTGGTCACGGTGTAGTTGGCGACGAATCCGGTCTTGCTGTCAGCCTTGCTCAGCAGGATGGCGACGTTGTACTTGTCCTTGGTGAACAGGCCGGTCGCGCCGTCGCTCGTCTTGCCGCCCGCCTCTTCCTGCTTGAAGCCGGCGCCGGTCAGCTCGGACGCGATCTCATCGAAGGCGTCGACCCCCGAGACCTTGATGGTCACGTTCCAGGCCTTGTCCTTGCCGGTGCCCAGTGAGAGACCGCTCACCACGTCGCCCTGGATGACGGGCACGTCGGAGGTCGGGAAGTCGCTGGGGAGCTTCCCGGTGCCGGCTGAGCCGACGCCCGGGATGCTGATTCCGGTGCCATTCGAGCCAGGCAGGTGAATCAGGCTGCAGCCCGAGAGCATCAGCGGTGCCGCCAGGGCGAGCGAACCCGCCAGGGCGATCAGGGGAAGGCGACGGCGGCGGGTGCTGGTCATGAGGTCCTCGTTCTCTTGGGCTGGGTACGCGCACAGTGTATTGATGGCCCGAACGGGCCACAAATAGCTTCTGCGCTTATCTTTCCGACGAACGAGCGGCACCGGGAGGTTGACAGGGGACGACAGGAGATGAGGACCGCGCAGCGGCGCGACCGCGATCGTGCCGCGGAAGCGGCGTCACGCCGCAGGAGCGGCGGCGTGACAGAAGGTTCTATACGTTGGCGTCTTGCCGCTTCAGACGGGACGTGCGGCGGGCGCGTGCAGCCTGGTCGAGCTCGACCTTGCGGATCCGCACCACCTCGGGCGTGACCTCGACGCACTCGTCTTCGCGGGCGAACTCCAGGCACTCCTCGAGGGTGAGGCGCCGCGAGGGCGTCATCCGCTCGAAGTTGTCGGCGGTCGATTGCCGCATGTTGGTGAGCTGCTTCTCTTTGGTGATGTTGACGTCGAGGTCGTCGGCGCGCGAGTTCTCGCCGACGATCATGCCCTCGTAGACCTCTTGCGTCGGCTCGACGAAGAACGACATGCGCTCCTGCAGCGCGACCATCGCGAACGGGGTCGCGACACCGGCTCGGTCGGCGACGATCGAGCCGTTGACGCGGGTCGTGATCGTGCCGGCCCAGGGCTCGTAGCCGTGCGAGATCGCGTTCGCGATGCCGGCGCCGCGGGTGACGGTCAAGAACTCGGTGCGGAATCCGATCAAGCCGCGCGAGGGGACGATGAACTCCATGCGCACCCAGCCGGTGCCGTGGTTCGTCATGCCCTCCATGCGGCCCTTGCGGGCGGCCAGCAGCTGCGTGATGGCGCCGAGGTACTCCTCGGGGGTGTCCACGGTGAGGTGCTCGAAGGGCTCGTGCACCTTGCCGTCGATCTGCTTCACGACCACCTGCGGCTTGCCGACGGTGAGTTCGAATCCCTCGCGCCGCATGTTCTCGACCAGGATCGCCAGCGCCAGTTCGCCGCGGCCCTGGACCTCCCATGCATCGGGTCGGCCCACGTCGACGACCTTGAGCGAGACGTTGCCGACCAGTTCGCGATCGAGCCGGTCTTTCACGAGGCGGGCCGTGAGCTTGTGACCCTTGACCTTGCCGACAATGGGCGAGGTGTTGGTGCCGATGGTCATCGAGATGGCCGGCTCGTCGACGGTGATCGCCGGAAGCGGCCGCACGTCGTCGGGATCGGCGATGGTCTCGCCGATCGTGATCTCGTCGATGCCGGCGATCGCCACGATGTCGCCCGCATGGGCCTCTTCGGCCGGGTAGCGCTCGAGGGCGCGGGTCTTCAGCAGTTCGGTGATGCGCACGTTGGAGTGCGAGCCATCGTGTCGCACCCAGGCGACGGTCTGGCCCTTGACCAGCTTGCCCGAAAAGACGCGAAGCAGGGCGATGCGGCCGAGGAACGGCGAGGCGTCGAGGTTCGTGACCCAGGCCTGCAGGGGTGCCTCATCGTCGTACGACGGCGCGGGCACGTGCTTGAGGATCGCATCGAACAGCGGTTCGAGGTCGTCATTGTCTGGCAGGGTGCCGTTCTCGGGCTTGTTCCAGCTGGCGGCGCCGTTGCGGCCGGAGGCATAGACCACCGGGACGTCGAGCAGCGCGTCGATGTCCAAGTCGGGCACGTCGTCGCTGAGGTCGCTCGCCAGGCCGAGCAGCAGGTCGTGGCTCTCTTCGACGACCTCGTCGATGCGAGCATCCGGTCGGTCGGTCTTGTTGACGAGCAGGATGACGGGCAACTTCGCCTCGAGCGCCTTGCGCAGCACGAAGCGGGTCTGCGGCAGCGGGCCTTCGCTCGCGTCCACGAGCAGGACGACGCCGTCGACCATGCTCAGCCCGCGCTCGACCTCGCCGCCGAAGTCGGCGTGGCCGGGGGTGTCGATCACGTTGATCGTGACGGGACCCTCGGTCGCGTGGACGCCCTTGTAGGTCACCGCGGTGTTCTTCGCGAGGATCGTGATGCCCTTCTCGCGCTCGAGGTCGTTGCTGTCCATGGCGCGCTCGTCGACGTGGGCGTGCTCGCCGAAGGAGTTGGTCTGGCGCAGCATGGCGTCGACGAGCGTCGTCTTGCCGTGGTCGACGTGGGCGACGATCGCGACGTTGCGCAGATCAGAACGGGTGGCCATGGCCATGGAAATACCTCGAAAAGGGAAGGGAGGGGGCCGAAACTTCGGCGGACGAACAGTACGGGGCGCGGCAGCGAGCCCGACTGACCCTTCAGTCTAGCCGAACGGCGACCAAAATCCCGGTTCAGGGCTCCTTCGAAGGGGCGCCGGATGCCGTGGCCGGTTTCCACGACCAGGCGTCCCAGAACACCGAGCCGGCCAGGGCCGAGCGCGTCACGCCGGTCACCCGGGCATCGACCGCGGTCAGAGTCGGATAGGCGTAGAGCGGCAGGCCATAGGCCTGCGACCAGATCCGGGTGTCCAGCTTGGTCAGCAGGGCGGTCTGCTGGGCCGGATCATCCGTGGCTGCCAGCTGCCCGATGAGTGCGTCGGAATCCCCGTCGCTGTAGTGATTGAAGTTCGTCAGGGCAGCGTCGCTGCGGAAGACGGCGGCCTGTGCTGTCGGACCGAGGCGCGTGGCATCCCAGGCGAACAAGGCCGCGTCGTAGCTGCCGGCTACTCCGAGGAGGCCCTGCCAGTCTGAGCTCGAGCAGTCGGTGACGACGAATCCGGCTTGGCCTGCACTCTGCTGGATGAGCTGGAACTCGGCGACTCGGCGCGGGATGGACGGGTCGTACAGGATGCACACCTCCGGTCGTGTCGCCCCCGCCTCGGCCAGCAGCCGTTTGGCGGCGCCGATGTCGGGAGAGGCGTACGCCTGCGAGCCGTTCCTGGCGACGGACTGGGCGTAGCCCGCCGCGCCGTAGCCCAGCACGAACGAGTCGAGCCGTCGGGCCTTCAGGTCGCCGACACCCGCGGGGCTCGGCGACGACAGCCGTGCGATGATCTGCTGCCTCGGCACCGTGTCCAAGAAGGCGCGGCGCAGCTTCTCGTCGGTGAACGTCGCGTGCCTGCCCTGCGCGAATTGCAGGTCGAGGTGCTCGTAGCGAGCCTCGCTCCCAGTGGTGACCGTGAGCCCGGGGATCGCGTGGAGAGCTTTCGCGGTCGTGATGCTCGGCTGGAGAGTGGCGACGTCGACCCCGCCGGTGGCCAGCAGGCGCGTGGTCTCGAGCGGGTCGGGCGAGACACGCACCGTCAGCTTCTCGAAGCTGGGACGCCGGGCTCCGGTGTACCGCGGGTTCGCGGCCAGCACCACCCGGCTCCCCGAGATCTTCGCGATCGTGTACGGGCCGCTCGAGACCAGCAACGAACGGTCGTGCGGCGTCGCTGAGAGGTTGTACGCGTTGTTCCACACGTTGGCGAGCGCGCGCAAACGACCGGTCTGGCGCTTCTGGATCGCATCCAGCACCGCGGCCTTGCCCGCCCGGGCGTCACCGGCCTTGGTGTGCAGCGCCTTTCGAGCGAGCAGGTGCGCAGGCACACCGGGCTCGAGTGCGGTGCCCCAGTCGGGCAATGCCGAATCGAAGGTGACCGTGAGCGATCGTCCGTCTGCTCCCACGACCGGGGTCGCCGTGGCCTTCTCGAGCCCGCCGCCCACCCGGCCATCGAAGAAGACCACGCCGCGGGGGAAGTCGCCCGTGTAGCGGCCGGTCGTGGCATTCACGTAGCGGGAATCGTCGAACTTCGGGGTGTTCAGGGATCCCGAGTTGGCGGCCCAGGCGAGAAGCAGATCTGAGGCATCGATCGGAGTGCCATCGGACCAGACCACCCCGTCGTTGACGGTGTACTTCACGATCATGGGACTGCGGCCGAGCAGCTGGGCGGTGCCGAAAGAGGTGTCGACCACGGTGGCTCCGTGCTGATCCGGGTATCCGAAGCCGGTCGACGTGAGGAGGGCGATGTCGGCGTTGGTCTCGGAACCCCGGCCGTACGAGGTGTCGGGATTCGCCGAGGTGAACGGATCGGTGACCGCCACGACGATCTCGCTGCCCGCGACGAGATTGCTCTGCGGCGTGCATGCGGCGAGCACGACGATCGTCGACGCCGCCAGTGCCAGGGCGGCGAAGGCGCGGGTTCTCACCCGGTCAACCCTATGCGGGGCGCGCTCAGCCCGCCCTGCGCTGCATCCGGCGCTCGCGCTGCTCGCGCGGGTCGGGAACCGGCACCGCGGCGAGAAGACGCTGCGTGTACGGATCCTTCGGCGCCCGCAGGATCTGCTCGCGCGTACCCTGCTCGACCAGGCGGCCCTTGTTCAGCACGACGATGCGGTGCGCGAGCGCGTCGACGACGCCGAGGTCGTGGCTGACGAAGAGGCAGGCGAAATGCAGCTGCTGCTGCAGGCCCTGCAGCAGCTCGAGGAACCGCGCCTGCACCGACACGTCGAGCGCCGAGGTCGGCTCGTCGGCCACCAGCAGGGCGGGGCTGAGGGCGAGCGCGCGGGCGATGCCGACGCGCTGACGCTGTCCGCCCGACAGCTCGTGCGGGTAGCGGTTGCGGAACGACCGCGGCAGCTCGACCTGGTCGAGCAGTTCTTCGACGCGGCGGTCGAGTTCTTTGCCTTTCGACTCCTTGGCCAGCAGCAGCGGTTCGCCGATGCTCTGTCCGATCGGGAAGCGCGGATTCAGCGATGAACCCGGGTCTTGGAAGACGATGCCGATCTGCTTGCGGATCTCGCGAAGCTCTTTGTTGGTGGCGACCGCCAGGTCGTTGCCGAGCACGCGCATCGATCCTTCGGCGACCGGGAGCAGGCCGACCGCGGCGCGCCCGATCGTGGTCTTTCCCGATCCCGACTCGCCGACCAGTCCGACGATCTCACCCTGGTTGATCTCGAAGGTCACGTTCTCGACAGCCCGGAACGCCGGGATGCGTCCGTGCTTCGGGTACTCGATCGTCACGTCCTCGAGGGCCAGCACGGGCTCTGCCGTGCGGTCGCCCGACGGCGCTGCCACATCGTGAGCCCCCAGGTGGGGAACCGCGGCGAGCAGCTGCTTCGTGTAGGGGTGCTGCGGGCGGTAGTAGATGTCTTCGATCGAACCGCGCTCGACGATGAGCCCGTCTTTCATGACGATGATGTGATCGGCCAGGTCGGCGACGACGCCGAGGTCGTGGGTGATCAGGATGATCGCGCTGTTGAGCCGCGAGCGCAGATTGCGCATCAGTTCGAGAATCTCGGCCTGGACCGTGACGTCGAGGGCGGTGGTCGGTTCGTCGGCGATGAGCAGCAGGGGATCGCACGAGATCGACATCGCGATCATCGCGCGCTGGCGCTGGCCACCCGAGAGCTGGTGCGGGTACTTGTCGAAGGCGACGGGCGGATCCGGCAACTCGACCATGCCGAGCAGTTCGATGGCGCGCTTCTTGGCGTCGGCCGGGCCCATTTCTTCGTGCAGCCGCAGCGACTCCACGATCTGGAATCCGATCGTGTACACCGGGTTGAGAGCGGTCATCGGCTCCTGGAAGATGACCGCCACCTCCTTGCCGCGGATCTGGCGCAGCTTGCTGGGGCTCAGCGTGGTGAGCTCGCGCCCGGTCAGCTTGATGCTTCCGTTCACTCGCGCATTCGGCGGGAGCAGACCGAGCAGTGCCATCGAGCTCGAACTCTTGCCCGAGCCGGATTCGCCCACGATCGCGAGCACCTCGCCCGGCTTGATCGTGTAGTTCATGTCGACCGCTGCCGGATACCAGGTGCCATCCACCCAGAAATCGACGCCGAGGTCGGTGACCTCGAGGATCGGTGCGTCGTCGGCCGCTTTCGCCTTGGGGTTCACTGGATTCCCTTTCCGGCCGCGGAGCTGCGCGCGGCGAAGTCTGTCACGATGAGGGCATGGATGGTTCGTCGCCCGTCAGGCTGCCCGAGACGGCCGTGCTCAGGCCGACCTCCGGCAAGGTGCTCACCGTGGTGATCGGCCTGTTCGCGGCGGCCGGACTCTTCTCGTTCGTGTTCCGAGGCCTGTGGCGAGACGCACTGGGTTTCGCGCCACTGGCGGTCGTGGTCGTCGACCTGTGCTGGCTGCTGTTCTGGTTCCCCAGCGTGACGGTCGAGCCCTCGGGCGTGACCATCCGCAACGTGCTGCGCACCTTCCGCGTCAGCTGGCCGGCCATCGCCGACGTCCGCACGCGCTACGCGCTCACCCTGTTCCTGCGAGACGGGCGCAAGGTCGTCGCCTGGTCGGCTCCCTCGCCCAGCCGGTACGCCGGCATCAACACGGTGCGCCCCGACCTCGCGGGTCTCGGACGTCCGGTGGGCGACCGCGGCCCGGTGGATGCGGGTCTCGACGTGACGTCCGTCCCGCTCGGCGACGTGCCGAGCTCCGAGTCGGGCATCGCCGCGATCCACGTGCGTCGCGCCTGGATGGCTTTGCGCGACGCGGGATACCTGGACTCGGGCGCGCTCGAGGGCACCGGCGTCGCGACGAGCTGGAACACTCGCCCTCTGCTGATCCTGGGAGCGCTCGTGGTACTCGGCGTGCTGGCCGCGGTGCTGATCCGCTAGCAGCGTCACGAGGATGCCGCCACGCGCGCTTTCGCGCGAGCCTCCGCCTTGGCGAGCCGCGCCGCCCGGTTGAGGGCACGCTTCTGGCGCGGATCGAAGGCATCGCGCAGACCGTCGCCGATGAAGTTGATGGTCAGTGCGATCAGCACGATGAGGATGCCGGGCCACCAGAACAGCCACGGTCGCACCGAGAATGCTTCCTTGTAGTCGAAGATCAGCTTGCCGAGCGAGACATCGGGCGCCTGCACACCGAAGCCCAGGAAGCTGATCGCCGCTTCGGTCAGAATGGTCGCCGACATCAGCAGGGTCGCGTTGACGATGACCACGCCGATCGCGTTCGGCAGGATGTGCACGAACATGATGCGCGCGCTGCTGGCCCCGGCGACGCGCGCCGCGTCGACGAACTCCCGCTCGCGCAGGCCGAGCACGTCGCCGCGCACCAGGCGTGCCAGCCCTGTCCAGGAGGCCAGTCCGAGCACGATCGCCAGGAAGAACGAGCCCAGGTTGCCGTAGGTGCGACCGAGCACCGCGGTCAGAACAAGCAGCGGAATGATGATGACCACGTCGGTGAGACGCATCAGAACGGTGTCGATCGCACCGCGGAAGAAACCGCTCGTCGCCCCCACGACGACGCCGATGAAGGTCGACACGATGCCGACCACGAACACGATCATCAGGGATTGCTGCGCTCCGCGCATCACCTGGGCGAAGGTGTCGTGGCCGATGTCGTCCTGGCCGAAGGGATGGTCGCCCCAGCGGATGCCGGCGCCGCCCAGCCACTGCGGGATGAGGTTGAGAGTCGGGCGACCGCCGTCGACCACGTTGCCCACGAAGGTGTATGTGTACTTCCACCACCCGGGAATCCTCAGGCCGAACGCGTCGATGCCCTCCGAACTGAAGGCCAAGACGACGAGGATGCCGAGAAGGATCAGCGAGATCAGCGCGCCCCGGTGCCGGAAGAACCGGCGGACGACGATGCGACCCTGGCTGAGTCCCTCGATCTCTTTCAGTTCGATCGCGTTCTCTTTGCCCTCGCCGATCGCGTCCTCGAGGGTGGAATCGTCGCTGAGCGTGTTGCGACCGCCGTCTTTCGGGTCGAATCCGGTCGGCGGCTGAGGGCTCAAGGGAATCGTCATACTGCCACCCGGATCCGTGGGTCGAGCGCCGTGTAACTCAGATCGGCGAGGAGGTTGAAGAGCACCGCGACGGCACCCGTGACGAGGAAGAAGCCCATCATCGGATTCACATCCGGGACGGGAGACAGAGCATCGTTGAAGAGCTTGCCCATGCCCGACCAGCCGAAGACGATCTCGGTGATGATCGCGCCACCGATCAATCCCCCGAAGTCGAATGCCACGATCGTGGTGATCGGGATGAGGGCGTTCCGGAATGCATGCCGCATGATGACCGCGCGCTCGCTCAGGCCCTTGGCCCGGGCGGTGCGGATGTAGTCCTGGTTGAGCACGTCGAGCAGGCTCGCCCGCGAGTAGCGGCTGTAGGACGCCAGCGAGATCAGGAGCAACGAGGCCGTCGGCAGCAGCAGATGCGTGAAGTTGTCGAGCCCTTCGATCCAGAAGTTGCTGGTCACATCGCTCAGGTTCGGCGTGCCGGCCCCGACGGTCCCGATCGGGCGGCCGTTGATGATGTCGCTGGTCGCGTAGTTGTTCCAGGAGTGCATGAAGCGATCGACCGCGATGAGGAAAGCGACGAGGAAGGCCGTGATCGCGCCCGTGCGTGCAGAGATCGCGCGATCGGTCCCGCCCCAGAGATAGCCGACGACGATGCCGACCACGACCGCCAGCACTCCGAGGCCGAGCACCGACCAGATGGTGAGGTAGTCCGAGAGCAGATTGAACGGGTAGTAGATCGCCAGGCCGATGGCAACCACCGTCAGGGCCGTATAGAGCGACTTGCGGTTCGCGAAGCCGGCGGTGAGCGTCGTGATGAGAAAGGCGACTCCCACTCCGAGCACGGCGACGACGATGATTCCGAGGCTCGGGTTGTTGAACCATCCCGTGAGACTGACGAAGGCCATGACGACAGCCGTGGCGCCGCCGGCGATGGCGACCGTGATGAGTCGCCGCTTCGCGTCTCCACCCAAGATCCCCTGCCAGATCCCGCCGACGAGCAACGAGACGATCAGGATCACCCACCAGGGGAACGCCGCATTCTGCAGGAAGTTGTTGAAGCCGATCCCCACGTACTGCTTGAGAATGACAGCCACGAAGAACGAGGGCAGCGAGAAGAACAGGAACGACAGTCCGGTGACCGTGTAGTCGTAGCCGCTGTACTGGCGCAGCGCAGTCGTGATTCCGACCAGGATGCCCAAGATGATCGCCAGCAGCGTCGCCGTGAGCAGCAACTGCACTGTCACGCCGACTGCCGAAGCCAGCAGGTCGGTCACGGGTTGGCCCTTGAGGGACTTGCCGAGATCGAACTGGCCGGTGAACACCTTGAGCACGCCGCCCAACCAGACGAAGTAGCGCAGCGGCGGCGGAACGTCCAGGTTGAGCTGGGCGATCCGCTGCTTGATCAGCTCATCCTTGTTGAGCGCCGTGCTTTGTCTGAGGTCGGCAAGAGGGTCGCCTGCATTTGCCGAGAGCTGATACACGAGATAGGAGGCGGCGAGCAGGACGAGAACCGAGGCGATGAGCCGCCGAGAAAGGAAGGTCAGCATCTGCTCAGCCGTTCTGCAGGGGTGGCGCCGACGGCATCGTCGCCGCGGGGTGTGACACGATCATGGCTTTTCCAAAAGTCGAGGGCAAGAGCTCGTGGCTCTCGCGCGGGCGCCGGGGGCGATTAGCCCCCGGCGCCCGGTAGAGACCCGTCAGGGTTGAGTTGCTACTTCGTGCTGGACTTCTGGGTCGACGTCCAGTCGAAGTAGTTCCAGAACACGCTCGGCGAGAGCGGGTTGTCCGAAACGTTCTTGACCTTGTCAGACCACGCCGTGACCTCCGGGAACTGGAAGATCGTCACGCCGTAGGCGTCCGACCACAGGACCTTGTCGACCTGGGCCAGGAGTGCCTGCTGCTTGCTGGCGTCGTATTCGCCGGTCAGCTTGTTGAACGCGTCATCCGCGTCCTTGTTCGAGTAACCGTTGAAGTTGTTGCCGCCTCCGGTCTGGATCTGGGACTGAGTACCCGTCACCGCCAGCGAGGTGAACTGCCAGGCGAAGAGCACGGCGTCGTACGTGCCGTCGCCGAGCTTCTGGCCCCAGTTGTCGTCACCCGCGTCGATCACATTGATGCCGGCCTGTGCAGCCGACGCCTGGATCAGCGCGAATTCGCTCGCACGGCGGGTGTTGCTCTTGCCGTACATGAACTTGACACTCGGGCTGGTGACTCCGGCCTGCGCGAGCAGCGCCTTCGCACCGGCGATGTCGACCTTCGCGTAGTCGGCCGAACCGTTGTTCGCGACCGTCTCGGCATAGCCCGCAGCACCCGGAAGGATCGTCTGCGAGTCGTCGAGCTTCGCCGAGTCGCTGATCGGCTTGATCAGCTTGTCGATGATGTCTTGACGCGGGATGGTCTTCAGGAACGCCTCGCGCACCAGCTTGGCCTTGTCGGCGTCTCCGCCGTAGGTTGCCGGGTCGAACGGACCACCGTTGTTGAAGGTCAGGTCGATGTGCTCGTAGGTCGAGGTCGCCGTCGTGGTCGAGCTGACACCGCTCAGGCCCTTCAGAGCCGACACCGTGTCGGCCGTCGCCTGACCGGAGATCACGCTCACCTCACCGTTCTGCAAGGCCTGGACCTGAGCGGTCGGGTCTTGGATGAACCGCACGGTGATCTTGGACAGCTTGGGCAGCGGGCCCCAGTTGAAGTCCTTGTTCGCGGTCAGGGTGATGTACTGGTCCTTGACCAGCTTGGTGATGATGTACGGGCCGTTCGAGACGAGAAGCTTCGCATCGCTCGGCGTCGAGGTCATGTTGTACCCGCTGCCCCACACCTTGGCGAGCTTCGCCATTGTCGCGGAGTCGTCACCCTGGATCGCCTTGATGACGGCAGCCTTCGCCTTGGTGGCGTCGGTGGTCTTCGGGAAGGCCTCTTCGTAGACGATGTGAGCCGGCATCATGGCCGACGGCAGCGCGGTCTCCCAGTCGACGAAGTCCTTGGAGTAGACCATGGTCATCGTCTTGTTGTTGTCGGAGAGCTTCGGCACGGCCGTGACGCCGTCGAGGCCGGTACCGGCCGCGGCGGAGGTGAAGTTCACGGCACCCTTGGCGTCGTTGTACTTGCTGATGTTGGCGGCCCAGTCGAGCAGGAGGTCAGCAGCGTCGACCGGCGTGCCGTCGGACCACTTGACGCCATCGGCGATCGTGTACTTGATCGTCAGCGGGCTCTTCGACACCACGGTGTAGGTGCCGAACTTGGTGTTCTTCACCAGCTTGGGCGTGTTGTCGTAGTAGTTGAACCACGAGCTCGTCATGTAGGTGATGTTGCCGTTGTAGGTCGTGTTGCCGTCCGCCGTGTTGCTGTTGTACGCGGTGAAGGCAGAGTTCTCGACCGCAGTGAGCGTGGTGCCCGCCTGGATCTCAGAGCCTCCGCCGGCGGCACAACCGCTCAGTACCAAGGCTCCCGCGGCGATTATCGCGCCGACGAGAGAAACCCGTGTGAGTTTCAATGTTCCTCCTGTGCAAGATGGACGGCGCGTGGGCATGCCCCCACGCCGCGCTGGATACCTCGACCCTAAAGAGGGGGCCACGGCCTGACAAAACCCTAGGAGGAATCGTTACACGGCGGAAATGTGGTCTGAGGATTCTTGCGTAGACGCGGAACTATTGCACGGAAGCGTCGCTCATCGCCGGAATTGTGCGTCGAATCCCAGACGCTGCACAAATTGCGTTCGCGCTCGCGGCGTAACATCGCCTTCGTGACGGGCCCAGGATTGTCGAAACCCTCCGGGAACGGCCTGCTCGTCTTCGACGGCGACTGCGCGTTCTGCAGCACCTGGGTCGAGCGGCTGCGCGACGCTCTCCCGCGGTTTCCCGAGACGACTCCGTACCAGTGGGCGGATCTCGGCGCCCTCGGCCTCTCGCTCGACGAGGTGCAGAACTACGCGTGGTATCTGACGCCGACCCATCAGTATGCCGGCCATCTCGCCTTCTCGGCACTGCTGCGCAGCCAACCGCGGCTCGGCCTGCGGTTCGCGGGCCAGTTGATCGCGACGCCCCCGTTCTCGTGGGCGGCGGCCCTCGGCTATCGCTTCATCGCCCGCTACCGCCACCTGCTGCCCGGTGGCACTCCGGCCTGCGCGTTGCCCCGTGACTGAGGCGCCAGGGCCGGCCATCGACTCGTTCTCGCGCCGCCGCATCTGGTGGGAGGTCACGCTCGTCCTGGCAGTATCGCTCGGGCAGTCCGCCGTCTATGCCATCGTCTCGCTTGCCGACAGCCTCACCCGCTCGACGCCCCTGTCTCACCAGACCGCCACTCTCAACCCGAGCCTGAGCAACCGCGAGGTCTTCGACCTCATCTACCAGCTGCTGGCACTGATCTTCGATGTCGTTCCGGTCGTGCTGGTCTGCTACCTGCTGTGGAGCCGGGCGCGTCCTCATCTGTCGCGACTGGGGATCGACGCCACACGCCCGCTCGGCGACGCGGGGCTCGGGTTGCTGCTGGCGCTGGCGATCGGCATCCCGGGCATCGCGATCTACCTCGTCGCCAAGGCTCTCGACATCAATGTCACCGTGGATGCTGCGGGGCTGAGTTCGCACTGGTGGACCATCCCGATCCTGCTGCTGTCGGCGTTGCGCGCGGGCCTCCAAGAGGAGGTCATCGTGCTCGGCTACCTCTTCGAACGACTCGGGCAGCTCGGCTGGGGGCGGTGGCGCATCATCGTCGCGGCCGCCATCTTCCGCGGCAGCTATCACCTGTACCAGGGCTTCGGCGCCTTCGTGGGCAACGTCCTGATGGGGATGCTGTTCGGCTTTCTCTACTCGCGCAGCAAGCGGGTGCTCCCCTTCGTGATCGCGCACTTCATCATCGACGCCGCCATCTTCGTCGGCTACCCGTGGGCCGTTGCGGCGTTCCCTCAGTTGTTCGGTGTCGCGAAGTAGACAACTCGCGCGATCGGGTTGTTCTCGCCGATTATGATGAGCGTCATGGGGGGACTCGATATCGGCGATCGCGCACCGGAGGTCCGGCTTCCGGGCATCCGGATGGTCGATGGCCGATTCGAACGCGACGAGTACTCGCTGTCGGACCGTCGCGGTCGCCCCGTGGTGCTGGCGTTCTACCCGCTCGATCAGAGCAAGGTCTGCACCGAGCAGATGTGCGCATACCAGGACGACTTCGAGGGCTTCGAAGAACTGGGCGCCGAGATCTGGGGCATCAGCCTGCAAGGGGTCGAGAGCCACGAGGAGTTCGCGCTCAAGAACGGCCTCACCTTCCCATTGCTGGCCGACCATCGCGGCGGCGTCGGCAGCGCGTACGGAGTCGCCCTCGGCGGCATGCTGCGCCGCGCGATCTTCATCATCGACGGCGAGGGGATCATCCGCTGGAAGCACGTCGCCATGATCGGGTTCACCTACCGCAAGGCGGCCGAGATCCGCGAGCAGATCCTGCGCCTCTTCCCCGCCCCGTCGGGCAACGCGTTCGCCTTCGCGCCCCCGGCGTGACGGCGCCTTGAAAGTACGCGTGCGGCGCCGCTTTCTGCGCTGAAAGTACGTGAAACCGCGTACTTTCGCGGAATCGCTAGGCGAACGCCGAAATCGGCGGGCACTCGCACATGAGGTTGCGGTCGCCGTATGCCTGGTCGATGCGGCGCACCGGCGGCCAGTACTTGCGGTGCTGCGATCCCGGGAGCGGGTAGACGGCCTGCTCGCGGCTGTAGGCGTGCGTCCATTCGCCGATGATGGCGGCCGAGGCGGTGTGCGGCGCGTGCACCAGCGGGTTGTCGTCCGCCGGCCAGACGCCGGATGCCACGGCATCCGCCTCGGCCTTGATCGCGATCATCGCCTCGATGAACCGGTCGAGTTCGCCGAGGTCTTCGCTCTCGGTCGGCTCCACCATCAGGGTGCCTGCAACCGGGAACGACATGGTGGGCGCGTGGAAGCCGTAGTCGATCAGCCGCTTGGCCACGTCATCCACGGTGACACCGGTCGCCTCGCGCAGCGGGCGGAGGTCGAGAATGCACTCGTGCGCGACCAGGCCGTTGTCGCCGGAATACAGCACCGGGAAGTGCTCGCGCAGCCGGGCCGCGATGTAGTTGGCTGAGAGCACCGCGGCGCCGGTGGCTCGGCGCAGACCGTCGGCGCCCATCATGCGCACATAGGCCCAGCTGATCGGCAGGATCGCAGGCGAGCCGTAGGGCGCCGCCGAGACCGGCGCGCCCTGGTGCTCGTACTCCCCCGCCGCACCGGTCGCCAGATCGAAGGCCGGATGCTGCGCGCTCTGCGCGAGCGGATGCCCGGGCAGATACGGCGCGAGGTGAGCCTTCGCCGCGACCGGGCCGACGCCCGGACCGCCCCCGCCGTGCGGGATGCAGAAGGTCTTGTGCAGGTTGAGGTGGCTGACGTCGCCGCCGAAGTCGCCGAAGCGCGCGTAGCCGAGCAGCGCGTTCAGGTTGGCGCCGTCGACGTAGACCTGGCCGCCCGCCTCATGCACGGCATCCGCGATCGCGCGGATCTCGTGCTCGTACACGCCGTGCGTGCTCGGGTAGGTGACCATCAGCGCGGCCAGATCATCGGCGTGCTCGGCGATTTTGGCGTGCAGGTCGTCGAGGTCGACGTTGCCGAGTTCGTTGGTGGCGACCACGACGACTTTCATGCCGGCCAGCACCGCGCTGGCCGCGTTGGTGCCATGCGCGCTCGACGGGATCAGGCAGGTGGTGCGGTTCTGGTCGCCCCGCGCGCGGTGGTAACCGCGGATCGCCAGCAGTCCGGCGAGCTCGCCCTGGCTTCCGGCATTGGGCTGCAGCGAGACGGTGTCGTAGCCGGTCACCTCGGCCAGCCAGGTCTCGAGGTGCGAGATCAGCACCAGGTAGCCCTCGACATCCGCGGCGGGAGCGAAGGGGTGGATGTTCGCGAACTCGGGCCAGGTGACCGCGGCCATCTCGGTGGCTGCGTTCAGCTTCATCGTGCACGAGCCGAGCGGGATCATCCCGCGGTCGAGCGCGTAGTCCTTGTCGGCGAGGTACTTGAGGTAGCGCATCATGCCGGTCTCGCTGTGATGCGTGGTGAAGACCGGGTGGGTGAGGAACGCGCTGGTGCGGCGCAGCTCGCTCGGCACCGCTGCGTCGCCGAACGCACGACCTCCCGAGATACCGAACACGGCATCCAGGTCGAGCTCGATCGGCGGCAGGGCGCCGCTCATGGTGCGCTCGGCGCTCACCTCGTCGAAGCTCAGCGAGACGCGGTCGCGGTCGATGGCATGCAGCAGGATGCCGCGGTCACGAGCCGCGGCGACGACGTCGGCCGCGCGCGCCGGAACGTGCACGGTGAGGGTGTCGAAGAAGTCGTCGTGCTCCACGGGGATGTCGGCGGCGCGCAGTTTCGCCGCATAGCCCGCGGCCTGCTGGGCGACCTCGCGCGCGATCCGGGTCAGCCCACCGGGGCCGTGATAGACCGCGTACATCGATGCCATGACCGCCAACAGCACCTGCGCGGTGCAGATGTTGCTGGTCGCCTTCTCGCGGCGGATGTGCTGCTCGCGCGTCTGCAGGGTCAGCCGGTATGCCGGGTACCCCTCCGCGTCGACCGAGACGCCGACCAGGCGGCCGGGAAGCTGGCGCTCCAGTCCCTCGCGCACGGCCAGGTAACCGGCGTGCGGGCCGCCGAATCCCATCGGAACGCCGAAGCGCTGCGTGGTGCCGACGGTCACGTCGGCGCCGAACTCGCCCGGTGCGCTCACGAGCGTGAGTGCGAGCAGATCCGCCGCGACGACGCCCAGGCCGCCGTGGGCGTGCGATGCCTCGACGACGGCCGCCGGATTCCACAACCGGCCGGAAGCCCCCGGGTACTGGATCGCGACGCCGAAGCTCTCGGGCAGCTCGGCCGGATCGGTGCTCGCGAGCGGCAGTTCCACCAGCTCGATCCCGACCGCCTCGGCGCGACCGCGCAGCAACGCCTTGGTCTGCGGGAAGAGGTCGGTGTCGACGACGAACACGTGCGACTCGGCGCCCGAGGCACGGCGGGCCAGCAGCATCCCCTCGACGACCGCGGTGCCCTCGTCGAGCATCGACGCGGTGGCGGTGTGCATGCCGGTCAGGTCGGTCACCATGGTCTGGAAGTTGATCAAGGCTTCGAGCCGGCCCTGCGAGATCTCGGGCTGGTACGGCGTGTATGCGGTGTACCAGCTCGGATTCTCGAGCACGTTGCGCTGGATCACGGAGGGCGTGATCGTGTCGTAGTACCCCAGGCCGATCAGCGAGCGGCGCACGGTGTTGTGGGCGGCGAGCGCCCGCAACTCCGCGAGGGCTTCGCGCTCGGTGGCCGGCTCGGGAATGGAGCTCGGCGCGCCCTCGGTGAGGCGGATCGCGGTGGGGACGGCGGCATCCATCAGCGCGTCGACGCTGTCATACCCGACGGTCTCGAGCATGGCGAGTTGCGCGACGGAATCCGTGCCGATGTGACGATCGGCGAACTGGTCGGTCATGAAGTCCTAAACAGTAAGAGCGGCGTACTCGTCCGCCGTGAGAAGAGTGGGCAGCTCGGTGAAGCGCACCTTGATCATCCAGGCGCCGCCGAAGGGGTCGGCATTCACCAGATCGGGCTGGTCGATCACGGCCTGATTGACCTCGACGACCTCGCCGGCGACGGGCGCGAACAGTTCGCCGACCGACTTCGTCGATTCGATCTCGCCGACGACGGTGCCGCCGGTGACCTTCGAGCCGACCTTGGGCAGGTCGACGTACACGACGTCGCCCAGCTTCTCGGCGGCGTATGCGGTGATGCCGACGGTGGCGATGTCGCCGTCGACGGCGATCCACTCGTGATCGGCGGTGTACTTGAGGTCGGCGGCGGGCTCGGTCACGGTCTACTTCTCTCTCTTGTAGAAGGGCAGGGCGACGATGGATGCCGGAACACGCGTTCCGCGCACATCGAGATGCAGAGCGGTGCCGACGGCCGAGTACTCGGGATCGACGTAGGCCATCGAGATCGGGACGCCAAGCGTCGGCGACAGCGCGCCGGAGGTGACCTCGCCCACGATCTGGGCGCCGTCGGGCACGACGATCGGGTAGCCGGCGCGGCCGGCGCGCTTGCCTTCGGCGACCAGGCCGACCAGGACTCGGGCGTCGGAGGCCGGACCTTCTTCGATGGCGGCGCGGCCCACGAAGTCGCCCTCCTTCGAGAGTGCGACGACCCTGCCCAACCCGGCCTGCACCGGAAAGATCGAGGTGCTGAGTTCGTGGCCGTAGAGCGGCATCCCGGCCTCGAGGCGCAGGGTGTCGCGCGCGGCCAGGCCCGCGGGCACGAGGCCCGAGCCGCCGCCGGTCTCGATCAGCGCGTCCCAGAGCTCGGGAGCGCGCTCGGGCGCGAGGTAGAACTCGAAGCCGTCCTCACCCGTGTAACCGGTGCGCGCGACCAGCACCGGATGCCCGCGGAAGTCGGCGGCGATCGAGTGGTAGTACTTCAGCCCGTCGAGCCCGGGAAGGTCGAAGCCTTCGACGTTGCGCAGAATCTCTTCGGCGATCGGACCTTGCAGTGCGATGAGCGCGATGTCGTCCGACTCGTCTTCGACCACGCAGTCGAAGATCGAGCAGCGGTCGCGCAACTGCTCGGCGACCACTGCTCGGTTCGACGCGTTGGCGACCACCAGATAGCGGTCTTCGCCGGTGCGGTAGACGACCAGGTCATCCAGGATGCCGCCATCCCTCGCCAGCAGCAGCGAGTACTTGGCCTGCCCCTCGGCGATCGCCGACAGCTTGCCGGCCAGCGCGTAGTCGAGCGCCTGCGCGGCCTCGGGGCCGACCACCAGGATCTCGCCCATGTGGCTGAGGTCGAACAGGCCGGCCGCGGTGCGAACGGCACGGTGCTCGGCGAGGTCGGAGCTGTACCGCACCGGCATCTGCCAGCCCGCGAAGTCGGTGAAGAGGGCGCCCGCCTCGACGTGCAGCTCGTGCAGTGGGCTGAGGAGTTCGTCGAACGAGGCATCGGCCGCCTCGGGGGTGCCGGGAGCGGGCTGCGTCGACGGCGGTGCGGACTGCCGGCCTGGATCGAGGGGCGTGTCTGACATGGCGGCGAGTTCTCTCCCTGAGCGCGTGCGATGGCTGCGGTGAACTCCCCCTCTGTCTTGGTGCCTGAGAGCTTCGACCGCGCGAGCGGGCTTTCACCGTGGGCGGATCTCCAGTGGTGCGTTCGGAGATCTCTCTTCAGAGTGGCCTGGTCGATGCGGTACACGTACCTGAGAGATTGGCGGGGAGGCTTGCTCCTTCGGTGCCTGCCGTGCCGATCGGCTGTGCAGGCTCTCCCGCATCGCGTGCGGCCCGGTATTCGATTGTGAGTGCGCCGCCAGCCTAGCAACCGGCTGTTTCGCATGCGTGACGAGCGCTAGTCGGTCAGCCCGAGTCCGTAGAGCACGGCGGAGGCCACCGTGGCACCCAGCAGCAGCAACCCGAGCACCGTGCCGACCAGCCCCCGAACCGCGTTGCGGCGCGACCCGCCGCGCCGGTATCCGAAGGCGCAGAGCATGGTGCCGGCGATCCATGGGATGCCGGCCACCACCAGGCCGAGCACGTCGTCCATGTACCGGCCGCGGTCGCCGGTCGGGATCCTCATCACGATGCCGATCCCGCTGAGCCCGATCCAGGCGACCAGAGCCAGGCCCACCAGGACGACGCCGACGATCGTGCTCACCGACGAGGGCTGCAACGGGAACCGGCGGCGGGCCGCGATGATCGCGCCGGTCGTCGCCAGCGCGAAGCCGGCCGCGATGTCGAGCACGATGCCCGCGCAATAGAACTGCTCGACCGGAGCGTTCGACGGGAAGTTCAGACCGCCCCAGAGCTCGAGGATCAGACCGATGGCGAAGAGGGCGGCCGTGGTGCCCAGCAGGGCGAGGCTGCGAAACCGACCTGGGGATGTCGTCGACACCGGGTCAGTCTCGCATCCCGAGGGGTACGCCTTCTTGGCGGGAAGCGCGCAACGCGCGCAACATGATCGGCTGCTAAGCGCTCGCCCCGTCGGCCACTGCGTCGGCGATGGTCGACCTGCGGCGCTTGAACCCGCTGTGCCCCTGGATCGTGACGATCCCGACGGTGATCACCCACGCCACCCAGGGGAACGTCGCGTGAGGGTGACGCCCACCCCGCCGGACGAGAACCAGAAGTGGTCGCTCGTGCCGCCGAAGATGGTGGCGAGCCCGAAGATCTGCAGGCCGGCGACCACCCAGGCCACCACACCGGTCCAGCGCGGCAGAACCCGCGAGGCGAGCACGGTGTAGGCCGACGACCCCGAGATCACCGCGAGCAGCACGCAGCCGGTCGCGCCGAACATCACCGCGTGCCCCTCGGTCAGCGCTCGGATCGCCGAGGGGTCCGGGGTCAGCTGGACGACATCCAGCGCCGATCCGGCTTCCATCGCGTCGCCCACCATGGTGATCGCGACGAAGACCAGACCCGTGCCGAAGGTGATGTCGGCGATCCACTGCAGGTCGTGGCGCGCGTGGGTGATGATCTGCCGGAAGCCCGCAAGGAACACGATGATGTTGGCCATCAACACCGTGTCGATCAGCACGATGGTGAGCAGCATGTTGTGGTGCTTGACGAAGAAGGTCGCGAGGTCGGCCGACTTGTCGAGTTCAGGCCGCGGCCCGACCACCTGATGGAGGATGAACTCGGTGATCAGCAGCGCGGCGACACCGATGGCCGCGATTCCGGTCCAACGCTTGACGTCAGGTGAGCGGAGTTCCAGTGACACGGGATGGGACATACCGCGAGCCTAGGCGCGCCGAACCAAGGCCAACCGGCCGGGTGGCGCCACGGGATCAGCCGTTGTCGCGGATCCAGTGCCAGTCGTCTTGGGTGAGGTCGTAACGGTCGGGTTCCTGCTGGCCGACGCCGGGGGTGAACTCTCCCTCGGGTTCGCCACCCGCGGCAACCACCGCATCCAGAATCTCTTCGGTCAAGGCCTCGTTGTGATGCTGCTTCAGCCAGTGCTGGGTTTCAGGGTCGAGCTGGGGCCACCAGGATGCTGCGCTCATGCCTCCAGCGTAGCGACCCCGCCCGTCCCTCCCAGGCGGCGTCGGGCGCGGGCCGGGCTACTCCGCCAGGAAGGCGTCGATGGCCGCCAAGGTCGCGACGGGTTGCTCGAGCTGCGGAAGGTGCCCGGCGTCGGCGATCAGTTCGAACCGCGCATCCCCGAGCTGCGCGGCGTAGGCACGGCCGTAGCCCGGGGTGAACACGCCGTCACTGTCGCCCCAGAGCACGAGGGCCGGGATCCGGATGCCGCCGAGTTTCGCCTGCAGCTCGGGGTCGGCCATCCCGTGCGCAGAGGTCAGCACGGCCATGGTCTGCATGTTGGCCCGCTGGGCCGCGATGCGCTCGGGCGGCAGGTTCGACGGGTCGACGAAGAACTTGTCCGCGTCGTGCCAGGAGTGCTCCGCCTGCTGGCGTGGGCTCAGGCTCGCGAAGTCCACCGTCGGCTCCCCGGGCACGTCGATTCCCGCGCCGTCGATGATGACGATGCGGCCGATGCGACCTTCCGTGTCGCTGGCTGCCAGCTGCGTGGCGATCCAGCCTCCAAGCGACGAGCCGATCACGAGCACGTCGGTCAACCCGCGGTCGGCGAGCAGCTGCAGGTAGACAGCGGCGAGCGCCGGGATGTCCGCGATCGACTCGGGCCGCGGCGAGCCGTTCCAGCCCGGGTGAGTCGGCACCACGACGTGGGAGTCGTCGGCGAAGTGCGCCGCGATCGGAGCGACGGTGAACGGTCCGCCGCCGCCGTGGAGCACGAGGACGGTGCGAGCGGCGGCGGCCGGACCGGTCTCATCGATGGTGAGGTCGAGGCCGGAGGGAAGAGTGATGGTGTGGTCGGTCATGATGGCAGGGTATATCAACATGTTTATATACACAAGCTGCGATAGCATTGAGGCATGAACTCCGCCCAGCAACTCGGCCGCGCCGTCAAGGCGGCCCAGTACCGGCACCACCTCGCCGCTGATCGCGCCCTGAGCACCGTGGGCACGACCCTGCCGCAGTGGGACGCCCTCCGCGCGATCGACGGCCACCCAGGCTGGTCGGCCCATGCGCTCGCGGGCGAGACCTTCATGAGCGACCAGGCGTTCGGAACCCTGGCCAACCGTCTCATCGCCCAGGGCCTTGTCGTGCGCTCCCCCGGAGTCGGTCGACGAGTCGAGCACGCCCTCACGGACGCGGGTCAGGCGATGCTGGAGGCGGGCAACCGGGTCATCGATCGCGTGCTGGCCCGGTCGTTCGAGGGGCTGGACGACGACGAGCGCCGCACACTCCACGCACTCCTGGATCGCGTGGGGGTCGGCGACTGGACGACCACGCCGTAGCGCCAGGGGGCGCGAGCCGCGCCATCCGCCGCACGATCTGCGACTACGCCCCCTCGGGCGGGTCGGCCAGCAGCTCGGCCCGCTCGGCCAGGTACGCCGCGAATGGAGTGAGCGACTCGGGCGATCGGCTGGCGTTCCAACTGACGAACAACTCGCCGTCGCGCAGCACGAGCGGTCCGATGGTGCCCAGGGTGTCGTCGAGCGGAAGTGGTGCGGCGTCGTAGTCGACGGTCTGGCCGGCCGCGAAACCCGCCCGGCGAGCCGCCTCACGCACTTCGCGCCGTTCCTCCCCCGATGCAGAGGTGAAGTTGGGATGCCGGGGGTCGCGCGCTCGCGTCACCGCACCCGTCGCATACAGCCGGCCGGTGCCGTCGGGCCCGACCGCGAGCAGCAGCACGCCCAGGCGCCAGACCTCGGCCACCGCGACGAATCTCGGGGCGCGGCGAAGAGGTCCGATCCTGCGCGGAATGCGCAACTCGGCCAGCGACTCGGTGGGCGCGTGCGCCGCGGCGAGGCGGGCGATCGCCGAGGTGATGGCCGCGCGGGCGGCTGCCGCGGCATCCATCACGGCATCCATCACGGCACGACCTGGGGCATGCGAAAAGCCTCCCATATCGCCATTCTGGGAGTTCGCCCAACCCACTAGGCTCGCACCAACAGTCAGCGAGGCAAGGGGAAACAGCATGGCCGACGCACCGAAGAAGAAGGTCGTTCGAGTCGACGAGACGCCGGCCGAGAAGGCGGCCGACGCGGCTGGCGCCGGCGGGGGAACCACCGGAGGGACGTGGACGCCGACCGCCGACGCGAAGAAGAAGGCCACTACCCGTCGCATCATCGCGGTCGTGCTGTGGCTGCTCGCGATCGGCACCGAAGCGTTCGCGATCTTCTACGTGCTCAAGCAGAACCCGATCAACATGGTGCTGCTGATCATCCTGCTGGTCGTCATCGCGGCGCTCGCCATCGGCGGCTCGCTGCTGTGGAAGCAGGCCAACCGGCTGGATCCCGCCTCGAAGTCGGACAAGGTCCGGTTCTTCGTGCAGAACCAGCTCGGCGTGATCATCTCGGCGATCGCCTTCATCCCGCTCATCATCCTGATCTTCACCAACAAGAACATGTCGGGTCAGCAGAAGGCGATCGCGGGCATCATCGCGATCGTGCTGCTCGGCGCCTCGGGCACTATCGGGGCCAGCGTCAACCCGCCCTCGACCGAGCAGTACGCCTCAGAGACTCAGCAGGTAACCGATGCCAACGGCGGGCAGAACCTGGTCTACTGGACGAAAGAGGGCAAGGTCTTCCACCTCTGCGCCGCGGTCTCGGCTGTGAACCTGCAGTCGAAGGACAACCAGATCTACTCGGGTACGGTCGCCGAGGCTCACGCCGCGGGCAAGTCGCGGCTGACGCTCCAGGTCGAGCAGGAGCGCAAGCAGTGCGGATTCGACGTCACGCCGGAGGCGACGCCGAGCCCCTGACGCGCGGCGAATCGACTCGCGCGGCGCAAATGACCTCCGAATGGGTGATCCTCATGATTGGCCGGTGAGGGCTAGCCTTCGAGCATGACGCAGCCAGCTCCGACGTTCAGCCCGGCCCGCCCTGGTCGCAGCACGTTCAGGAGTCTGGTGCCGGTGCCGACAGTCGTAAATGTCGCGTTCTGGATCCTCGTAGTGGGCAGTGCGCTGACCGCCGTCCTCTTGATCCTGAGCGCGCTCGGGCTCGCGGCGGTGCGCCCTGCTGTTGCGTTACCAGCTGGTGCCATGGCTGCTGTCGCCGTCACGTTGGTCGGGGGAGGAATCGGCCTGCTGATCCGTATCGGGATCGCTGTGATGCTCCGCCGCGGCTACGGTCCGGCCCGCATCTTCTTGACCGTCGTCTCGGTGTATTCGCTGGGACTCACCGCCCTCCACGGGTTCGACCCGATCAGCGTGGTCCAGGTCGTGCTGGTCGTGATTCCCGTGATCCTGGTCTGGCTTCCTGCCTCCCACCGGTATTTCCACACCGTTGGCGAGGCTTGGCGGCAAGCCAAAGCGTCCGGGATGACGGTGGGGTTCCTCGGCTAGAGGTCGTCGCGTCAGCCGTCGACGAAGGTCGCGAGCGGCTTGTCCACCTCCACGATGTAGGTGGACAGCATCATCCCGGTGTCCGGGCCGAGATCGAGCGCGTTGTGCGGGGTGCCGGGCGGCATCAGGAACGGGTCGCCCGTGTTCAGCAGCAGGCTCGGCATCCCATGGATCTTCATCTCGACGGTGCCCGCCAGGATGTAGCCGACCTCCTCGCCGGGGTGGGTGTGCCATCCCGACTCGACGCCGACCGGGATCTCGGTGAGCACCTGCACGATCTCGCGACCCGGGATCGAGGAGGGTTTGTGCTGCAACTCGGTGCGCTTCAGCTTGCTCGCCAGTGCGTCGTCGCTCACTTCGTGACGGCCTTCCACGCCGTCAGGATGACGTCGGCCACCGCCTGCGGCTGGGCGACGAAGGTCAGGTGCGATCCGTTGAGCTCGGTGAGCTGCGATCCCGCGCGCTTCGCGTGCTCGCGGGTGAGGTCGGCGCCGGCTGCCTTATCGCCGGTTCCGACGACCGCCCACGAGGGCAGCTTCTTCCAGGCCGGAACCCCCGTCGCATCGTCGAACGCCGCTGCCGCGACGGGACGCTGCGAGGCGCCGAGCACCGCGGATTGTTCGGCGGGAAGGTCCGCCGCGAACACCTCGTGGAACTTGGCGGGGTCGACGTAGAGCTCGACGGCGGATTCGCCACCCGATCCGGTCGGGTACTGGCGCGTCAGCAGGGCGGTACTCAGGATGGCGTCCGCCGAGGTCGCTGTGACCTCACCCAGCTTCTCGCCCTCGTCGGGGGCGAATGCGGAGACGTAGACCAGGCCGACGACGTTTGTCGCCGCGGTGCCCGCGTTGGTGATGACGGCGCCGCCGTACGAGTGCCCGACGGCCAGCACCGGCCCGTCGATCTGCGAGATGACGCTCGCGATGTAGGCCGAGTCGGTGGTGACACTGCGCAGCGGAACAGCAGGGGCCAGCACGGTCGCACCTGCGGCTTGCAGGACGGCAGCGACACCGGCCCAACTGCCAGCATCGGCGAACGCGCCATGAACGAGGACGATGGTGGGGGCTTCAGCCATGATCGGACTTCCTTCAGGGGTGAGGGGAAGGACCTGTCGGAGACCTGAGGCGGGCCCTGACAATTGATCATGCTCCGTCTGCGGCGCGGCGGCCAGTGAATATTTCGCCTTGGATGTGACATCTCTCATCAGGGAAGGGTGTGGACCGGTGCCCCGATTCAGACTTGCTCCCTAGCGTGGAATGGTGAACGAGCCGACTGCCTCTCTCGACCGTCCCATGCCGGCACTGGCACGTTGGGGCCTGGACTTTCCGAGCGGCGCAGCCCAGCCGCGTGCGTGGCGCTTCGTCGTCGCGACGGTCGTGGCGGTCGGACTGTCGATCGCCGCATGCGCGGCATTGGTCGCCGTGGGCATCCGTGTCTTCCCGTCAACGGTCGGCTACGAGCACTTTCAGTTCGGCGACTACTCCAAGCTGACGATCATCGGCGTGGTGATCGCGTCGCTCGGATGGCCCGTCGCCTGCTATGTGTCGACTCGAGCGCGCGGCGTCTACCTGGTGCTTGCCGTCCTGGTCTCGATCGCCGCCCTCGCTCCTGACGCCTGGATCCTGCACCAGGGGCAGTCGGCTCAGGCGGTGCTCGTGCTGGTCTGGATGCACCTGGCGCTTGCGGTCATCACGTACCTGTCGATGGTCCTGATCGCGCCGCAGCGCAGGCGCGCCGCCGTCACGCGCCCGTCCTGATCCAGGGCTCGAGGCGCCGCGCGACCTCCGAGTAGTCGAGCGCCCCTGTCGACACGGAGATGACGAGGTCGTACGCGTCGTCATCCGGAGCGTCGAGCGTGAGCGCGTTGAGGTCGAGGAAGACCACCACAGCGAGCCATCCGATGCGCTTGTTGCCGTCGATCAGAGCGTGGTTGCGCGTCAGGGACTCAAGCAGAACCGCCGCCTTCTCGGGGATGCCGGGGTAGGCCTCCTGCCCGTAGAGCGTGGTCTGCGGGCGCAGCGCGGCTGCCTCGAGCAAACCGAGATCGCGCACGACCAGATCGCCCAGGTCGGAGGCGAGTTGCAGCAGATCCTCGAGGTGGAGGTACTCGACCGTCACTGAGCGAGGCGGTCGAGCAGGGCCGCGTAGCGCTCGCGACCGGACGCCGATGCCTCACGCACGCGCGCCTCGTGCCCTTGGCGCGCCGCGGCATCCGTGATCGCGCGGAGCGCTGCCTCCTGCTTGCTGATGCCGTCGGCTTCGGCGAGCGCCGCGAGCGCACGCTCCTGCTGCTCGTTGAGGCGGAGGGTCATGGCCATGGGAGTGATGGTATCACTGTGGTATCACGGGCTCCTCTATGCACCGGGAGCAGGACGCAGATGCAAATGGCGCGCGCACACGTCCATGTCGGGAGCATCAGCTATATTGAGCAATGCAGGATGCCGTAAGGCCTCCCGCACCTAGCCAGCACCCCGCTCCGGCGGGGTGTTGTGTTTAAGCGGGACGCCATACATATGACGAGACGGTCGCGCTCCTGATTCTCGAGACGATGCGGTCGACGGCAGCCGCCGACCGCGGATCCTTTTCAACGATCGTCATCTTCCGGTTCGTGAAGTAGGTCGCTACGTCCGTCGCTTGTAAGAGGCGGCTCGCGTGAGATGGGCCGAAGTACATCGTGTCGATCAGATTCACCAGCGGCTTTGCCGTGTAACCGGGCACTCGCTGGATCTTGAAGTCAACGAGGTTGCGCCTGCTGCTCGACGCGCTGTGATGGTCGTCGGCCAGAACAATGGCTCTCTCGCCGTGCACGTCAATGAGGCGAGTGTCAACCTCTTCCAGCAAGTGAGCCAACGTGAGCAGATGGGGAGGATACGGGCGAGCATATTTCGCGCGCAGCCCGACCAGATCGATACCTCTAAACACGTACTCCCCGCCGGAACGTTCAATCACCTTCGCCACGAGTTCGCACGCTTTGACGCGCCAAACGACGGGCACCTTGGCCCAGGCATCCTCGCCGTGGAACATCTCATTGCCGTGAAACTCGGTGCTGTTCTTGAACCCTGCAACGTTGTCCGCAAGAAGCTGACCGATCCCGTCCAACCCCTTCTCGATGAAGTTGGCAGAGTTCTCGTCGAGCACGAGTGCGCCGAAAAAGTAATACTGATTGCCGCGCGCGGATTCGTCGACGAATACAGCTCGCATTGCTTCGGCCTCTCGTTTCAAATACCTAACTGTGACGGAACTCCACTTCGTTCCAATTCAAGTCCATGGCTGCACCGCTGGCTTCGCGAGTGCTTCCCGCGATCCGGACAACCGCGAACGCGTCCGCAAGAACTTCCACAACCGCCTCCTTCAGTGGCAATACGAAGTGCCGGGGCGGTGGACCGAACGGTCGGGGGACCGCTGGCTCACTGTGCACCTCCCCCATCCAAAGCAGGTTGTCGAGTCCCGAATAGTAGAGCGGGTGATCGGTCAGGCCTTCATCGTTCGGGTATCCCATCGACGCCGAGTAGACGCCCTGCCATAACAGCGCGATTGCGCGGCGGTCGATGTCATCAAAATGGGGGTTCACGGCTAGCACTGCCCGGGCACTGTCGTTAGTGATCAGAACAGCCTCGGGCGCGTTCGGCTCCCACTCCGGCGAGTCTGTGATTGCAACTACCCGCGTCATTTGCTGGCCAACCTCCGGCTCGGGCTACACGTTGAAGCGGAACTCCACGACATCCCCGTCGTGCATCACGTAGTCCTTGCCCTCGATGCGGGCCTTGCCCTTGGCCCGGGCCTCGGCGATCGAGCCGGTCGCCACCAGATCGTCGAACGACACGATCTCGGCCTTGATGAAGCCGCGCTCGAAGTCGGTGTGGATGACGCCCGCCGCCTGAGGGGCCTTGTCGCCCTTGTGGATCGTCCAAGCCCGCGACTCCTTGGGGCCGGCGGTCAGGTAGGTCTGCAGGCCGAGGGTGTCGAAGCCGATGCGGGCGAGCTGGTCGAGGCCGCTCTCGATCTGACCGGTGGACTCCA
>Ga0105248_10000537_pt1 | contig 43166 bp, 40 predicted proteins | sample KBSS34metaG_FD_81524 | JGI IMG/M metagenome (GOLD analysis project Ga0105248, IMG submission 81524) | Switchgrass rhizosphere microbial communities from Kellogg Biological Station, Michigan, USA - KBS S3-4 metaG | ecosystem: Host-associated > Plants > Roots > Rhizosphere > Soil | place...
CTTCGAGCTGATCGCCGACACCGAAGAAAAGCTCTGCCACATGTTCGGCGTGGTCAAGAACAAGATCATGTACGGCAAGAAGGTCAAGGGCATCGAGCGCAGCACCTTCCTGATCGACCCGAACGGCGTGCTCGTGAGCGAATGGCGCGGCATCAAGGTCGCAGGCCACGTGGACGAGGTCCTGAAAGCCGTCAAGGCCCTCAAGAAGGCCGCCTGACAAGCCTTAGAAACTCCCCGTGACGCGAAGACCACATCCCTTCCCGGGGCGGTTTTCGGTCATTGAGCGGGAAGGAGCGATGTGCATAATGGATTCATGCATGTGAGTTCCTCACCGCATTTGGCGAAGCCGCACAGGCGACTGTGCGGCTTTTTGTTTTCTTAAGGCCCTCCACGAAGTCCATGCCCCTTCCCAAGCCCCCCGCCAAGAAAGCATCCCTCCTCATCGCCAGCGACTTCGAATCCCAAGCCGCACCCAAACCGGCCAAACGCGCCGACCGGAACGACACCGCAGCGCCCGCCCTTCTCGACCTGTACGACCCCGAAGCCAAGGCCCCAGGTGCCAAGGCTCCGTCTGAAGCCCCTGCCGCCAAGGGGGGCTCGGGCCTCCCAGTGAAGCAAGCCAGCAAAGCGGTCCAGACCGAGCCGAAGACCGCCGCCGCGACGGAACCCAGACCGCGCAAGCCGCGCCACGTGGGGCCGCCCAAACTTTTCGTGCTCGACACCAACGTGCTCATGCACGACCCGACCTCGTTGTTCCGCTTCGACGAGCACGACGTGTATCTGCCGATGATCACGCTCGAGGAACTCGACGGCCACAAGAAAGGCATGAGCGAGGTCTCTCGCAACGTGCGCCAGGTCAGCCGCGAGCTCGACGCGCTGGCCAGCGAGGACAAGACCGGCCGCCTCGACGGCGCCGGCGCCGGAATCCCGCTGGCCAAGACCGGCCACAAGGAAGCGGGTGGCAAGCTCTTCTTCCAGACCACGCTGCTGGACGTGAAGCTGCCCGCGGGGCTCCCGCAGGGCAAGGCCGACAACCAGATCCTGGGCGTGGTGCAGGGCCTGCGGGCCCAGTTCCAGGACCGCGAAGTGGTGCTGGTGTCCAAGGACATCAACATGCGCGTGAAGGCGCGCGCCCTCGGACTGCCCGCCGAGGACTACTTCAACGACAAGACGCTCGAGGACGGCGACCTGCTCTACACCGGCGTGCTGCCTCTGCCGCCGGACTTCTGGGAGCGCCACGGCAAGACGATGGAAAGCTGGCAGCAAGGAGGCGCCACCTTCTATCGGATCGCAGGCCCCCTCGTGCCGGCGTTGATGGTCAACCAGTTCGTCTTCCTGGAGACGCCGGGCGCCGCTCCGCTGTACGCGAAGGTCACCGAGATCACCGGCCGCAGCGCGGTGCTCAAGACGCTGAAGGACTACACCCACCAGAAGAACGCGGTGTGGGGCGTGACCGCCCGTAATCGCGAGCAGAACTTCGCCCTGAACCTGCTCATGGACCCGGAGTGCGACTTCATCACCCTCACCGGCACCGCCGGCACGGGCAGGACACTGATGACGCTCGCCGCGGGCCTGTCGCAAGTGCTCGACGAGCGCCGCTACACCGAGATCATCGTGACGCGCGTGACGGTGCCGGTGGGCGAGGACATCGGCTTCCTGCCGGGGACCGAAGAGGAAAAGATGGGCCCCTGGATGGGCGCGCTCGACGACAACCTCGAGGTGCTGGCGAAGAACGACAGCGGCGCGGGCGAATGGGGGCGTGCGGCCACGAACGACCTCGTTCGCAGCAAGATCAAGATCAAGAGCCTGAACTTCATGCGCGGGCGCACCTTCCTGAACAAGTTCGTGCTGATCGACGAGGCCCAGAACCTCACGCCCAAGCAGATGAAGACGCTCATCACGCGCGCGGGCCCGGGCACCAAGATCGTCTGCCTGGGCAACCTGGCGCAGATCGACACGCCCTACCTCACCGAAGGCAGCTCCGGCCTCACCTACGCGGTGGATCGCTTCAAGGGCTGGCCGCACAGCGGGCACGTGACGCTGGCGCGCGGCGAGCGTTCTCGCCTGGCCGACTACGCGTCCGACGTGCTCTGACAACCGACTTCCTCGCAGTCCTCACCTCAGGCCCGGCACAGTCCGGGCCTTTTTTCTGCCTCGGCGAACAGGCTACTTTTCACATTTCCGACCTGCGGTGAAGGCCGCGTCTTGGCCGGCGGCGGGCTGTATCGGATACTGTACGTTCATACAGTATTCAAGACTTCCCGGCGATGTCGTTCTCTGCCCATGACGGGCCTCCTCTGCCCGCGACGCGACGCCTCTTGCAGCCCGACGAAATCGGGCGCGGAGCCCTGTGGCGGGCCGACCGGTGGCAGCGGGCAACGGCGTCGCCCACCCCCGTGGGCCCCACCGGCTTCGCCGCGCTCGATGCGCAACTGCCCGGCGGGGGCTGGCCGCTGGACAGCCTGATCGAGCTGCTCGGCGAACCCGGCAGCGGCGAGGTGGCCCTCCTGGCGCCTCTTTTTCGATGCAGCAGCGCGGCCTCGCAGGCCCGCTGCGACGTGCTGTGGGTCGCGCCGCCCTGGTGTCCGTACGGGCCGGCCTTGCAGACCCTGGGCCTGCCGCTGCGTCATTTCACCTGGATCGACCCGGCATGCCCGGCGGACGCCGCCTGGTCGGCGGAGCAGGCTCTGCGCTCGGGCGCCTGTGCGGTGGTCCTGTGGTGGAGTCGCGAGCCGGTGGCAAACGTGACCTTGCGCCGCCTGCACCTGGCCGCGCAGGCGGGCGGAACGCCGCTGTTTGCGCTTCGTCCGGCCGCCACGCGCGCGCAGAGCAGCCCGGCACCCCTGCGCCTTCTCCTGCAATCCCTGGCCGGTCGCCAGATGGCGGTGGAGGTGTTCAAGCGTCGCGGCCCGCCGATGGACCGTCCCCTGCTTCTGGCCCTTCCCGATGCCCCGCCATGGCCGGCTGCGCGCCGGCATGGCCGGACCCACGTCTCCCCTGTCCTCCCCCTTTCCTCCCATGTTGTGGCTGGCCTTCCATCTGCCCCATCTGTCACTGCAGGCACTTCCGTGGTCGAGGCCGGGCTTTGAGACCGCCTTGCCGGTGGCGGTGATCGAGCAGCGCAGCGTGATCGGGGTGAACCGCGCCGCCCATGCGCAAGGCGTGCGGATGGGGATGTCGCAGGCAGGAGCGCTCGCGCTTCTGCCCAGCCTGCAGCCGCTCGCCCGCGACCTGCAGCGCGAGGCGGATTTCGTGCGCTCGCTTGGCCTGGCGCTCGGGGCGCTCACGCCCAGCATCTGCCTGCTCGGCGAAGGCGTGCTGCTGGAGGTGCACGCCTCGCTGCGTCTTTTCGGCGGCGTGCGCGCGCTGCTGCGCCGCGCGACAGGCATCGCCCGGGACTGCGGGGCGCGATTCAGCCTGGGTGTGGCACCCACAGCGAACGGCGCGTGGCTGCTGGCGTCCAGTGCCCAGGCACGACGCCGCGCGCTCCAGCCTCGCACTGCCGAGCGGTTGCTGGACCGGGTGCCGCTCGCAGCCCTGCCGCGCATCGTCGAGCTCGCACCCCAGCGCGCCGAACTGCTGCAGGCGCTTGGCTGCCGCAGCGTCGGCGAACTGCGCGCCCTGCCGCGAGCGGGCCTGCAGCGCCGCCTGGGGCGCGATCTGCTCGTCGCGCTGGACCGCTGCTATGGCCAGGCCGGCGATCCGCGAATCTGGTTCGCTGCACCCGAGCGTTTCGAGTCGCGCCTGGAGCTCCTTCACCGCGCCGACGATGCCGCCTCGCTGTGCCATGCGCTGCACGGCCTGCTGCTGCAGTTGCAAGGCTGGCTGACGCTGCACTGGCGCGCCGCCGCGACGCTGCGGCTGAGCCTGCGCCACGAGCACGGCCGGCAGGCGCAGCCAGACACGCAACTGCTGCTGCAGCTGTCCACCCCCAGCCGCGATCTCGCGCAGTTCGAGCTGCTGTGGCGCGAGCGGCTGCAGCGCCACACGCTCGCGGCACCCGTCTACGAAATCGCCCTGTCGCTGGACGCCAGCGTGGACCACGCCGGCACGCCCGGCGAGTTGCTGCCCACCCCAGGGCAGTCGCAGCGCGACCACGCGGCTCTCATCGACCGTCTCGTGGCGCGCCTGGGCGCGCAGCGGGTGCACCGGCTCGCGCTGGTGGACGACCATCGCCCCGAGCATGCGCAGCGCTGCCTTTCGCCCGGGGAAGAAGACGCACCCGACGAAGTCCCAGCCAGCCCCCTGCCGCGCCCCACATGGCTCCTGAGCGAGCCGCAACCGCTGGCCAGCGACCCGCATCTGGGCCGCCCCATCCACGCCGGGCAGACGCTGCGCCTCATCGGCCGCGCCGAGCGCATCGAGGCCGGCTGGTTCGACGGCGCGCTGGTGTGCCGCGACTACCACCTCGCCGAGGGCGAGGACCACCGCCTGCGCTGGGTGTTCCGCGAACGCGGCGACACCGGCGACGCGTGGTTCCTGCACGGCGTGTTCGGGTGAGCGCGACATGCCGCAGCAACCACCGCCGAGGGCGCCGCGCCCCGCGCTGACGCCGCTTCCTCTCTCGCTGCCCCAGTCGGGCAGCCTGCCCGACTATGCGGAGCTGCACTGCCGCAGCAACTTCAGCTTCCTCACCGGCGCCTCGCACCCAGAGGAGCTCGTCGAGCGTGCGCAGCAGCTCGGCTACTGCGCCATCGCCCTCACCGACGAATGCTCGGTCGCGGGCGTGGTGCGCGCGCATGCGCAAGCCAAGCAACAGTGCGACGAGAGCGGGAAGCCGCTCATCCACTTCATCGTCGGCTCGCAGTTCGAGCTGCATGGCCACGCAGCGACCCCCGGCTGCCGCCTCGTGCTGCTGGCCCGCAGCCGCGAAGGCTATGCCGCGCTGTGCGGCTTCATCACGCTCGGGCGACTGCGCAGCGAGAAAGGCAGCTATCGCCTCGACACGAGCGACTTCGACGCGCCCGTTCCCGAGGAAAACCATCTGCGCGGCGCGCCCGACTGCTGGGCGATGCTGATTCCCCGCCGCGAGGACGACCCAGCCACCCTGCTCGCCCAGGCCCGCTGGATGAAGCGCTGCTTCGGCGAGCGCGCCGCCATCGCCGTGGAGCTGCTGCTGTGGGCCGACGACGAGACCCACACCCACACCCTCGTCGAGGTGAGCGAGGCCAGCGGCGTGCCGCTCGTGGCCGCGGGAGACGTGCTCATGCATGCGCGCTCGCGCAAGGCGCTGCAGGACACGCTCACCGCCATCCGCGTGCAGCGTCCTCTCACCGAATGCGGCCGCGCGCTCGCGCGCAACGCCGAGCAGCATCTGCGCTCCCGATTGCGACTGTCACGGCTGTACCGGCGCGCATGGCTCGATGCGAGCGTGCGCATGGCGCGCGAATGCCGCTTCTCGCTCGACGAGCTGCGCTACGAATACCCCGAGGAGATCGTCCCGCCGGGTCTCACGCCGACGCAGTACCTGCGCCAGCAAGCGCAGGCCGGCGCCTGCAGCCGCTACCCGCAGGGCGTGCCGCCCGAGGTGCGCGCTCAGATCGAGCGCGAGCTCGCGCTCATTGCCGAGCTGCGCTACGAGGCCTTCTTCCTCACCGTGTACGACGTGGTGCGCTTCGCGCGCAGCCGCGGCATCCTCTGCCAGGGCCGCGGCTCGGCGGCCAACTCGGCCGTGTGCTACTGCCTCGGCATCACCGAGGTGGACCCCACGAAGACCACGCTGCTCTTCGAGCGCTTCATCAGCCGCGAGCGCAACGAGCCGCCGGACATCGACGTCGACTTCGAGCACGAGCGCCGCGAGGACGTCATTCAGTACATCTACGGCAAGTACGGCGTGCAGCGCACGGCACTGGCCGCCGCGCTCGTCACCTACCGCACGCGCGGGGCAGTGCGCGACGTGGGCAAGGCGCTGGGCTTCGAGCCCTCGCGCATCGATCGACTGGCCAAGTCCTATCAATGGTTCGACGACGCGCAGCAGATGGCGCGCGGCTTCCTCGACAACGGCTTCGATCCCGAGGCGCCCCTCACCAAGCTGTGGCTTGAACTGGTGAGCACGCTGCGCGGCTTCCCTCGCCACCTCACCCAGCACAGCGGCGGCTTCGTCATCGCGCGCGACCGGCTCTCGCGGCTCGTGCCCATCGAGAACGCCGCGATGCAGGACCGCCGCGTCATCCAGTGGGACAAGGACGATCTCGAATCGCTCGGCCTGCTCAAGGTCGACGTGCTCGCACTCGGCATGCTCAGCGCGCTGCGCCGCTCGCTCGATCTCATCAACGCCTGGCGCGGGCTGGACTGGACGCTGCACGACATCCCGCGCGACGACGACGCGACCTACGAGATGGCCGCGCGCGCCGACACCGTGGGCGTGTTCCAGATCGAAAGCCGCGCGCAGCAAAGCATGCTGCCGCGCCTGAAGCCGCGCGAGTTCTACGACCTGGTGGTGCAAGTGGCCATCGTGCGCCCCGGCCCCATCCAGGGGGGCATGGTCCACCCCTATCTGCGACGCCGCCAGGGGCTGGAGCCATGCGCCTCGCCCAAGCCCGAGCTCGACCCCGCGCTCAAGCGCACGCTGGGCGTGCCCATCTTCCAGGAGCAGGTGATGCAGATCTGCATGATCGCGGCCGGCTTCACCGGCGGCGAGGCAGACACCCTGCGCCGCGCGATGGCCGCGTGGAAGCGCAAGGGCGGGCTGCATCGCTTTCGCGAACGCATCATCGAAGGCATGACGCGCAACGGCTACGAGGCCGAGTTCGCGGAGAACCTCTTCAAGCAGATCCAGGGCTTCGGCGACTACGGCTTCCCAGAGAGCCACGCGTACAGCTTCGCGATCCTTGCCTACTTCAGCGCGTGGATCAAATGCCATGAGCCGGCGATCTTCGTGACGGCGCTGCTGAACTCGCAGCCCATGGGCTTCTACGGCCCCTCGCAGCTCGTGCAGGACGCGAAGCGCCACGGCGTGCAGGTGCGCCGCATCGACGTCATGCACAGCGACTGGGACTGCACGCTCGAGCCACGCGAGCTCGACGACGCGCCGCCTCGCGAATTCGACGAGCAGCCGCAGCCGGCCATGCGCCTGGGGCTGCGACTCGTGCGCGGGCTGGCACAGGAGGCAGGCGAGCGCATCGCGCAGGCGCGCCAGCTTGGCGGCTCGTTCATCGACGTCGAAGACCTCGCGCGGCGCGCATCGCTGGACGCGCAGCAGCTGCAGCAGCTCGCCAGCGCCGACGCGCTGCTGTCGCTCAGCGGGCATCGCCGGCAGCAGCTGTGGGCCGCCGCCGGCCATCAGCGCAGCGGCCCGCTGCTGAGCGACGCTCCCTCACGCGAGGCGCCGCTCGCGCTGCCGCGAGCGGCCGAGGGCGAAGAGATCGTGCAGGACTACGACGCCACCGGCCTCACGCTGCGGCGTCACCCGGTGGCGCTGTTGCGTGCGCAGCTGCAGCGCCGGCGCATGCGAAGCGCGAAGGAGCTCGCCCAGCTGCGCGACGGCCAGATCACCTGGGCCTGCGGCATCGTCACCATGCGACAGCAGCCCGAGACTGCCAAGGGCACGATCTTCGTCACCCTGGAAGACGAGACCGGCTCGGTGAACGTCATCGTGTGGCGCCGCTTGCGCGAGAAGCAGCGCCAGGCTCTGCTCGGCGCCCGGCTGCTGGCTGTGGCGGGCGTCTGGCAAAGCCAGAGCGGGGTGATGCACCTGGTCGCGCGCCACCTGCTGGACGTGAGCGACTGGCTGGGGCGGCTGCACACGGCTTCCCGAGATTTCCATTGAGAAATTGCATGCGCAATGCCGGGTCAGATAGCGCGCGTGCGGGAATCGCCGTCGGCGATGTCCTACAGCCACGCACGCAGCCTTCCGATAAGTGCCGCGGCATCCACGCGCTGAAATGAAGGCAAGTGATCCTGGAAGGAGATGGACATGCGCCTGAGCAAGAAGCCGCTCGCGCACGGTGACATGCGCAACCTCGACAAGCCGAGCCTCGAACAGGGGAGCGAGCGACCCGAAGCGCGCGGCTCGCGCGAGCACCGGGACCCGTTCACCGGCGCGCCTGGCGCGCACCCGCTGGGCACTGCCCTGGGCGCATCGGCCGGCGGCATCGCGGCCGTCGCTGCGGCCGGCACGCTGGCCGCGGGGCCCGTGGGCGCCGTGATCGGCACCGCAGTGGCCGCGATCGCCGGCGGCCTGGCCGGCAAGGGCATTGCCGAATGGGTCGATCCCACCGCGGAAGACGCGTACTGGCGCGACGAATACGCCAAGCAGACCTACGTCGACGAAGGCGCGAGCTACGACGACTACGGCCCGGCCTATCGCTATGGCGTGGCGTCCTTCACCCGCATGGGCGAGCGCAGCTTCGACGACGCGCAAACCGATCTCATGGCGAACTGGCCGCAATCGAGCGAAGGCTCGCGGCTCGACTGGTCGCGCGCGCAGCACGCCGTGAGCGCCGCCTGGCATCGGCTGGCCGGGCGCATGCGGCGCGAGCACACAGCCCGCGCCGCGCCGACGACTCCCGAGACGGATGAGCCGCGCAGCGACGCCGCCGCGGGCATGACCGCGTACACCAGCGCAACGGACCCCAGCGCCACCGATCCGCGCGCGGGCCGCGACACGTTCAGCGAAAGCGCGACCACGCAGCTGCGACCAGGCGAAGAGAAGTTCGGCCCGATGTCGGATGCGAATCCATCGAGCAGCCGCCGCTGAACTCAGCGGCGGCGCACGGTCAGTCCTCCGGCGCCGGTGACGGCGGATGCGGTAGATCCTGCTCCGGCGCCATCTCGGGCGGGATCGGATCCTCCACCGGCTGCCCTGGCAACACGCGTCCGGGCATCTGCTCGGGCGAGCGCACCGGCGTGGCCGGTGAGCCGCCGCCGTGTTGGCTGCTCGCGCCGGTCACTGAACCACCCTCAGTTCGTTGCGCACTTCGCCCACGCCACACACTGCCCAGGCGTCCATCTCGGCGATGCGCGACTCCTTCGTGCCGCGTGCCGCACCGGACAGCGTGACCACGCCCGAGCTTGCGCGCACCAGCACCTGGTCAGCGTCGAGCATCGGATCCATCTCCAAGGCCTGACGCACCGCGTCGGCAAGCTCGTCGTCGTTGTCTTCCTCGGCGGGGGTGACCTCGAGCCGGTTGCTCACGTTGCTGCAGCCGGGCGTCCACCACGCGAGCACCTCGATGAGGCGCTTGTGGGAGAGGCTGATGACGTGACCCTCGATGTGGATGCAGCCGGCACTCGCGGAGATGAGCACGTCGCCACTGGGTGCGTCGTGCGGCGCCTCCTGCACCAGCTCGATCCCGTTGGTGTTGGCCCGCTGGCTGAGCTTGCAGTTCGCCAGATCGCGCTGACCCTGAAGCGCGCGCGCGAAGCTGTCGCGGATCTCGCCATCGCCCCGCTCGCCCCCGGTGGCGACCCGCAGCCCGTCGATCACCTGGATGCCGCCGTTCACCCGGGCGGCCAGCCTGGGCGCCAGCCGTTTCACGGCCAGGTCGTCCACCACGCCCTCCAGCATGACGCCGCCGTCGACGTGCGCCACGCGTATGGGAGTTCGGTGCAGGTTGATGCGCGGCTCGCATTCAAGCGCAGCGTGGATTTCTCGGGCGAGGTCTTGCTGGGGAGTGGCCATATCGCTTCAGCTGTGTGAGTCGAAAGGAGAGGCACCGTCCATGAACGGGCCCGCGGTCCTGGCCCTCCGCCGGCGTTCTTGCGCGCCGTTCGGGGCGGCGGCAGGTCGCTGGGATCATGCGCCCGGCGCGCCCGGCGCGCCAAGCGGATCGCCGCGCTGCCAGCGCGGAGAAGCCGGCGGGCCCTAGGCGCATGGGATCGACACCAAGCCCGTCACAGCGCCATCGCGGCACGCAGCTCGGGATCGTCCAGTGCCTTGTCGACGAGCTCGCGCAGGGTCTGCTCCATCACGACGCGAAGATCCTCCACGGACGCGAACACGCCCGTGTCCATGGAGATGAGCTCACCGTCCTGCCGGGAGGCGGAGTACCGGCGAGTCAGGCGCACGGCGTTGCCGGGAGTCTCGACCACCGAGAGCTCGACCTCTGCCGTCGCGAGCCGCCGCGCAACCTGGTTGGCATCGAGCTGAAGCACGCGGCCCGTCAGCCGGAACCCGCCCGCGACGCTCGCGCCACCCGTGGCGACGCCGCGCGCCTTGAGCCCGTCGACGAAGGCGGCCTGCACCACATCGGCCACCGGCCGATCGGACTCCAGCGTCTTCAGCGGATTTCCGAAGCCGCCGCGAATGGCACCGAGGTAGGTCGGCGGCTCGTCGCGATGGTCGGTGAAGGTCACCGCCGCGACGCGGGCGCCAGCGGCTGCGGCCTTTGGCGCGTCGGCGCCCGGGGCGTAGGTCAGGGGCACGGAAGTCGTGCTGCAGGCGCCGAAGAGCAGGACGCTCGCGAACGCCAGAAGGATTCGAATCATGGGGACTCCTGATCGGTGGAACGCCATCGAGGCTCGGTGGCGCGGGCGGCGAACCTTACCCACGCACGAAGTTCGAAACGTCCGCGCGCCCCGGAAAGAGAAACGCCATTCACGCAAAGACGTGAATGGCGCCCATGTCTTCAGCCGATTCGTCGGCTCGACGTCGATGCAGGCCTAGTAGTCGCCGCCCCCGCCGCTGCCCGGCGCGAGGTTGTCGAACTTGGTCAGCGGCTTCAGGAAGGTGAGCTTCACCGTACCGACCGGGCCGTTACGCTGCTTGCCGATGATGATCTCCGCCACGCCCGGCTCCTTGCAGGCTTCCTTCGTGTAGTACTCGTCGCGGTAGATGAACATGATCACGTCCGCGTCCTGCTCGATGGCGCCCGATTCGCGCAGGTCGCTCATCATCGGCCGCTTGTCGGTGCGGGTCTCCACGCTCCGATTGAGCTGCGACAGCGCGATCACCGGGCACTTCAGCTCCTTCGCCAGCGACTTCAGGCCCCGCGAGATCTCGCCGATCTCGGTGGCGCGGTTCTCGCCGTCGGAGGACGAACCGCTCATGAGCTGAAGGTAGTCGACGATGATGAGCCCGAGCTGGCCGCACTGGCGCGCCTGCCGTCGGGCCCGCGCACGCAGCTCCGACGGGGTGAGGCCGGGCGTCTCGTCGACGTACAGGCTCACGTTGCGCAGCCGCTCCACGGCCTCGGAGAGTCGCCCCCATTCGTCGTCGCGCAGGCGGCCCGTGCGCAGGTTCTGCTGATCGATGCGACCGAGCGAACCCACCATACGCAAGGCGAGCTGCGAGGCGCCCATTTCCATCGAGAACACGACCACCGGCAGACCTTCGCTCACCGCGACGTGCTCGCCGATGTTCAGCGCGAACGCGGTCTTGCCCATCGAAGGACGGGCGGCCAGGACGATGAGGTCGCCCGGCTGCAGGCCTGCAGTCATGCGGTCGAGGTCGTAGAAGCCGGAGCGCACGCCGGTCACGTCCTCGGCGCCGTTGTCGGCGAGCTCCTGCACGCGGTCCAGCAGCTGGACGACGAGCGAGTCCATCGCCTGGAAGCCCTGCTTCGAGCGCGAGCCCTCCTCGCCGATCTTGAAGATGCGGCCCTCCGCCTCGTCGAGGATCTGCGAGACGGAGCGGCCCGCGGGGTTGAACGCGTTGGTGGCGATCTCGTCGCTTGCGGCGACGAGCTTGCGAAGGACTGCGCGCTCGCGAACGATCTCGGCGTAGCGGCGCAGGTTCGCCGCGCTCGGCACGCTCTGCGCGAGCGCGTTGAGGTAGGCGAGTCCGCCGATCTCCTCGGCCTTGCCGAGCGACTGAAGCTGCTCGAACACCGTGATGACGTCGGCCGGCTTGGTCGCGTTGATGAGGGTGCCGATCGCCGCGTAGATGAGGCGGTGCTCGTAGCGATAGAAGTCGGAGTCGGTGAGCAGGTCGCCTGCTCGGTCCCAGGCGCCGTTGTCGATCAGCAGGCCGCCGAGAACGCTCTGCTCGGCCTCGATCGAGTGCGGTGGGATCCGCAGCCTTGCGACGTCGTCATCGACGCGTTGGCTTGAGCCGGGGAATTCGGTTCCGGAGAGGATGGCAGACATGGGCGCGAAAGATAGGACCGCGAGAGGCCCGAGGCAAGGTAGGAAAGCCTATGGGGCAAGGCTTCTTCAAGGCTTGTTCCAGCGGCCCGGCGGGCCTCTGGACAAGTCGCTGAACAACTTGTGGATACGGTGGACAAGCCTGTGGATGAGCCGTGGATGACCGGTGGTCAGCGCTGAACAACTCGCGGCACAAAAGACAAAGGCCGGCGGTTGCCGGCCTTTGTGGTGGGCGCCCTACAGCGCCCGGGGGCTTGTGCGTGCGCGTCAGTCGGTTTCGCCGACGACGATCACGTTCACGTCGACCACCACATCGGTGTGCAGAGCCACCGACACGGGGTGCTCGCCCACGGTCTTCAGCGGACCGTTGGGCAGGCGCACCTGCGACTTCGCCACTTCGAAGCCCATCTTGCCGAGGCCTTCAGCGATGTCGTGGTTGGTGACGGAGCCGAAGAGACGACCGTCCACACCGGCCTTCTGCGTGATGCTCACGCTTTGGCCGGTGAGCTTCTCGCCCTGGGCCTGAGCGGTCGACAGCTTGGCCGCGGCGGCCTTCACGAGTTCGGCACGCTTGGCTTCGAACTCCTTGATGGCCGCATCGGTGGCGCGACGCGCGGTGCCGGTGGGGATGAGGTAGTTGCGGGCATAGCCGTCACGAACCTTCACGACTTCGCCGAGGTCGCCCAGGTTGGCGATCTTTTCGAGCAGGATCACTTGCATGGCGTTCCTCAGACCTTGTGCTGGTCGCTGTAGGGCAGCAGCGCGAGGAAACGCGCACGCTTGATGCAGGTCGACAGCTGACGCTGATAGATGGCGCGGGTGCCGGTCAGGCGCGCCGGGACGATCTTGCCGTTCTCGGCAACGAAGTCGCGCAGGGTGTCGACATCCTTGTAGTCGATCTCTTCAACACCGGCGACGGTGAAGCGGCAGAAGCGCTTGCGGCGGAACAGCAGCGACTGGGTGTTGCGCTTGGTCTTGCGGTCCTTGCTGAACCGGCCTTTTCCACGTGGCGGGGGCATATGACTCTCCTGAATCCTGAATCCGAATCAAAACTGGGGCTGCAGTTCGGTGATGTGCAGCAGCACGCCGCGGCCGTTGCGTTGCGAGCCGAGGAAACCTGCGATGGAGACGGTGTCGCCCACCGCCAGCTTCGCGATCTGCTCGGCCACCGCACCGATCCCCACTGCTCGGATCTCCAGCGAGACCTTGCGGGGGTGCCCGGCTTCCGTCACCTGCGACTCGTGCTTCACGCTCAAGTCGAGGGCCGGCAACCCGGCGGGCGTGTACCTCACTGCGCCCTTCTCCATCACCTGACCCGACAACATCACGCGGTTCATGCGGCGGTGGAGCGGACGCTCACCAAATCAATGCAACGACTTCAGGCAGCGGTTTCCTGCTGCGACTTGCGAGCCTCTTCGCGCTCGACGGCCTTCATCATGATCGACGGGGTCGTCTCGGCCTTGCTCTTCTGCACCGTCAGGTGGCGCAGGACGGCATCGTTGAACTTGAAGCCGGTTTCGAGCTCGGTCAGCGTGGCCTTGTCGCACTCGATGTTGAGGCACAGGTAGTGGGCCTTCGCGAGCTTGTCGATCATGTAGGCCAGCTGGCGGCGGCCCCAGTCCTCGACACGGTGGACCTTGCCACCGGCGCCGGTGACCAGACCCTTGTAGCGCTCCAGCATGGCCGGAACCTGCTCGCTTTGATCCGGATGGATCAGCAGAACGATTTCATAGTGACGCATTGAATCTCCTTGTGGATTCCGCCGGCCCGGATGAGCCCGCGAGGAAGCTGCCCTGAAGCGTCAGGTCCCAGGTGCAGCAAGGGAAAGCCCGCGATTGTATCAGCTCGGCGACGCCGGACCGGACAAGCCCCGGATGCGCTCCACCAGCGCGCTCTGCATCGCCCCTGGGGACGGGCCGATCAGGCTGCCGACGATGGCCACGGCCAGCCCGGCCGGCACGGCGAACACGCCCGCGGCCACCGGGTCGATGTCGAACCAGCGCGCGCCGGCGCCCGGCAGGCCGAGCAGCGCGCGCGTCCACGGCAGGTTGGTCGCCATGTAGTAAAGGCAGACGCCGAGCCCCGTGAGCATTCCTGCCGCCGCGCCCAGCGCGTTCGCTCGGCGCCAGAAGACGCCGAGGGTCAGCGCGGGAAACAGCGCCGCAGAGGCGAGCGAGAACGCCGCCGCCACGAAAGGCAGGATGTCCGCCAGGTGCAGCGAGGCCATGTAGGCCGCCCCGAGCGCCACCATGAGCACCATGACCTTGGCGAGCATCACCCTGCGAATGGGGCTGGCCTGCGGATTGAGCACGCGGTAGTAGATGTCGTGCGACAGCGCGTTGGCGATGGTGAGCAGCAGCCCGTCGGCCGTGGACAGCGCCGCCGCCAGCCCGCCGGCCGCCACAAGATAGCCCACCACATTGGGCAGCCCGCCGATCTCGGGCGCGGCCAGCACGATGAGGTCGCCGCTCATCACGAGTTCGCCGAACTGCAGCACGCCGTCGCCATTCACGTCGCGCGCGCTGACCAGCGCCCGGCTCAACTTCGACCAGCGCCGGATCCACTCGGGCAGCTCGTCGAAGGGCACGCCCACGAGGTGGTAGAGCACCTCGTACTTCACGAACACCGCCAACGCCGGCGCCATGAGATAGAGCAAGGCGATGAAGAACAGCGCCCACGCCACCGACCGCCGCGCCTCGCTTACCGAGGGTGTCGTGTAGGAGCGCATGAGGATATGCGGCATGGCGGCCGTGCCGACCATCAGGCACAGCGCCAGCGCGATGAAGTTGCGCCGCGCGCTGTCGGACATCGCGCGGGCATTGCCTTCGTGCGTGGCGCCTGATTGCATCGAGCCGGCCTGCGACTCCTCCTCCGCGGCGACGCTTTGCGGCCGCGCATAGGGCTGCGCGTGCGGGGGAAGTCCACCCAGCGGCTGCGCACGACGCAGCGCCTCGTCGCGCTGGGCGATATAGGTGGCCCGCGCGCTGTCGTCGTCGGTGGGCAGTTCGCGCAGGCGCCGCTCCTGCTGCTGGATGCGCCCCAGCGGCGCGTCGGCGGCCTTCAGCTCGGCGATGCGCTGCATCAGCGCCTGCCGATCGGCCTCCAGACTCGCATGCACGTCGGCGAGCTTCGCGTTGGCGGCACGTGCCCGCTGCGCGAACACTTCGATGACCTCGCGCTCCCTCGGGTCCGCTTCGATCTCGCGCTCGCGCTCGCTCACTTGCGCGACCTGCGCGCCGTAGGCCAGCATCGGCACGGGGTTGCCCGTCTGCTTCACCGACAGCCACACCACCGGCACCGTGTAGGCCACGATGAGCACGATGTACTGCGCCACCTGCGTCCAGGTCACCGCCCGCATGCCGCCGAGGAATGAGCACACGAGCACCCCGCCCAGGCCGACGAAGATGCCGATCTCGAAGGTGAAGCCGGTGAGGTGCGAGGTGATGAGCCCCACGCCGTAGATCTGCACCACGAGATACACGAAGGACACCAGCACCGTGGACAGCGCGCCGATCACACGCGCGAGCGCGCCGTAGCGTGCTCCGAGGAAGTCGGGAATGGTGTATTGGCCGAAGCGGCGCAGGTAGGGCGCGAGCAGCAGCGCCACGAGGCAGTAGCCGCCGGTCCAGCCAAGGATGTAGGCGAGCCCCGCGAAGCCTTGCAGGTAGAGCACGCCGGCCGTGCCGATGAACGAGGCCGCCGACATCCAGTCGGCGGCGGTGGCCATGCCGTTGTACATGGCCGGCACGCGCCGTCCGGCCACGAAGTACTCGACTTCGTCGGTGGTGCGGCTGATGAGCCCGATCACCGCATACACGAGGATGGTCGCGATGAGGAACATCGCGCCGATCCACCCGCGGGGCCAGCCCAGTCGCTCCAGCGCGCCCAGCAGCACGACGAAGGCCAGCACCCCGAGCGCAAAGCCACCGTAGATGCGATGCAGGCGACGCACGAAGGCGACTTGCGCGTCAGGCATGGCCGTCCCCCTGCGTGCCCCGCGGATCGGCGTGCGGATCGGCGTGCGTTTCCTCGGCCAGCGTCGCGTCGAGCCGATCGCAGCTCAGCGCATAGCCCGCGACGATGGCAAGGAACACCAGCAGCGCGCCCTGCGAGGCCATCCAGTAGCCCAGCGGGAAGCCCAGCAGGTGAAGCTCGGAGAGTTCGGGCGCGAACCACGGCACGCCGAGCACCACGCACACCCAGGGCACCAGCAGCGCGGCGGTCAGGCGCCGCACGCGCTGCCAGCGGCGCAGGCTTGCGGGTTCCGTGCCGGGCAGCATGTGCGGGCGGCGCGGCGCGCGGGCCTCAGCGCTTGGTGGCGAGCCGGCGCCAGGTATCGATCACCGTGTCCGGGTTCAGCGAGATCGACACGATGCCCTCGGCGGTCAGCCACTCGGCGAAGTCGGCGTGATCGCTCGGGCCCTGGCCGCAGATGCCGATGTACTTGCCCACGGCGCGACAGGCGGTGATCGCGCGCGAAATGAGCGCCTTCACCGCGGGGTCGCGCTCGTCGAAGTCGGCGGCGAGAAGCTCGAGGCCCGAGTCGCGATCGAGCCCGAGCGTGAGCTGCGTGAGGTCGTTCGAGCCGATGGACATGCCGTCGAAATGCTCGAGGAACTGCTCCGCGAGGATCGCATTGCTCGGCACCTCGCACATCATGATCACGCGCAGGCCGTCCTGGCCGCGGCGCAGCCCGTGCTCGGCGAGCATGCCCACCACGCGCTCGGCCTGCTTCAGCGTGCGCACGAAGGGCACCATGACCTCGACGTTCGTGAGGCCCATGTCGTTGCGAACGCGCCTGAGCGCGGCGCACTCCATCTCGAAGGCTTCGGCGAACTCCTTGCTCACATAGCGCGAGGCGCCGCGGAAGCCGAGCATCGGGTTCTCTTCCTCGGGCTCGTAGCGCGAGCCGCCGATCAGCTTCTTGTATTCGTTCGACTTGAAGTCCGACAGTCGCACGATCACGGGCTTGGGCCAGAAGGCCGCGGCGATGGTGGACACGCCCTCGGCGAGCTTGTCGACGTAGAAGGCACGCGGCGACGCGTGCCCGCGCGCCACCGACTCCACGGCCTTCTTCAGGTCGGCATCGACGTTGGGGTAGTCGAGGATGGCCTTGGGGTGGACGCCGATGTTGTTGTTGATGATGAACTCGAGGCGCGCAAGTCCGACACCCGAATTGGGCATCTGCGCAAAGTCGAACGCGAGCTGCGGGTTGCCCACGTTCATCATGATCTTCACCGGGCTGTAGGGCATCTCGCCGCGCTGCACCTCGGTGATCTCGGTGTCGAGCAGGCCGTCGTAGATGAGACCGGTGTCGCCTTCGGAGCAGACCACGGTGACGAGCGCGCCGTCCTTGAGCCGCTCGGTCGCATCGCCGCAGCCCACCACGGCGGGGATGCCGAGTTCGCGCGCGATGATGGCCGCGTGGCAGGTGCGGCCGCCCCGGTTCGTGACGATGGCCGAGGCGCGCTTCATGACCGGCTCCCAGTTCGGGTCGGTCATGTCGGTGACGAGCACGTCGCCCGGCTGCACGCGATCCATCTCGGTGATGCTGTGCACGAGGCGCACCGGTCCGGTGCCGATCTTCTGGCCGATGGCGCGGCCCTCGGCCAGCACGGTGCCCTGCTCGCGCAGCTTGTAGCGCTGCTCGACCTTGCCCTCGGCCTGGCTCTTCACCGTCTCGGGGCGGGCCTGCAGGATGTAGAGCTTGCCGTCGCCGCCGTCCTTGCCCCACTCGATGTCCATCGGGCGACCGTAGTGCTGCTCGATGATGAGCGCGTATTTCGCGAGCTCGGTCACGTCCGCGTCGCTCAGCGAGAAGCGGTTGCGCTGCTCGGTGGCGGTGTCCACCGTTTTCACGAGCTTGCCCGTGGCGGCCTTCTCGGCTGGGGTCGCGAACTCCATCTTGATGAGCTTGGAGCCCAGATTGCGCCGGATGATGCCGAGCTTGCCCGAGGCCAGCGCCGGCTTGTGCACGTAGAACTCGTCGGGATTGACGGCCCCTTGCACCACCGTCTCGCCCAGGCCGTAGCTGGAGGTGATGAACACCACGTCCTTGAAGCCGGACTCGGTGTCGATGGTGAACATCACGCCGGCCGCGCCGAGGTCGGAGCGCACCATGCGCTGCACGCCGGCCGACAGTGCCACGTCGGCGTGCGCGAAGCCCTTGTGCACGCGATAGCTGATGGCGCGGTCGTTGTAGAGGGAGGCGAACACCTCCTTCATCTTGTGCAGCACCTCTTCGATGCCGACCACGTTGAGGAAGGTTTCCTGCTGGCCCGCGAAGCTGGCGTCGGGCAGGTCTTCGGCCGTGGCGGAGGAACGCACCGCGAAGGACGCGGCGGGGTTGTCCGCGGTGAGCTTGGCGAACTCGCTGCGGATGGCGGCCTCGAGGTCCTTCGGGAAGGGTTGCGCCTCGACCCAGCCGCGAATCTGCGCGCCGGCTTCGGCCAGTGCGCGCACATCGTCGGTGTCCAGGCTCGCAAGGCGCTCGTGGATGCGCTTGGCGAGCCCGTCGTGCTGGAGGAACTCGCGGAAGGCGTGGGCAGTGGTGGCGAAGCCGCCGGGTACCCGCACGCCCGAGGCGGCGAGCTGGGAAATCATTTCGCCGAGGCTGGCGTTCTTGCCGCCGACCACCTCGACGTCGGTCATTCTCAGCTGCTCGAAAGGTACGACCAGGGCGGCCGCATCAAAGCGGGAGGACATGGGAAAACTCCGTGATGTTGGTAAACCGGGGTGACCGCATCGTCTTCGCCGCTGAGGGTGCGAAGGTGCTCGTCGCAAGGGCGCGAACCGCTTGTAGGGCGTTGTTCTGTGGGGGCGCGCATCGGGGGACGGCAGGCGGGCAAGTTGGGCGCGATTCTACGAGGTGGCCGACCTATCATGTGGGCCCGCAATTCCGGGGTTTCCGCCCTCCCGTGCCATGCCCAATCGCAGCGTGTTCTTCGTGTCCGACGGCACGGGCATCACCGCCGAAACCTTCGGCAATTCCATCCTTGCGCAGTTTTCCGCGAAACCGCGCCATGTGCGTCGGCCGTTCGTTGACTCCGCCGAGAAGGCGGGCCTCGTGGCCAACGAGATCAACGCCACGGCCTTGCGCGAAGGCAAGCGCCCGATCGTCTTCGTGACGCTCGTGAACGCCCAGGCGCTGGAAATCATTCACGACTCCCAGGGCCTGGTCTTCGACATGTTCAAGACCTTCGTCGAGCCGCTGGAGAAAGAGTTCGGCATGACGTCGAACCACCGCGTGGGCCGGTTCTCGGACGTGGCCAAGAGCAAGGAATACAACGACCGCATCGAGGCCATCAACTTCTCCCTCGACCACGACGATGGCCAGTCCACGCGCAACCTCGAGCTGGCCGACGTGGTGCTGGTGGGCGTGAGCCGAAGCGGCAAGACCCCCACTTCGCTCTACCTCGCCATGCAGCACGGGGTGAAGGCGGCGAATGTGCCGCTCATCCCCGAGGACTTCGAGCGCAACCAGCTCCCCTCGATGCTCGTGCCCCACAAGCGCAAGTGCTTCGGCCTGACCATCGACCCCGAGCGGCTGGCGCAGATCCGCCACGAGCGGCGCCCCAACAGCAAGTACGCCTCGCTCGAGAACTGCCGCTACGAGGTGCAGGCGGCCGAGCAGATGATGCGCCGCGAGAGCATCTCCTGGCTGTCCTCGACGCACAAGTCGATCGAGGAGATCGCGACGACCATCCTTCGCGACATCCAGCCCGACCGGCTGATCTACTAGCCAAACGCCGATTCACGTGCCGGGGCGCCCTGCCCCAGCTTGCGTGCCAGGCCGCTGCCCGCGCCCACGGCCGCGCCCATCAGCCAGAACAGGCCCGAGGCGCCGAGCGCCGTGCCCAGCACGCCGAAGCTCAGCGGCATGACGGCGCTCGACAGGTTGATCGCCATCGAGCGCAGCGCGATCGACTGCCCATGGCGATGCTCCGGCGTGATGTGGTGCAAGGTCGACATGATCATCGGCTGCACGCAGCCCAGCGCCAGGCCCAGCACCACCGCGCACGCGCCCATCGCCGCCGCCACATGGGCGAACGGGTAGATCGCGAACACCGCGGCCACGATGAGCATCGATCCCATCAGCACCTGACCTTCGCTCAGGCGGTGGGCCAGCGTCGGGATCAGCAGCCGCACCAGCGCCACCGCCAGCGCGAAGGCACCAAGGATGCTGCCGATGGCCGATGCGCTCAGGGCGCGCTCGTGCCCGAGCACCGGCACGAGGAAGCTGTGCATGTCCCAGCTCGTGGAGATGAGCCAGTTCACGAAGAGAAGCCGTCGCATCGCCGGTGAATTGAGCAGCCGCCACGCGTCGCGAAACCCGCCCGCGCCGGACGTTGCGGCATGCGGCCCGACCACTTCGTGCGGGACCCGATGGGCGCAGACGATGGCCGCCAGCGGCATGAGCGACAGCAGCGCGAAGGCGATGGCATAGCCCGCGTGGTCGATGGCGAAACCCGCCACCAGCGGGCCCACCACGTTGCTCAGCGCGGGGGCGAGGCCGATCCAGCTGAAGATCTGCTTGCGCTCGACCGCATCGCTCGCGAGCTTGCCCGCCGTGCGCTGCACCGCGATCAGCCCGACGTTGGCCCCTCCGCCCACGAGCGAGCCGCACACGCACAGCCCCGCGTAAGCCCACCAGCCCGAGAGGAAGCTCGATCCCACCGCCACCACGCCGCCGAGCAGGCACATGCCGGTCGCGATGCGCACCGGTCGGTGATAGCCGCGGCGATCCGCCAGCTTCCCCGCGGGCCAGGCCAGCGCGATGGGCGACGCGGCGAAGAGCGCCAGCAGCAGGCCGACCGCCATCGGCGTGTATCCGTGCTGCAGGGCCCACAGCGGCGCGGCCATGCGCGCGCCGGCCATGCAAGCGTGAAGGAAGAGCTGGGTGGCGATGAGCGGGGGCAGCGCGCGCTTGGCGGACATGGGGAGTGCGGTGCGCGCAGCGGGCGCGCTTCTTCGTGTCGGGAGCGGTGGGCCCGCGGGTTGCCGCCGGCCCGCGGGAAGGAGGAATCAGGTTTCGGGTAGCTCGGCCTGCTGGGGCTCGTCGTCCAGCGCGTCCAGCGGCAGCAGCGCGCGGGCCTGCGCGTCGGGCAGCGTCTCCACGCTGCGCAGCTCGCGCGTCATGACGCGTGTGCGGCGCTCGGCCATCTCGATGTTGCTGGCCGCCTCGTCGAGCTTCTTCTTCGTCTTGGCCAGCACCTCGCCGAACTTGGAGAACTCGTTCTTGACCGCGCCGAGCACCTTCCACACCTCCGAGGACCGGCGCTCGAGCGCGAGCGTGCGAAAGCCCATCTGCAGGCTGTTGAGCATGGCCAGCAAGGTGGTGGGCCCGGCGAGCGTGACGCGATGCTCGCGCTGCAGCGACTCGCTCAGGCCGGGGCGGCGCAGCAGCTCGGCATACAGGCCCTCGGTGGGCACGAAGAGCACGGCGAAGTCGGTCGTGTGGGGCGGCGCGAGGTACTTCGTGGCGATGTTGCGCGCCTCGTCGCGGATGCGCGTCTCAAGCGCCTTCGATGCAGCCTCCGCGTCCTCGCGATGGGCGCGGTCGTGCGCGTCGAGCAGGCGCTCGTAGTCCTCGCGCGGGAACTTGGCGTCCAGCGGCAGCCAGAGGGGCGTGCCGTCCTCGTTGCGCCCGGGCAGGCGGATCGCGAACTCCACCCGCTCGTTGCTGCCCGGCACCGTGGCGACGTTAGTCGCGTACTGCTCGGGCGTGAAGACCTGCTCGAGCAGACCCGCGAGCTGCACCTCGCCGAACACGCCGCGCGACTTCACGTTCGTCAGCACGCGCTTGAGGTCACCCACGCCCTGCGCGAGCGACTGCATCTCGCCCAGGCCGCGGTGCACCTGCTCCAGCCGCTCCGCGACCTGGCGGAAGCTCTCGCCCAGGCGCTGCTCCAGCGTGGCGTGCAGCTTCTCGTCGACGGTGAGGCGCACCTGCTCGAGCTTCTTCTCGTTGTCGGCGGAAAGCGCCTGCAGGCGCTGCTCCACGGTGGCGCGCACCTCGCCCATGCGGCGCTCGTTCGCATCGGACAGCGCGCGAAGCTGCTCGACCTGGGCGTCGCCGAAGCGGCGCAGCGCGGCGTCCTGCGCCTCGCGCGAGGACAGGGCCTGGTGCGTGAGGCTGTCGGTGGTGGCGCGCAGCGTGTCGGCCAGCGACTGCTGCATGGCGGCCAGCTGCACGCGGAAGCTGTCGATCTGCTCGTTCTGGGTGCGGGCGACGTCGCCTTGCTGCGCCAGCAGGGTTCGCTGCATGTCACCGAGCGTGGCACCCAGTTCCTGGCGGGTGCCGCTGCCGCTGCGCACGAGCTCGTCGCGCAATCGCGATTCGAGGGCGTGATGGCCGTTGCGGAATTCGTTCTTCAGGTCGTCGTCGCGGCGTTCGTGGGCGGGGCTGCGGGAGCGCGCAACGAGCCAGATGATCAGTGCAAGGTTCAGCGCGCCGAGCGCGATCGCGATCCATTCGGTCATGGCGGGCATTGTCTCAGCCGAGCACCTGCGGGTTGACCGGCGTCGGCGGCTTGCCTGCGTTCGGGCCCCGTCCGAGCGCCGCGATGAGGTTGTCGGCGGCGAGCGAGGCCATTGCGTGCCGCGTCTTGTGCGTGGCGCTGGCGATGTGCGGCGTGAGCACGACGTTGGGCACGCTGAGCAGCTCGGGGTGCACCTTCGGCTCGCCCTCGAAAACGTCCAGCCCGGCCGCGGCGATGCGCTTGTCGCGCAGGGCCTGCGCGAGCGCCGCGTCGTCGACGATGCCTCCGCGCGCGACGTTCGTCAGCGTGGCCGTGGGCTTCATCAGCGCGAGCTCGGCCGCGCCGATGGCGTGGTGCGATTCGGGCGAGTACGGCAGCACCAGCACGAGGTGGTCGGCCTCGCGCAGCAGCGTCGCCTTGTCGACGTAGCGCGCATTCAGTGCCTGCTCGGTTTCGAGCGGCAGGCGCGAGCGGTTGTGATAGATGACCGGCATGCCGAAGCCATGCGCGCCGCGGCGGGCAATGGCCTGGCCGATTCGTCCCATGCCGAGGATGCCGAGCGTGGCGCCGTGCACGTCGGGCCCCACGAACATGTCGTAGCGCCAGTTCTTCCACTCCCCGCGGCGAAGGAAGTGCTCGGACTCGGCCATGCGCCGCGCGGTGGCCATCATCAGTGCGAAGCCGAAGTCGGCGGTGGTTTCGGTCAGCACGTCGGGCGTGTTGGTGACGAGGACCTTGCGTTGCGTGCAGGCCTGCACGTCGATGTTGTTGTAGCCCACGGCCATGTTGCACACCGCGCGCAGGTCGGGGCAGGCGTCCAGCAGCGCGGCGTCGATGCGCTCGCTGCCGGTGATGAAGCAGCCTCGCTTGCCCCGCAGCCGCGCGCGCAGCTCGTCGCCGCCGAGGATGCGGTCGCCCTGGTTGTCATCGACGTCGAAGTGCTCGCGCAGCCGCTCCAGCACGTCGGGGAACACGGCGCGCGCCACAAGGATCTTGTCCATCGTTTTCAGGCTCCTTCGGGAGTCGGGTTCGGTTCGAGGCGAAGCGCGCGACAGGCCACCGCCGCGGCAGCGTGGTCCCAGGCGGCGTGCCCCACGGTCTTGAAGATGACGCCCTCGCCCGGCGCGCTTCGATCGAGCGCATCGACCAGCTCGCCGACGCGGCTCCAGTCGATGCCGGCTTGCAGGAGGTCGCCTGCCTCCGTGCGAGCGCCGTGGAGATCGTCGACGACGACACGCCGCGAGCGCGCGGCGCCGGGCGGGATCTCCGCGAGCTCCGGCCTGAAGGTGCCCACGCCGACGACAAGCAGCTCGGCGCGCAGCGCCTCCTCGGGCAGCACCGGCGTGCGGCTCGTGGTGGCCATGACGACGCATTGCGAATGCGCGAGCGCGGAGTCGATGGAGGCTTCGGGCACGAGTTGCATCGAGCGCGTCGCGAGGCCCTCATTCGCCTCGCACCAGCGCTGCGCCTGCTCGGGCGTGCGCCCGACGATGCGCAGGGTGCGCAGCGAGAGCGTCTGCGCGAAGGCCGCGGCATGCGCACTCGCCTGCGCGCCCGTGCCCACGAGCGTGAGTTCCTCCACCGGCGCGCAGGCCAGGGTGCGGATGCCCAGCACCGTCAGCGCCGCGGTGCGGCGCGCGGTCACCGTGGGCCCGTCGAGCATCGCGAGCGGCTGGCCGGTGGCAGCGTCGGCGACGAGCACCTGCGCGTGGATGGTCGGCAGGCCCGCCGCGCGGTTTGCGGGATGGACCGTCACGAGCTTGGTGACGGCCAGGCGCGCATCGACCGCCGGCATCACGAGGTAGGTGCCGCCCGCTGGCAGCGGCAGCACCGTGCGATCAGGCGCGCTCAGCGTGCCCGCGCGGCGCGCGCGCATGGCCGCGGCCACGGCGGCGATCAGGGGCTCGTAGGGGAGCGCGGCGGCCGTGGCCTTCGCATCGAGCACCCGCATGGGCGGCCTATTCGTGGAACTGCGTGAAGCCGGTCACCGGCTCGCGCTCGGTGACGAGGCGGTTCTCGATGGCGTTCGGGTCGGCATAGCCCAGCGCCATTCCGCACACGATCATTTCGGACTCGGGCAGCTCCAGCTCTCGCGCGATCACGCGGTGAAACGGCGTGAACGCCGCCTGCGGGCAGGTGTCCAGGCCCCTGCCGCGCGCGGCGATCATCACGTTCTGCAGGAACATGCCGTAGTCGAGCCAGCTGCCCTGCTCGAGGATGCGGTCGATGGTGAAGATCATGCCCACCGGCGCATCGAAGAAGCTGTAGTTGCGCCCGTGCTGCTCGTGCATGCGCTGCTTGTCGGCCTTGCCGATGCCCAGGAGGCCGTACAGGTCCCAGCCGATCTTGCGTCGGCGATCGATGTAGGGCGCGATCCACTGCCGCGGGTAGTAGGCGTATTCCTCCTGCGCCTGCTTGAGCTGCTCGGGGTCGTTGTGCACGGCGAGGATGGCCGCGCTCAGGCGATCCTTCGCCTCCCCGGTGAGAACGTGCACCTTCCACGGCTGGATGTTGGTGCCCGAGGGCGCGCGTGCAGCCACTTGCAGCAGCGCCTCGATCTCGGCGCGCGGCACCGGCTTGGGCAGGTAGGCACGCACCGATCGGCGCGTGAGGATGGCTTGGTCGACGGGGGTCGCGCAGGCGGGGGTGGATTCGTTCACAGAAGTCTCTTCAGGGCATTCAGGAGGGGTTCGGGCAGCGCCACCGGCCGGCGCGTGGCGCGGTCGACGTAGACGTGCACGAAGTGGCCGCGCGCGGCGCAAAGCGCCTCGCCCTGGCCGAACAGTCCGATTTCATAGCGCACGCTGGAGCGCCCGATGCGTTCGACGCGGATGCCCGCATCCACGCGCTGCGGAAAGCTCAGCGAGGCAAAGTAGTTGCAGCCGGTCTCGACCACGAGGCCGATCACCTCGCCGCGCTCGACATCCAGCGCCCCGGCCTCGATGAGGTAGCGGTTCACCGCGGTGTCGAAGTAGCTGTAATACACGACGTTGTTGACGTGACCGTAGACGTCGTTGTCCATCCAGCGGGTGGGCACGTCGCTGAAGTGCCGATAGGCATCGCGGGAGGTGGGCTGCACTCGCTCGGGGGTGTCGCTCATCGGGGTATGCAAGGGTGGCGCGAAAGCCAGGGATTATCGGCGCGCATACCCGTGCCATGCCCGAAGCGCCTCGCGCCAGGTGGAGACCTGCACGTCCACCGTCTCCTCGATCAGGCGCCCGTAGCCCCCGCCCATGACCAGCGCCACGGGGATGCCGCGCTGGGCGCAGGCGGCGAAGACGCGCCGGTCGCGCTCGGCCATGCCCGCGTGCGTGAGCTTGAGACGCCCGAGCCGGTCGCCCTCGTGCGCGTCGGCACCGGCCAGATAGAAGACGAGGCCGGGCGGCTCGTCCGCGTGACGCGCCCAGAGGGTGGCCAGCGCCTGGTCGAGCGCCTGGAGGTAGGGGCCGTCGGTGCAGCCGTCGGGCAGGTCGACGTCCAGATCGCTGGCTTCCTTGCGAAAGGGGAAGTTCTTCGCGCCGTGCATCGACAGCGTGAAGACCGTCGCGTCGTCGCGGAAGACGGCCGCGGTGCCGTTGCCCTGGTGGACGTCCAGGTCGATCACGGCCACGCGCAGCAGCCGGCGGTGGTCACGATGCCAGTGCGCCTGCATCAGCCGCGCGGCGACGGCCACGTCGTTGAACACGCAGTAGCCGCTGCCGCGGTCCGGATAGGCGTGGTGGGTGCCGCCGGCGAGGTTGCCCGCGATGCCCTCGCGCAAGGCTGCCTGGGCTGCTGCGATGGTCGCCCCGACCGAGCGACGCGAGCGCTCGACCATGCCGGGCGACCAGGGGAAGCCGATCTCGCGCTGCTGCGCGGGCGTGAGCCGCCCCTCGGCCACGGCAGACACGTAGGACGGCTCGTGCACCAGGGCCAGCTCGCCGTCGGACGCGCTGGGGGCCGGGGCGAGCCTGACTTCGGGGAGCTCACGCTCCACCCGCTCGTGCAGCAACCGGTACTTGGACACCGGAAAGCGGTGCCCCGGCGGCAGCGGCAGGACGTGGTGATCGTTGAAAAAGGCGAGCACGGCGCGATTGTGAAGAGGCTGTGTCAGATGGCGCTGCGCACTGCCCGTTAGGGACGTACGCCTAGATTGCTGCGGCGCACAAAAAAGTGCTTGCAATCGCAAATCGGGTCCATATACTTTGTTCATGTTGCAGCGCAGCAAACGCCGCAACCACAAATCCCAACCCCAGCCAACATCCGGAGACCTCAATGATGACCGCTGAACAAATCGTCGCCGCTCAGAAGAGCAATGTCGAAACCCTCTTCGGCCTGACCCAGAAGGCCTTCGACGGCGTGGAAAAGCTCGTCGAACTGAACCTGCAAGTCGCCAAGTCCGGCTTCGCCGAGGCTGCCGAGCACGCCAAGGCCGCGCTGTCGGTCAAGGACGCGCAGGAGCTGCTCGCGCTGCAAGCCAGCATGCTGCAGCCGGCCGCCGAGAAGGCCGCCGCGTACAGCCGCTATCTCTACGAGATCGCGACCAGCACGAACGCCGAAGTCACCAAGATCGCCGAGTCGCAGCTGGCCGACACCCAGCAGAAGCTGATGGCCGCCGTTGACAGCGCCGTCAAGAACGCGCCGGCCGGCAGCGAGAACGCCGTGGCGCTGGTCAAGTCGGCCGTCGCCGCCGCGAACAACGCCCTGGAAAGCGTGACCAAAGCCGCCAAGCAGGCGGCCGACGTCGCCGAGGCGAACTTCAACGCGATCAACACGACCGCCGCGAAGGCCACCCAGGCCGCCACGAAGCGCGCTCGCGGCTGATCAGGCTCTCTGATCCGGGGTCGAAAGGCCCTCATAAAGAAAAGGCACCGCGGAGCATCCAGCTCCGCGGTGCCTTTTTCCTTTGCAGGGCCGGCTCTTGCAACTGCGCAGGGTGCCCGCATGTGGGAAGTCATCGGCAGCCAAGCGCCGTGAAGCTTGTCTCCTCGGTACCCACGAACCCACGAGTTCCAGGTACCTTCAAAGGCCCGATTCGTCGGGCCTTCTTTTTTGGCTTCAGCGTGTCTTCGCGGCAATGAGGGCGCGCAGCTCGGGGATCGCGGCGGTCGCCACCTCGCGTCCCGCCTGAAGGGCCTTCTTGCGGGCGGAGAAATCCGAGCTCGACACGCCCTTCAGGTGCGGGCGCAGCACGAGGTCGGCGTCGCGCAACTCGAACTGCTGGATGCTCTTGCCCATGATGGCGAAGGTCTGCAGCAGCATGTGCATGGCGTCGGCCGTCGAGTTGCCCTCGGGGCTGGCCGAAATGTCTACCGCAATCACGATCTCCGCGCCCATCTGACGCGCAAAGCGCACCGGCACCGGCGACACGAGACCGCCATCCACGTACTCCCGACCCGAGATCATCACCGGCTGGAACACTGCCGGGACGGCGCTGGACGCGCGCACCGCCGTGCCCGGGTCGCCGCGCTGGAAAAGGATGGGCTGTCCGTTGGCCAGGTCGGTGGCAACGATTCCAAGCGGCACGCGCATCTTCTCGATCGAGCGCCCGTTCGTGTGCTCGCGCACGTACTTCGCCAGCGCCTCGCCGCGCAGAAGCCCGCGCGAGGGGAAGGTCCAGTCGGAGATCGAGTACTCCTCCATCCCTTCGGCCAGCGAGGCCAGCTCGACCGGGCTCGTCCCGGAGGCATACATGGCCGCCACAAGGCTGCCCGCCGAAGTGCCGACCACGAGGTCGGGTCTGATGCCCTGCTCCTCGAGCACCTGAAGCACGCCGATGTGCGCGAAGCCGCGCGCTGCCCCGCCGCCAAGCGCCAGGCCGATGCGCGGCGGCCGCGGCGGCGCCTTCGGCACCACGGCCACCGGCGGGGTCGGCACCGTGGGCAGGGCGTTCGTCGTGTCGGGCGCACTGGCGGCGGGCGTGACGGCCACGACAGGCGGCGGAGTCTTTTCGGGAGGGGCGGACGGCTGGGTGGCGCAGCCAACGAGGGCTGCGGCTGCGGCGGCCAGGAGGACGCGTCGCAGGAAGGTCGTTGTTTTCATCGGCCGCGATTCTAAAAACGCGGCATATATCGATAAGGCATTAACAACGTATTAATTTGTTCTTCTCATCCATATATGCGCTCCCTAAAGTCGTTGCCTTGCTTCGCCACGGCCCATGTACGCGTACACCGAATTCGACCGCCAGTTCGTCCACCGCCGCGCCCTGCAGTACCGAGACCAGCTCGAACGCAACCTGCGCGGCGAGCTGAGCGACGATGATTTCCGGCCGCTTCGGCTGCAGAACGGCTGGTACATCCAGCGCCACGCGCCGATGTTCCGCATCGCCGTGCCCTACGGCGAGCTCTCGAGCCGCCAGCTGCGCCAGCTCGCGCACATCGCGCGCGAGTTCGACCGCGGCTACGGCCACTTCACCACCCGGCAGAACCTGCAGTTCAACTGGATTCCCCTGCCGCGCAGCGCAGACGCCCTCGACGCGCTCGCCGAGGTCGACATGCACGGCATCCAGACCAGCGGCAACTGCATTCGCAACATCACGAGCGACGCCTTCGCGGGCATTGCCCCCGACGAGTTCGTCGACCCGCGCCCCTACTGCGAGATCCTGCGCCAGTGGTCCACGCTGCATCCCGAGTTCGCCTTCCTGCCGCGCAAGTTCAAGATCGCCGTGACCGGCGCGGCGGAAGACCGCGCGGCCACCGCCTGGCATGACATCGGGCTGCACCTGTACCGCAACGCGGCCGGCGAGGCGGGATTCCGGGTGCTGGCGGGCGGCGGCATGGGCCGCACGCCCATCCCCGGAATCGTGCTGCGCGAGTTCCTGCCGTGGAACCAGATCCTCGTCTACATCGAGGCGATCGTGCGGGTCTACAACCGCTACGGCCGGCGCGACAACATGTACAAGGCGCGCATCAAGATCCTGGTCAAGGCCGAGGGCCAGCGATTCGTCGACGCCGTGAACCGCGAGTTCGAGGCGGTCCTGAACCACGACACCGACGGCGACGCGCACCTCATTCCGCAAGCCGAGCTCGACCGCGTGAGCGCGGGCTTCGTGCTCCCCGCGGGCGTCGCGCCGCAGGCTTGCGACTTCAGCGTGCCGGGCGATGCACCCGTGGCCTATCGCCGCTGGCTCGAGCGCAACGTGCACGCGCATCGCCTGTCGGGCTATCGCGCGGTGACGCTCTCGCTCAAGCGTGCGGGCCAGGCGCCCGGGGACGTCACCGACGGCCAGATGCTCGCCGCCGCCGACCTCGCCGACCGCTACTCCAGCGGTGAGCTGCGCGTGACCCACGACCAGAACCTGCTGCTGCCCTGGGTGCGCGAATCGGACCTCCCCGCGCTGTGGGAGGCGGCGCGCGAGGCCAGCTTCGCCACGCCCAACATCGGCCTGCTCACCGACATGATTGCCTGCCCCGGCGGCGACTTCTGCGCGCTCGCCAACGCGCGCTCCATCCCGATCGCCGCGGCCATCACCGAGCGCTTCGACGACATCGACGAGCTCTACGACATCGGCGAGATCGACCTGCACATGAGCGGCTGCATCAACTCCTGCGGCCACCATCACAGCGGGCACATCGGCATCCTCGGCGTCGACAAGGACGGCGCCGAGTGGTACCAGATCACGCTCGGCGGCGCCGACGGCTCCACGCTCAGCGGCGGCGCGGCTGCGGGCAAGGTGATCGGCCCCTCCTTCGCCGCCGACGAGGTGCCCGACGTGATCGAGGCCGTGCTCGACACCTATCGGCACACCCGCGCCGGCCGCGAGCACTTCATCGACACCGTCCGGCGCGTGGGGCTCGAGCCCTTCAAGGTCGCGGCCAACGCGGCACGCCGCAGCACCGCGCGGGAGGTCGCGCCCGCATGAGCCACGCACTCGCACAGGCGCGCATCGAGTTCGTCGATGCCGCCACCGACCCCTGGCACGCAGCGCCCGACGCGCCGCAGCCCGAAGCCCATCTCCTGCTCACCCCCGCGCAATGGCGCGATCTGGGCGCAAGTTGGCCGTCCGACCTGCCCGTCGGCCTGCACCTGGCCAATGACGAGGACCTCGAGGCACTCGAGGCAGACCTGCCCCGCTTCGCCGTGATCGAGCTGCACTTCCCGAAATGGACCGACGGGCGCGCCTACAGCCAGGCCCATCTCCTGCGCTCGCGCCTGCGCTATCGCGGCACGCTGCGCGCCGCCGGCGACGTGGTGGCCGACATGCTGCCGCTGCTCGCGCGCACCGGCTTCGACGCGGTGCGCCTGCGCGCCGACCAGCGACGCGAGACCGCGCAGCGCGCCCTCGGCTACTTCGAGGGCTTCTATCAAGGCGACTCGGTGCACCCGCAGCCGCTCTTCTCCGCGGAGGCTCACTGATGTCGGCCATCGAGCTCTACGCACGCAAGAGCGCGGACTTCGACGCCAAGCTCCAGCGCACGGTGACGCTGCTGCAGCAGGCCGCGGCCGAGCACCCGGCTCGCGTCGTGCTGGCCACGAGCCTGGGCGTGGAGGACATGGTGCTGGCCGACCTCATCGCCTCGCACGGCCTGCCGATCGCACTGGGCACGCTGGACACCGGCATGCTCCACGCGCAGACCCTTGCGCTGGTCGAGCGCATCCGCGCGCATTACGGCATCACGGTGGAGGTCTATCGCCCGCAGTCCGAGGCGGTGGTGCACTTCGTGAGCCGTCACGGCGAGCGGGCGATGTACGAGTCGATCGATCTGCGCAAGGCTTGCTGCGCCATGCGCAAGCTCGAGCCGCTGGCCCGCATGCTCGCAAGCCGCAGCGCCTGGGTGACCGGGCTGCGCCGCGAGCAGTCGAGCGACCGCGGCGCTGTGGCGCTGCGCGAAGTCGACGACCAGGGCCGCACGAAGTTCAGCCCGCTGGCCGAGTGGACGCTCGGCGACGTGTGGGCCTATGTGGCCGAGCACGGCGTTCCGTACAACCCGCTGCACGACGAGTTCTACCCGAGCATCGGATGCGCACCGTGCACGCGCGCGGTCGCCGCGGGCGAAGACTTCCGCTCCGGTCGCTGGTGGTGGGAGAGCGAAGGCCAGAAGGAATGCGGCCTGCACGTGCACCACGACGAACACCCTGCGGCCGTCGCCGCCCTGCCCCGCGGCTGAACGGCCGCACCGCCCCGGACCCTCTGCCGATGAATGCCCCGCTCGACGTGAAGCAACTGCTGCCCGAGATCGACCACCGCCACCTCGATGCGCTGGAGGAAGAGGCGATCTTCATCCTTCGCGAAGTGGCCGGCGCCTTCGAGCGACCCGCCCTGCTCTTCTCCGGCGGCAAGGACTCCTGCGTGGTGCTGCGCCTGGCCGAGAAGGCCTTCAAGCGCCATCTTGGCAACGGCGTGTTCGAGGGGCGGCTGCCTTTCCCGCTCGTGCATGTGGACACCGGCCACAACTTCCCCGAGGTGATCGAGTTCCGCGACCGCCGCGTGGCCGAGATGGGCGAGCGACTCGTCGTGGGCCATCTCGAAGACTCGATGCGTCGCGGCACCGTGCGCCTGTCGCATCCGCTGGAATCGCGCAACGGGCACCAGACGGTGACGCTGCTGGAGACCATCGAGGAGCACCGCTTCGACGTGCTCATCGGCGGCGCGCGCCGCGACGAGGAGAAGGCCCGCGCGAAGGAGCGCATCTTTTCGCACCGCGACAGCTTCGGCCAATGGCAGCCGAAGGAGCAGCGCCCCGAGCTGTGGACGCTGTTCAACACGCGCATCAAGCCCGGCGAGCACATGCGCGCCTTCCCCATCAGCAACTGGACCGAGCTCGACGTGTGGCTCTACATCGCCCGCGAGCGCATCCCGCTGCCTGACCTGTACTACCGCCACGAGCGTCAGGTGATCCGCCGCAAGGGCCTGCTCGTGCCGCTCACCGACGTGACTCCCGCGCAGCCGGGCGAGCGCGTGGAGACCGCGCAGGTGCGCTTTCGCACCGTCGGCGACATGACCTGCACCTGTCCGGTGGAAAGCCAGGCGATCACGCCCGAAGAGGTCGTGGCCGAGACGCTCACCGTCACCGTGAGCGAGCGCGGCGCCACCCGCATGGACGACAGAACCTCGGACGCCTCGATGGAGCGTCGCAAGAAGGAAGGCTATTTCTGATGAGCGCAGTTCTCGACACCCCGCGCGCCGCGCCGATCGACCCCATCGTCAATGAGGAGACCGCCCACCGCGCACTGCGCTTCCTCACCGCCGGCAGCGTGGACGACGGCAAGAGCACGCTGATCGGCCGCTTGCTGCTGGACAGCCAGGCCATCCTCGCCGACCAGCTCGACGCGCTGGAGCGCCGCGCCGCCGGCGCGCCGATCGACCTGTCGCTGCTCACCGACGGCCTGGAGGCCGAGCGCGAGCAGGGCATCACCATCGACGTGGCCTACCGCTACTTCGCCACGCGCGCGCGCAAGTTCATCATCGCGGACGCCCCCGGGCACGAGCAGTACACGCGCAACATGGTCACGGCCGCGGCCGGCAGCGACGCCGCGCTCGTGCTGGTCGACATCACCAAGCTCGACTGGCGCGCGAAGCCCGTCACGCTGCTGCCGCAGACCAAGCGCCATGCGCTTCTTGCGCGGCTGCTGCGCGTGCCGGGCATCGTCTTTGCGATCAACAAGCTCGACGCCGTCGGCGACGACGCGCAGGCCGCGTTCGAATCGGTGCGCACTGCGCTGCTCGAGTTCGCGCAGCGCTCAGGCATCGAGCACGCGGGCATCGTTCCCGTGTCGGCCCTGCGCGGCGACAACGTGACCACCGCCTCGCCCCACTGGCCCTGGTACGACGGCCCGACTCTGCTGCAGCTGCTGCACGAGCTGCCGGTGGCCGACGAGCTGCACATCGGCGCGCTGCATCTGGCGGTGCAGTACGTCTCGCGCGAGGGCGAAGGCACGGGCCATCAACCGCGCACGTTCTGGGGCCGGATCTCGCACGGCAGCGTGCGCACGGGCGACACCGTGCAGGTCTTCCCGAGCGGGCAGACCGCGGTCGTCACGCAGGTGCGCCATGCGGGCGAGCGCGTGGACCATTGCGAGGCGGGGCAGTCGGCCGGGCTCGTGCTGGATCGCCAGCTCGACATCTCGCGCGGAGACTGGATCGCGTCCCCCGGCGCGCTCGGCAACGCGCAGCGCTTCACCGCCACGCTGGCCTGGCTCGACACCGAGCCCGCGCAGGTGGGCCGCAAGTACCTGCTTCGCCATGGCCACCGCTGGGTGCAGGCGCGCATCGTTGCCATCGAGCACCGCCTGGACATCCACACGCTGGACGACACCGACGCGCACGAGCTTGCGGTGAACGACATCGGTCGCGTGCAGATGCAAACGCAGGCGCCGCTGCCGCTCATGTCCTATGCGGACAACCGCACCGGCGGCGCGCTGATCGTCGTCGACCCCGCCACGCATCGCACGAGTGCGGCGGTGCTGGTCACGCAGCTGGACGAGGCATGAGCGCCAACGCACGGCCGCCCCGAAGGGGGCGCGAAGTCCCTCTCGGAGGGACCCCGCGAAGCGGGAGGGTGCACCAATGAGCGTCGTGAAGCATCACCGCGTCGTCTTCATCGGTGCCGGCCCCGGAGCCGTCGATCTCATCACGCTTCGCGGCGCTCAGCGCCTGGCCGAATGCGAGGTCGTGCTGTTCGATGCGCTCACCGACCCGGGCTTTCGGGACCTGGCACCGCAGGCGCGCTGGATCGATGTCGGCAAGCGAGGCTTCTCCGGCCTGCCCGGCTGCGACGCCAACGGCCAGACGCGCATCAACGCGCTGCTCGTGTCGCTGGCGCGCCGGGGACTGCGCGTCGCCCGCCTCAAGGGCGGCGACCCGAGCGTGTTCGGCCGTCTCGAGGAAGAGCTGCTGGCTCTCGCGCAGGCGGGACTGGAAGCCGAGGTGGTGCCCGGCGTCACGGCGGCGCTTGCCGCAGCCGCTGCCGCGCAGCGCCCGCTCACGCGTCGCGGCACGGGCCGCAGCGTGAGCCTGACCACCGCCATGACGCGCGCGGGCACGCTGCAGGACGGCGCCGCGCTCGCGGCCAAGGCCGATACCGAGGTCTTCTACATGGCGGGCAAGCAGCTTGCCGCACTCCAGCGCAGGCTGCGCGAGGCCGGCTGGGCACAGGACGCGGCAGTGCTCGTGGTCTCCCGCGCCGGCTGTGCGGACGAGCTCGTCAGCACGCATCGGGTGGACAACCTCGCGCAGGCCAGCGTCGTGCACGCCGGGCGACCGACGGTCGTGACGGTGGGCGTGGGCGCCCGGGGGCTGGCCGATGACAGGCATTGCGCCAGGTCAGCAAAGACCGCACCCGTCGAGCCGGGGCGCGCCGCCGCACCGCCAATGTGCATGTCCAAGGCCTAAAATCCGCTTTTCGCGCCGGGTCCGGCGCACACGCCGAGCAGCCGCGGCCCGCGGCCCGCGCCCGGCCTCATCGAACCACCTGCTGAACCGCTGTCATGACCCACGTCGTCACCGAATCGTGCATCCGCTGCAAGTACACCGACTGCGTCGATGTCTGCCCGGTGGACTGCTTCCGCGAAGGCCCGAACTTCCTCACGATCGACCCGGACGAGTGCATCGACTGCGCGGTGTGCATCCCCGAGTGCCCGGTGAACGCCATCGTTCCCGAGGAGGACGTGCCCGGCGATCAGCAGCACATGATCCAGCTCAATGCCGAGCTCGCGAAGAAGTGGCCGAGCATCACCAAGCGCAAGGCCGCGCTGCCCGACGCCGACGAATGGAAGGACAAGAGCGGCAAGCTCGGCGAGCTGATCCGCTGAACGCTTTACGCCGCACCCGCACCATGGACCCGCAATTGAATCCCGCCATCACCCAGACCGCTGCCTCGCACGACGGCCCCATCGAGACCGATGCCGTCATCGTGGGGGCGGGGCCGGTCGGCCTGTTCCAGGTTTTCGAGCTCGGCCTGCTCGAGATCAAGGCCCACATCATCGACTCGCTCGCCTACCCCGGCGGCCAGTGCATCGAGCTCTACCCCGACAAGCCCATCTACGACATCCCGGCGGTGCCCGTGTGCACCGGCAAGGAACTCACCGACAACCTGCTCAAGCAGATCGAGCCGTTCGGCGCGACCTTCCACCTGGGCCAGGAAGTGAGCGTCGTGCGCAAGCAGGAGGACGGCCGCTTCCACGTCGAGACCTCCAAGGGCACGCGCCTGCTCACCAAGACCATCTTCATCGCCGGCGGCGTGGGCTCGTTCCAGCCGCGCATGCTGAAGGTCGACGGGCTGGACGCCTTCAACGACACGCAGGTGTTCTATCGCGTGCGCAACCCGGCGCAGTTCGCTGGCAAGAACCTCGTCATCATCGGCGGAGGTGATTCCGCACTCGACTGGACCCTCAACTTCGTGCAGGACGGCCCGAACAAGGCCGAGAGCGTGATCCTCATCCACCGTCGCGACGGCTTCCGCGCGGCGCCCGCGAGCGTCGCGAAGATGAGGGAGCTGTGCGAGGCCTACGAGATGCAGTTCATCGTCGGCCAGGTCACCGGCTGCGAAGCCGAGGGCGGGCGTCTGAGCGGCGTGAAGGTGACCGGCAGCGACGGCGTCACGCGCGTCGTGCCGCTGGACATGCTGCTCGTCTTCTTCGGCCTGAGCCCGAAGCTCGGGCCCATCGCGGAGTGGGGCCTGAACCTCGAGCGCAAGCAGATCGTCGTGGACACCGAGAAGTTCGAGACGAGCGTGCCCGGCATCTTCGCCGTGGGCGACATCAACACGTACCCGGGGAAGAAGAAGCTGATCCTCTCCGGCTTCCACGAGGCCGCGCTGGCGGCCTTCGGCGCGGCGCCATACGTGTTCCCGGAAAAGCGCATCCATCTGCAATACACCACCACCAGCCCGAAACTTCACAAGGTGTTGGGCGTGGAGACGCCGGTCTTCGACTGAGGCTGCGCATCACGTTCTGCCGGCAGCGCGCGAGCGCACGTCGGCATCCTCCTTCCACGTCTGAGCGGCGCACCAGCGGTGCGCCGCGAATTCATCGATGAAGCGCGCGAGTTCCGGCTCGTGCAGCACGTCGATGCCCGCGGCAAGCGCCCTGCCGCCGCCACCGAAGCGCGCGCACAGCGCGTGCGCTCCGTCCGGCTCGGCCAGCGGCGCGCGCACGCTCACGAAGTAGCCACCGTCGCGTCGCGTCACGAGCACCGCGTGCGCGCGCTGCGGCTCCTTGAGCGCAAGCTCGTTCGCGAAGCATCCCGCCACGCGCCGAGCCCACGCGGCCGAGGGCAGCACATGCACGCTGCCCGCCTCGCCCTGCCATCGAACCCTGCACGCGTGCGCTGCCGTCAGGTCGCACATGCGCAGCGCATCGAGCTCCGCAGCCACCGGCTCGCGCTCGATGAGTCGGCGCGGATCGCGATAGCGCACGAGCGTCTCGTACAGCAGCGCGGGCAGCATGTGCACGTCGCGCTCGTCCTCGCCGTAGGCGTTGTAGTTGATCGACTCGCCCAGGCGCTGCAGCGCGGCCCGGTCTTCGTCCGACAGCCCGCAATCGCGCGCAAGCGCGTCGGCCGCGTCGACCAGGTTGTCCCCATAGGCCCCGACGATCGCCCATAGGCGCTGCTCGCCGTCGAGGTGACGATCGACGAGCAGGCTCGTGCATACCGTGTGGCTCACGTCGATGTGTGCATCGAGCCCCGGGTGCACAGGGATTGCGCCCGGCTCGTGGTGATCGAAGTAACGCACGAGTGCGCCCTGCTCCAGCAGTCGCGCAAGGCCGCGCGCATTGCGGCACATCGCGATGTCGAACACGTTGATCTCGTCGCCGGCGCCGGCACGCAATGCATCGAGCAACTCGATGTCGCGCTTGAGCCCGGTGACGAGCGCGCCCGGACGCGGGTCGTGCAGCTTCCATTGCACGGCCGCGCACAGGCCGTCGGCATCCCCGTTGCAAACATCGAATCGCTGCGACATGACCGGGTCCTTGCCTCTCGCCGTCCCCGCCCGCCCGTGACGGGCCCCCAAGTGTGCGCCTCAATGCAAAGGCCCACGGGCATAATCCGCACTGCACCGCGCATCCCGCGCGGTGCCTCGCTAGGGGTGTTGGAAGGCGCGCGCGGCGCACCTTCCGACTGAGAGAGTCCCTTTGAACCTGATTGAGGTAATCCTCGCGCAGGGAAGCGGTTGAAAGACGGCAGCCGCAGTGCCTGCGGCGCCCTTCGACGCCGACCTGCCATCGCACTGGAATCCCACGATGGCAACTCCGATCTCCAAGCTTTCGCGCCTCGCGCTGGCCGTGAGCGGCGCCCTGTGCGCCGCAGCCGCCGCGGCGCAGTCCGAGCCGGGCACGGCCCCCGCCACGCCCGTCACCGTCGCCCTCCCCCCGGTCAGCGTCAGCGGCCGCACGGAACCCGTGGCCGACATCGCCGGCTTCGGCGACACGCCTCTGCAGCGCACGCCCATCCAGGCCAGCGTCATCACCGACACCGCCCTGCGCGACGCGGGCGATCGCAACCTGCGCGCCGCCACGCGCACCGATGCCAGCACGAGCGACGCCTACAACGCCGTCGGCTACTGGGACTCGCTCACCGTGCGCGGCTACGTCATCGACAACCGCTACAACTACCAGCGCGACGGCCTGCCCATCAATGCCGAGACCTCCATCCCGCTGGACAACAAGTCGCGCATCGAACTGCTCAAGGGCATCAGCGGCATGCAAGCCGGCACGAGCGCGCCCGGGGGCATGGTCAACCTTGTCGTCAAGCGACCCGAGACGGACGTGCGCAGCGCCTTCCTCGAATGGCGCAGTGCCGGCAGCGTGCTGGGCGCGGTCGACCTGGGAACGCGCTTCGGCACCGATCGCGCATTCGGCGTGCGGCTGAACGTCGCGGCCGAGCACCTGGATCCGCCGCTGCGCCGTGCCAACGGCGAGCGCAATCTCTTCGCGCTGGCGGGCGACGTTCGCGTGTCGGCCGACACCTTCATCGAAGCCGAGGTCGAGCACAGCCACCGCTCGCAGCCGAGCCAGCCGGCCTTCAGCATGCTCGGCGAGGTCGTGCCGGATGCGCGCAGCATCGACCCGCGCATCAACATGAACAACCAGCCGTGGTCGCTGCCTGTGGTGCTCGACGCGGACAACGCCAGCGTGCGACTGACGCAGCGCCTCACGGCCGACTGGTCCGCGCGCGTGCATGCGCAGACGCAGCAGCTCAAGAGCGACGACCGCATCGCCTTCCCCTTCGGCTGCAGCGCAGAAGGCAGCTTCGACCGCTACTGCAGCGACGGCACCTACGACCTCTACGACTTCCGCAGCGACGGCGAGAAGCGCCGCACCGATGCGATCGACGCGTCGGTGCAGGGCCGCGCCTCGACCGCGGGTCTCGAGCACCAGCTCACCGCGGGCGTGCTCTACACGAACTTCAAGGCGCGCTTCGGCGGCCAGGCCTTCAACCGCACGCGCTCGCTCACGGGCGACCCGTCGGGCCCGCCCGATGGAATCGGCAACATCCAGGGCACGCTCGTCGTTCTGCCCGACCCGACGCTGGCGGACCTGAACACCAACCGCGACGAGCGCAGCACCGAGTTCTATGCCCGCGACGCGCTGCACATCACACGCGAGATCGGCGCATGGTTCGGCGTGCGGCACACCCACCTCGACCGCTCCAGCGTCACGCCCGGCGGCGCGGACCCCACGTCCTACCAACAAAGTTTCACCACGCCCTGGGTCGCGATCAGCGACGAGTGGCGCGAGGGCCAGCTCGTCTATGCGAGCTGGGGCCAGGGCATCGAATCGCAGGTCGTGCCCAATCGGCCGGACCTCTACAGCAACGCGGGCCAGCCCCTGCCGGCGCAGAAGAGCCGTCAGCTCGAAGTCGGCCTGAAGATCAAGGGCGAGCGCGTGGACTGGGGCGTGGCCGCCTTCGACATCGATCGGCCCGTGGCCGCCGCCGTGGGCGATCGCTTCGACAACGACGGCAGCGACCGCCATCGCGGCATCGAAGCCGCCGCCACGCTGCATGAGGGCGCATGGCGCCTTTCGGCCGGCGCGATGGCCTTGCGAACGCAGCGCCGCGGCAGCGTCGACGACAGCGTGAACGGCAAGCGCGCGCCCAACGTGGCGCAGCGCACGCTGAAGATGCAGGGCGAGTACGACGTATCGGCACTTCAAGGCGCCACGCTCATGGCAGGCCTCGTCGCAGAAGGCGACCGCGAAGTCGACCCCGCCAACAGTGCGCGCATCCCCGGCTGGGCGCGCATGGACCTCGGCGCGAAGCTCGAGCGCCGCATCGACAACCGCAACTTCATCTGGCGCGTGGGCGTCGACAACGCCTTCGACCGCCGCGCCTGGCAGGAGTCCCCCTACCAGTTCGGTCACATCTATCTCTACCCGATGGCGCCGCGCACGTGGCGCGCCTCACTACAAGTGGACTTGTGAAGCCCACAAAAACTCCCCTATAATCTCAGGCTCACTTCCCCGATAGCTCAGTTGGTAGAGCGCCGGACTGTTAATCCGTAGGTCCCTGGTTCGAGCCCAGGTCGGGGAGCCAAGAAATACTAGGGGCCGCCAGTGTGCGGCCCCTAACTTTTGTGGCGGATATTAGGTAGATATTGGACGCTGTCTAATATCCTGCCCCGTGGACCCCTCCTACACCCTCAGCGCCACCGGCAAGACCTGGCCCGGCGGGTGCTTCACCTGCGTGCACTTCGTGCACCGCATCGGCTCGCACGTCTTCGGCGAGCACGGCAAGGTCGTCTTGGGCAACCCGGACCGCGGGTGTGTGTTCTGGATGCGCGAGGTCGGCGCGGACCTACCCGAGAACGGGGCTTATCAGTCCTCGAAGAAGTTGTAGCCCTCGATGAGGCTGCGCGCGAAATCGAGCCCTTTGAGCGACAGGTACGCCCCGGCCAACAGCAGCACCGCCGTTCTCAGTTGAGTGCGCCGTGAGTTCATCAGGTACTCCCCTAGGATGAGCATCACGTAGATGATGTTGAGGCGGGTGTCGCCAACGGCCAGTGCCATGGGGAAGAAGACGCCGAATATCACCAGAGCCATGCGGCGCCGGTCGAGCAGGAAGAGCGAGGCGACGAAGATCCCGAGCATCTTGAACGGGAAGCCGAAATCCTGCTGGAGATAGAAGTTCAGCTTCTCCTGAATCGCTCCAGCGAACACGACCCCCAGGACGGCAACCAGCCCAATCACGTACCTGATGTGACCGAGCCGAGAACGCTTCTCCGAAAGGTCATAGATCATTGACACGGCGAGAGGCAGGCTCATTTGCAGGTGAGCGAGCACCGAAGCAATGCGCAACGACCATCGTTGTTGCTGCGTCTTAGCCATCCATGACCACACCAGCAGGATCACTGCGATCTTCAGACGCAGCACTCCGAAACCGAGCAGCAGGATGTAGAAGTTCGTGATGACAAATGGGCCCCAAGCGCGCCGGTCTACCCCGCGGCTTTGCAGGAACCGGGAGAGCGTCATGAACAGCGCGACGTTCAAGATCCAATTGGCCGTACTGAGATCGACGACCTGCGCGAAGAGGTAGTAGACGAGGAACGAAATGGGTTCGCTGGACCCCGTCCCCAGAGTGAAGATGATGTAGGCCTCGTCGATGGCCTCGCCCTTCAGCTGGTCGTAGGCCGCCAGGTAGATGGCTCCATCCGAGAACGTCATGAACGACTCGAACGCCTGCCCGGCAAAGAGCAGGGCGACCGCGAACGCGCAGGCGAGCAGGTACTCGAACAGAAGCGGATCGAACTTTGGGCGGCGCCGCCTGCGCGGAACTACAACAGCGGTTTCGCTCACTTCAGGCCCACCGAGTGGAATCGCTGCTCGATCGTCGTGTGCACGACGTATGACAGCAGGATAGTGGCCGGCACGATGGCGGCCACCAGAACCAGCCCCGTCGCCACCGAAGGCCGCGCGTGGATCTGCCAGAAGGCCAGCGCAATGACCGGCCCGTGGCAGACGTAGAGTGAATAGGAGATCCGCCCAAAGAACTGCGCTGCACGAGATTCAAGCGCGGGAGCCACGATTCGCTTTAGCAGCTGGTGCTCCGACAGGTAGATGCACAGTACGACCACCGCGGAAAACGGATTCAGCACGAAGGCCGCCGCGAGCATCGGCTTAACGAGCGACCGCTCGCCCATCATCTCGCGCTGCCACGCCACCCCGATCATGAAGAGGAAGAGCCGGTAGGTCAGCAGGCTCGGCTGCGAGAAGTGGGCCCAGAGCCCTGTGACGGTGTAGTTGCCGAGCAGATAGGGGCTCGCGAGCGCCAAGGCGAAAGCGACGACCGCAAGGACGATCGACCGGAACGCTCCGGTAAAGAAGATCAGCGGATACAGGGCATAGAACTGGAGCTCGATCGACAGGCTCCACGAGGGGATAGGCATCCCTTCCACATAGGGCGGGATCAGGCCATTCAGGAGGGAAACGTGCGCGAGCAAAGCCATCGTCCCCGGGGCCTCACGCGGCTCGCCCGTGATCCATCCGGCGGCATGGAACGCCACGACGGAGCCGATCAGCACTGCGGCGTAGGCCGGCCAGATGCGCAGCGCGCGCTGGCGGTAGAAGCGCCAGGCAGCTTCCGGCTTCGCGTACTTCGCCGCCGTGGACGCCATGGAGGCGTGGATGAAGTAGCCGCTTAGGACGATGAATCCGTCGACCGCGTACCCAGGCGCGCGCAGCACCGGCATGTTCAGGCCGAGGAAGTGGTCCATGTGGCCGAAGAACACCCAGAGGGCGAGGATGCCTCGCCAACCGTCGAGCACGCCGTTGCGCAGCGCTCGCGTGGCCGCGAGAGTCGGCGCGTTCCCGATCGTCGATTCGAAGCCGATTGCGCCGCTCATCCATCCACCCTTGGCAGAGGGCGGATGTTACCAATCAGAGAAGGGCCACCTCGGCCTGACGCCGCTTCACCAGACCTGGCAGCACTAGTCTTCCTCCGCGCACCCAGCGCATGAACCCCACCGCCGCTGCCTTCCAGTCTTTCTCATTGACCTTGCGGCGCAGCGTCCTCGCACGTAGGTTGCCGGCGCCGAGGTTGTAGGTGAAGTCGATCAGCGCGGCCAGGCGGCCAGGATCGTGCACACCCGGGCACAGCGCCAGGACGGCCGGCAGGTAGGTGCGTCGAACCTGCACCAGTAGTAGCCGCTCGGCAGTCTCGCGCGAGACTGGCGGATCGGTGAGTTGCACCTCGCGCCCGTCAAGGTAGCGTGTCGAGCTGTAGCCGATCGACGGCACTCCGGCGGGGCACAGGTAGGGCCGCGGGTGGAAGCCCTCGAAGCGGCGAATCAGCGCCAGCGCGACGGTCAGCGTTAGCTCGGTGATGCTCACCGGCCCGTCGCGTGGATGCGAGCCCCGACGAACACGCCCAGGAAGAGGCCCATCAATTCGCGGTCCCAATCATTCAGGACGAAGCCCTGCTTCACGACGGCTGCAATCCACACGGCGAGGCAGAAGGTCGCGCCAGCGGGCCGGATCACGGCGAAGTCGTCTCGGTTCGGTCCCGCTTCGGTATCGAATGGGCCCATGGCCCCATGGCCGGTGCTATCGCCGAGGCTTGCGCGGTCTTGGCGGCGCGGGGCTTGTCAAGCGCGAACGCGTATCCACCGCCTGCCCGCCAGAACCATGCCTCCGTCGATTTGCGCCATAATGACAGTTGAATCATCCTGACGTTGATGCAAACGGACTTGCCGCTGTGCCGCTCTCGAACCAATCTCCGCTTCATCGGCTGGCAGACCGCTGTGCCCC